>Ga0272442_10000053_pt1 | contig 175940 bp, 153 predicted proteins | sample SSMForm2O_FD_200262 | JGI IMG/M metagenome (GOLD analysis project Ga0272442, IMG submission 200262) | Marine sediment archaeal communities from Little Sippewissett salt marsh, Falmouth, MA, United States - SSM-Form-2O | ecosystem: Environmental > Aquatic > Marine > Wetlands > Sediment ... | reverse complement strand
GTCACCCCTGATGAAAGACACTACGGTCAGGAGGAAGAGATCCTCGCCGGAAGGCACTTGGTTTATGAAGCGGCAAAACATCGCAACCCGAATCGGTGGTCAGGAAAAACTCGCAACTGGGAACCGTTACGCGCAGTCCGGCTCAACCCGGAGAAAAAAGGCGATACACAGACCATTATGTTAAAAGCAGCTTAGGACAGTTTCAGGTGACAACTCCCTTGACACCCGCCGCATCGGTCTCGGCGATGAGCTGTCCGGCCAGGTCATAGTAAAACACCTTATCAATGTTATTGTCCTTTTTCACCCGCTGCCCTCCGCTGTTGTAGAAGTAGTCAGCCGGGTCGGTGACGCCTGGGGCCGGGTTGGTGGCTCCCGGGATACGTTGGGTGGTATTTCCGTCGGAGTCGTACAAGATCTGTTCGGGGTGTTTTCCGGCGACGATATTCAGGAGGTTGGTGCCGGGATAGTAGTGATAGGCGTCCTCGTCGCTGTTCTGGGCACGCGAAAGGCGGTTCCCCACCTTATCGTAGGTATAGGTGATGGCCCCGTAAATGCCCGAGGCCGAAATGAGGCGGTAGAAGAGATCATCATAGCCGAACACTGCAGGCTAGATTCTTATTTTCTTATGGTCCCAATTTCACGCAATTCCACGATTCTACCACATCTTAAAAATGAATCTAATCGGTTTATTTACTTGTCAAAAGCATTAGAGGATGTCTCGCTTTTCGTTTCCTGATTTTTGTGTTTTTTGGCAGTGTATAATCCGACTAAAATATTAAACGCCACTACCAACACTAGAATAAGCCAAAACTCATAAGTTTTTTTCATACTGTTAAATAAATCTTTCTCAGTGCTATTAAGTGGTTCTGAAATGCATATTGCAGCACCAATAAATATAAAAAAAATTCCCCAAATAATATGATTAAACTTTGTCTTAGGCTTAAAGACGTTCTCAAGCACCCAATATAAACCTCTTGAAAATATTAGGTTGCTCTTCATGATCTTGCTTGTAAAAGAAAAAAGTCCTATAGCAATAAAAACAACAATGCCTAATGAAGTATCACCATTAGTTATAACACCCCAACTGATTGATAATAAAAAAAATAATACGATTATTACGTCGAGAAACAGCCAAATTTTTCGTTTATTCATTACAGCAATTTTCCTGCCATGTATAATGTGGGACATCTTTATTCCATGTAGTGAGACCCCACCCTACGTCTATTGAAGCGTCAAATATTCCGGTTTGTTTACCAACCCCTGAATAGTACGCTGAACCCATCTTAATATCTGCATAACTCCCACCAAAACCCGGAAGCGCCCCACCTGCACTATATATATGGGATGCACCCAATAGCTTGCTCCCATCTGGATAATCACTTGACCAGTCTCGGTCATCCAGGGTCATAGAAAAATATGTCCAGCCTCCCGGACTGCCCTCCGTAAATCCAACCACTGTTGTTTCAGTCATCCATACGGTTCTCTTATTATTAATGCATGGGCCTTTTACTTGGCATTTTAAAACTCCGCCACCAATGTGTGCCCCACCAGAAATATATCTGCAATATGCATCGTAAGTCCATAATCCTAGTGGATCTGTGTTCATTATTGGATTATTCTCTACATATACAAAAAGGTTAATCCCGCCTTTAAGCCCAATCGGATCAGGAGTAAGATATCTCCCCGTCCTCGGATCATAATATCTGTGAAAATTATAATGAAATCCCGTCTCTTGATCAAAGTACTGCCCCGCAAACCTCAAATGATTCTCAACGGTTCCGATGGTAACATCCGCCCGGCCAAATGGCAAATAATCCGCGGCCCACACTGCGGCCCCGCTGGCATCGGTCATCTTTTGGGGCGTGCCCAGATGGTCGTTGTGATAGTAGGAAACCGCCCCATCCGCAGCAATCTGCGCCAGGGGCTCGCCCTGGAGCCGGACATATGCCTTGATCAGGACTCCGGTGGCATCGGTCTCTGCGATGAGCCGGCCGGTGAGGTCATAGTGAAACACCTTATCAACGCTATTGTCCTTTTTCACCCGCTGCCCTCCGCTGTTGTAGAAGTAGTCAGCCGGGTCGGTGACGCCCGGGGCCGGGTTGGTGGCTCCCGGGATACGTTGGGTGGTGTTTCCATCCGAGTCGTACAGGATCTGTTCGGGGTGTTTTCCGGCGACGATATTCAGGCGGTTGGTGCCGGGATAGTAGAGATAGGTGTCCTCTTCGCTGTTCTGGGTCCGCGAGAGGCGGTTCCCCACCTTATCGTAGGTATAGGTGATGGCCCCGTAAATGCCCGAGGCCGAAGTGAGTCGGTAGAGATCGTCATAGGCGAAGCTCTGGCTGCGGGTGGGATCCAGGGTGTCTGTAATGGCGGTGATGTTGCCCTCATTATCGGGGCTGTAAGTGCGCTCCAGGACACCGGCGTAGGTCAGGCCGCCGAGCTGGTAGTTCAGGTCGTAGGTCTTGCTCAGGGTCACGCTGTTCCCCAGGCTCAGGGCGCTCACCGGGCCGAAGGGCTTGTAGGTAATGCCGGAGGCCAGGGTCTGGGTGGTGTTGAGCACCACGGAGGCAATTTGTTCCGGATCCGCGGCATCGGGCACATAGGTGACGGTCTGGCCCGTGGGATAGGTCAGGGTGCGCAGGTTGCCGGCATCATCATACCCATAGCCGGTGACATAGGGAATGCTGTTGATGGTCCGGGTTTCCGTCGTGAGGCGACCTTCGGCGTCGTAGCTGTACTGCGTGGTGCCGGACGGGTCGGTCACCGATGCCAAACGCCCGATCAGGTTGCTGCCCGCGCCGCTGTCGTAGCTCAGGGTGACGTTCTGTGCGGGATCGCTATACTGAATATAAGTGAGCCGGCCCAGGGCGTCGTACTGGTACTCGACGGTATTGCCGTTTTGCACCTTGTAGCGCAGGTTGCCGGCTTCATCGTAACTGTAACTGGTGATACCCGTATCCGGGGAAGAGGTCTCTACCAGGCGGCCCAGGTCGTCGTAGGTGTAAGTCGTGACCTGGTTCTCGGCATCGGTGACACCGGCCAGGTTGCCCTGGATGTCATAGGCGTAGACGGTCTCCAGGTCCGCGGTGTCGTCGTGGTTGCGGCGGATGCTCTTCCAGGGCTTGCCGGAAACCAGGTCTGGATTGCCGGCCGGATCGCCCCAATCGGTGCCGCTGTATTGGGTCCGGGTGCTGTCGGACGCATAGATGGACTCTTCGATGCGCTGTCCCAGGCCGTTATAGCCATAATACACGAAGTTTCCGGAAGGATCGGTAATCTTTTCTACGAACCCGGCGGTGTTATAGATGTAGTCCGTGGTGCGGTTCAAGACGTCGGTGGTCGTGTCCAGCTCACCGGCGGCGGTGTAAGTGCGGGTGGTGGTCACCGAATTTCGGGTGGAAGAAAGCGGACGGTTTCGGCCGTCGTAGGTCATGGTGGTTACCACGCCGTTTACATCGGTGATGGTGGTGACGTTGCCGGCCCCGTCATAGGTATAAGAGGTGGTGCCCACCAGGGGTTGGGTCTCGCTGAGCATGTCGCCGGTGATGGGATCATAGGTGCAGGTTATCTTGTCCTGGTCGCCGGGCAAGGGGCCGTCCACCGTTAACACCTGGCCCTTGGCCGTATAGGTATAGCGCGTCACATGCTCATATGGCAGCACCGTACCGGCGGCATCATAGGTAAACCCGCGCTCGATCCTGCGATACATGAGGAGTGTGGGGTTTTCGTTGGGGATATCGTCGCCGTCGTTGTCATAGTCGAAGACGGTCTCCTTGTCCCCACTGCCCAGGATGGAGGCCTCGATGATAGAGAGTTTGTCTCCCGTTTCCGGGTGGTAGGTATAATTAAAGGCCCGCCCTTGAGGGGTGTTGGCCGCCTGGATCTTGGTTTGGTATCGGTCGTTGTCATCGAAATCGGCATAACCATCGATGCGACCGCTTGCGTATTCTTTTTCGACCACCCGGCGCTGGTCGTCGTAAATAAAGCGCACCGTATCCGCGCCGCAACCGGCGCAGCTTCCGCCGATGATTTCGGTGATGCGGCGAAAATTGTTGACATTTTCATAGAGGTAGTTTTTTTGTGCACCTTGGGCATCGGTTACCACTACTTGACCTGTGGCGAATGACAGTTCCACTCCTTCCCCGTCACGTGTGGTAGTCTTCCAGGCTCTATCCAGGCTGTCATATTCCCAGGAAGAGAGAAATTCTCCTGCCAGGTTACGCTTTTCGGTAAGGTTGTGCACGTCGTTGGAATCTTCGTATTTGTATTCGAATCCCGCGGAGGCAGAGCCGTTGTTATCGTCGGCATATTCAATAAGGGTAAGATTGCCCTCCGTGTCGTATTGGTAGCTCACCCAGATACCGTCGGGCACCGCGTCCGTGACGGGACCGGTGATGTGGTCGATGCGGCCCTCGGGGGTATAAACGAATCCGATGCTGCGGCCTGTGGCTCCGTCCGTAACCGTCTCCAGGCGGTCATTCGCGTCGTGGGTGAGGGTTTGGACATTGCCGTTGCCGTCTTGCTTGGCTATGAAGCGAAGCTGTTGGTCAAAGGTATAGGTGGTGCCGTTTCCTCGATGCCAGATCCAGGTGCCGTCCGTTTCGGTGGTAAGATAGCCTTTGGTGGACATGATTCCTACGAAATACCCATCATAGTCATTATATTTGAAATAGTGTAATCGATTGGATTCATCTTGGATAATATAGGCGATGGAACCCTCGAGTCCCATTGGCGCCAGTATCACATTGAAATTGTTGGTCCAACCGAAACCAATGGGGGAATCACGATGTAATTGGCTGTTGTAAGTGCGGTAGAGACTAAAACCTATTGAAAACGGTGAGTTGAACTGAATGTCCGTTTCGACGTCTTCGACTTTTCTGGAAAGAACACCAATAGAATTACCCACGGTTTGGTAAGTGCATGTTTGTCCTGGGCTGCACTCAGTAACGCCATATCTTTCATTTTCTTTGAAGCATTCTTCTTCTGGAGGCTTTCCCAGGGAATAGAAACAATGTAGCACACCATATACCTTCTGATCTCCCTCATAGCAGTAATCACTGTAATCAACACAAAAGCAACCACTTTGACCGCTTACCTCCCAATAGGTATTCCCCCAATCATCAGTAAGCGGACTGGGGCAACCGTCATAAGGCGTATACTCGCACTGATCAAAGCAATCGATCGTTGCCTGATAACCCTCTTCATATATGTCAAAAAAATGTTGTTCACATGTACGGCACGGATAATGAATATCCGGGCATGCGTATACTTCAGCGCCTAAAAGCAATAACACCGCAAAGAAACAGACTGCCTTTTTCATCATTCCCTCAAAATAGCCCTGTTTAAGGATTAGAGTGGATACGCTTAATTCTTCCCGCCGCGTCATATTCAAACGTAACACTATTGCCAGTAACAACTTCAATGTCCACCCAAACAGATTCCCCTTCATTTCCTGCCCTGTCTTTCAACCAGATTTCCAGGGCGTTGCTACCGGGCTCCAGGGTGAGTGGTACACCCCAATCGGCATCGCCGACATCCACCACCTGCACCCCGTTGATCAACAAACTGGTTCCAGCATCGCGGGTTCCGGTCAGCTCGACAAGAAACTGACCTGTCGTATTCTGCACCGGCCGCGGCTGAATAGTCCCGCTGTCCACAGTGCCGCCGGTAATCGTGGGTTTGGCCGGTGGTTGCGAGTCGATGGTGAAACCAAACGAATAGGTTTGTGTATTGCCGTATGTGTCCGCAGCGGTAAGATCAACATCATAGGTACTGTCGGGCAAAGGCAGGCTGTCGGGCACGAATGTAAAGGTGTCGTTGGATTCGGTAACGATGCCGGCAATGCTCTGCTGTTCGCTGTTCTTCACGCTGAAACTTGCGATTACGGCCGCGTCGTCCACAATACCCTGGCTGTCGACCAGAGTCGCTGTGATCTGCTGGATCTGTTGCAGTTCGGTTCCGTCTTCCGGACAAGTGCCTGTCAGGGCCGGTGCGCTGTTATCGACGATGGCCATGAGAAAAGCGCTGAAACTGTTGTTGGATTCGTTGGTTTCGGTCACCTGGCCTTGATTGTCGGCGATCACTTCTATGGCAGGGTCTCCGCCGGTATAGGTCCAGGTTTGATTGATTTGCACACTTTGACCGGCCAGGAGGATTTGGCCCACAGGCAGGGTATTGATGGAAGCACCGTCTACCCTAAAATCCACCATAAATGAATCCACCACCGGGCCGCTTCCGCTATTTAGGATGGTGGCGGTCAGGGTAACGGTCTGGCCGGATTGCAGGTTGCCGGCAGGATCTGCTGTGACCTGGCTGATCATCAGGTCCGGAGGATCGCCGTCGGTTGTAAAGTTCCACACCGGCCCCGAAGTCTCTGCCCCCTTGTCATCTTTGGAAATGATCTGCCAGTAGTAAGTGATTCCCTGGTCCACAGAATTTTTGGTATAGGTTGCCTGACTAAGATCCGCGGCCTCTAATTGTAAACTGCCGGGGGATATACCCCAGTAAAGGTCATAGGTAACCACGTCCAAGGGGTTGGGATCGCCCCCGATCCAGCTCAACGAGACCGTGCTCTCAATGGAAATTCGCACGGCACCGTCGGCGGGCGTGGGATAGGAAGGTACATGGGGCGGCTCGTTTTGAACGGGGCCGGTACAGTCGTTCGTTTGGGTGGACCAGGGATCTGCGTCTACGTTTCCGTAAACGGCATCGCCGCTGGTGTTGGGACCGGCGACATCACCCCACCAGTTGTCTTCGGCGTTCAGAGTTTGGGTGCTGTTATAGTAAAGGCCGTAGCTGGTGTTGCCGTTGAAATTATTGCTGTGCATTTCCGGCGGCTGGGCGGCCGTCCAGTAAATCCCGTTCTGGTTACCGGAAAAAGTGTTGCAGTTTACAACCGCCGCGCTGGTGCCGCTGCCGGAGGCATAAATGCCTGCATTTTTACTATTGCGAACCGTGGTGTTCTGAATTCTAGGGGAGGCATCATATAGATAAATGGCTCCGTAGGTATACCCGCCATATTCAACAACGCAGTTGTCCATCTCGGTGGTGGAGTCGTCGGTGGTGTTATAAAATCGAATATAATACCAGTCGCCCGGGGCCGGGGTGGCCTGGTTGGAGGTAAAAAGAATCTGGTTGTCGGATGTCCCCTGGGCAATCAAGGCACCAGGGTCTCCGGAGGAGGCGCCTATATTTATAGAGATATAAGTGTTGAATTTGATCACAGCACCCGGCAGAATGTTCAGGGAAGTGATGGCATCGGCACCGTCAGTACCCTTCACCGTAATGTTACCGGTTATGGCATAGGGCACGGCCGCCGTCCAGGTGGCGTCACGGCTGATGGTGCCGGCGTTAACTTCCAGGAAGCTTGCCGGATCCAGGTTGTTTAAGGTGTTTCCGGATACGATGTCCCCCACATTATCGGCATAGGCCTTTATGGGATAGCTGTTGTTGTAATGGAAGGTGTTGCCCGTAAAATCCACCGAACTGGTCGCTACCAGATAAATTCCGCTGTTCAGCGCGCAGCCGGAGACGGTGCCGCCTACCGTACCGGTATAGTACAGATCGTAATTGCTGCTGCTCTCACAGGTGCAGTGGCTCAGGGCCGGTGCCGCATTGTAGATGTATATCTGTCCCGTATTTCCATAGCCGGCGTATCGTACGGTGCAATAATCCAGGACCGTGCCGGCATCGTCCGTTGTGTTGTAGAACTTGATGCCTCGCCAGTCTCCGGGGGATGGGGTGGCCTGGTTGGAGGTGAACACGATGGGATTGGTCTCCGTGCCTTGCGCAACCAATGCGCCGGGGTCGCCTGAACTTGCACCGACGACTAATGACACATTTATGTTAAATCGTACTGCAACCCCCGGCTCGACGGTCAGAGTAGTGATCTCGTCGGCACCGTCCGTGCCTTTTACTGTTATGTTGGAGGTAACAATATAGGGACTGTCCGCAACCGTCCAGGTGGTGTCCACAGAGATGGTGCCGCTAACCGCGTGGTATCGGCCCCGACGGGCGACGCCATTATAATGACCGAAAAAAACAGAGATACAAACAGAAGGTATAGGGGAGTAGAGTTTTTGTCATAGATATGGACATAGGGTTTTGGCTTCATTGGGGACCTCTTTTCTTGTGAAATTAGGCACCGGTATCTGACAGAGCGCTCCGGTCCGGGGATTGAGGCGATCAATCCGCACATTCTTTACTAGACCTTCACGGCAAGATTCCCGCTTTCTTCTCTATAACCGTTGAAAAGGGTCAAGATAAAAAAACCGTTTCAAAAAAATGCAGAGTTCCTATGAATCTGTTCCCGTGAGACACATAAATCAACTGCATGGAGATGCTACCAGTTTGATGGTTGTCCACCCAATCACAGGCTATACTTTTTCTTAAATTGCTCCGCCGTTAAAAAACATTATTTTATGGGAAATATTATATCGCGCCCCGGATCAGACGTTTCATATAATGCAGACAGTATGTGCAACCACTTTCGATACTCACTATTTTTACATTGTAAAAATTAAAAACGAAAGTAAAGCTCGTAACAAAATGGATGCGCACCACTGGGACTGAAAGGCTATAAGGACTAAAGGAAAACACAACAGCATAGTACTCTTAAAACAAGAAAAATTAAGGATGGAACCTTGCAAAATGCCGGGCTAAGATCTCGAATTCTTTGCTCTAATTAAAATGAACAACACCTTTATACAAAAACCTGAAGAAAAATCAACTCTTTTTTTTAAAGGAGTCGCTTTTCGTTGAATTATTAATCCGAAAAACAGTCATAGGTAAGTCGTTTTATTTGTAAAATAGAGCAATGCATGGAAAATTCAGATGCACGCAAACTTAAACCGGAAGCACAACAGGAGTTGAGAAAACAGGCTATTCCGCTTCGTAAGGCTGATATGAAGCAAAACAGACAGCCGAGATCCTCGGTGTTTATCCAGCCCTTCTTGGCAAATAGTATGGAACCTACAAAAAAGAAGGAGACAAAGCTATCCCGATCCCAAAAAAGAAGACTCAGTGTCGATGATTGTCGCAGCCTGACGTGCGAACAGTAAAACCAGATTCAAAAGGTAATCGAGGAAGATGTTAGGGGTGGGAAAAACCGGTCAAGTTAGGATACTTTGACCCCTGAAACGCTTCGTGTTTTCGAGCCGTTTTTTAGCCGGAAAAAAATATCGCCTCATAAGAAAAAGGGACCTTGGTCTTGCCGTAAAATCAATGGTATAATCCCTTCGTTTACCAAATTGAATGCTCGCGAAAACAGGAGAAACGGAAATGAGACTCAAAGGTAAGGTGGCCCTGTTGACAGCTGCCGCGGGTGCCGGAATCGGTCAGGCCACCGCAAAAATCATGGCACGGGAGGGCGCAAATGTCGTGGTGACGGACATGCACCCTGAAAGGCCCCTTTCGGTGGCCGAGGAGATTCGGAAGGAATACGGTGTCGAAACCCTCGGGTTTCGATTGGACGTCACCAAACGGGAGGAGATTGGAGACATCGTCGACAGGGTCCTGGACCGGTTCGGCAGAATCGATATTCTTTTCAATAACGCGGGGACCAACCGCCCCGCCCAGATCAAAGATATCACGGACGAAGCCTGGGAAACGGTCATCGGCACCTGCCTGACGGGGACTTTCTATACCTGCCGGGCGGTACTTCCCCATATGATGAATCAAGACTTTGGGCGGATCGTCAACGTCGCTTCCACGGCCGCCTTTCAGGGTCTGGACCACGGGCATGCCCATTACGCCGCCGCCAAGGCCGGGGTACTGGCCTTTACGCGTTGTCTGGCCATGGAGGCGGCTCCCCGTCATATTACGGCAAATACCCTTGCGCCCAGTTTCATCTATAATGAATTCATCCCTCACCTCTATCCCAGGGAGGAGATCGATCGGATGAACCGTGACATCCCTTACCCGAGAAAGGGCACACCCGAGGACGTGGCGAACACGGCCCTTTTTCTGGTTTCGGACGAAGGGGAATACATCACGGGACAGACCCTTTGCGTCACCGGAGGAAGCTGGATGAGGTAATTATGTAGCTACTCAGCTGGATAGGCTGTAGGCATTTAGGCTGTGAGGTACCGCAGGAAGGGAACATGCGTGATCATAGGAAACTCAGAGCGTTTGAATTGGCTGATGAAGTGGTACTTCTGATCTATCGAGCAACCAGGGAATTCCCCAAAGAAGATATGAACGTGAAATTTCTAGCTGAGAATCAAAAATTGTGGAAGCCGAGAAGGGTTTGGGCGCCCTGCTTCGATCAATGCGCGGATAGCGAAGGGTTCGGAAACTAATAGCCTTTAGCCTACAGCCTAAACAACCTGAACAGTTACGTAATTATAACTGTTTAGCTTTTTGAAACACATTCAGCTGTGGACGGGTCATGGCAATCTCTTTTTAAAAACGAGAAAAACGTTGCCCGGGAATCTGCACAAGATCTACGCCAGGGCGGGCGAAGCGCCTCTCCTGCGATTCCACGCAAATCTTTGCCCGGGCGTTATCTGCCCGAGGTTCATCGCCGCCGCCGTTGCCCCGTTCCTATCGAGGTACCCCATAGGCCCTCGTTTTTGAAAAGAGTTTGCCATGACCCGGGACCTTCCTTTTTTCAAAAGGCTAAACTGAACGACCCTCGTCTATAAGACGAGGGCTTCACTGCAGAAAAGACTTCTGAAGAAATGCCGAGACGCCGCTCTCGTAATAAGTTCCTCGTTGACTTGAAGTCGACTGAAATTTTTGCGTTTAAGAAACCATCAAACCGGGAGGAGGAATCATGGCACCCACTACCCCAAACAGCGTCATCCGTGAGATGCGGTCCGATGCCGAATCCCTGTTTCGGTCCGCCGTCCAACGTGTCAATCCTTACGAGGCGGTAAAACGATTTGTTCACCTGAAGGGAAACCGCCTCTTTCTGGGGGAACAGGATGTCTCTGACGTTGAGCTGGATCTCGAGGCTTTCGATCATGTGTATCTTGCGGGCGGCGGGAAGGCGACGGCTCCCATGGCAAGGGCCATGGAAGACCTGCTGGGAGAAAGGATCGATGCCGGTGTCATCAGCGTCAAATACGGCTTCACGGATGACTTGACCCGCACCGAGATATCCGAGGCAGGTCATCCCCTGCCTGATCAGAACGGTGTCCGGGGCACACAAAAAATCCTGGCTTTGCTCGAAAAGGCAGGGAAAAAAGACCTTGTCTTTTCCCTCATTTCCGGGGGAGGCTCGGCCCTTCTTCCCCAACCGGCAGACAGGATCACACTCGAGGAAAAACAGGCCGTCACCCGGACTCTCCTGGGGTGTGGGGCCAGCATTGATGAGATCAATACCATCCGCAAGCACATCTCCTCTTCAAAGGGGGGGCAGATGGCACGAACGGCTTATCCCGCGACCATCATCAATCTGATGCTCTCCGACGTCGTGGGCGACCGGATGGACGTCATTGCCTCCGGTCCCTTTGTGCCCGATTCGAGCACCTTCAGAGATGCCTTTGAAATTTTTGAAAAATACCGGATTGAAGAGGTGCCCGATACCGTCCGGGACATCCTGAAAAGGGGGATGGAAAATCGGATCCCGGATACCCCGAAAGAGGGGGATCCTCTATTTGACCGGGTCCACAATTTTATCATCGGGAGCAATATCCTGGCCCTCGAGGCCGCGGGAAGAGAAGCGGAACGAAGAGGCTATCACACCCTGATCCTGTCCTCCATGGTGGAAGGCGAAACGCGGGAGGTGGCCCGCGTCCACACCGCTTTGGCCAAAGAAATCCTGAAAACGGGCAACCCCGTTCCGCCCCCGGCCTGCATAATCTCCGGCGGGGAGACCACGGTGACCATTCAGGGAGATGGAATGGGCGGAAGGAATCAGGAGTTCTGTCTGGCGGCGGCCATGGATCTGCAGGGCTTACCGCCCCGGGTGGTCATCCTGAGCGGGGGGACCGACGGAAACGACGGACCAACCGCCGCCGCCGGCGCCATAGTGGATCCCGAAAGCGTGGGCAGGGGAGACAATATGGGCCTGAAGGCCGCGGACTACTTGTCTAATAGTGATTCCTTTCATTATTTTGAAAATACGGGGGATCTCTTGATGACCGGTCCGACCAATACCAATGTCATGGATGTGAGGATCATTCTGGTCCGGTAGTGCGAATCCGGAAATGGTCATTCCCGGATTCGCACCAACAGCCTTCAGCGAAGAACCTCTTCCAAAAAAATGTCGCGAAGCGACACCTTAACTTTAGTCACTCGAAACTTTAGGCACTACGAACGATACACGCGTAGCCTCCGGGGCGCCGGTTCTCTCAGGCAGACCGCGACCCCTCCTTCCATCGCTTGAGCAGATAGGGCTTGGTCTTTTCAAAAACCGCGCAGTCCTCTTCGATGGCTTCTTCCGCCTGTTGGGCGGACATCCTTTTGGTCTTTTTCACAAAGGACAGGGTTCTTCCGAAATAGAGAGGGATCAGGGCCTCCATCATCCGATCCGGCTCGCAAACGGCATCCCGGTATCCCACGGCCATATCATAGAGGACCCGCGCCCAGAGATCGGTGGGGAAGGCAAACATCTTCTCTTTCATGCCCTTGATCTCCAGCAGCTTCCGGTAGACATCCCTGGACAGCACACCCTCCAGGATCTCCCGGTACGGATCAAAACCCTCCTGAAATTTGTCAAACAGTTTCCTGGAATCCACTTCCACCTTGGGGGGCATTTCCACCTCCCCGAGGCCAAAGCCATAGATCGCCGTGGGCTTGCTGTATTTTATCCTGGCCCAGAAGGATTCAAAGCGGCTCATCATGGCGAAAATGGTCCCCACGACCTGTCGGAACATGGGCCCCAGGGCCGCGGCCGGATCCTTGGGGCGATGAATTTTGGGCCTTCCCATAAAGGACTGGCAGATCTGCGCCCCCCGGTTGAGGGCCAGGGTGGTCATCCAGATATCGATGCCGAAATGGGCCACGGACTCATCCCAGATATCACTCTCCAGGTAGGCTGCGGCCAACTCACCGCTGAAACCGAAATCTCCCCCGATGGGTTGGCGCACCCTTCTTCCATAGAGGGCACGTGACAGGGGGTATGCGATGCCGTTCGTGATCGTACCATCGTACTTGTGGCGGACATACAGGGGCGCCACATAGGCAAAATCACTGAAAAGGGGCTCCGCAAGGTGTTTTATCCACTCCGGCGTAATGCTCTGGAGGTCTGCATCGACAACCACCACCGCCTCTGCACCCAGGTCCACGATCTTCTGAAAGAGGTTTTTAAAGTTGTTCCCCTTCCCTTTGATGCCTGGAGGGGTGGAAATGTAAATCTTGGAGACCTTCGTCGCCGTATCCAGGAAGGCCTGCCTGGTATTGTCCGGAGAATTGTTGTCGCAGTTGATGATCACGGAAGAGATGCCCGGGAAATACTTGGCCAATCCCTCGCTCGCCTTCATGGTTGGATAGCTGATAGAATCCGCCTCATTGTATGAAGGAATCGCGACCACGAGATCCGCTTTTGTGATGCCGTCAGGATTTATATCCTTTTCAAACATGTCAGGAAAGACCTCCCTCTGGTTCTTGTAAGATATCCAGGATGGCGGCATTCCATCCCTTCGGTCCCATTTCTTCCGTAATTCTCAGCCCGGAAATCTCCCGTTGAATCCCCGGGAAATGCCGTTTCGATCGAATCAGGACAGGATAGGTGACTCCTTTGAGCATACCGAAATCGTTCGGACTGTCCCCGAGGCCGATGGTGGAGACCCTGCGGTATTTCTTTTTATACCATGAAATCAGTCTTTGCACAGCCTCGGCTTTTTCATTTTTGCCGTGAAGGTGAAAAAAACGGCCTCCCATCGAAACCCTCAGCCCCCTGAGCCCTGCCGCCTTTTCGAGTCTGGGTATGTCCCGTTCACCGGGTTTCCCCAGAACAAAGGGCTCGTCATACTCCCTTCCGGCTGCGAGTCGACAGATTTCCCGATCCAACCCGGTAAGCCCGGCAATCTCCTTGATAGACATGTCCGAGAATCCCCTTATATCCCATCCCAGCTCCTTACGGATGTCACGGAGGGCCTCCACCAGGAACCCGTAAGGTGGTCCCAGGGACCATATCCAATGGTTCCCGGACGAAACGGCCTCCGGGGGCGGTTCTCGAAACCCGTCTTTAGGGAAAAAGATGCCGCCGCCGTTTTCCGATATGAAGGGGGCAGGGGAGCCGAGTTCGAGTCTCATGATTTCCATTTCCGCCCTGGTTTTGCTGGAGACCATGACGACAGGGACGCCTCGAGAATGACAGGCCTCAAGGGCCGGCCTTGCCTCTTCCCACGAATAGGTATCGTGGTCCAGCAGGGTCCCGTCCAGATCGGTAAAGACGATTATAAAAGGGATATCGCTTCCCCCGACACCGGGATCGATTCGAATTTTTCCGGAAACTTCATTAGGAGAATCGCTGTTTTTCATCCTCAACCGCTTCGATCAGGTCATAAAAGATGCGCGGCAGTTTATTGGAGACCCTCTCCCAGGACACGGTTTGAGGGGTCTCAAAGACCCTTTGTTTGGTCTTTTCCTCAACCGACAGGATGGTTTCCGCCAGCCCCTTTTCCAGGAAAGTTTTGAATTCCTCATGTGAATTCACCAGCCTCAGAAATTTCTCCGTCATCCGGAAGGGCGAGGTCAGCAGTTCCCCGGCGTAGAGGACGGAATTCCTGAAAACATTTTTTACCAGGTATTCCTCGGTATCCCGATCGTACTGCAGGTTGCTGAACGCGGCATCGTCCGAGTATTTTTTGATTTGCTCTTCGGCCACGGCATTGTAAGTGATGGCCAGATCTCTGAAAAAGGTATCCGAGATCTCCAGGCCCTCTTCGATGACCAGGGCGTTCATGAGGGTGGTCACGATATCCACGGCCATTCGGTTGAGTCCCTTTGCCCTGTCTCCTTCGGAAGCCCCCTGGTGCTTATGGTCAAAGGGTCGCTCGGAAAACATCACCTGGGCCGTACCGGAGGCCTTCCTGTAGACCTCGATCAGCGTAAAGATCTCAACCCCCCAGTTGGTGGCAAACCGCATCTTTTTTAAAAGATCCACATGAAAGGCCACCTCGCCGGATAGCTGATAATGAAAGCCCAGCAGAAAGTCAATGAGGCGTAACATTTTTTCTTCTTTGGTTTCCGTGAACTTCCTTTTGAGGGAGAGCAGGAGAGGATCGAGAAGGAGCCGTTTCACCCTTCCGTAGAGTTCCCGATCCTTGAGACGTGCATAATAGGCCTTCGAGAAATCATATCCAAGCGCCACGACAGGGTAGAAAAGGCGATCGAGTTGAACCCTCTTAAATGTCCGGATATCCGCATCGACAAGGCCGATGGATTCCGCGCCCACGGCGATGGCGATGCCGAAGCTGAGGAACATGTTTCTGCCCTTGCCCGGCTCCGAGATATTGAACCCGGCCTCATTGAGCTGCTCATAGATCCGGCTGAACCCCGGGCCGTTGTTCCATTGTATCAGACCGTTCCGGATGCCGTGCTTCCCGATCAGATCCTTGAGAAACCGGGCCTCATCCTCGGAGGCCCCGTCCAGGCCAAAAATGATCTGAGAAATATAAGCCATGGCTCTTAACTGTTTCAGGATGTTTTCAAAAACCGGCAGGTTTTCCGGATGCGTAAATTCGCTTGCCAGAGTCGGGATGATCAGGACCGTCTTTTTCCACTTCGAGTAGAGCTTCAACTGGCTCCGCAATTGCCTGCGATCCTGCTGAAGCACGTGGAACGTAGTAATCCTGCTCTGATTTTGAGAAAAATCAGTCATGGCCCGACCTCCGTCAGCTATAAAAAATAATTGTCAATAGAATGGACCTCTCCGGGTTCCGCGAGGGGCGTAGGGGCATTTCCGGATGGAAATTAGAAGAGCTTCTTTTGAACCTGCCCTTCCTCTTCCATTTTAATCCCGAAATGGTCATAGGCCCGTCTTGTGGCCACCCTCCCCCGGGGGGTCCGTTTGATATAGCCCAACTGGATCAAAAAGGGCTCATAGACATCCCCGATGGTATCCTTTTCTTCGCTTACCGCTGCAGCAAGGGTATCCAAACCGATGGGCCCACCCTCAAACTTTTCGATGATCGTGAGCATGATGTGACGGTCCATCTTGTCCAAACCCTTTTCATCCACGTGCAGCATCTCCAGGGCACTGCGGGCCACCTCCCGGGTAATCTTACCATCGGCTTCCACCTGGGCATAATCCCGAACCCGCCTGAGGAGCCGGTTGGCCACCCGGGGCGTTCCCCTTGACCGTCGTGCGATTTCGAAGGCCCCGTCCTGATCGACGGATATCCCCAGTAAACCGGCAGAGCGCGTGATGATCGTTTGCAGATCTTCCGGTTTGTAGTATTCCACCCGCAAAATGACCCCGAAGCGCTCTCGCAAGGGAGGGGTCAGGAGTCCGGCACGTGTGGTTGCCCCCACAAGGGTAAAGGGAGGAAGGGTGATTTTCATGGTCCGGGCCGAGGGCCCCTGGCCGATGATGATATCCAGCCGGTAGTCCTCCATGGCAGGATAGAGGATCTCTTCCACCACGTGATTGAGGCGGTGGACCTCATCGATAAAAAGGACATCTCTGGGCTGGAGGCTGGTGAGGATGGCGGCGAGATCTCCGGGCCGCTCGATCACGGGACCCGACGTGCTGTTGACGTTGACATTGAGTTCATGGGCGATGATATGGGCCAAAGAGGTCTTCCCCAGACCGGGGCTGCCGTGAAAAAGGACATGGTCCAGGGCGTCTGAACGACCCTTGGCCGCCGTGATGAACACCCGGAGATTCCGCTTGATCTCGTCCTGCCCCACGTATTCATCGAGTGTTTGAGGCCTCAGATTTATCTCTGTCGGTATTTCATCCGGCAGAAGATCCGGGTCTATGATTCTTTCATCCATAGGTGCGTTCTGTCGACTTTTAGGCAAGCATTTTCAGGGCTTCTTTGATCAGACCTTCCAGGGTCACACTATCCAAACCCGGGCAGGCCTTGTCAACGGCACTTTTCGCAAATTTTGCAGGATACCCCAGATTCAGAAGGGCGGACACGGCATCATCCATGACCATCTTGTTCTCGCCTGCATCCGTGGGCCGGGGGGACACGGGCCGATCTCCCATAGCTCGGAGGGCCTTTTCTTTGAGTTCCAGAGCAATTCTTTCAGACGTCTTTTTCCCCACACCGGGGATGGATTGCAGTCGAAGGGCATCCCCCCGTGCCATGGCCTCCAGCAGCTCATCAGGGCCTATTCCCGAGAGGATATTGAGGGCCAGTTTGGGGCCTATCCCCGAAACAGAGATGAGCAACAGAAAGATCTCCTTCTCCAGGGTGGTATGGAAGCCGAAAAGGAGAAGGGCGTCTTCCCTGACATAGGTATGGATATGGAGGCTGACCGGATTGTCCTCGTCCGGCAGGGCGTAAAAAGTCGAGAGCGGAACCAGGACTTGATAGCCGATGCCTCCGGTGTCGATGATGACGGCCTGCGTTGTTTTTGCTGATAACGTGCCGTTTAAATGTGCAATCATTTTGTTTTCATTGTCGGCTTTTTAGATTTCCATACATGATGGGGCCTTTGCGGGGTGAAAAGAAACCCCTAAACGTCGATACGTCACCCCCAAACCGCAACCCTAAATATCCTGGTTTCAGGCATGATATGCAAATCAGGTGGCAGATATAGGAACGCCCGTCGACTTATGCCCCGGGTCACTTTCTGATATCATACTTTGCCCAGTTCAGGTGGCATATGGCCGCGGCAAGGGCGTCGGATGTATCATAGGTGACGGATTCTTTCAGGTTCAGGATCATCTGAACCATGGTGTGGACCTGCTCCTTGGTGGCTCTTCCGTAGCCGACCACCGATTTTTTGATCTCCAGAGGCGTGTATTCATGGATCTTGACGCCGCATTGAACGGCCCCTATCAATACGGCGCCCCGTGCATGGCCGATTTTCAGAGCGCTTTTGACGTTCTTGGCAAAAAACACATCCTCTATGGCCAGTTCAGCGGGCCGGTAGTGGTTCATGATTTCCACCGCAGACTGGAAGATATGATGGATTCTTTCGTGGAAAGGGGTTTTTTTAGAGGAACCGATAACGCCTGAATGGATACAAACCATGCGATGGCCCTGCTTTTCGACCAGACCATAACCGGTCGCGATTGAGCCGGGATCGACCCCCAGCACGAGCATCAGCCCAAGGCCTCCATAACCTCGTCGGGGATATCAAAATTGGCATACACATTACTGACGTCCACGTTATCTTCAAGGGTTTCCATCAGGTTCAGCATCTGCTCGGCCTTTTTCCCTTCCAGTTTAATGGTATTCTGGGGGATCATGCTGACTTCCGCAAGATTATACATCCAGGCCTCCCCCTCAAAAGCACTTTTTACCGCCTCGAAATCCACGGGAGGGATGAGTACCTCGAAGGTTGTCTCCTCTTCCTGGACGTCTTCCGCACCCGCCTCGAGCGCCAGTTCCAGGAGCTTCTCTTCGTCCACCTTGTCTTTATCGAAGACGATCAGGCCTTTTTGCTCAAAAATCCAGGCGACGCAGCCCGGTTCGCCAAGGTTTCCGCCGTGCCGGTCAAGGATGTGTTTCAAGTCGGCCACGGTTCTGTTTTTGTTGTCGGTCAGGCAATTGATGAGCACGGCTACACCGCCCGGACCGTAGGCCTCGTAATTGACCTCTTCATAGGACATCCCTTCCAGCTCGCCCGTCCCCTTTTTAATGGCTCTTTCAATATTGTCCTTGGGCATATTTTCGGCTTTGGCGGCCTGTACGGCGGACCTCAACCTGGGATTGCCCATGGGGTCTCCCCCCCCTAAGCGCGCGGCCACGGTGATTTCTTTGATCAGTCTTGTAAAGATCTGGCCGCGTTTGGCATCCGCCGCTCCTTTTTTGTGTTTGATGGAACTCCATTTCGAATGACCGGACATGGGTCACCTCCTCAAATCATTGGCTGAACTGAAATGCCCCGGGTCGAACACCAAAGGGCTCGTCCTGCCGACTGTCAATGCATTTCGATCCTCAGGCGTTCCCCTGCAGCAACTAATGGGTTGAACCCCCCAACCGTCCCAATCCGAGCAAATAGACCTCCCTGCTTCTTTTTCGAACCGCTTGAGGTCTCACCGTCCGAACCTGTTTGAATGCCTGGGAGAGATCGGTTCTGAATGTCTTTAGATCTTCGCCCTCAAAAATCTTGCACAGGAAATGTCCCTGAACCTTGAGGAGGGCCAGGGCAATTTCCAGAGCTCTCCCCGCCAGGGCCTCGGAACGGCTTATGTCTGCCACCTGGATACCCGTCGTCTTGGGGGCCAGATCACTTAGAACGGCGTCCCTTTCTCCGATCTGTTGATATAACCATCCCACATCCAGGGTCAGGATATCCCCTTTGATAAACCTGAAATTCGGCGCCGATACTTGGCCGGGGGCCTGAAGATCAATCCCAACCACTTCCCCCTTCGGTCCCACTTTTTTCAAGCTGTACTGGGACCACGAACCGGGATAGGCTCCCAGATCCAGGAGACGCGACCCCGTTCGAATCAGCCTGAATTTTTTGTCGATCTCCTGGAGCTTATACACGGATCGGGCCAGCCATTTTTCATCTCTGGCCCGGCGGGTATAGTGGTCTTCCCATTTGCCTCCTCTGGCCATGTACCATCCTTTGGTGCACTGTGAATCGCCCCCGGCGCCAGAGGCGCCCTGTTCGACATAAAACCGGGGACGGGAGCCAAGGACGTCATTTTTCTATCATATCTCTGTCCCCTTTGCAAAAAAATTGTGTCCATCGTGGTTCACGGAATTCCCTGGTTCAACTGCTTTTATCCTTTTCTACTGAAAACAGGAGCTCGACATTTTTTCTTGACACCTCAAGTCATTTTGTCTATAGTTCGTGCGCCAACAGAGACTGCCTTTTATCATATTCTGAAATCATCTGCATACCATTGATCCATGAAACGCCCGCGACCCGCCCTGCGGTCGGGCTATTACTGTCGGACTTGATTGTTCACCCTGTTACATACTCTGCGCTTAATCCTATTTTGTCTTAGTCTTTGATCGCATAATTCAGAATCACCTTTTTTCGTTCCCTAGATCGTTCGGACAAGAAAAGCATCAAAAGATCAACTGCTCCAATGAGCTTTTCCCGTCAGGAACAATGAATGACATAACCTGACATCAGCTCATTCATTTTCTTTTTCATTTATGAACCAACGGATGGCTATCCTTTTCCGGCCCTAATGGCGAGGGGCAGGGGAGAGGATTCTATTGGCTCACATGTTCGCCATTCTACATTCTCAAATACACATATGAAACTGGTCGAACTATTACGGAAACAGCGGTCGTCAATTCTTGGGGCATGGGTGGAGTTCACCATCGGCACCTATCCTACGGAGAGCCATAGGTTCCTTACAAAACAAAAGGATTCTTTTGCAAATCCTGTGGGAACCACGATATCCACGGAAATAGAGCACGTCTTTACCGGGCTCCTCGAGGGTGCCCGGGGAGAGGACCTTCGGCCTTTTCTTGACAAAATCATCAGGGTCAGGGCCGTACAGGAATTCTCCGCATCCCAGGCCGTCTCTTTTGTCTTCCATCTAAAAATGATGATCAGGAGCCAACTCGGGGAAGAAATCCGGAAACACGGCCTGGCCGATGAACTGGCCGAAATGGAGGGCAAAATTGACGAAATGGCGCTTCTCACATTTGATATTTACATGAAATGTCGAGAAAAACTTTACGAAATCAAGGCCGATCGGGCCAGCAGACAGGTCTCCAGATTACTCCAAAAAGCCGGCCTGACCTGCGAGATTCCGTCGTGGGAACCTAAAGAAAATAAAAATAATGAGAGCCTATAATTGAATCCTAAAATCGATTTATTGAAACGAGGTAGCATTCAATGAATATGATTATCAGTCTGCTGTTTTCCTTTATCGCGGTTATAATACTCGTCTTGATTCCGTTGATCGGTGTGTGGGCGTTGGACATGCGGATTTTTTTCGGAGTCATTATCCCCTATGCCGCGCTTCTTACATTTGTCGTCGGAATCATTATGCGCGTGGTCGACTGGGCCCGTTCACCGGTCCCTTTCCGAATCCCCACCACGGCGGGTCAGCAGTGGAGCCTGCCCTGGATAAAATCCAACCCCATCGACAATCCGAGAAACACAACCGGCGTCGTCCTCAGGATGGCCCTTGAAATTCTCACGTTTCGGTCCCTTTTCAGGAATACGCGTCTCGAATTTCGAAAGGGGCCGAAAATCTCCTATGAATGGGAAAAATGGCTGTGGCTCGGGGCCCTGGTTTTTCACTATTCGTTCCTCGTCGTTCTTCTCAGACACCTCAGATTTTTCACGGAACCCATTCCCGGATTTGTCCACATCCTCGAGAGCCTCGACGGATTTCTCCAGATGGGGGTGGCGCCTCTCAACGGTCTGGGCATCCCGGGAGTTTACATCACGGATATGCTCCTGCTCCTTGCCGTGGCCTATTTGTTTCTAAGAAGACTTTACATTCCACAGATGCGCTACATCTCTCTTCCGGCAGACCACTTTCCACTTTTCCTGATCCTGGCTCTGGGTCTGACAGGCGTCCTGATGCGATACCTCCTCCGGGTGGATCTGACCGCGGTCAAGGAACTGGCTATCGGCCTGGTCACCTTCAGGCCCACGGCTCCGGAAGGCATTGGGGTCCTCTTCTATATCCATCTCTTTCTCTTGAGTATCCTTATCGCCTACTTTCCCTTCAGCAAACTGATGCATATGGCAGGGATTTTTCTCAGCCCCACAAGGAATCTTGCGAACAACAACCGATTCGTCAGACACATCAATCCATGGGATTATCCTGTCCTCGTCCACACCTATGACGAATACGAGGAGGAATTCAGGGACAAAATGATCGAAGCCGGTCTCCCCGTTGACAACATGCCTGAAACTCCGGCTCAGGAAGAGGCCGAAACCACTGAAGAAGCGCAAAAGGAGTAGTCATGTCAGACGTTCCAAAACCAGAAGAACTCGTACAGATCGACCATCACCCGCCTGAACTCAAGGGATGGATGGACGCCCCGGTGGAAATCAAGCGGGGGATCGCCTGCTACGGCTCAAAGCCCAAAAACCTTGAATACTTGAGTATGCCCAACCCCAGGGAATGGTCTCCTTTCGATGAAGACTGGAAACTCCCGGACAACTGGAAAGAGATCTTCCTGGAGGGGATGAGAGAGCGCCTGGACAAATTCAGGACATTCAAGGTCTTCATGGACATCTGTGTGCGTTGCGGGGCCTGTGCGGACAAATGCCATTTTTTTATCGGCGGCGGTGACCCGAAGAATATGCCGGTCATGAGGGCCGAGCTTCTCAGGGCGATCTACCGAAAAGAATTTACAATCGCAGGGAAAGTCTTCGGGCCCCTGGCCGGTGCGAGAGAACTCACGGTCGATGTCCTGAAAGAACTCTGGTCCTATCTGTTTCAATGCACGGAATGTCGACGCTGCTCTCTTTTCTGCCCTTACGGCATCGACACGGCGGAAATCACCATTTTCGGCCGCGAACTCCTGAACCTTCTAGGATTGAATACCGACTGGATTTCCGCCCCTGTGGCCAACTGTTATCGGACAGGGAACCACCTCGGCATCCAACCCCACGCCTATAAAGACATGCTTGATTTCTTCGTGGACGATATCGAGGACATCACGGGCATCCATATGGAACCCAGCTTTAACCGGAAGGGCGCGGAGATCCTCTTTATCACGCCTTCGGGGGATGTCTTTGCCGATCCCGGAACCTATACCTGCATGGGTTATCTCATGCTCTTTCATTATCTCCAGAATCTGGGCCTGGATATCACCTGGAGCACATTTGCTTCGGAGGGTGGCAATTTCGGATATTTCACGTCCCATGAGATGGCCAAAAGACTGAACGCCAAGATGTATGCCGAGGCCAAACGGCTCGGGGTCAAGTGGATTCTCGGGGGAGAATGCGGCCACATGTGGCGGGTTGTCAACCAGTATATGGATACCTTCAACGGACCGGCCGATTTTCTTGAAGAGCCCGTATCCCCGATCACGGGGACCAAATTTAAAAACGCAAACGGCACCAAAATGGTCCATATCATTGAATTTACGGCTGATCTCATCAAACACAACAAACTGAATCTGGACCCAAGCCGAAACGACAATCTGAAGGTGACTTTCCATGATTCCTGCAATCCCGCCAGGGGCATGGGAATCCTTGAGGAACCGCGTTATGTGATCAACAATGTGTGCAACCATTTCTATGAGATGCCGGAAAATACCATCAGGGAACAGACCTTCTGCTGCGGCAGCGGCGCCGGGCTCAATGCAGGGGAGGACATGGAACTCAGAATGAGAGGCGGCCTTCCCAGGGCCAATGCCGTAAAGCATGTTCACGAAAAACATGGGGTAAACATGCTCTCCTGCATCTGCGCCATTGACCGGGCGGTATTTCCCGATTTGATGCAATACTGGGTCCCCGAGGTGGGGGTCATCGGTGTGCATGAATTGGTAGGCAACGCTCTGATCCTGGAGGGAGAGCAAAAGAGAACGACCGATCTACGAGGTGAACCACTTCCGGGCATGGAGGAGGAAGAGGATGTATGACGGAGGCAAAATCATCGTTGGACTGATTATCGGGGTGGGGCTCCTGCTGTTTCCCTTCTGGTACAATGCGGGAAAGGCCGCAAAAGCACCGGATCCTGTCCTTACTGTCAAGGCCAAGGAACTGAAGGCCTGCGTGATGGAAAAGTCTTATATGACGACGTCCCATATGCAACTGCTCGACAAGTGGCGGCATGAGGTCGTTCGAAGCGGAGAAAGATACTACACGGCCCCGGATGGAAAGACCTATTACAAAAGCCTTCAGGTCACATGCATGGACTGTCATGACAACAAAAGCAAATTCTGCGACCAGTGCCATGATTACATGGGGGTGGACCCCTATTGTTGGGACTGCCATATTGAGCCCAAGGAGAATAACTGATGGCCATGGATAGAAGAAAATTCTTGAAGATTGCCGGTCTCTCCGCCGCGCTGGGGCTGGGCGGCAAGACCGCTTTGGATCTGTTGACCCCCGGAGAAGTGGAGGCCTCTTTTGAGAAGGCGCCCCTAATGCAGGGCAAAAAATGGGGCATGGTCGTGGACATGAATAAAATGACCGAAGAGATCATGGACAAATGCATTGCCGCCTGCCACAACGTGCACAATGTCCCCGATCTCGGGAATCCCAAGGAAGAAATCAAGTGGATCTGGAAAGAGACCTACGAGCATACCTTCCCGGGTCAGCACCACGAATACGTCGCCGAACAGTATCATGGCCGGAACTTTTTGCTGTTATGCAACCATTGCACCAATCCGCCCTGTTGTCGCGTATGTCCGACCAAGGCGACCTGGAAAAGGGAAGACGGTGTGGTCATGATGGACCAGCACCGCTGTATCGGTTGCCGGTTCTGCATGGCGGCATGTCCCTATGGGGTGCGAAGCTTTAACTGGGGCGACCCCCGAAATGCCCCAAAGGACCGCAACCCCAACTTTCCACCCAATATGGAATACCCTACGAGGTCGAAAGGTGTCGTAGAAAAATGTAATTTCTGCGCCGAAAGGCTCGCCAAGGGGCAGCTACCGGCCTGCGTGGAGGCCGCCGACGCGATCGAGAAAAACGCTTTGACTTTCGGAGACCTGGATGATGCGAATTCCGAAGTGAGACACCTTCTGCATTCTCACTACACCATTCGGCGAAAGTCGGAACTCGGCACAGGACCCAATGTTTACTATATAGTATGAGGTAACTATGCTCGATAAAGCCATTAAGGGAAGTCAGACTTACTGGGGGTGGATCATCACCCTGCTCGTTCTAATAGGCATCGGGTTTGCCTGCTATCTCTATCAGTGGTTCGAGGGATTGCGGATCACCGGCATGAGCAGGGATGTCTCATGGGGCTTCTATATCGGCCAACTCACCTATTTCGTGGGTGTCGCGGCCTCCGGCGTGATGGTCGTTCTGCCCTGTTATCTTCATGATTACAAGGCGTTCGGGAAGATAACCATCCTGGGCGAGTTTCTGGCTGTGCCAGCCATTGTCATGTGTCTTTTGTTTGTTATGGTTGACCTTGGAAATCTACCCCGCCTCATGAACGTCATCCTTTACCCCAATCCCACATCTATTTTGTTCTGGGACATGATCGTTCTCAATGTCTACCTGTTTTTGAACCTCATCATCGGCTGGAATGTGCTGAGCGCAGAGCGAAAAGGGATCCCCTATCAAAAGTGGATCAAGGTCCTGATCTATATCTCTATCCCCTGGGCCTTCAGTATCCATACCGTGACGGCCTTTCTCTACGCGGGACTGCCCGGAAGGCATTATTGGCTGACGGCCATCATGGCCGCCCGCTTTCTCAGTTCTGCCTTTTGCTCCGGTCCGGCCTTGTTGATTCTTCTGTGCCTGATCGTCAAAAGATTCACCAACTTTGATCCCGGAAAGGAACAGATCAGAACACTGGGAGGCATTGTGGCCTATGCCATGATCATCAATGTCTTCTTTTTCTTCCTCGAAATCTTTACGGCCTTTTACAGTCAGATCCCCGGACACATGAATCCCATTGTCTACCTTTTTGTGGGACTCGACGGCTATAACAAGCTGGCGCCCTGGATGTGGACGGCCGCTTTTTTTGCCTTTGTCGCATTGATTCTGCTGATTATTCCCGCGACCCGCAGAAGGCAGGATATTCTGGCCGTGGCTTGCGGCGCGGTGATCATATCCACTTGGATCGACAAGGGTTTCGGCCTGGTCCTGGGAGGATTTATTCCCAATCCCTTCGAAAGGGTTTTCGAATACTGGCCCACAGTCCCCGAAGTCTTTATCTCCGTGGGCGTCTGGGCGACAGGTTTTTTTATCCTGACCGTTCTTTACAAAATCGTCGTATCGGTCAAAGACGAGGTGGCCCCTTCATAACCTAACCTCGACTTTGCGTCGCGCCCGAAGGGCTCGTTTCAGCGTGAAATGGGCCTTTTTTTTGTTCATGACAGGGGCCTGGAAAGGGGAATAAAAAAAAGGTTGACACCCCAATTTTGCTCTGTTAATGAAGTCGCACGCAGTTTTCAGGAACTAGCCAAATAGCTGAAATTTTAGCTACGGCTTTAGATTAAAATTTTCATCAATCACAGGAGGGAAGACTCATGGGTTATGAAGTAACCGTTGATCACAGCAAGTGTGAAGGATGTGAAGAATGCGTGGAGGTTTGCCCTGTGGACGTTTATGAGATGCAGAATGGCAAATCCGTACCCGTGAACGCTGAAGAATGCCTTGGATGTGAGAGCTGTGTCGAAGTCTGTGATCAGGAGGCTATCACAGTCACTGAAGTCTGATAAAACATTTAAAATCTTACTTATTAAAAAAACCGCTCTGTTTTTATAAAACAGAGCGGTTTTTTTATCCCCAAATTTTGATGCATTCGTAAAAAGTCCGATTTTGGCCATTTTGGATCATCTAAGCAACCGATATTATTGGGTGCAACTTCGCGATTTTTAACTTTCTAAAAGACCGTCAATTTTGCCTTGACAAAAAAAGCCGCCCCCAAAAGGGGCGGCTTTTTAAAGCGGAAAATATAAATTTGCTGAATTGAATCTCAGGCTGTCACCTATTTCTTTTCGTGACAATCCTTACATTTTTTATGGGGAGCATTCTTCCCATCTTTAGCTGCTGCTTTATGGCAGCTCTTACAGTTTTTGTGGTAGGCATTCATAAGTCTATCAACATTGCCTTCTTTTTTAAGGGGATTATGGCACGCCGCACACTTCTTGACAGGGTCCCCATCCTTCCAAACATTTTTCCCGTCTTTGTAATCGTGGTGGCATTCGGTACAGGCGATCTTGAGCTCCTCATGGTGTTTCTTGTGAGACAGGGGGACGGGCCCTTTCTTGTCTTTTTTGTATCCCTGATTCTCGATCTTCAAATCAATGGGACAATCCGCAGCGATAAGCGCTCCGACCGCCAAAAAAGCGAAACCAGCAAAAACAACCACAAAAAGGGTAAATATGCCTTTTTTCATGTGAACGGTTTCCTCCTTTTCTCGGAAATAACGGCTTCCCACGGTTTCATGAGGAGCCGGACACGATCCAACAAACCCTGAATAACTTATACTCAGGGGGTCTTCATATTGTCAAGGAATAAAACGGGCAAAAAGGCTCACTGATCATGCCTTGTCATAATGGCTGAACTGCATGGAAAAGGTCCCGCGGCCCTGGGAAACAGAGCGGAGTGCAGTAGAATAACCGAACATTTTGGAAAGTGGCACACTCGCCGTTACGACCTGCACCAGCCCCCGACTGGTGATCTGTTCGATCTTTCCCTGTCTCGTATTGAGATCACCGATAACTTCACCCATAAATTCCTCGGGCATCAGTATCTCGGTCTTCATGATGGGTTCGAGAAGCAGGGGTTCCGCCTTCATGAAGGCATTTCGAAAGGCCATCGATGCGGCAACCCTGAAGGCCATATCGTCTGAATTCGTCTCATGGATCTGAACGTCCAGGAGAGCCGTTTCGACGTCGACGACGGGGTAGCCCATGATCATGCCGCTCATGGTCGCCTCTTCGATACCTTCCCGGATGGTCGCAAGAAACGCCTCCATAAGTTCAGGGCGCTTGCATCGATTCACAAATTTGTTGCCGCTTCCCCGGGGCAGGGACGAGATGTCTATTTTCACACCGGCAAAATGCATTTGTCCGGCGAGTTCCTTCTGGAACACCTCTTCGTGCCGGACTTTTCCGCTGACGGTCTCCCGGTGAACCACCTGGGGTTTGCCCTGGTTGGTGTCGACAAAAAATTCTCTCTTGATCCGCCCCATGATGATTTCCAGATGGAGTTCTCCCATCCCGGAAATGACTGTCTGTCCCGTCTCCTCGTCAATTCGATATTTGAAGGTAGGATCCTCGTCGGAAAGTTTTGACAGGGCTTCCATGAGTTTGTCCTGGTCCTGCACCCTTTTGGGTTCAACGGCCACACTGATCACGGGCTCGTCGAAACTGATCGGTTCGAGCAGAATAGGGTTGGCCTCGTTGGTCAGGGTATCTCCGGTAGTCGTCCGCTTCAGGCCCATCGTCGCGACGATATCCCCTGCAACCGCCACGTTCACCCGTTCCCTTTTGTTGGAATGCATTTTCAAGAGGCGGGCCAGCTTTTCCTTGACGCTCTTCCTGGAATTGTACACCGTATCACCGGCATGGATCGAACCGGAGTAAATTCTGAGATAGGTCATCTTTCTGCCCTGATCCATCATGACCTTGAAAGCAAGGGCCGAAAACGGACCTTTCTTTTTCGGGGGGCGTGATTCCTCTTGGTCTGTCCCGGGCACTTGACCCACGATGGGGGGAACATCGACCGGAGAGGGCAGATAGTCGACAATGCCGTCAATCAGGAGCTGGATGCCCTTGTTCCTCAATGCGGCGCCACAAAAAACCGGAACCGCTTGCAGTTTGATGGTGGCCTCCCGGACGGCCCTTTTCAGTTCCTTGAGCTCGACCTCCTGCTCCGACAGGTATTGATCCATGATGAGGTCATCTTTGTCCGCGAGGGTTTCCATGAGTATTTCACGGTATTCCCGGGCCTGATCCTCCAACTCTTCGGGGATGGGAACCTCTTGAAACTCGGCCCCGAGGGTATCCTCTTCCCACAAAACGGCCTTCATCTTAAGCAGATCAATGACCCCGACAAAGGTATCTTCAGCCCCCCACGGCAACTGCAAGATCATCGGACTGGCGCCCAGCCGGTCCTTGAGCATTTCCACGGCCCGGAAAAAGTCGGCCCCGACACGGTCCATTTTATTGATAAAGACGATCTTCGGGACCTTGTATCGATCTGCCTGGTGCCAGACAGTTTCAGATTGCGGCTCGACGCCTCCCACGGCACAAAAGACCCCAACCGCACCGTCCAGGACCCTCAGAGAGCGTTCCACCTCGATGGTGAAATCCACGTGGCCGGGAGTATCGATGATATTGATCGCTTGGCCGAGCCAGTTGCAGGACGTAACGGCCGAGGTGATCGTGATGCCTCGTTCCCGTTCTTCCAGCATCCAGTCCATGGTCGCTTCACCGTCATGGACTTCCCCCATCTTGTGGACACGGCCCGTATAGTAAAGAATCCGTTCGGTGATGGTTGTTTTTCCCGCGTCGATATGGGCGATGATCCCAATATTTCGCGTATTTGTCAGTTTCTGACTCGATGCCATGGTTCCATTTTAATGATAGGTTTTTAGGTACCAAAAATCCGGCAAACACCTTACCCGGTGTTCACGGAGGCCTACGGGTCTCTTTTGGGTTTCCGGTTGCAAGATGCGGTCAAGCCCGATGGTTAAGGCTATTGGCGTTTGACATGAAGAGTAAATCTAAGTTATCTTGCAGGCCCTGTCAAGCCAATAAAGAGCCAAGGAGCCCCCATTGCAAAGCGCGACGAATCAGCGGTTGAACGAAATGTTTGACCTTCTTCTTGATCATTTCAGCCCCCAGAACTGGTGGCCCGGGGAGACGCCTTTTGAGGTCATGGTCGGGGCCGTGCTCACTCAAAACACAAACTGGAAAAATGTCGAAAAGGCCATCGACAATTTGAAAAGGCAAGGCCTGCTCAACCCTGAAAACCTGCATGCCCTGCCCCTTTCCCGGTTGGCGGAAGAGATCAGGCCGGCCGGGTATTACAATATCAAGGCCAAAAGGCTCAGGAATCTCACCACGTTTATTGAGGAAAGATATGGGGGAGATCTTGCGGCCATGCTCGATGCCGAATCCGGTGCCCTGAGGGAAGGACTTCTTTCAATCAAAGGCGTCGGTCCTGAAACGGCTGACAGCATCCTTCTCTACGCGGCGAATCTGCCTGTTTTCGTGATTGATGCCTATACATACCGCATTTTGATACGCCACGGGATGATCGACGAAGAAACGACATACGATGAGCTTCAGTCCCTTTTCATGGATCATCTGCCCGAAGATTCCCGGCTCTTCAATGAATTTCACGCCCTGATCGTCAGGACGGCAAAAGATTACTGCCGTAAGACACCCCGATGCGAACACTGCCCCCTTCGTTCCTGGGGGCCCTCGGAAGGGCCGATATCTTCGCCCTGAGAGTGAAAAGGTGAGATTTTCTGATAGGAACCGGCTTCACTCCCATGAAATATTAGATAAAAGCGACTCATGAACTGACAACTGACCCGACCCACTCCCATACAAATCGCAATACGCCAGTGCGAACCTCCGACACCTGACTCCCGACACCTCTTATTAGGCAATCGGTCTTTCAGATGGCAAAGCCTCTGACCTCTGACCTCTGACCCCCGCTAAACGAAATCTTCGACTGGCTTTTAAGAACCAGATTTTCTGTCCTGGACTAAAAGTCATCAACTTCAAAGGGCCTGGTTTCAGGCCCTTTATTTCATATGGAAGTTAGAACGATGAAAGAAAAAGATCGCCGGATCGTTCGCACGACCACTTGGTCGGCCGGACCCGGCTGCCATGGAGGATGCGGTGTCCTGGCTCACATAGAAGACGGCAGGCTGGTGAAAATCGAAGGAGATCCGGACCATCCCTGGAATCAAGGCAGGCTTTGCGCGAGAGCCCTCGCCATGACCCAGTATATCGAGAACCCCAAGCGCCTGCGGCGGCCCCTCAAACGGGTCGGGAAAAGGGGCGAAGACAAATGGGAGGAGATCTCCTGGGACGAGGCCTTTGACCTCATCGAAAAAAAGATGAAGAACATTCGGGAAGAACACGGCCCGGAAAGCATGATTTTTTCAATGGGCACCGGCCGGGACATCGGCCCCTGGATCTGTCTTCTGGCCTACGCCTACGGGAGCCCCAACGTCATGTTCGCCCTGAGCGGCAACGCCTGTTACAGCCCACGCATTGCCGCCCTGGACACCATACAGGGCGACTACTGCGTCTTCGACGCCGGCCAGAGGCTGCCGAAGCGCTATGACGATCCCCGCTATGAAGTTCCCGAGTGCATGATCGTCTGGGGGTACAACATCCCTGCCACTTGCCCGGACAACCTTTTCGGTCATTGGATCATCGACTTGATGAAAAAAGGGACCAAGATCATCTCGATCGATCCGAGGCTTTCCTGGTTCGCTTCCCGAGCCAAACACTGGCTGCCTTTGCGACCCGGAACCGATGCGGCCCTGGCCATGGGTTTTCTCAAGGTGATCATCAGTGAAAACCTTTTTGATCAAGGTTTTCTTGAAAAATGGACCAACGCCCCGCATCTCATCCGGGAGGATACGGACAAACTTATTCGGGAAAACGACCTGAAAGCGAACGGATCGAGGGACAGCTTCCTGGTCTGGGACGCAGCAGCCGGCCAAACCGCTGTTTGGGACACGGTCGAACTCGCCTGTGACCCGCCCGATGCATCCCCCGCCCTGTCGGGTCAACATGAAGTACTCCTTTCCGACGGGCAAAAAGTGCTCTGCCACACGGTCTGGGATGCCTTTTGCGCGAAAGTTGACGAATATCCCCTCGAAAAGGTTGAAAAAATCACGGGCGTTCCCGCAGGAGACATCGCCAAGGCAGCCCGTTTTTACGCCACCAGTAAACCGGCCGCCATTCAATGGGGCGTGCCTATTGACATGACACCGGGGATCACGCCCCTTTGCCACGCCATTGCGGCCCTCTGGACCCTTACCGGAAACCTGGACGTGCCCGGCGGGAACGTCATTTCCCGTTTCGCCTTTGATGCCGTTGCCTATGCCCTGCCCGGTGCCCAAGGTGTCATCAAACTCAAAGACAAAAAACAGGACAAACCCCGCATCGGGGCGAAGGAGTATGGCCCATTTAATCGGTTTATCTGGCGTACGCAGACCGATCGAACCATTGAGCAGATCTTCACTGAAAAACCTTACCCCATCAAGGGGCTCTGGATGCAGACCTGTAATCCCCTGGCCGGCATCGGACTGGATCCAAAAAAATGGCGGGAGGCGCTCAAGAAGCTGGACTTTGTCGTAGCGGTCGATCTTTTCATGACCCCTTCAGCCATGGATGGGTCATGACAATCTCTTTTCAAAAACGAAAAGATGTTGCCATGACCAAGAACCTTCATTTTTTCAAAAGGCTAAACTCATACGATGCCGGCAAGTTGAGCTTGCGAAATCCCGCTACGCCGTGGGCGCCGCATCGTGGACCCGCAGCAATGTGCGGGAGGAGTGACGACTGAGCCGTACGTGCTATAGCCGTAGGGCCTACGCCCCGGAGGGAGGAATGAACACTTGCCCGCCGACGGGTTTACCAGGCTCCGGCTGGAAGGCAACGCCGCTCCATAGATCCCGGCTTGACGGGAAGATGATGCCTTGATGGTGGATCAGGGTTTGTACAAGCGAGCTCTTGACTTAGGCCCCCGATCATACTAGGGTTTGACTGAAATTTTGGTCTCCCGCTCACACAATATGAATCCCGGAAGCACCGGCTCCTGTGTCTCTCGTGATTCGGGGGGACCGCAATCCCTGACACTTTCACCTCAGTGGGAGCGCCATTTTTCAACCAATCATGACCGCCTTTCACAAAACTTGCCGAGCCACCCTGCCGATCTTCATGGGCGAGGTCTTTTCCTTCCCTCTCTTCGACGTCGGTATCTCCTCTTTCAGCTGCGAAAAACGAGTCATCCATGATTAGACTTCCAATAAAAAGGATCATCCTCTACGTCTTTGGCCTTGTCCTGCTTTCGACTCTTGTCTCCGCCTGGGTCCTGGGGGATTTCCTCCTCCAGCCGGCGCGAAAAGGAGGGGGGAACCAGGTGGTGATCATAATGGAAGGCCTTTCGATGAAACATGTTGCGGAGGAACTGGAACGGCGTGAGATCCTTGCCGGCAAAACCCTGTTCATTCTCTGGGCCAGAGTCATGGGTTATGGACGGAAAATAAAGGCCGGCGAGTATGAACTGAGCGCCGGTATGACGCCCATCCAAATCCTCGACAAATTGACCAAGGGCCGGATCATGACCCATCCCGTCACCCTCCCGGAGGGACTGACGAGAATGCAGATCGCAGACCTCCTCTCCGAAAAGGGCCTGGTGGGTAGACGGGCGTTTCTCTCCCTGACGGAGGATGCCGGGATCATAAAAAAATATGGACTTTCAGGTCGGAACCTGGAAGGTTTTCTTTACCCCGACACCTATCAATTCGCAAGAGGCCTCTCGCCCGGGACCGTCATCGATGTGATGATTCGGCGCTTTCTTGAGTTGGTTGCCCCCCTGGAGGAGGTCCTTAAACAGTCCGGGATGTCTCTTGAACAGGTCATCACCCTGGCATCAATTGTGGAAAAGGAAACAGGCCTGGCCATGGAACGGCCGCTGATTGCCAGCGTATTTTTAAATCGCCTCAAGAGGGGCATGCGCCTTGAAAGTGATCCCACCGTGATTTACGGTCTCTCCGCGTTCAATGGAAATCTCACCCGAAAAGACCTGCGTAGACTTACGCCGTACAATACCTATATGATCCGGGGGTTGCCGCCCGGACCCATTGCCAACCCCGGCATAGCCGCCATCAAGGCGGTCCTGTATCCGGCACAAACGAAATACCTCTATTTCGTGTCCAAAAACGATGGGTCTCACCATTTCTCAAGGACCTTTACCGAGCACAATCGTGCCGTTAATTATTATCAGAAAAAAAGAGGGAAAATTCCCCCAAAAACTCCTTGACAACACACACTGTATACAGTATACCGAAAGGCATCGTACGATCTCATGTCCCCGTTCTCATCCTGCTCCGGATCTGAAGAGGCTGCTTTCCGTAAAGGTTTTGGAACAATTTTCTTCCACGAACCCTTTCCACAGAAGCGGAGGTGCCCCATGGATCTCTTCAAATCCCTCACCGTCTTGTCCCTAGAACAAGCCACCGTCCTTCCCTATCTGACCTTCAGACTGGCCCAGGACGGCATGAACATCATCCGATTGGAACACCCGGTCTATGGCGACCCCAACCGGATGGTGGGAGAAAACATCCTGGGTGAGGAGCGGATGAATGCCTATTTCCTTTGCATCAATGCGGGCAAAAAGGCCCTGACCCTGGACATGGCGGCCCCGGAAGGGCGGGAAATCTTTCGGTCCCTCATCACCAAGCTGGATGTCGATATCTTCGCCACCAATCAACTCCCCAGGAACTACAAAAAACTCGGAATAGGCTACGAGAGCCTGAAGGCCGTTAAGCCGGATATCATCTGGTTGGGCCTGACGGGTTTCGGGCCGGACAGCAATGAGGCGGCCTATGACCCCATCCTTCAGGCCCGTTCGGGTCTCATGGAACTCACGGGAGAGGCGGACGGAGATCCCCAGGTCCTGGGCGTTCCCCTTCCGGACATGGGAACGAGCGTCCATGCCTACGGCGAACTCATGAAGGCCCTTTTCCGGCGTCAGGCCACCGGCGAGGGATCCTGCATCAACGTATCCATGTTCGAATCCTCCGTGTCATGGTTGACCGTCCCCATTACCCTATCCACCCTCACGGGGAAAAAGGTCTCCCGCAGAGGCAACACCCACGAATTTTTTTGTCCCGTCTCCGTCTTCAAGACAAGCAACGGTTTTATCTACCTGGCCGTTGGAAACGATCGCCAATGGAAGGCGATGACGTCCCTGGATATATTCAAGTCTCTGGATCGGCCGGAATACGAAAAAAATCAGGGCCGCATCGGGGATGTGGAAAACCTCAACAAGGCCATCAACGAGATCACCCAAATTCACACCTCTGAAAAACTTATCGAATGGTTCAATGCCATCACCCTCCCTGTAAGCAAAATCAAAAGCATGCCGGACGTGGTCTCCGATCCCCTGGTGGAACGGAGACTCCTCTTCTCTGAAGACCCCGGATCGGGGACCAAACTCACCCTTGCGCCCCCACCCGTCATATCGCCATTCCTGGAAAACATCGGGCGAAAACTCACCTTCCCCCCCCGTTTCGGGGAACACAACCATGAAATCTACGGCGAAATCCTAGAGTACTCGGACCAGGAACTAGCAAATTTTAAGGAAAAAAAGGTCATCTAAGAGAAGCTTTCCGGACAACCGGAACGGTGCGCAGAGGATGGAGCCAAAATCATGAAGATTATTGTGCTGGTCAAGCAGGTCCCGGACACCGCCGAGGTCAAGCTGGACCCCAAGACGGGAAACCTCATCCGTGAGGGAATCAAGAGCATCATCAACCCGGACGACCTCCATGCCCTCGAGGCGGCGGTTCAACTCAAGGCCCGACTCGGCGGAAAGGTTATCGCCCTTTCCATGGGCCCGCCACAGGCCATTGACGCCATCTCCGAAGCCATGGGTATGGGAGCCGACGAGGGAATCCTGCTTTCGGACAGGGCCTTTGCCGGCGCGGATACCTGGGCCACATCCTTCACTCTGGGTCAGGCCATCAATACCATAGGGACTTATGATCTGATCATCGCGGGCAGACAGGCCATAGACGGCGATACGGCCCAGATAGGGCCTCAGGTCGCGGACTTTCTCGGGGTCCCCCATGTGTCCTATGTCTTTGATATCGAGGACGTCAAAAAGGAGGCCATGGTGGTCAAGCGGCGCCTGGAGGACGGCTTTGAGCGTGTTCAATGCACCCTTCCCGCTCTTCTGACCGTTATCGGAGAGCTGAACACTCCCCGATACCCTGATGTGGCCGGTCTGATCGATGCCTGCCGGGAGAAGGCTCCCATCAAGGCATGGAATGCGGCGGATATCGGGGTTCATACCAAGGATGTAGGGCTTGAGGGTTCCCTGACCCAGGTCATTAAGACTTTTGCACCCAAATCTCAGAAACAAAGCGAAATCCTGGAAGGAACTGCCAAGGAAACCGTGAACACGCTGATAGGGAAATTAAAAGAGATCAACCTCATTTAACCTCTCGGTCGGAAGGATTTTTCCAACCCAAGACAACGGAGAAAAGACATGACCGTCTGGATAGAAGTCGACCTCTGTAACGGCTGCAAACGCTGCCTGAAGGCCTGTCCTTACGGTGCCGTGGAAATGAAGGGAGATAAGGCCCATATCCTCGAGCGGTGCACCTCCTGTGGTGCCTGCCTGGAAGTTTGCAAACAAAAGGCCGTTCAAAGCGACATGGCCCCCAGGGTCATCCCGGATTTCAGCGACAGGCAGGGCGTCTGGATCTTTGCCGAACAGCGGGAGGGCACGCTGCATCCTGTTTCCATTGAACTCCTTGGAAAGGCCCAGGACCTGGCCGCGGATCTCGATCAGGAGGTCGCGGCAGTCCTCCTGGGGTATCAGGTCTCCGGTCTCTCGCGGACCCTTATCGAACATGGGGCGAACACGGTCTATCTGGCTGAACACAAGGCCCTCAAAGACTACCGGTCCGTGGCCTACACCAAGGTCCTGGAAGAAGTGATCAAGGCCGAAAAACCCAACATTCTCCTCATGGGGGCCACCCATATCGGCCGGGATCTGGCCCCGCGATTGTCCCGGCGCGTGGCCGTCGGACTGACAGCGGACTGCACGGAACTCAACATTGATCCCAAGGAAAAAATCCTGCTTCAGACCCGTCCGGCCTTCGGCGGAAATGTCATGGCCACCATCGCCAACCGCTATTCCCGACCCCAGATGGCCTCGGTGCGACCCGGGGTCATGGAGGCCAAACCGAAACCCCGAAACAAGGGGAAGGTCATCAAACACAAGGCCTCCCTCACTGAAAAGGAAATCGGGACCAGGATCCTGGAGATCGTCAAGGAGGCGAAAAAGGCGGTGAATCTTTCCGATGCCAAAGTCATTGTAGCCGGTGGCCGGGGCGTCGGGGACGAAGGGGGATTCAAGATCCTCAATAAACTGGCTGCGGTCGTCGGTGGAGAAATCGCCGGGACCCGGGTAGCGGTAGAAGAAGGGTGGATCCCCGTGGAACGTCAAATCGGGCAGACGGGGCAGTCCGTTCACCCGGAACTCTATATCGCCTGCGGCATCTCAGGGGCCATTCAGCACCGGGCCGGCATCATGAACTCGAGATATATCGTCGCCGTTAATAGGGATCCCAGGGCTCCCATTTTCCAGGTAGCGGATTGGGGCATTATCGGAGATCTGCACGAAGTCCTGCCCATCATGATCGAACAGATCAAGAAAGCCTGAAGAGGCCCGGACGCCGGGGCAAACCGTGAGATGTCGCCCTCATAGAAAGGATTGACCATGATGAGGTCCAATATCGAGGAACTGGCGAGACAATCCATGGCCAGGTTTGTGGATAAGGAAGTCATCCCCAAGGCTCAGGAGGTCGACGAACGAGGCGAGTTCCCCGAGGAACTCTTTAAAAAGGTGGCCGAGATGGGCGTTCTGGGTGTCCGCTACCCCAAGAACAAAGGCGGCTCCGGCGGAAACACAACCCTCTATTGTATCCTTGTGGAGGAATTGGCCCGGGGCCTCCTGAGCCTTGGCGCCATTACCGCCATGCAATGTCTGATGGCGACTAATTTTCTGTTTCACTACGGCACGGAAGAGATGAGAAAAAAATACTTCCTTCCGGCCATGCGAGGAAAAAAGATAGGGAGCTTTCTTTTGACCGAACCGGAGGTGGGTTCTGATCTTGCAAATGTGAACACCATTGCCGCGAAGACCCGTGACGGGTTCGTTGTCAACGGCATGAAGACCTGGGTCACCAATGGTCCGATGGCGAGCATGTTTACAGTGCTCTGTCAAACGGATCCCGTAAAGAAATTGAGGGGGCTCAACTTCTTTTTTATTCCCAGGGAAACCCCCGGCATATCTATCAGCAAACCCTTCAACCTGCTGGGAACCCGGACGACCCGAATCGCAGAGGCCTCCTTCAACAACTGTCACATCCCTCCGGAATTTCGCCTTGGCGGCGAGGGCCAGGGCACCCATAATCTTCTGGAAATCCTCTCCGAAATCAGGGTCATGACGGCGGCCCTGGCCATCGGGCTTGCCCAGGCCGCCATGGATGATTCCATCAAGTATGCCCATGAACGGATCCAGTTTGGCCGGCCCATCAGCAAGTTCCAGATGATCCAGGCCAAGGTCGCCGAGCTGGCCGTCGACATCGAGGCATCGAGGCTCCTGACTTACAAGGCCACCCATATGATCGACGACAAAATTCCTTGCCTGAAAGAGTCTTCCATGGCTAAATACTTTGCCACGGAAACGGCCTGCAAGGCCGGTGACTACATCACGCGGATTTTCGGCGCCTACGCCTATTCCATGGAATACACGGCGCAAAGATACTACCGAGACAACCGATTCCTGCTTTACGGTGGGGGGACCCACGAGGTTCTTCTGCCCAATATCGCGCGCTGGGTCGGATTATAAACCGGAGATTGAATGGACCATGAAAACCAAAAACGAAATTGAAAATCTAAACCTGGAACCCTTAACACCACTTCCTACGAGGAAATCGCTGGGAGAACACGTTTTCGAAAACCTGAAACAGGCCATCATCCGGGGTCACATTCCACCGGGAAATCGACTCGTGGAAAGCCGCCTGGCGAACACCCTGGACATCAGCCGAACGCCCGTAAGAGAGGCCATTCATAAACTGGAAAGGGAGGGGCTCATCGAAAAACTCCCGAGAGGGGGATTTTCGGTCCTGGGCTTCACCCGCGATGATATCGAAGAAACCTTCGGCATCAGAAGTGTCCTTGAAAGCTACGCCGCCAGACTGGCAGCGAAAAAGCACGAGGAAAAAGATCTCCTTCCCCTTGAAAAAAAAATCGCGGAATTTCAGCGCTGTCTGGACAAAGGACAAATTGACGAACTCGCCCGGATCAACACGGAGTTCCACTCTTTGTTCTATGCCTTGAGCCGGAGTCCCAGGCTGATCAAAATCATCAGCGATCTCCGTGACCAGATCGAACGTTTCCGGAAGATCATCCTTCGCGTGGCCAATATGCCGCAAACCAGCAACGAGGATCATCAGAAAATGTTGAGGGCCATCAGGGCCAGAGATATCGACAAGGTCGAAAATCTCGTCAAAGAACATATTCTTAAGGGCCGACAGGCTGTTCTCAAGGCCCTGGAGGACAGCCCCGAAGAATTCTAAACGGGGAGCGACAAGAAGATGGCGGAGAAAAAAATAAGGGTTCTACTGGCGAAACCCGGTCTGGACGGTCATGATCGCGGCGCAAAAGTCGTCGCCCATGCCCTGAAGGATGCCGGAATGGAAGTCATCTACACCGGGCTCCACCAGACGGTGCCGAGTATCGTGAGACAGGCCGTTCAAGAGAGCGTCGATGTGATCGGCCTTTCCATCATGTCCGGAGCGCATATTCCCATCTGCAGGAAACTGATGGGCATGATGGAAGATGAGGACTTGAAGAGATTATTCGTCGTTGTGGGGGGCGTGATCCCCAACAAGGATATTCCCGAACTGAAGCAAATGGGCATTCGCGGGGTCTTTCCCAATGGAAGCCCTTTCAGTGATATCATTTCGTTCATTGAAGAAACGGCCGCGCATTAGGCGGTTCTTTGGGGACTGTATCACTTTCGGGATTGGAAGGACCGTGAAAGGTCCTTAAACCATTTTTATGAATTCCCACCCACCCTTGCCTGGCGCCATGACCCGATCGAAGAAGACGGGTCAAGGGAACCTTCCGGAGGGTACAGCAAAGAAAAGAGGGAACCATGGGAGTAGCCACCTACATCAAGGATGAAAAAGATGCGATCCGGGAGGTCGTCTACCAGTCGGGGATCAAGGTCAAAACCGCTTATACCCCCGAAGACCTGGAACGGACAGGTTTTGACTATCACGCGGATCTCGGCGACCCGGGCGAATATCCTTTTACCCGGAGTCTGCACCCACAGGGCTATCGAAGCCGGAACTGGACTACGCGGCAATATACGGGATTCGGCACGCCGGAGGAAACCAACGATCGCTTTAAACTGATGATTGCCCATGGTCAGACAGGGCTCAACGTGGCCTTTGATCTCCCCACACAGATGGGCTATGACTCCGACGATCCCATGGCCGAAGGGGAGGTCGGACGCGTCGGGATGGCCGTGGATACCCTGAAGGATTTTGAAATCGCCTTCAAAGACATTCGTCTCGATCGCATCGGAGCGGGACTGACCATCAATGCCGTGGCCTCCGTCATGCTGGCCATGTATGAGTCCGTGGGCGAAAAATTCGGATATGACAAAAAGGATATCTCCGCGACGCCCCAAAACGACATCCTCAAAGAGATCGTCGGGAGGGGGGCATGGGTGTATCCCGTGGAGCCCGCCGTTCGGCTCATTGGAGACACGATTGAATATGCCATGAAGGAACTTCCGCGCTGCAACCCCGTCTCTGTCTGCGGTTACCATATTCGGGAATCGGGCTGCACACCGGCCCAGGAGATCTCCTATGCCTTCATGATTGCCTTTGCCTATATCGACAATGTGGTTGCCCGGGGCTACCGGGCCGAGGATTTTGTCGGACGATTCTCCTTTAACCTCAACATCTTCGGCAACCTTTGGGAAACGGTAGCCAAATTCCGGGCCGCCAGAAAATTATGGGCCAAACTGCTTCGACAAAAATATGGCGTCCAGGACAAAAAGGCCCTTTTCCTTCGGGGCATCTTCGGCGGCGGCGGATCGGGCATGACCAAGCAGCAACCGGAGAACAATATCGTCAGAGGCGCTTACTACGCCCTGGCCTCCGCCCTTTCAGGGGCGCAGACCACGGCCCTTTGTTCCTTTGATGAGGCCTTTACCATACCCACGGAAAGGGCCGCGCTTCTCTCCCTCCGGACCTTTCAGATCCTGATGGATGAAATCGGGCTTCGGGACACGGTGGACCCCCTGGCCGGGTCCTATTTTCTTGAGACCCTGACCAAGGAGATGGAAGAGAAAATCCTGGAGGAGATGGAAAAGGTCGAAAAGATCGGAGGCATGATCGAGGCGGTGTCTTCCGGCTATGTGCAGAGGGAGGTCGCCAGACAGGCCTATGAATTCGAAAAAAATCTTCAGGAAGGAAAGGTCACAAAGGTCGGGGTCAACAAGTACACCGAGGGCGTCGACATGGAAGTGGAGCTCCATGAGCACAACGAACAATGGGCCGGTTTGCAGATCGAACGCCTCAAAAAAATAAAGCGGACGCGGGACGGCAAAGCGGTCGGAGCATCCCTCAAGGCACTGGAAAAGGCTGCAAAAGAACAGAAAAATATCATGCCTTTTCTTGTCGAATGTTGCAAGTCCTACGCCTCGGTGGGGGAAATGGCCAATGTGTTTAGAGACGTGTTCGGTGAATACGCGGAACCGAGCATTTTCTAGGAATGCTTTCCTCGGCTCATGGGGAAAGGAGGTGAAAGGAGTAGGCACACTCAGAAGCTTATAACCAGTCTTCACCCATCAAGGAGGTAGAAAAGATGAGACGAAAATTGGCACTGACCGTGGCGGGAATCTTTGTTTTGGCATCACTTTTTTCCTTAACCTGGCTCCCGGGCCAAGTCCTGGCAAAACCCATCAAACTTAGCTATGCCAATTTTCCGCCGGCCCCCACCTTTCCCTGCGTGCAGATGGAAGATTGGAAAAAGAAGGTGGAGAAACGCACCGGCGGTAAGGTCGCCATCAACACCTATCCCGGAGGAACGCTCCTCGGCGCAAAGAACATGATGGACGGCGTGATTGCCGGGCAGGCTGATATAGGATGTCTCTGTATGGCCTATCAGCCGGGCCGGTTTATCGTGACCAACGCCACGGCCCTGCCCGTGGGCTTTAAAAACGCCACCGTGGCAAGCCTCGCCCTGTGGGATCTTTACAACAAATACCAGCCCAAAGAATTTGCCAAGGTCAAGGTGCTGACCATGTTTACTTGTGCGCCGGCCAATATTTACGCCAAAAAACGCGTGGGAAATCTTGACGACCTGAAGGGACTGGAACTTCGGGCCTCCGGGGGGGTCGCGCAGGTCCTGAAGGCCCTCGGGGCTACGCCGGTGGGAATGCCGCAGTCCGCGACACCCGAAGCCCTCCAGAAGGGCGTGGTGAAGGGAGCGGCATCATCCTTAGAGACCCTGAAGGATTTCAAATATGCGGAAATATGCAAGTATGTCACAATGCTGAACGGTCCCGTATATCCCTTCGCCGTGGTCATGAATTGGGATTCCTGGAACAAGCTGCCCAAGGACGTCCAGAAGGTCATGGACGACTTGGGCAAAGAACAGTCCGAATGGACGGGTAAATACATGGACGACCATGTGAACGAATCCCTTGATTGGTCCAAAAAGACCCATCACATCGAGATCATTGAACTCTCACCTGGAGAAAAGGCCAAATGGGATGCCAAACTGGCACCCATTACAGACAAATGGATTGAGAATGCATCGGCAAAAAATCTGCCCGCAAAGGAGATCGTTGCCGATATTCATGCGGCTGCACAAAAATAGTTCCGCCTGACCCTGAACGCCATTGACCGCCCTCCTCCCCGGGGAGGAGGGCAAAATCTTGACTCTGTATTGCACAGCACGGCCAGGAGAAATGCTATGTGGTTGTTGGAGAAGATCAGTCACGGGATCAATCGGGGACTGATGATTATCGCTGGGGTGGTCCTCTTGATCATGATTGGACTCACTTGCGCAAACATCTTTCTGCGCATTGTGTGGACTCCGATCAAGGGTACCTTCGAGCTGATGGGGTTTTTCGGGGCCATCGTGACGGCCTTTGCCCTTGGATATACCCAGATGGGAAGAGGTCATACCCCGATTGATGTGATTGTCGATCTCTTATCAAAAAAAACGCGAAACATTTTAAACGGCATCAACTACTTCATCCTCATGGTTTTCTTTTGCATCGTCGGGGTGCAGATGGCCCGATGGGCCACAACCCTTTGGAAAACGGGCGAGGTCACGGAGACCCTCCGAATCGCCTCCTTTCCCTTTACCTATTTTGTGGCCCTGGCCTGCTTTGTGCTCTCCCTGGTTTTTCTGATTGACTTTCTAAAACTGTTTGTCCGAGGAAAGGGGGATTGACCGATGGACGTTGTGGTCATTGGGATCATAGGCATCATTGTCCTTATCCTCGTCCTCTTTCTGCTGGGGATGCCCGTGGGCTTTGCCATGGCGGTCGTGGGCTTTATCGGCTTCTCATACGTGGTCTCCTTCAAGGCCGCCCTCAATATGGTCAGCACGGACATATGGTTTACCTTCTCCAAATACGGACTCACGGTGATACCCCTCTTTGTTTTCATGGGTTACCTGGCCTTCAGCGCCGGGATTGCCGAAAGGCTCTACAGCGCGGCCTACAAATGGGTCGGGCACTGGCCGGGGGGGCTGGCCATCGCTACCATCGGTGCGGACGAGCTTTTTGCGGCCATTTGCGGATCCAACACGGCCACCGCCGCCACCATGGGGGCCGTCGCCCTGCCTCAAATGACCAAATACAACTATGACACACGATTGAGCAGTGGCACGGTGGTGACGGGCGGCACCCTCGGGACGGTGATGCCTCCCAGCGTCGTCATTATCGTGATCGGACTCCAGACCGAGCAGTCCATCGCGAGACTCTTTCTCGGCGGCATTCTGCCGGCCATTCTGCTCGGGCTCCTTTTTGTGGTCAGCATCTTTGTTCTATGCCGGCTCCATCCCGAATTCGGTCCTCCCGGGCCAAAGACCGCCTTCAAAGACAAAATCAAAAGCCTTTCCGGCGTCATAGAGGCCGTTGCCATCTTTATTCTCGTGATCGGGGGGCTCTATATCGGCGTTTTCACTCCGACGGAGGCGGGCGCAGTCGGTGTCCTGTGCACCTTTGTGGTCGCCCTGCTCGGCCGGCGCCTGACCTGGTTCGGCTTTATTCATTCTATCAGGGATGCTCTGAAGATTTCCTGCATGGTCTTTGTCCTTGTAACAGGCGCCATTATCTTCGGGCGGTTTCTGGCGGTGACACGAATTCCCTTCATCGTGGCGGATTTCGCTGCATCCCTACCGGTTCCCTCTCACGTCATTCTGGGCTTCGTGCTGTTAATTTACCTGATCGGAGGCTGCTTTGTGGACTCCCTGGGCTTTCTGGTGCTGACCATCCCCATCTTTTTCCCCCTGGGGATGGCCCTCGGATTCGATCCCGTATGGTATTCCATCATTCTGACCATGGTCACGACCCTGGGTGCCATCACACCCCCCGTGGGGGTCAACATCTACGTGGTGAAGGGCCTGGCCCCTGATATTCCCCTGGGGACGATCTTTAAGAGCGTCAGTTTTTTTCTTATAGCCTGTATCGTGTGTATCACTGTTCTGATCATCTTTCCCCAAATCGTTCTGGTGATACCGAACATCCTCCATTAGACGAGGGCGGGGAAAATAATAAAAGACTAGATAATCAAAAAGAGAGGCAACGGAAATCATGATGAAACGCTTTTTACCTACCGTGACAACTCGCGATGAACTGCAGGATCTTCAACTCCAAGGACTCAAGTGGACGGTGAACCATGCCTACAGCGGATCCCCCACCTACCGTGATAAGCTGGGTGAAGCGGGAGTTCGGCCTGAAGACATTCAAACCCTTCAGGACCTGGAAAGACTCCCCTTCACCACAGCACAGGATCTTCAGGCGGGATACCCTTTCCCTCTCCTCTCTGTACCCTTTGAAAAAGTCATCAGGATTCATGCCTCTTCGGGAACGACCGGAAAAAGGAAGGTCCTTTGTTACACCCAAAAAGATGTGGACGACTGGTCTCATTTTTTCGCCCGCTGCTACGAGATGGCTGAACTGACTCCCGAAGACAGGGTTCAGATCGCCGTTGGATACGGCGTATGGACAGCCGGGATCAGTTTCCAGATGGGCTGCGAGGCCTTCGGGGCTATGGCCATTCCGGCCGGCCCAGGAAACATGGACATGCAATGTCAGTTCCTCGTGGATATGCAGACCACCGTGATGTGCTGCACGGCTTCCATGGGACTTCTTCTGTCGGAAGAAGTCGAGAAGCGCGGGATCAGGAAAAAAATCAACCTGAAAAAGATGATTTTCGGATCAGAGCGCTCCAGCGACGCCATGAGAAGGCGTATCCAGGATCTTCTGGGAATCGACCACATGTTTGATATTCCGGGAATGACCGAACTCTACGGTCCGGGGACGGGCCTGGACTGCATCCACCATCAGGGCATTCACTACTGGGCCGACTACTACATCCTGGAAATCCTGGACCCGAAGACCCTGAAGCCCGTGCCCGAGGGCGAGACCGGGGAGATGGTCGTCACCACCCTTCGAAAAGAAGCGGTTCCCCTGATCCGGTACCGCACCAGGGACCTGACACGCCTCATCCCGGGCGAGTGTCCCTGCGGGTCCGTTCTGCCAAGGCACGATCGCCTTCTGGGCCGGTCCGACGACATGATCATCTTCCGGGCCGTGAACATCTACCCCGGTCAGATCGACCATCTCCTTTCAGGCATCGAAGGGATCGGAAGCGAATTTCAGGTCATCCTGGAAAGAAAGGAAAACGGGAAGGACTACATGACCCTCAAGGTGGAACGAGATCTGAATGTCGAAAGCAGTCAAGACGACATGATCAGCAAACAGATCTCTGTTGAGTTCAAAAAACAAATTTTGGCCAGTGCCGATGTAAAAATCGTGGACTACGGAGATCTTCCGAGAAGTGAAAGGAAGAGCAAACGGGTCTTCGACAACCGGGATGATTCATAATGGCGGACGGAAAGCAAAAAAGGAGATCAATCATGATAGACTATGATTACTTGACGCCCAGGAGCCTGAAAGAGGTTCTCAGTCTTCTCAAGGAGTACGGCCCCAGGGCAACCCTGATTGCGGGAGGGACGGACGTCATGGTCAAAATCCGGAACACCCGCAAGGCCCCGGAAGTGCTCATCTCCCTCAGAGGACTCCAGGATCTCAGGTATATCCGAAAAAACGGCGGATATCATATCGGGGCCCTCACCACCCACCGGATGATCGAACAATCCCAACTCGTCATGGAGGAATTGCCCGCCCTTCACGACGGGGCCTCGGAGGTGGGATCGGTTCAGATCAGGAACGTGGCCACCTTGGGCGGGAACATCTGCAACGCCGCACCGTCTGCGGATACTTCCGGTCCCCTCCTGGCCCTGGACGCCACCGTGGTCCTCGAGGGTCCGGAGGGACGACGAACGGTGCCCGTCATGGACTTCTTCACAGGGACTTACATGACCGTCCGGAAACCCGAAGAAGTCCTGATAGAATTTGAAATCTCCGAAGACATGGGAAACTTCGGGAGCGCCTACTGGAAGCACTCCCGGAGAAAGGCCATGGAACTCCCGCTCCTGGGCGTGGCGGTTGCCCTCAAGCTTTCGGAGGACAAGAAGGAGATCCTTGATGCGAAGATCGCCCTCACCGTTGCCGCTCCCACCCCGGTCAGGGCAACTCTGGCGGAGGACTTTCTCAAAGGCAAACCCATGACGGACGAAATTTTCAAAGAGGCCGGACGAATTGCCTCGTCTCCTGACTGCTGCACCCCCAGGACCAGTCTCAGGTGTGAAGCATGGTATCGCGAAGACATGATTCGGGTCCTCGTTCCCCGAATGGCCGCAAAAGCGGCCGAACGCGCCGGAAAATCCCGACAAAGGAGGGGAAGATGAAAAAAATTTCCTTGTCTTTTACGCTAAATGGGGATGCCGTGACGGCAGAAGTCCCTGTCACCTGGAACCTTCTGAAAACCCTGCGGGAGACCTTTGAACTCACCGGGGCCAAAGAGGGCTGCGGGGTCGGCGAGTGCGGGGCCTGCACGGTCCTTGTGGACGGCGACGCCGTCAATGCCTGCCTTTTTCCCATCCCTGAAATCGCGGGCAAATCCGTAACCACCATTGAAGGGCTCGCAGCCGGGGACGGTACGCTCCATCCTCTCCAGAAGAGCTTTCTTGAGAACAACGGGGTCCAGTGCGGATTTTGCACCTCCGGGATGCTCATGTCGGCCAAGGCCCTCCTGGATCAAAATCCGGATCCTACGGAGGAGGAGATCCGAACCGGCATTGCCGGCAATTTCTGTCGATGCACGGGTTATGTGCAGATCGTCGAGGCCGTTCAGACGGCGGCCAAGGTGGAAAAATAGACCATTGAATCTCCAGGGAGGACACCATGTCTGACTATCTGTACGTTGGTAAAGACATTCCCAGGACCATCGAGACCGACAAAGTCACGGGAAGGGCCGTGTATATCGATGATCTGAAGCGGCCCGGGATGCTTTACGGAAAGATCCTTTACAGCACCCGTGCCCATGCCGGGATCAAGCATATCGACACCTCCCGGGCCAAAGAGCTTCCGGGCGTCAGAGGGGTTTTGACGGGTTATGACCTGCCGGACGTGAGGGTCGGTTTTCTGAAGGATCAGGTGATTCTAAAAAAAGACAAGGTTCGTCAGTTCCGTGACGAAGTCGCCGCTGTCGCCGCCATCAGCCCCGAGATTGCGGAAGAGGCCCTGCATCTCATCAAGGTGGAATATGAGGACTTGCCGGCCGTTTTCGACCCGACCGAGGCCATGAAGGAAGACGCACCCCTGGTCCATGAAATCGATGCGGGCGGGAGGCCCGTCCGGACCAACATCCTTCCCCTTCCATGGAAATTCATGGCCGGCGACATCGAAGAAGGTCGCCACAACTCGGCCTATATCGTCACGGATCAGGCCAGCACGACCTGGGTCAATCAGTGCTGTATGGGGACGAGCGGTTGCATCGCGGAATTCGACGACAACAACAACCTGACCCTTTACAATCAGACCAATGTGATCTTCGGGGGCAAGCAGAGAATCACGGAATACCTTTCAGGCATCGGCCTCGGAGGAAAAAAGGTCCGCATCATCAATCCTATCGTGGGCGGAAGCTTCGGAACCAAGCTGGATACCGACATCTACGAGTTCATCTGCATCCAGCTCGCCCTGAAGACCCGGAAGCCCGTCAAAATACATTTTACCCGTGAAGAGGAATTCCGGGCCCTCCCTCCCCGGCAGCCCGCCCGGTTCACCATCGAGCAGGGCTGCGACAAGGAGGGCAGACTCACCTTCCGAAAAGTGGAGGCCATCCTGGACAACGGGGCCTATACCTCTTGGGGCGTCACGACCCCCTCCATCATGATGAACCCCGTATCTTCCCTCTATCGCGTTCCCAATGTCAGTTTCAAGGCCACCTGCGTCTACACCAACAACATCTACTGCCAGGCCATGCGAGGATATGGCAATCCCCAGGCCACCTTTGCCGTGGAGACCTCCATGGACAGCCTGGCCGAAAAGGCGGGGTTGGACCCCGCGGAATTCCGGCTCATCAACCGAAACCAACCCGGCGATGTGACGCCCATGCGGTTCAAGATCACCTCCTGCGGGATGGAAGAATGCATCAAGAGCGTAAGGGACAAGCTCGACTGGAAAGAGAAGCGGGGAAAACGCAACGGCCGGGGTGTCGGCATGGCCTCCTTGATCCATGTGGCGGGGGGTGCCCGGGTCTATAAGTCGGATGGCCACGGCATGATGATCAAAGTGGATGAGGCCGGTATTGTGGACGTTTTCGAGAGCGGCACGGACCAGGGTCAGGGCTCGCCGACCGTCATCTCCCAGATGGTCGCCGAGGCCCTCGGAGTCAGGCCCGAAGACATAAACCTGACCTTCGGGGATACGGCCCTCGCCCTGTGGGACGCGGGAACCCATGCCAGCCGCCACACCTTCATGGCAGGGAACGCCGCGATCCTGGCCTGCGAAAAGGTCAAAAAACAGATCCTGGAGATGGCCGCAGAGCAGATGCCCAAGCTCATCAAGGGTGGCTTTAAACGAAAAAAGAGAAGAGACCCCGATTTCGAGGAACCCGATCTGGATTACGCCCTCATCTCGGATCCGGCCAACCTGGACATCCGGGACCGAAAAATCTTTCCAAAAAACGAACCGAAACACCCTTACTTCACCATGGAAGTGAGTCAGGTCCTCCGAGCCGGGCTTCATGTGGGAACGGGGAAAAGTAAGGTGGTGGTCGGTGAGGCCTTTTATGATCCGCCCACTGAGATGCTGGATCGGGAATTCAAGGGCAACTTCTCCTGCACCTATGCCTTCGGCACCACCGGTGTGGAGGTGGAGGTGGACAAGGAAACCGGTGAAGTCAAGATCCTCAAGCTCATTGCCGCCCATGACGTAGGCAAGGCCATCAACCCTACCCTGCTGATGGGTCAGATATACGGGGCGGCTTACACGGGCGTCGGATACGGACTCAGCGAAGAGATAAAACTGAAAAACGGCAGGGTCATGAACGGGAACTTCCGGGATTATAAGATGCTCACGGCCAGGGATATCATTCCCGTAGAACCGGTGGTCGTCGAACCGGGGGATGACGACGGCCCCTTCGGCGCCAAGGGCGTGGGGGAACCCGGCCTTGTCCCGACGGCGCCCGCTATCGCCAATGCCGTCTATGACGCCATCGGGATCAGGATCAGAGATCTGCCCATTACCCCGGAGAAGGTCCTGGCGGCCCTCAAGGGCGAAGACCCGGTGTGTTAGATGCTTTTTCGTTTAACGCGTTGACATTCAAACGGATATCATCCTTTCTCTCCAGGCGTTGCGTGAGGAGGTCTTCATGACTGAGAGGTACTACCGACTGGGCTGTGATATCGGCGGCACCTTTACGGATTTCGTTCTGCTCGATGATCGAACGGGCAAACTCAGAATCAACAAATGCCTCACCACCCCCAAAGACCCCTCCGATGCCGTAGAACAGGGCATCAGGGAGCTGCAGGACAAGACCCCGGGTTTTGTGGAAAACATTGATGAGGTCATCCACGGCACCACCCTGGTCATCAACGCCATCATCGAGAGAAAGGGCGCCAGGACCGGCCTCATCACCACCCGGGGTTTCCGGGATGTCCTCGAACTTGGAAGAGAAATCCGGTACGCTCCTTACGATATCTTTGCAGAGTTTCCCGAGCCCCTGATTCCCCGCCGTCTTCGTCTCGAGGTGGATGAACGCGTCCGTAGCGACGGAACCCTCTTAAAGCCACTCGATCCGGAAGAGGTCCGGGAGGTCGTCAGGCGGTTGCTAGAACTGGGCGTGGAGTCTATTGCCGTCTGCCTGATCAATTCCTTTGAAAATCCCGCACACGAACGCCTTATCAAAGACATCATCCGACAGGAGGCCCCGGACCTTTCCGTCTCCATCTCCTACGATGTCCTACCCCAGATCAGAGAGTACGAGCGGACCAGTACCACGGTGACCAACGCCTATGTCAAACCCCTTACCGGTCGATATCTCACCAAATTGTCCAACAGACTGGAGACCATAGGATCCAGGGGACGCCTTTTTATCATGCTTTCCAGCGGCGGCATCACCTCCGTGGAAACGGCCGCCCGGTTCCCGGTGAGAATCATCGAATCCGGACCTACGGCTGCGGTCATCTCGGGGCAGTATTATGGAAAGCTGTTTAACCTCCCGGAGATGTTCTGTTTCGACATGGGCGGAACCACCGCCAAATCCTGCCTGATTCAGGGAGGCTTAGCCGGTGTGGTCCCAACCTTCGAGGTCGGTCGTGTCCAGCGGTTCATGAAGGGCAGCGGTCTGACCATCCAGGTTCCGGTGGTGGATCTCATGGAGATAGGGGCCGGCGGCGGCAGCATTGCCAAGGTGGGCAAGATGGGAACGCTCCAGGTCGGACCTGAAAGTTCCGGGGCGGACCCCGGTCCCATCTGTTATGCCGGCGGCGGGACCGAACCCTGCGTGACCGACGCGGACCTTTTACTTGGATATCTGGACGAAAACTACTTCTTGGGCGGGGAAATGGTCCTGGACAAGGAGGCGGCCCGCCGCGGGGTCCTGAAAAAAATTGCAGATCCCCTGGGGGTGCCTTTCATCCAGGCCGTTTGGGGCATTCATGATCTGATCAATGAGACCATGGCCGCGGCTGCCAAGACCCATATAGCGGAAAGAGGGGGTAATCCCAAGGTGGTCACGGTGTCCGCATTTGGCGGCGCGGGTCCGGTGCATGCCTATGGACTGGCCAAAAAACTGGGCGCACCCCGTCTGCTTGTTCCGCCCAATGCCGGTGTGGGCTCCGCGCTGGGCTTCTTCACGGCCCCCAGGGCCTTTGACCTGGTCAGGAGCCACAAGGTCCCCCTCATGGAGGCCGACTTCAATGAAATAGACAAGATCTTCCAGGAGATGGAAACCGAAGGGGCCGGAACCCTCCATAAATCCGGCAGTGGCGAAAAAATTATTTTCAACCGTTCCGTGGACGCCCGGTTTGTCGGCCAGGGATCCGAGACCAATATCCCCATCTCTGAAAAAGACTTCAGGGTCGTCAAAAGGGAGGATGTTCGGCACCGCTTTGACGCCATTTACGAGAAGCTCTACGGGCGAACCTATCCCGATTCCCCCGTAGAATTCATCAATTTCAAGGTCCGGGCCAGCCTGCCGGAACGCCTGTTGAAGCTTCCCAAGGTCAAAAAGGGCCCGGCAAGCCCGAAGAAGGCCGTCAAGGGTCAGCGCCCGGCCTACTCGGGAATTTCCGCGGACTTTATTCCTTTCACGGTTTACGACCGGTACAGGCTCAACCCGGGAGCCAGTTTTCGGGGCCCGGCCATTATCGAGGAAAGGGAGTCCACGGTCGTGGTGGGAGAGGACGCCTCGGTCACGGTCGATGAATACGGGTTCCTGTGGATTGATCTGACAACGGCATAGGATCAGAGGCCCTGGGCAAGCGGTTTGGACTGAAAGCCTGAACCACTCTTGTTTAAAATAAAACATTCCGCTCCAAGCAGGGGCTGGCATGTTCTCTTTGCTACACTCGCTCCGCCGTCCATGGCTCCGCTCACTGCGGGATTTTGGCCCTTCATCTATCCTGATTCAGGACCAAAATACGCCGCTCCGAGAAAATGCCAACCCCTGCTTTCCGCTACCGGCATAGGAAGCGGAACATTAAAATGGATCTCTGTCTTTTTGGTAACCGCTCAGCATTATCAAACAGTTTCAGCGATGGACGGGTCATGATAATCTCTTTTCAAAAACGAAAAAACGCTGCCCGGTATTCCGCACAAAAACTTGGCCAAGGCGGTCGATGCGCTCCTCCCACAATGCCATGCAGGTCTTTGCCCGAGCGTTGTCTACCAAAGGTCCATCGCCGCCCTCGTTGCCCCGTTTTCATCGAGCTACCCGGTAGGCCCTCGTTTTTAAAAAGAGATTATCATGACCAAGCCCGTTCATTTTTTCAAAAGGCTAATCTTGACAAGGGTGCGAAGGACACGAAGGATTATAAACATATGAAAGATTTTCAGCTTCGTGAACTTCTCACCTCGTGGTTTTCCAAATAACCAGGCTTGAAGGCGACTTTTTACGAGACCACCTAATATAACCCGTTTTCTCCAGTCGAGAGGTTGCTATGTCCGGAAAATTTGATCCCATAACCCTTGAAATCCTCTGGCGAAGACTCATGTCCATCGTGGACGAGGCGGACAGCGCCGTCGCCCGCACGGCCTTCTCCAGCCTCCTCCGTGACGCCCACGACTATACCTGCATGTTCACGGACAGGAAAGGGAGAGAACTGGCCCAGGGCACCTTTGCCACCCCCGGGCAATCGGGTGCCATGGCCCTCGGGATCAAAACCCTTGTAAACCAACTCCCACCCGACCACTATAAACCCGGGGACGTCTTTATTACCAATGATCCCTGGGCCCTTGCCGGACACCTGAACGATGTCTGCGTCCTCAGCCCCATCTTCTATAAAGGCAACCTGACGTCCTTCACGGCCTGCGTCTTCCACCATTCCGACATCGGAGGCAGGGTCTCTTCGGACAACCACGATGTCTTCGAAGACGGCCTCTTCATTCCCCTGGTCAAGCTCTATGACCAGGGGGTTCTCAATGAAGGGGTCATGGAGATGATCCGATGGAACGTCCGCACCCCCGATGAGGTCATCGGAGATATTCGTTCCCAGATCGCAGCCAATCACGTCTGCGAGGAGAAGATCCATCAGATGCTCGATGAATACCGTCTGCAAGGCCTCGACGATCTGGCGGACGAGATCATCGACCGGACGGAAAAGAGCATGCGAGAGGCCATCGGCAAGGTCCCGGACGGCGTCTACCAGGCCGAAGGCATCGTGGAGCAGATGAAAGGCAAGGAAGACGTGGTGATCAAGGTCGCGGTGGAGGTCAAAGGGAGCGACATCACGGTGGATCTCGACGGTTCCTCCCCTCAGGTCAACTGGGGTGGAAACGTGGTCTTCAATTTCACCTATGCTTACGTGTTCATGGCCATGAAAAGCATGTTCGACCCGGACATTCCCAACAACGACGGATGTGCGGCCCCCATTGCCATGAAGGCCCCCGAGGGGTCCGTGGTGAACTGCAACTTCCCGGCCGCCGTCGCCGCCCGGATGCAGATCGGGCACTTCATTACCGAGATTATTTACCGGGCCATGGCCGAGGCCCTTCCGGACAGGGTCATCGCCGGAAGCGGTGGAACCCCGGCCACCATGAATGTTTTTTACGGCAGGCGAAACAACGGCAGACCCTGGCATTCCGTCATTATCCGGGGCGGAGGCATGGGTGCCAGCACCTCCAATGACGGATATTATACCTATATCTTCCCGGCCAATGGCGCCAACACACCCATCGAGATCCTCGAAAGCGATACCCCCCTGATCGTGGAACGGCGGGAAGTCCTGACGGACTCCGGGGGCCCGGGCAGGATGAAGGGGGGCCCGGGACGCCGCGTCGTTTTCCGCGCGCCCGATGACGAGGGGTATGCCCCCATGCCCCCCGTGAACCTCGGGATCCAATCCGGCAGATTCCAGTACCCGCCTGAGGGGCTTTTTGGAGGCAAGACCGGCACCAGGGCCCAATTCCTCATCAATCAAAAACCCGGCAACCCTTATGGTCTCACGCAATTCGGTCCCGGCGACGTAGTGGTCATGGATGCGGCCGGAGGCGGAGGGTATGGAGATCCCCTGGAACGAGACCCCGAACTCGTGGAAAACGATGTGGCGGACGGCTACGTCAGCCCGAAGCACGCGAGGAAAGACTACGGTGTCATCATCGACGCCCGGACACTAAAACTCGATCTTGAGGCCACGAAGGCCTTGCGGACCGCTTTAAAGAAGGAGAAAGGTCATGGATCCTGATAAAAAACTGTACCCTGCGTCCTTCAATCCCCTGTTTTCCGCTCCCTCCCGGTCCATGCCCGGGGAAGTCGCTCTGATCGGGGCCGGCACCATCGGGCCGGATATCGGCTATTACCTGAAAAGCGCCATGCCGGAGATTACTCTCTACGTGGTCGACGTGGTGGAGGCCCCTCTGAAAAGCGCTGAAAAACGGCTTACCGGTTACGCTCAGAAAGCCGTGGACAAAAAAAAGATGAAAGAAGACCGGGCCCGGGCCGTGATGGAGAACATCGTCTACACCACGGACTACAATCAGATAAAAAATTGTGATCTGGTCATCGAGGCGGCCACTGAAAACATCCCCCTGAAGCAAAAAATATTCGGCCGGGTGGAAGATCTCGTGTCCGAAGACGCCGTCATCACCTCCAACACCAGTTCCATCCCCGCGGACCGGATCTTTTCCGGCATGAAGCATCCCGAAAGGGCCACCGTGACCCACTTCTTCGCCCCTGCCTGGCGCAGCCTCCCCGTGGAAGTGATTCGTTGGGAAGGCGCCGCCCCCGAGACGGTGGACTATCTCTCATGGTTTTTCGCCCACACGGGAAAGACCCCCATGGTCACGGACAATGTCATCTGCTTTATGCTGGACCGGGTCTTTGACAACTGGTGCAATGAGGCCGCCTACCTGCTGAACCAGGCCACGGCGAGCCAGATCGACAAGGTGGCGGAAGAGTTCGTCTTCGCCGGCCCCTTCTTTGTCCTGAACATGGCCAACGGAAACCCCATTATCATCGAAACCAATACCCTCCAGATGGAGGAGGGCGACCACTATCTGCCGGCCCCTATTCTCGAATCCGTGGACAAATGGATCACCCACCGACCGGGCTCCAAGGTGGAGGTTCCCGAAAATCTGAAACTTCTTATCCGGGACCGGATGCTGGGAATCCTTTTTTCCCAGTCTTTCGATATCATCGACAGGGGTATCGGAACCAGAGAGGACCTGAATTTCGGATGCCAAATCGCCTTGGGTTTCCGAAAGGGTCCCTTTGATTTGATGCGTGAGCTGGGTGAAGCGGAAGTCGGTCGCATTCTGGAAAAATTCCTGAAGGACCGCCCCGGGTTTCCCGGGGCAAAGGCCTCCCTTTCCCACTATCAGGCCTTCAACCGCCATCTCCTGGTGGATGACCTGGAGGGCGTCAAGGTGATCACCCTCCGACGTCCCCAAGCCATGAACGCCATCAACGATGAAATCACCAACGAGATTCTCGGGGTCCTGAAGGCCCACGTAAACGACCCGGCCGTCAAGGGTTTCATCCTGACCGGATACGGAGAAACGGCCTTTTCGGCCGGAGCGGATATCGGCCGGTTCCCGGAAATGCTTGGAGACCGTGAGGCCTCGATCCAATACGCCAGGGCCTGCGCGGATGTTCAACTCTTCATGGATCGGATGAAAAAGCCTGTCGTGGCGGCCGTCAACGGTATGGCGCTGGGCGGCGGGCTGGAATTGGCCATACGGTGTCACGCCATGGTGGCCACCCAAAACGCCTCCTTTCAGTTTCCTGAAATCACCCTGGGCATCCTCCCGGCCATCGGGGGGTGTGTGGTCCCTTATCGAAAATGGCCCCAGGGGGCCGAACTCTTTCATGAGATGTTGTGCCTGGCCAGACCCGTTTCAGCCAGAGAGGCCGAAAAAATTGGCATGGTGCACAGGGTGGTCGGGGATGTGACCGAGTTGATGCAGGCGGCCGTGGAAGAAGTCATGGCTTTTCAAAGCCATATCCCCGAAATCCTTGAAGGGCCCGTCACGATCCCGGAAGTCGTGATCCCGGATCCGCCCATGGCCGGGAAACTCCCCTTGAGCAAAGAGGCCGTCACCATCACGGCCAGGACCATCAAAGAAGGGGCCGCGGCCCGGAGCTTTCCCGAGGCCCTGGAATGCGGTTATCTGGGCTTCGGGGATATCGCCCGTACGGATGCCGCCAGGGAAGGAATCTCCTCGTTCCTGGAGAAGAGAAAGCCTGTTTACAAAAATTAGGAGGGGAAAATGGTCGGAATCACATCTTTCGGAGCCTACGTACCCCTTTTCAGACTGGACAAAAAGGTCCTTGGCGGAAGGGGAGAAAAGGCCGTCTGTAATTTTGACGAGGACAGCCTCACCATGGCCGTCGAGGCGGTCAATGACTGTCTGAAGGGCATGGACCGGCAGGGAGTCGATGCCCTCTATTTCGGGACCACTTCCTCGGTTTACAAGGAACATCTGGGGGCAACCACCATGGCCATGGCCTGTGATCTCAGGCAGGATGTCTACACAGCCGAATTCGGAAATTCCCTGAGAGCCGGCACCGCGGCCCTCAAGGCCGGCGTAGACACCGTCAAGGCGGGTTCGGCTCGACAGGCGCTCGTGGCCGCATCGGACTGCCGCCAGGGCCCTCCCGGTTCTGCCATGGAAAAAAGCCTTGGCGACGGGGCGGCCGCCTTCCTGATCGGGGATAGCGACGTGGCGGTCACTTTGGAAGGCCATTATAGCGTTTACAACGAAATCATCGATACCTGGAGAAGCAACGAAGACATATTTGTCAGGACCTGGGAAAACCGGTTCTCCATGGAACAGGGCTATCTCCCGGCCATGGTAAGGGCCGTTCAGGGCCTCATGGAAAAACACGGCTACAAACCCGAAGATTTCTCCAAGGCCGTGCTCTACAGTCCGGACGGCAGAAAAATCCGCCAACTGGGGAAGAGACTCGGCTTCGACCCGGCCACACAGGTCCAGGATCCCCTGATCGATATCCTGGGGGACACGGGCGCGGCTTCGGCCCTGATGCTGCTGGTGGCGGCCCTGGAGGAGGCCGACCCCGGGGATCTTATCCTCCTTGCCAGTTACGGGAACGGCGCAGACGCCTTCGCCCTGAAGGTCACCGAGAATATTCGGGAAGCACGGAAAAGGGGTCTCGGCATGAAAGGTCACCTGGCCTCCAGGCGGACTATGACCGATTACCTGAAGTATCTCCGATGGCGGGGCATTCTGCCCACGGAAAAGATCGCCGGGCCGCATGCCGCCTATTCCGCCGTAGCCGCCAAGAGGGAATATGACAGGACCGTCAGCCTTCATGGGTCCAGGTGTTTGAGTTGCGGGTACGTTCAGTATCCTCCCCAGCGCGTTTGCACGAAATGCCGGGACAAGGACCGGATGGAACCTTACAGCTTCCTCGGCATCACAGGAAAGATATTCACCTATAACCTGGACTATATCACCCCGAGGGCCGAGGTCCCGACGACCACCACCGAAGTGGATTTCGAGGGAGGGGGCAGAATCCAGTGCTACATGACGGAAGTGGATGTGGACCATGTCGCCGCGGATATGCCCGTTGAAATGACCTTTCGAAGATACACCCCCTGGCAGGAAATTCCTCAACGGGAGGGGGTTTACAACTACTTCTGGGAGGCCAAACCCTTAAGGTAGGGATGTTGAAGTGGCGTACTGAAGTGATGGGAAAACCGAATGCCTAAAGCAAAACAGGAGAGGATCTCATGGGTAGCATAAAGGACAGGGTAGCCATTATCGGAATGGGGTGCACCCGGTTCGGGGAACTGTGGGACAAGAGCATCGAAGATCTGATCGTCGAGTCGTGCTACGAGGCCTTTGAAGATGCGGGGATCGATCTTAAAGACATCCAGGCGGCCTGGTATGCCAGCAGGGAATCGGGATTCACGGGTGCCCACCTCTCCCGGGCCTTGAAGACCGATTACATTCCCGTCACCAGGGTCGAGAACTTCTGCTGCGGCGGCCAGGACGTTCTCCGGAACGCCTGCTTCGGCGTGGCGGCCGGGGTCTACGACATGGCTCTCGCCTGCGGTGTGGAAAAAACCAAGGATCATCACGGGGGGTTCGGACTCTTCATTCAGGAACCCCTGGACCGCGGCATGACCGAGTGGGACATTCCGCCGGCCAGTCAATTCGGTCAATATGCCACACGATATTTTTACCGTTACAAAGACGACTATGGATGGGAGTTCCAGGACTTCAAGCGGGTCCTGGCCATCATCAACGTCAAAAACCATGACAACGGTCTCCTCACCCCCAAAGCCCACCTCCACAGAAAGATCACGATCGAGGATGTGCTCAAGGCCCGGATCATCTCCTGGCCTTACACCCTTTACGATGCCTGCGGCATGAGCGATGGGGCGGCCGCCGCGATTGTGACGACACCGGAGATCGCCAGGTCTCTGAGGAAAAACTACATCCTGATCAAAGGGCAGGGGATGGCGGCCGGAGCCGCCCAGTCCACGCTGCAGCAGGAGTTCGATTTCCTCACCTTCCCGGAGAACATGGCCGCGGCCCAGGCCGCTTACGAGGATGCCGGGATCACCAACCCCCGGGAAGAGATCAGCATGGCGGAACTTCATGATTGCTTCAGTTCCACCGAGCTGATCACCTTGGAGGATCTGGGTTTCAGCGCACGCGGAAAAGCCCCTGAGGACATCGAGGCCGGGAGGTATCTCCTCAAAGGGGATCAACCCATCAACACGGACGGCGGCCTGAAATGTTTCGGGCATCCCCTTTCCGCGAGCGGCCTTCGCATGACCTACGAGGTCTATAAACAGCTTCAGGGCAAAGTGGACAACCCGGAAAGACAGCTCAGGAATCCAAGACTCGGTCTGATTCACAATGTGGGGGGAAACGTCGGCATTCACGTGAGTGCCGTAACCATATTCGGACTGCCTGAATGACATTTGTATTTCAAGCAGAAGGGTCGCCGGGGGAACAGGGGTCCTGTTGAATCGGTGACCGGCAGGACTCGGCAATCCACTGGATCGTTCAATTTCCACAACCGTTTCCTAAAAAGGAGGGTTAGCAGATGGCAAAACAGCTTTTTGAATGGGATTACTCCTCATACCCGGGGGCCCAAAAATACCCCCACCTGTTCAAGCCGATCCAGCTCGGCAACCTCACCATCCCGAACCGGATCGTCTATGCGGCTACGGAGGACAACCTGAACAGCAAAGACGGTTTTGTGACGGAGGCCGACGAGGCTTACATTCGTAACAGGGCTCGGGGGGTCGTGGGCGGCCTTTGCTTCATGCAGGGCGTGTACATGGACGAACCCCGCAAGGGTCAAGGCTATGTGGGCCAGGCCGCTGCCTGGGATGATAAATTCATTCCGGGGCTGAAAACACTTGCGGATGCCATACATGAGGAGAAGGCGGTCGCCGGCTTCCAGTTGATGGACTGTGGTCGTGTCGGGGCCGTGGAGGTTGCATACGGTCACGGACCTTCTCCGGTCCCCCAGCGCCTGAGGATTTTCAGACCCATGCTGGAAATGTCCAAGGATGAGATCAAGGAAGTGCTCCAGCAGCACCTTGACGCCGCAAGAAGGGGACTCGAGGCCGGGTTTGACGTCATGGAGATCTCGGGCATTGTCGGTTACCTGATCTCCAATTTTATTTCAAAGTACACAAACCGTCGGACCGATGAATACGGCGGCGACATAAGAGGCCGTATGCGGATGGTCGTAGAGATCATCGAGGGCCTCAAAAAGGTCTGCGGACCGGATGTGCCCATCGGCATTCGCCTCTGCCTGGAAGAACTCCTGGATGATGTCCGGGGTAATACCCCCGAGGAGTCCATCGAGTCCTATAAAATCGCCGAAGAGGCCGGTGTCGATTACATCAGTGTGACCGCCGGCTGGCAGGAGTCCATCGTGCCGGTCATCAGCCGGGATGTGCCCATGGGCAACTGGCTTTTCCTGGCCAAACGGGCCAAGGAAAGCGTGAATATCCCGATTCAGATGGCCTATCGGCTCTTTACCCCGGATCTTCCCAATGCGGCTATTGAGAAGGGCGAACTGGACATGTGGAAGATGTGTCGGCCGATGATTGCCGATCCCCTGATGCCCAAAAAGGTTTTGGAGGGAAGGGAAGAGGACATCCGCCACTGTGTCGCCTGCAATCTCTGCCTGGCGCGCTTGTTTCGGGATGCCCCCATGACCTGCTATATCAATCCCCAGTGCGCCCACGAGCACAAACCCGAGTACATGGAACCGCCTCAAGCCGAAGACCCGAAGGACATCATGATCGTGGGAGCGGGTCCTGCCGGCCTCGAGTGCGCTTACGTGGCTGCCCGAAGGGGACATGAGGTCCACGTCTATGACAAAAGGGATAAGGTGGGCGGCAGCATTCTTGAGGCCTCTAAGGCCCCGTACGGCGATGACGAACTCATGAGTTGCATCCATTATCAGACGACCCAATGTGAAAAAGCGGGCGTCACCTTCCATCTTGGGGCTGAAGTCACCGAAGATCTGATTCAGGAAGAACTGCCCGAAAGCGTCATCCTGGCCACGGGGCCGGTTTACTCCAAGAGCGAGGTGCCGGGTTTCGACGCGGCAAACGTGGTCAATGTCCTGGACGTCATGCGGGGCGAAGCGGAGCTCGGAGAAAACATCGTCATCTGGGGCAACAGAAAGCCGGGCATCGGCGCCGCACTCCATCTGGCCAAGCAGGGTAAAAAGGTCACGATCGTGGGCAGAGAGAAGAGTGCCGGCTTCGATATCAACCCCTCCTTCAAGTGGCGATATATGATCTACCTCCGGCAGAATGGCGTAAAGGCCTACAATGACTACAACATCGATGAAATCGAAGAGGGCGAAATCATTATAAAATCCTATGACGGATATCGCCTGCCCGTAAAATGCGACACCATTGTGGTGACCGAAAGGGAAGCCAACAGCAGCCTGAAGAACGTGGTTCAGGGAGAAGGGATCGAACTCTTCGTCATCGGGGATGCATTGGTCCCACGCAACCTATCCAGCGCGGTCCATGACGGCTACCGCATTGGGATGAGGATCTAAAGAGGAGGTTAGACATGGCATTCAATGCGGAAAAGGAAATTAGCAAGTTGTGGTCGAGTCTGCACGGCGCTCAGGGAGAAATCGGACGCATGTATTTCAGATGGCGGCAGGCCGCCATTGAAATCGCCGGACCGAATGCAAACCCCCTGGACGTAGGACTCAAGGCCGCTGAAGTCATCGGCGCGGAACTGGGCAAGGCCTCCCTTCCCCGCCTGAACTGGTTGAAGGGGGAAGAAGTCTGGCTTCGGAGCCTGGCCGGAGGGATCGCGATGAACTGGATGACCCAGGGGGCGGTCGTAAAAATTGAGAAGGGGGAAAACCCTTTTGAGCTTTTCATCAAATGGGAAAGATGCCCCTGGCCGACCTTTGCCAAGTCCTATGGGGTCCCCATGGAAGAAGACGTGCTTTGCTGCGACAGGATCCTCCAGAGCATCCTCCCGGATGTCAATGCCTTCTTTAACGTCCATTATAAGATCGAAACCTTGAAGGCCATTCCGAGAGGAGAGGGTGTTTGTCTGCGTAGATTATACAAAGAAGAATAAAACATAGGAGAAGAAAGATGGCTGCTCAAGTAGATCCCAATAAGTGCACCATGTGTGGAGGAGTCACTCAGCCCCTGTGTATTGAAACATGTCCGGACTCGGCAATCAGGGTGCAGGACGCAAGGGTCGTGGTGACCGAATTTTTGTGCGAAGACTGTAACGAGTGTGGCGTGGTTTGCCCGGATCACGCCATCAGTGTTCCCCTCGAAAAGGTGACATTCTAAAAAAAGGCGCAAAGCGGAACATTTCCATGCTTTTCCCGTTCCGCCATGTGCCTGACGCCTGCCGACGTCGGCCTTTTCTACACCTGGGGCTTTATACTGAACCGTCGGGACATTTTGTCCTTGCATTCAATTTCAAAGGAGACCGGGATGAAAGTCAATAAAATCGACCATATTTGCATAGCCGTAAAAAACTTGGATGAAGCCAGAAAAACCTGGGAACCCATTCTGGGCAAAGCCGAACCCGATGATCCTTATGTGGACGAACCGGAGAAGATCCGGGTGGCCCGTTACTGGGTCGGGGAAGTCGGTTTCGAGCTCATGGAGTCCACCGCCCCGGACGGGGATGTGGCCAAGTTCATCGAAAGAAACGGTGAAGGCATCATGCTCATCAGTTTCAACGTGGACAACACCAGGGAAGCGGTCGGCGAACTCAGGGAGAAGGACTACCCCTTTATTCCGGACAAGACCGGAGAGGTCGCCAGACCCTTCCGTGATTGTGAATTCGCCTTTATGCATCCCAAAAAGGTGAATGGTGTTCTGCTCGAACTGATCGATTACAAGTGGAAGGAACAGGAGAAATAAACTCGCATGACACACTGCGCTTCGCACCCAAAGGTGGGACTCTAAACCCCACCCTTGGCCAAAGGGGAACCAGTTTCCATTGAAGACCCCAACCTCAGGGGACCACTGCCCCCTATGGGCCTCCGCGAGAAAGGTCGATTCATCCACCGCTAAAAGGGGTGGCTTTCTCGGTCGTTTATTTTGGAGAATAACGTCAGGAGTATTATGGGAAAAATATACAGGGACTATGAGGTCTACCTGGTTTACATAGATGCGGAGAAGTGTGACGGATGCGAGGAATGCGTCAAGTTCTGCCCGGTGGACGTCTTCGATATGACCCACAAGGCCATATCCGCCCGACCTAACAACTGCCTGGGATGCCGGACCTGCGAGGCTGTCTGTAAATCCAAGGCCGTCATTGTGACAGAGATTTAAAATCCCTACAGGTTTTTAAATATAACGCAGCTTCGCTGCTCGGACAAAAAGATGCCGTTTAGCCTTTTGAAAAGACTGTTCCTGCCCATCCCTAGCTGAAGGTGTTTCAAGAAGCTACGCAGTTCAAAAAAGCGTGCTTATTCTGCTTTCTCTCAGCGACGAAGTCGCGGCGTATGAAATCGCGCAAAGCGATTTCACTATGGCTCTTTGGGAACAGTTATAAAAATGTCCACTCTTGCCCGGCTGGGCAAAGATTCTAAACGCTCAACCATTGGTTTTGAATTGGCTCCCCCTGCATATGCTCACGGCATGCGGGAAGGTAATTGTTTTAAAAGATTTTTTCTGTTTTTCGAGCGACGAAGTCGCGTTATATAAAATCGCTGAAAGCGATTTTATCGGGGTACCAGCATGAACGATTCCATCCTCATCATAGGCGCAGGCGTAGCAGGCATCAACTGTGCCCTGAACGCCGCCAATTATGGAACCCATGTTTTCCTGGTCGACGACACGCCCAGCATAGGCGGCATGATGGCGAGGCTTGACAAGACCTTCCCGACCAACGACTGCTCCATCTGCATTGAAGCGCCTCAGATGTATGAGGCGGACAACCACCCGAACATCGACATTCTGACCAACACGGAAGCGAGAAAAGTCAAGAAGGCCGATGGCGGTTTTCAGGTCAGACTGGTCAGCAAGGCCAAGTTCATCGACGAGGAAAAATGCACGGGTTGCGGGGCCTGTATGGAGGCCTGTCCGGTGAGTGTGCCCGATGAGATGGACGGCAAGATCGGCGGCACCCGGAAGCTGATATACATGCCTTTTCCCCAGGCCGTGCCTAATATGGCGGTCATCGATCCCGACTGCCGCTTTGGGAAGATGCGGGAAAGCGGTGCCTGTGTGGGTGGGTGCGTGGTGGATTGCAGCCAGTGCAGGGAGTGCCCCATTGCCCTGTGTGTCAAGGCATGCCAAAAGGAGGGTAAGGATGCGGTCCGCCTCTGGCAGGCCAATAAAAACAGGGACATCGGTGTCAAAAGCATCGTGGTGGCCGCAGGGATCACGGATGCCAAACCACCGACCGGCCTTCACGGTTACGACGTCTACGACAATGTTATCACCTATACCCAGTTCGAGCGGCTTATGAATGCCGGGGGCCCGACGGCCGGGCAGATCATCCGGCCCTCCGACCAAAGGCATGTCCACAAGATCGGATGGATTCAGTGCGCCGGGCGCGGCCTGGACCACGGCACCCCTTACTGCTCAAAGGTCTGCTGCATGGTCGCAGCCAAGCAGACGATCATTACCAAAGAACACGACCCTTCCGTGGAAACCATCATCTACTACAACGATCTCAAGGCCTACGGTAAAGGCTTCTGGGGATTTTACCAAAAGGCCAGGGAAAACGGCGTCAAATACGTAAGGGCCAGGCCGTATGATGTTTTTGAAGACCCCGAGACAAAAAATCTTACGGTCCGGTATGAAGACCTCGAAACCGGGGCATTGAGAAAGGAGGAACTGGAACTGCTTGTGCTTTCCACCGGGCTGATCCCCAGCCCACGAAACAAAAGACTGGCAAAGATCCTCAAGATCCCGCTGGATGATCTCGGATTCTTCAAGGAGAAGGATCCGCTCATGGCGCCTCTCGAAACCGACGTGGAGGGCATCTATCTGTGCGGCGGGGCGACGGGCCCCATCGATATCTCCGAATCGGTGGTACAGGCCACCGCAGCAAGCATGAAGGCGGTTTCGAGGTGAGACAACCTCTATTCACCATCCGGGTGACACATGGCAACTCGGGTGTGAGATGCCTCATACAACAAATATTTCATTTGGAAAAACCTGTCAACCATAGGAGATTGCCCGAAAAAGGTCTTTAACGTTTTTTCTTCGTGCTCTTCGTGTGCTCGTGGTCATATTGGGCTTGTCATTCGACTTAGGGGAATTTCATGAATGAAGAAGACATCCGAATAGGCGTCTTTGTCTGCGACTGCGGCTCAAACATCGCGGGGGTGGTCGACGTTCCGGAGGTGGTGGAATACGCCAGGGGGCTCAAGGATGTGGCCTTTGCCGATGAAGGCAAATGGTCCTGCTCGGTAGACGCCCTGAGCACCATGCAGGAATCCATCAGGGAGCACAAACTCAACCGCGTGGTCATCGCCTCTTGCACGCCGAGGACCCACGAACCCCTCTTCAAGCAGACGATCAAAGAGGCGGGATTGAACCCCTACCTCCTGGAGTTCGTGAGTATCCGGGAACAGGTCTCCTGGGTGCACATGAACGAACCCGAGATCGCCACCCAAAAGGCCAAGGACCTGGTCAAGATGGGTGCGGCCAAAGCGGCCCTCCTGGAAGAAGGGGAGGAAATCCGACTCCCCGTGGGCCAGGACTGCCTGATCGTGGGGGGCGGCATGGCCGGCATGAGTGCGGCCCTGAGTATCGCGGATCAGGGTTTCAAGGCCTTCATCGTAGAAAAGCAGCCGGAACTCGGAGGCCTTTTGAACAGGATATCCACCATTTCACATAACGATGAAAGGCTCACCGCCGCTGAAATCGCCAGGGCCCGGGCGGATCAGGTGAGGGCTCACCCCAACGTCAAAGTCTTCACCGACGCGAAGATTGAAAAGGTCGCAGGGTATATCGGCAACTACAAGGTCACGATCGAGGCCAACGGAGGCAGTGAACACCTGGACATCTCCACCGTGATCGTGGCTACCGGCATGCGGGAGATCGTGCCGGACGGACAATTCCTCTACGGCCGTGATCAAAGGGTGATGACCCAGCTTCAACTCGAGGACTTGCTCAAAAACGACCAGGTGGGAGATGCTGAAAACGTCGTCATCATCAATTGCGTCGGTTCCAAGAATGAAACTCGGGGTTGCTGCAGTATCGGATGCCCGGTATCCGTCAAAAACGCCCTGGCCTTGAAGGAGCGCAACCCGGACGCCCGGGTCCATATCCTCTACAGAGACCTGAGCATGGTCAAGGAAGAGCATTTCCAGCTGGATGCCGCCAAGGCGGCAGGTGTCAAGTTCATTAGATTTCCCGACGAGAAATACCCCGAAGTCGTACAGCAAAACGGTGATCTCCGGATCAAGGTCCATGACATCCTCCTTGCTCGGGAATTCGAACTCCCTGCAGATCTTTTAATACTCACGGTCGGGTTCGAAGGAGATGAAACGCTTGAGGCCCTCAAGGGCCATCTGAAAGTCTCCAGTAACGCTGAGGGTTTTTTTCAGGAACGCCACATCAAGCTGGGGCCCCTGGATTTTCCCGCCGACGGAATAGCCCTTTGCGGCTGCGCAAAGAACCCGAAGACCCTCAAGGAAACCGTCGAAGAGGGCATTGGAGCGGCCATGAGGGCCTCCATCCCCATGAAAAACGGCTACATCGAGGCCGAAGGAATCGTTGCGGACATCGATCTGACCAACTGCAACGGCTGTAGCATCTGCTGGAAAAGGTGCCCCTACGGCGCCATTCTGGTGAGCGAGGACAAAAAACCTTCCGTAGTCAAGGCCCTCTGCAAGGGATGCGGTCTCTGCGCGGCGGACTGCCCCAAGGAATGCATCACTATTGTACATTATACGGACGAGCAATTGCTTGCCCAGGTAGAGGCCGCGCTGGAAGAGAATCCGCAGAAAAAAATCCTGGGGTTCGTATGCCACTGGTGCGCCCTGGGCGGCGTGGACATGGCCGGCGTGAGCAGACTCCAATACCCCCCCAACGCGAGGCTCATCCGGGTCATGTGCTCGGCCCGGGTGTCCATCAAACTCATCGAACGGGCCTTTGAACTGGGCGCGGCAGGGGTGCTCGTCGCAGGATGCGAGTTTCCCACCTGTCACTATATGACCGGGAATTATGCCTGCGAGACCCGGATCAAACGCGCCAAGAAAAAGCTTGCAAAAAAGGGGTACGACCCGGAACGGCTCTGGAACGTCTGGTGCTCGGCCGCAGACGGCCCGAAATTTGCCAAGACCATGAGGGAGATGGCTTCCGCCCTAAAGTTGAAGTAGACAGAATACAGGAGTCAGCATGAACGGAGCGAATACCAACCTGGCAGAGAAATTCAGCAACGTCGAAATGTTCAGGACCTGCGAGCAATGCGGGTGCTGCAGCTCCGCCTGTCCGATTACGGGTGTCGACAACTTCAATATCCGGCGTATCGTCCGGCATATCGAGCTCGATCTTGCCGAAGACATCGCGGCAACACCCCTTCCATGGGCCTGCACGACCTGCGGGCGCTGTGAGACTGCCTGCCCCAACGGCATTGCCATTCTCGATATCATCAGACCCCTTCGAGCCATGGGACCGGAAGCGTATAGACCCGAAGGACCGCCCCCCTGCGCGGCGGCCTGCCCGGCCGGCATCGATGTCCCGGGATACATAAGACTCATCGCGCAAGGGAAACCCCGGGAGGCCTACAAACTCATCCTGGAAAAAGTCCCTTTTCCCGGTATCCTGGGCAGGGTCTGCATGCATCCCTGTGAAACCCGGTGCAGAAGGGGTGAAGTCAATCAATCCATTGCCATTTGTGCCCTGAAACGTTACGCGGCGGACAAGACGGCAGACGGCTTTGCCGCTGGCGCAGAGGTCCGTAAAAACACCGGACACAAGGTAGCGGTGATCGGGGCAGGCCCTGCAGGGCTCACGGTCGCATTCTATCTCAGGAAAAAGGGCCACGAGGTCACGGTCTTTGAGGAAAGGTCAAAGCCGGGGGGCATGATGCGGTATGGCATCCCCTATTACCGGCTCCCGAAGGAGATCCTGGAAAAAGAGGTCAACCAGGTCCTGAGTGTGGGCATCACCCTTGAAACGAAAAAGAAGCTGGGCAGGGATTTCGATCTTCCACAGCTCCGAGCGGACGGTTTTGAAGCCGTTTTTCTCGCTCCCGGACTCCAGGACAGCCGAAGAATCGATCTCGAAGGGGCGGATCAGGAGGATGTCCTCTGGGGGGTGGATTTTCTGTCCCGGGTGGCCCGGGAAGATGAAATCAGGCTCAAAGACCGGGTGCTCGTGGTGGGGGGTGGAAACGTGGCGGTGGATGTAGCCCTCACAGCCCTTCGTCTGGGGGCCAAGGAGGTCACCATGACCTGCCTGGAAAACAGAGAGGAAATGCCGGCCTCCCCATGGGAAATCGAACAGGCCAGGGAAGAAGGCGTTAACATCATGCCTTCCTGGGGACCCCACCGGATCCTGGGGTCCAATGGACAGGTGACGGGTGTGGAACTGGTTCAGTGCACATCGGTCTTTGACGAAGCGGGTTCTTTCTGTCCCGTCTTTGGAGCCCGGAAAGAAACCGCGTATGCGGATCAGGTGATCCTGGCCATCGGGCAGGCGGCGAATTTGTCTTTCCTCGACGAAACGGAGGAAATAAGGGTTGAAGGAGGCCTGATCGTATCAGATCCCGAGACCCAGGCGACGGACATGCCCGGAGTCTTTGCAGGCGGTGACGCGGGAAAGGGCCCCGGCGCCATCATCGATGCCATTGCCGTGGGACGAAGGGCGGCCGTGGCCATGGACAAATACCTGGGGGGAGACGGCCTGATCGAAGAAACCCTAGCCGAAAGCCTGGATACGGCCTCCTATGACGGTAAAAGGGAAAAGGGATTCGCGGATATCCCAAGAGAAGAGGCACCCGCGCTGCCCCTTTCCGAAAGGCATTCCGGTTTCCAGGAAGTGGATCTCTGCTTCAGCGATGAACAGGCCTTAAAGGAGGCCAACCGGTGCCTGCAATGCGACCTGGAGTATCGTTTGGCCCTGTCCGATCAACCCTGATCAGGAATTATCGGGAGACGTTCCAGTAGACCAGTGCCGTCCTCATCTCGATCGGCCAGATGCAGTGATTCTTATCAAAGGTCAAGCTTTTTTTCGCCTTTCACAATATTATTGTGCTTGAGCCTCTGAAACACGACCCGGGCCGTGTCAACTACTTCCCTGAATTGTTCACTTTCAGATATCACAAGGCATGAAGTCATATTTACCTTCCGTTTCGAACACTCAGCGATCATCCGTTGTCGGCCGGGGCCACAGGGACCTGGTCCAACCCTTCTCGGGGCAGGCGTTTCGGCGAGCATGGCGAAGGCCGTTCTGATCTATCTAATATAACATAAAAACAAATAATGTCCCCACGGCCTGTCTTCGACGTTCTGCAGTCATGGATTGATTGAGGCGTCAAGGCTCATGCGTGAATACGCCAAAGAAACCCGATGATATATCTCCTTTCAGAGGCCCGTGGATCCTCTGGTCACCTTCACCTCCCTGTCCGGAAAAGAGGCATCCTTCAGTTACGGGGAACTGATCATAGCCGACGACCGCTGTCCGGTCACCCTGACCTTCCACCGTAAGCCGTTGATGCCGAACAAGGATCCGGAAATCTGTTCCAACAATCTCTTCCCGGAAAACGTGGACGGCCTCCGTCTGATCTGCCCCCGGGACCCTGACACATCTCGCTACCTCTACCGGATCGGTCTCCATCACCTTCGGAGTCCATGAGACGCCGGACCATCTCCTGCCTCCCTGGAACGAAAAATATAGATGCACCAGCGATTCACTGTCTTGCGTTCAAAATGGGAACGCATGACCCGCCTCCTTCAACGGGCTGGAACAACAGGAGGTCCGGGATGGGACCCGTGTCGGCCACGGCCACGGTTTCATGGACGTCTCTTCCGCCCGGGGGTAGCCCCTCAGGCCGTTTCTTCGAAAAAACTTCCCCAACTGCGGAAACGGACAGGATTTTATTTTTGCGTCATACAATTTTTCAAAAAAATCCAGCTTCATCGTAACATTATAGTAACAATAATTATTTTTTTTAAAGTTTCTCGAATACGATCCGACTTCCTTAATAAGAGGACAATGTATAAATTTAAAAATTGGAGGGAGTAAAAATGAAAAAATTGATTGGGGTGTTTCTGACATTGGCATTTCTGTTGAGCGCAACCTACGCTGTGGCTGATACCTACAAGATAGGTGTCCTGGCAAAAAGAGGGCCGGTAAAGGCCTTGAAACAATGGAAGGCAACCGGCGAATTCCTGACAGCCAAAATTGCCGGGAAAACCTTTGAAATCGTGCCGCTCAGTTTCAATGACGTCAATCCGGCGATTGAAAACGGGCTGGTCCACTTTTTCCTGGTCAATTCTTCCATGTTCGTCACTGCAAAGGTGAAATACGGGGCATCGGCGATCGCGACGATGGTCAATTCCAGACAAGGTCAACCATTGAAGTCATTTGGCGGAGTCGTCTTCACGTCTTCTGATAATGATACCGTCAACGGCCTTGAAGATGTTAAAGGAAAAGCATTCATGGCCGTAAAAAAATCCTCTTTCGGGGGTTGGCAGATGGCCTACAATGAATTTCTAAAGGCAGGCATTGATCCTTTCAAGGATTTTGCAAAGCTCGAGTTCGGCGGCAAGCACGACAATGTTGTTTTAGCCGTCCAGAATGGCACGGTAGAATGCGGGACGGTTCGCACGGATACCCTGGAAAGGATGGTTGCTGAAGGCGTCATCGACATGGAGGAATTCAAAATCATCAACAAAAAATCAGATAGTGGTTTCCCCTTTGTGTTCAGCACCGGACTTTTTCCGGAATGGCCGCTGGCAAAGACTCAAAAAACGTCCGATGCCGTTGCCCAAGAAGTGCTCAATGCATTGAAGCAATTGCAACAAAGCGAAAAGGCCGCAAAGGATGCCAAGATCGTTGGCTGGGTGGACCCACTCGACTACGCTCCGGTTGAGGACCTGCAAAAGGCCTTAAAAATTGGTGCCTATGAAATCAATTGAGGTGTTTATTTCTCTTCGATGCTATTTTTCGCGCCCCGGCCTCAAGAAGAAGACCGGCGCAATACACATGAGCGGAGCTGTTTTTCCCTCTATCCCTGCTGTTAACGCCCACGTTATCCTTCTCATTCCGATATCTTCTAATAAGCAAAGTCGACCAAAAATAAAATATGTTTTTTGGGGGGGTACTGAAGATGTTTAAAAGATACCTGAAGGGCAGCCTTCGACAAAAACTGCTCACAACGACGACCCTTATCCTGGCGATCTCGATCATCGGTCTGTCCGTCGTTTTTGTCAATGTCCAACAGCATCAAATGACCAAATTGAGCGAATCGGTTCTTTCATCCCTGGGCAAGATGAATGCAGATGCCAAAAACAGTTTTGATTCAATGGGACGCGAGGTCAATGCCTATCTTGATGAGATGTCACAAAGCGCCAGTGGCGAACTCGCGGCAACGACCCGCGACACGTTGGAAAAAGAAAAGTTATCAATCAAATCGGAATGGGAAAAGGCTTTGCGAAATAACGCTGAGTCTGTCGCCGAGTTGCTGGTAAAGGTCGCTCCGGCCGCTATCTTGTCCAACGATTTTCTGAGCTTGATCTCCTATACCAAATCTGCGACGCAAAACCCGGATGTTGTCTTTGCGGTTTTTGTAAAGGCCAACGGGAAACCCTTGACGCGATATCTTAATCGTAAGGATCCTATTATTAAAAAATTCATGAAAGCCGGAGAGGGAAAAAACAAAATCGAGAAAGTGATCAATGCTTCTTTAAAAGATGATGCAGTATTCATCGTCGAGAAGCCGGTGGATGTCGAAGGTCAGCATTTGGGAAAAGCCATTCTCTGTATCGATAGGTCATCCGTGACAAAAAAAATCGACGAGATGTCCGACAGATTTGCAACGCTTATCAACAAAAATACCGAACAAATTCACAGTGTGCTTGATCGGGAATCCGGAAAAATAACAGATAAAATGAAAAACATGATCGAGACCGTTAACACAAAAAATACGGCGGCGGCTGATCATATTGCGGATGCCATTCTCGATACAAGCCTTGCCGTCAAATCGGAAACCCGGAATATTTCTTTTGGTCTGGGGAGTGCCTCTATCCTGGTCGCCTTCGTCGTCCTGTTTTTTGTCTTGACGCGTATCTCCAGAACCCTTCGGAAAGTGGCGGACAACCTCAACCAGGGCGCCCAAAATGTCGCCGCTTCGTCCGGCCAACTTTCGTCAACCAGTCAGTCTCTGGCTGAAGGGGCATCCCAACAGGCGGCCTCGATTGAAGAAACCTCGTCGTCATTAGAAGAAATGTCCTCCATGACCAATCAAAATGCGGGAAATGCCCATCAGGCAGACGAACTCATGAAAGAGGCCCATCAAGTAGTTCAGCAGGCCAATGACTCTATGGACGAATTGAGCGCCTCCATGGATAAAATTTCCAATGCCAGTGAGGAGACTTCAAAAATAATCAAAACCATCGATGAGATTGCTTTCCAGACCAACCTTCTGGCTTTAAACGCTGCGGTAGAGGCCGCCAGAGCGGGCGAGGCCGGGGCCGGTTTTGCGGTGGTAGCCGACGAAGTTCGAAACCTTGCCCTGCGCTCGGCGGAAGCGGCCAAGGACACCGCTGAATTGATCGAGGGAACGGTCAAAAAAGTCAATACCGGTACCGGTCTGGTGAGCCGTACCGGTAAGGCGTTCTCGGAAGTCACCACAAGCACGTCAAAGGTGGCCGAGTTGCTTGGTGAGATTGCTGCGGCATCACAGGAACAGGCAGAAGGAATCGGGCAGGTCAACAAAGCTGTTGTAGAAATGGACAAGGTGACGCAACAGAATGCGGCCAACGCCGAGGAGTCGGCCTCCGCATCTGATGAGATGAGTGCCCAGGCCGGAGAAATGAAAACCATGGTTGATGGCATGTTGGCCTTAATCGGCGGACACGGTGATAAGGTGAAGCTTTCGAGTGCTTCATCCGTTGAAGACTCCAAAATTAAATTTCTTGAAAGTCCTGTAAAAAATGCTCCTGAAAATAAAAAAAGGCTTGGGAAAAAAGCCGTGCCGAGCCTTCAAGCGAAAGAAGGGAATCCGGACCAGGTGATTCCAATGGGCGATGAGGATTTTAGAGATTTTTAATCTCGATAATCAGCAAGTGACATGAATGGTTTTCTCCCTATTTTGCCGTTTTCACGGTCAGCGATGTGACCACCCCCCACACGAGATTGAAAATGACTACAAATGCAGGTGTCAACAGGCCAAGGTCCAAGCCGAAATGACCCTTATTCGCTTTCATGGGAAAGACGACCAGGAGTTGGACCAGTGTTGGAAACAGACTCAGGAGTGCCCCCTTGCTGAATGGTTTGGCGTTCAGCAGGGGAAGGACAAACAGCAGACCCCAGATGCCGCCCCAAACGATCCGTGGGTATAGCCAGGCCTGGGTCAAGGTCGGGGCGATCGCTACCCCGAATTCCCTTGTGATCCCAAAATCACCGAATACCCAAACGACGACACTGTTGGCCAGACCTCCCAGACAACCGGCCGCAAAACATATCAGAATTTTCTTCATACCACCTCCGATTCAAGCCTCCTTCCGGGCATGACCCGGCATAGGGTCCCGGGATATCTGCCGGACTGAAAAGGCGCCGTGATCCGACCTTCGGCGATAACGCGTTGATCATTTCTTAGCTGTTTCGTATGAGCCTGGAAACGCGGTTCAGGAAAAACAATAACATGAAATCATGAATTATGCATTTCGAAGATGGACGGCTTCGTCAAAGGTCTACCCGCTGCCCAGCGCGTCATCTTTTGCCCTTCCGATGGGCTCGCCGGATTATGCAACGTCCATATTAAGGTTTTTGACGACAAAGACAGGGCTCCAAACGAAATAACCGATTATTTTCACTGATATTTTACCTTGCCCTTCCACCCGGTTTCCACAAAATTCGCCATTGTCGTCAACATCCCCACTGACCCTTTGACAAATGGATGTCTTTTCCTTATGATGCGCATTCGTAACCGCGTGTTCTCACGCCAAAAAAAAATGGAGGTACAAAAATGGCAGAATGTCCTGTATGTGGAGTGGAATTCGATCTGCCTGCCGGAGCTGAAAAAGGTGAAATCATTACCTGCGATGACTGCGGGTCCGAGCTTGAAGTGACCGGTAAGGACAGTGTTCAGGAGGCTCCACAGGAAGAGGAAGACTGGGGCGAATAAATTTCTGGAAGACTCAGGCACCGGCCGGAGAGGGAAACAAAGGCATATCCATTTGTTCTCACTATCATTTCAGATTGACAGCCGTCTTGATCCCCGAGGTGTTAAGCTTGGGGACCGTCTTGGAATTCTTTCCCCTGTCCGCTGAGTGGATCTGTCGGACAGAGGGTGCAGATTGCATCCGTTCGCATGCTTCCATCCGGAGTCGACACCCGTTTCCGGATGGAAGCTCTACTTGGGGATCATTAAGGAACTCCTCTTACCGCCTCGCCTCTGCGAAATCCACAAGGACAAAGACAGAAAAACGATTGAGTGGAACCGGACCGTGTCCGACCATTTCCCGGGGATTTTATCTAACGGCGTGGGCAGAACGTGAAAAGGGCCCGCAAAAAACCGAACAAGGGAAAGATGCCGGAGAGTATGGGTCACGCACTGTGTCTTACGGGACCCATTTATCCGCCCATTGACCATGACATGAGTGGTTTGAGGGGCGTTATATCAATATGGGACGGCGCCGACCGTCCCCGCTTCAATGGAGTAAATCATGAGAGTAGGATTTTTACATTCCATCATCAGAAAAGAGGAAAAACTTCTCCTGGATGAATTCAGGAGTCGGCAGGACGTTGAACTGGTAAAAATCGACGACCGGCAACACTTTTTTGATCTTCACAAAAACAATTTTGATTTGGACGTCGTCGTCGAACGTTGTGTCAACCACTCCAGGGCCGTCCACGCCCTTAAGATTTTCAGTGACCACGGTGTTCCCACGGTGAATGCCCCGGAGGTAGCGGAAGTCTGCGGGAGTAAGTTTCTCACGACTCAGGCCCTGATCAAGGCCGGGGTGCCGACCCCCAAATGCTATCTGGCCTTTACCCCTGAATCGGCCCTGGAAGCCATGGACAAACTCGGCTATCCCTGCGTCATCAAGCCGACCACGGGTTCCTGGGGAAGACTCATCTCAAAGATCAACGACCGGGACGCGGCCGAGGCCGTCCTGGAACACAAGCAGATCCTGGGAAGTTACCATCATTCCATATTCTACATTCAGGAATACATTGAAAAACAGGGTAAGGACATCCGGAGCTTCGTCATTGGGGACCGGTGTATTGCGGCGATCTATCGACACGCGGAACACTGGATCACCAACACGGCCCGCGGGGGAAACACCACCAATTGCCCGCTCAACGAAGATCTCTCCGAGATCTCGGTGAAGGCCGCCAAGTCTGTGGGCGGCGGCGTCGTGGCCATTGACGTCTTTGAGACAGAAGCCGGCTACTCGGTCAATGAAGTGAACTACACCATGGAATTCAGAAACAGCATCGATGTGACCGGGATAAATATCCCTGCAAAAGTCGTGGATTATGTGTTGGAGGTAGGAAAAAAATGAAAGTCAGTATAATCGGCGCGTCCGGATACGGCGGAGGAGAATTGTTAAGGCTGCTTTTGCAGCATCCCGAGGTTGAAGTGCATCAATGCACCTCTGAACGCTTTGTGGGTAAGCCGGTCACCCGCATGCACCCTAATCTTCGAAAACAAACTGCCCTCAAATTCAGCAGCATTACGGAACTGGACAAGGTGGACCTGCTTTTCGTGGCACTCCCCCACACCCAGTGCATGCAAAGATTCGACGAATTCGGCGGGGTTGCGGATAAAATCATCGATCTTTCGGCGGACTTCAGGCTCAAAGATCCTGATGCTTACCAGAAATGGTATGCCGTGGAGCACACCCGGCCGGACAAACTGGACGAATTTGTTTACGGCAACGTCGAGCTCCATCGAGAAGAGATGAAACAGACCCGATATATCAGCGGAGCGGGATGTAACGCCACGGCCACGATCCTTCCTCTCTGGCCACTTTTCAAGCAGGGCGTGGTGGACACGTCGATGCCGGTCGTAGCCGAGGCCAAGTGCGGGTCATCGGAAGGCGGCAATGCCTTCAGCGAAGGCAGTCACCATCCGGAACGAAGCGGCTGCGTTCGTTCTTATAAACCCACGGGTCACCGTCACATCTCCGAGATGGAACAGGAGCTGAGCAATCCCGTTCATTTTTCCGCCACCTCTATCGAGATGGTCCGGGGAATCCTGGTCACGGCCCACCTTTTCGTCAAGGAAGGCATCACGGAAAAGGACATCTGGAAGATCTATCGTCAGACCTACGGACAGGAACCCTTTATTCGGATTGTCAAGGAAAGACAGGGTATCTATCGTTATCCGGAACCCAAACTCCTGGCAGGCACCAATTACTGCGATATCGGTTTTGAAATGGAAGGAAACCGGCTCGTGGTGATTTCAGCCATCGACAACCTCATGAAAGGCGCCGCCGGCCAGGCCGTGCATTCCATGAATGTCATGTGCGGGTTTGATGAAACGGCAGGCCTGGGGTTTGCGGGACTGCATCCGGTTTAATGTTCCGGTTCCGGTTCAGTTGGTGCTCATCCGGAGATGGCCCCTTCAGGATCCGAGCTATCGACCTTCAGCTATCAGCGAAAACCCCGAAGGAACAACTCATTGGGCTGATCGCTGATGGCTAAGCGCTCTATTCTGAAGTCTCTGATTTCTGTGTGGTTACTAGTGAGCGGAGCCATGGTCGGCGTAGTCCCGCTGAAAGCGGGATAGCGAAGAGAACATGCCTGCTCCTGTTTGGAGCGGAAAGCTTATTTTAGACAAGGATGATTAGAGCATAATAGTCATGTGTAGACTTCTCACAGTGCACGCCAAAGAAGCCTTTGAGATTCAGCCCCACCTGGAGAATTTCGCCTACATCTCCAGGCACAGCAAGGAATACCAGGGGCACGGCTGGGGGTGCGCTTACAAAGACGAAAAGGGGCGATGGCGGATCTATCGAAACATCAACCCCGTCTGGGAGGACGATTTTACGCCGTTTCCCGCGACGACCGTGCTGGTGGCACACGCCCGAAGCGCCTTCGAAGACCGGGATATTGTCGTTGAGAACAATATGCCCTTCTTTGACGGCAGGACGGTCTTCATTTTTAACGGAGAGCTTCGTGGCGTCAAGATCCGTTCGGAAGGGCGGATCGGTGCGGAAAAAATCTTCAACTTCATCAAGCGCTTTGACAAAGGAGAAACCCTGCCGGCCCTGACAAAGGCCGTCGGGATTATAAAGAAGAGAACGGCACACATTCGGGGCATGAATATCATCTTGGTGAATGATGAAGGCATTCATGTCTCCAGTTTTTTCAGTGAGGACGAGGAATATTTCACGATGCATTACAGGGAAGGAGACGGGTTGACGATCTGCTCGGACCCCTATCCTTCCGAAGAGGGTTGGCGGAGTATCGCCAACGATTCGATAAGGATATGGTAAATGATTATAGTCAAGATCGGTGGAGGAAGCGGCATCAATATCCGGGGGGCGATCGAAGACCTCGCCGCCCTGGAGGACAAATTTGTGATCGTCCATGGCGCCAACGCGCTTCGGGATAAGCTGGCCGAGGATCTCGGACGGCCCAAACAGGTGCTTACCTCGGCCAAGGGGTACACCAGTGTCTATTCGGATGAAAACCTTCTGGATGTCATGATGATGGCCTATGCGGGGTTGAGAAACAAACGGATTGTGGAGATGTGCCATCAAATGGGCATCAACGCCGTGGGCCTTTCCGGCCTCGACGGCAAGGTGGTCCAGGGACGGCGCAATAAGGGCATCCGGGTTCACCGGGACGGGAAGACGAAGATCGTGCGGGATTATTCGGGCAAGCCGAAGGCCGTCAACAAACCCTTCCTGGATTTACTCCTGGATAACGGCTATATCCCGGTTCTGACGGTGCCTATCATCGATGAACAGAATGCCGCCATCAATACAGAAAACGACGACGTGGTCAGGGTGCTTCAGGCGTCTCTCAAGGCCGATACGGTGATCAATCTCATCGAGGCCCCCGGATTCCTCGAAGACAAAGAGGACGAGACCTCGGTGATCGCCGAGATCCCGGCGTCCCAGTTGGAGGCCAGGGAGGAGCAGGTCGACGGAAGAATGAAACGAAAGATGCTGGCGGTGAGGAAACTCTTTGAGCACGGAGCCACACGAGTCATCATTGCGGACGGACGTATCGAGCACCCCGTGGCCGATGCCCTGGCCGGAAAGGGAACGATAATCCAATGAACACGAAAAAAATTGAAGAGACCTATGAACTCCCGGTTTATCCCAGGCGGGATATCGTCCTGGTTCGGGGCAAGGGAGCCAAACTCTACGACGAAACGGGTAGAGAATATATAGACTGCGCGTCCAATATCGGGGTGTCCAACATCGGCCACGGGAACGAGACCGTAGCCAAGGCCGTCTACGAGCAATACCTCAACCTCGGGAACTGCTACAGCATGTTTTACAACCCGGTTCGTGCCCGCCTGGCGGAAAAACTGGTCAGCCTCGCCCCGGAGAAACTCACCCGGGTATTTTTTTGTAATTCCGGAGCGGAAGCGGTGGAAGGGGCCATCAAATTTGCCCGCGCCACCACGGGACGAAAGGAAATCATCGCGGCCATGCGGGGCTTTCACGGAAAGACCATGGGGGCACTGGCCGCCACATGGGGCCCGGAATACCAGAAACCTTTCGCACCCATGCTCCAGGGCCTGAAACACGTCCCCTACAACAATATGGCCAAGCTGGAAGGCGCTATCGGGGAACAGACGGCCGCCGTTCTCCTGGAATTGGTCCAGGGCGAGGGGGGTGTCCGGCCCGCGAAGAAAGATTTCATTCAGCAGGTTCGGGAACTTTGCGATGCCAAGGGCCTTTTGCTGATCATGGACGAGGTTCAGACGGGGTTCGGTCGAACCGGTACCCTTTTTGCCTGTGAGCAGTACGCCATCCCGGATCTCCTCTGTCTTGCCAAGTCCATTGCAGGCGGCATTCCGATGGGGGCGGTGCTCTCCACGGACGCCGTCACGGTCCCGGCAAAAAGCCATACCTCTACCTTCGGGGGAAACCCCACGGCCTGCGCGGCCGCCCTGGCTTCTCTGGAGGTGATCGAAAAAGAAGGCCTGGTTGAGAAGTCCCGAACCATGGGCGCCTATTTTATGGAAAAACTCCAGGCCCTTCAAAACGACAAGATTCGAGAAATCAGGGGCCTCGGTCTGATGATCGGCGTGGAGCTGAAGGAAAAGGCCGGGCCTTTCGTCAATCAACTCATGGAGAAAGGCGTCATTGCGCTCCTCGCGGGCGCCACGGTCATCAGGCTCCTGCCGCCCCTGGTCATAACCCGTGAAGAGATCGACAGCGCGATCCAGGCCTTTGAGGAAGTTCTGGGGGACTGAGGATCTTGCACAGTTGATTCTTACCCAATGCCGGAGAAAAAAATGAGTGTCGAGAGTGTGAAAAGCTATTTCATCGAAAAGAATCTTCGCTATGAAATCCTCGAATTTGATGCCGGCACGGAAACCGTCGAACTGGCCGCCCAGGCCCTGGGGGTTGAACCGGCTCTGATCGCCAAAACCCTTGCATTCAAGTTAAAAGACCGGAACATTCTGGTCATGGCCAAGGGCGATGCCAGGATCGACAACAAAAAATTCAAACAGGAGTTTCAGGTCAAGGCCAAAATGATGTCTCCCGACGAGGTGCTGGCAAACACCGGTCACCCAGTGGGCGGCGTTTGCCCTTTTGGGCTGAAAACCGATATGTCCATCTACCTGGATGAAAGCCTGAGGGCCTTCGAAAAGGTCTATCCGGCTGCGGGCTCCCGGAACTCCTGTATCGAGATTACACCAAATGACCTCTGTAGCGTCACGGATGCTCGGTGGGTGAATGTGTGTAAATCATAAAAAGGAAAACGTCATGTCATGGTATAAAATTCTCATATCGCCCCAGATGGTCACTCAAGGCGTGCTTGCTGAAATCACGTACAGGTTTGCAGCCATCAAGGCATCGAAAAATGTTCCGGATACATTCAACGCATTTCTTGGAAAACGAGGCGAAGGCGGCGGGATGACTATCTACTTTACCCCCGATGCAACAGACTATGCGGAGCCCCTGATCAGAAGAAACAATGGTGTCAAATGTGAAAAGCCGGCCATCGAGGAACTCTCCTTTACACTCTTAGGTCACCGGATAACTCCCGAACTTCTTGTTGATGACTGAAAAATAGGCTCGCATTGAAATCAAACCCCCACACGACAAAACCCTCCACAGGGGCCTTTGCCATGGCCATGGGCGCAGTGCAGGCGGGCGTCGGCGTGGTCACGGGCTACCCCGGTGCACCGGTCACACCCGTCGTCAACCATATTCTCGATATGACCGGTCCCGATTTCGTTCACGTGGAGTGGACGAGCAATGAAAAGGTGGCCGCTGAAATGGCTTTTGGGGCCTCTCTCGGGGGAAGGCGATCTCTGCTCTGTGTAAAAAGTGTGGGGCTGAATATCGCACTGGACCCCCTGATGGCCATCAATCTCACCGGGTGCAAGGCCGGCTTTGTCATCCTTTTGGGGGATGATCCCGGCGGTTGGGGTTCTCAAAACGAACAGGACAGCCGCACCCTTGGCCTTGCTGCCGAACTTCCCCTCCTTGAACCCACCTCCGTTTCAGAGGCGCAAAACGCTGTAAAGGAGGCCTTTGACCTTTCCGAGACCTTCCGTCTTCCCGTGCTGGTGCGGGTGACGCGTGCCCTGATCCTTGCCGAGGAGTTACTGGATGTCCCGGGAAAACTCGCACCCGCGACCTTTCCCGGCCGGAACGGGGGCTTTGAGCGCCATGTTGTCCTGCCCGTGGATGTCGTACCTTTTCATGAGCGCCTCTTAGACAGACTTGAAAAAATCCGGCAACGCTTCGAAGTCTCGCCCTTCATCAACGAAGAAGGAAACGGTCCCGTGGGTATCCTTGCGGCGGGGAGCGCCTATCTTAAGCTCCAGGAATGCCTGAGCGATGATTTTTCGCATCACATCCGTGTTCTTCGTCTCGGGCTTATCTTTCCTTTTCCTCGGGAGCGCGTAACGGCCTTCCTGAAGGGCGTCCGGTCGGTTCTCATTCTTGAAGAAAACGCCCCGTTGGTCGAAAGGACCGTCAGGGCCGTCGCGCAGCAGGCGGGGGTTCCCCTGACCGTCTTCGGACGCGAGACAAAACACGTAAGCCGAGCCGGGGAACTCTTTCCGCAAAACATTTTGCCGGCCTTGCGATCCCTTTTCCCGGACCTGCCCCTCATCGAAAGAGAAAAACAAAGTCGCCCCCTGCCAAGCCGCAACCCCTTTTGCGAAGGATGCCCCTATGTGCCGGTTTTTGCCGCCCTCATGGAGCTGACCGCCCGGATCGGTGGGCGGGAAAAGGTCATTGTGGTCGGAGATCCCGGGTGCATGGTTCGAGGACAATTGCCGCCCTTTGACCTCCTCGATGTCAAGACAAGTCTCGGTTCGAGTGTCGCCATCGCGGCGGGGATCGCAAAGACATTGCCCTTTAAACGAACACCTCATGGGCGAGCGGGGGAGGGCACGCAGGTGGAGAAAGTCGTGGCCCTGAGCGGGGATTCCGGGTTTCTTCATTCCGGGTTGAACGGCCTCCTGGATGCGGCTCGGCTCGATATAAATCTCCTGATCATCATCCTGGATAACGGAACCACCGCTCTTTCGGGCGGCCAGCCTCACTCCGGGTGCCCGGAAGACGCCAGGGGTCAATCCCGAAAAAAAGTGGATCTCGGCCGCCTCGTTCGCGAGGCCGGCGCCGGCATGGTCCGGGTTGTTGAGACCGATGACACCGGAAATATACAAGAGGCTATTGACAAGGGGATGGCCCACAAAGGCGTGTCGGTTGTTATCACCCGGGGTCCCTGTCCCAAATATTCCTGACCCAAAGGTTTCTTGGCCATTAAAATTTCCTTTTTTCTCTCCATAATTTTTTTTCTGAGCAAATACCGAAAGCGCCGAGCATGACATCTCAAGAGAAATACGCCCATAGACCCGGGTTCAAATACTGAAAAGAACAGTTGCATTTTTTGAACCCTTGAGATAGGCGTGAGCGATCGGAGAAAACCCTTTCTTAAATTTGCTATCCCCTGTCAAAGGAGGAAGGCCCCATGAACGTTCTGGCATTCAACTGCAGTCCCAATGCGGACAAAGGCCACACCGCGCTGATCCTGAATCCCTTTCTCGAAGGCATACGGTCGGCGGGCGCCGATGTGGATCTCTTCTTCACAAAGCAGCTCAAGATCAGACCCTGCGCCGGAGACCTCCACTGCTGGTTTCAGAAGCCCGGGGTCTGCATCCATAAAGATGATATGGCGGATCTCTACCCTCGCTTCCGGGAGGCCGATATCTGGGTTTTCGCTACACCGGTCTACTTCGACGGCGTGAGCGGTCCCATGAAAAATCTCATGGACCGCCTGGTACCACTGGTTCTGCCCTTCGTTGAAATCCGTGACGGGCACTGCTGCCATCCCCGCCGGGAGGGAACGCGATCGGGCAAAGTCGTCCTGGTATCCACTTGCGGATTCTGGGAGACGGACAATTTCGATCCCCTGGTGGCCCACATGAAGGCCTTTTGTCGGACCATAGGCCGGGATTTCGCCGGTGCCCTGGTTCGTTCCTGCGGGGGCTCCTTCAAGGGTATGCTGAATTTGGGAAGACCTGTAAACGATATTCTCGATGCGGCCCGGGACGCGGGGTATCAACTGGTCCTGGAGGGAGAGATGTCATCCGAAACCCTCGAAGGAATCAGCCGGGAGATCATGCCCCTGGACAAATTTGTAAAGGTGTCCAACAGGGTGTTTCAGGATGAACTGGATGCGTTGGAGAAGAAAGCGTAACCTGTTTTCTTGAACCGCGAAGACGCAAAGGGTATTGTATTAAAGTTTTCTTTCGTTATGTCCAGGAAAATCGGGTTTAAGGCCTGGACCGCAAAATCTTTATCGAATCGTTCGTTCCGATTCGGTAAAAGTCAACATCTTGGCGTTCTTGGCGTCTTGAGCGAAGCCCCGCACACGAGACAAACGCGCGGTAAATGTTTTTTTCAGGGTGAAAACACGTCACAATAACCGTGAATCGGAGCACTTAGGGTGAACCAAGGAGGAGGTGTTCATGCAGGGCAATCATGATACGCACCGCAAGGTCATGGGTTATTTCATCTGGATCTTCGGGTTTACGGGTTCTCACCGGTTCTACTACGGGAAACCCATTTCCGGAACGAAACCGAGGGGAATAGAAGTCCTTGATTTTGCGTGTTTTATTTTCACCACGCGCCTGTCCCGCCCTGCGGGGTCACGCAGTAGCGTGACTCGAGACACTGAGCACACTGAGAAAAGGCGCTTTTCACTTGCCCCTGATCGAAGATTCTCGCAACGCGGAAGAGGGGGGCAAGTGAAAAATCCCTGCGCGGCTGCGCCGCTGGTGTTGACGGTCCGCAGGGCCTGGTTGTTTTTCATTTCCGTCCTCTCGACGGAAATGAAAAAATGAATTCACCAGGACGTTGAGGAAAAGCCGACACAGCCAACACCGGTAGCGCTTGAATGCGAATTGGAATAAGACGTACCCAAATACTATACAGGATTACACATGAAAATTTACATTGATTTGACCTATGACATTGTAGAAGACATCCCGATGTGGCCAGGGGAGGCGGCCCCTGAAATACGGGAAGCCTCGACCGTCGAAAAAGACGGATATTCCGTCCAGTCCATATGCTTCAGCAATCACATGGGCACCCACCTGGATGCACCTTCCCATTTCATCCGGGGCGGTGCGACGCTGGATCAGATCCCTCTGGAGACCTTTATCGGAAGGGCCGTCATTCTGGACTTCACCCACAAAGAAAAAGACGGCGTGATTACGCGGCAAGACCTGGAACCTTTTCACAACCGGATCGAACCCGGCGTTCGGGTACTCCTGAAAACCGGATGGGATCTCAGGTTTGAGAAAGGACATTTTTTTGAGGGTTTTCCCTGCCTGAACCTGGAAGCGGCCCGATACCTGGCGGCCCGAAGGCCTGCGCTGCTCGGTATGGACACGCCTTCCCCCAGTCCGGTCGGTGATCCGGGGGAGGAGATCCATAAGTCGCTTCTGGGTGCAGGGGTCGTGCATCTGGAGGCCCTTAGAAATCTCACACTCATCGACAGAGATGACTGCGAACTTATCGTCCTTCCACCGCCCTTCAAGGCCTTCAGCGGCGCCCCCTGCCGGGCCGTGGCCGTGGTGGAGAGGTAAGCACCCGGGAGTGGCGGGTCAAGCCCCTTTCATCTATTGTTTTTTTAAAATTTCAGGACTCGACGACCTTTCGGATGGCTTGGGCCGTATGGGCGATCTCTTCAAGGGTGTTGAAATAACCCATACCGATCCGGACGGTCCCTTCGGGATAGGTCCCGAGAGTCTGATGGGCCAGGGGAGCACAGTGGAGGCCGACCCGCACTAAGATGTCGTATTCGGCGCCCAGTTTTTTCCCGGCATAGGAGGGCGAGATGCCCTCTTCCATCCACGCCAGGTTGATGGAACCGCAACCGGAAGGGAGGTGTTCATCCCCGGCCGGCAGGACACTGTCAAAGGTGAGGGACACGGTGGCCGTCTGCAGTTCGGCCTTGAGCGGGCCGTAGATCGTGAGGCCGGGAAGATCGAAAACGGCCCTGAGAAAAGATTCTGTCAGGGCCGTCTCGTGCTTCCTGATGCTGTCCACCCCTTCCTTCAGGATGAAATCGACTGCAGAGCCCAGACCGGCGATGCCCACATTGTTCTGGGTACCGCTTTCCAGGGCATCCGGCAGGAAATCCGGCTGTTCCATCTTTTCCGATATACTGCCCGTGCCTCCTCGTTTGAGCGGTCGGACCTTTAGACCCTCCCGGATATAAAACCCTCCGGTTCCCTGGGGTCCGAGGAGTGCCTTGTGACCCGTAAACGCCAGGAGATCAATGCCGTCCCGCTCCACGTCGATGGGATAACAACCGGCCGTCTGGGCGGCATCGAGCAACAGGGGGACATCCCCTATCTTGTCCTTGACGGCCCCCACGTCCTGGATGGTACCACAGACATTTGACGCATGATTCAGGACCATCAGGGCCGTGTTTTTCCGGATGAGTTTCGGAAGCGCGTCGATATCCAGGGAACCCCTGTGGTCGCAGGGGGCGATACTCAGGCTGATGATGGATCTTTTTTCCAGGTCCTTGAGGGGTCGTATCACCGAGTTGTGTTCCATGGCGGTGGCCACGACATGATCGCCGGGATTGAGGAAACCGTAAAAAACGGTATTGAGGGCCTCGGTGACGTTCAGGGAAAAAACGATGCGGCTCGGGTCCCGGATCTTAAAGAGGGTAGCCAGGCCCTGGCGAGTTTGCTGCACGATGCGCCCGGCCTCGACGGATAACGGATGACCGGCGCGCCCGGGGTTGGCTCCTACCTCGTTCATGTAATGGACCATCGCCTCGGTTACTTGGGGGGGCTTGGGAAAGGAAGTCGCCGCATTGTCCAGGTAGATGTACTTTTTCATCAATCCTTCCGCAATGGCGTTTAGGAACCTTCATGTCTCACGGTGAGGGTTATGAGGTTAAAAATATAGCAGATAGCGGATATTGAAACAATGAAATTGTCCGGCGATGCGGAACTCCCACCCGGGTTTGCGGAAGCGATAACGCTGTCTGCATGCTCAATGGAAAATGATCGCCCCGGCAGATCCGTCTCAAACCTCATCAAGAAAGGAGTTCTCCATGGAATGCATCTATGCCGAGGAAATATATACGGGAAGGACACTGGTCAAGAATACCCACCTGGTTTTCAAGGGAAAAAAGAAAGAAGAAATCACGTTCTCGGCGGAGGAAGGAGTCCTGCGAGAATTGATCGAGGGAAGGAATCGCCTCCGCGCGCGCGTTCACAAGATAGACGATATTGCCGTACTCTTGCGGCTGGTGGATGAGTTTAATATCCCGGTTACGGTGGAGCATGCCATGGACGTGCACCAACCCGAAATACTTGTGGAATTGAAGAAAAGAAAGATTCCAGTGGTCTACGGCCCCCTTGACAGCTTTGCCTACAAGGTGGAACTCAAGCACGAGAATTGGCGCAACATCAAACACCCGTTGGACGCCGGCGTGGAATTCGGACTGATGACTGATCATCCCGTCATCCCGGCCGGACAGCTCTTCCTGCAAACCCGTTGGTTCCTCCGAGCGGGTCTTTCAAAACAACAGGCCATTGAACTGGTGACCCGGAAGAACGCAGAGATCCTTGGAATCCAAAAAATCCTGGGGACCCTGGAAAAAGGAAAATGGGCTTCTTTTGTCTGTTGGAACGGCGATCCCTTTGATCTCACCCGTTATCCCGCAGCCGTATACGGGGAAGGACAGTGCCTCTATGCAGAGTAAAGAAGCACGGGGAGTGGAATCACAACACCTTACAGATCAATCCCTTTAGATAGTGTCCTTCCGGAAAATTGAGGGCGATCGGATGATCGGAGGACTGGCCGAGATATCCGAGGATTTGAACATCCCGCCCCGCATCCAGCGCTGCATCGGCAACGATCTTCTGAAACAGAGCGGGCGCCACATGTCCCGAGCAGGAAAAGGTGAAAAGGAGCCCCCCGGGTCGCAGGAGTTTGAGGGCGAGCAGATTGATATCCTTGTATCCCCGGCAGCCGGCGATCAACTGTCTCCTCGAGGCCACGAATTTGGGCGGATCGAGAATAATCAGATCAAATTGTCGTCTTGAATCACGGTACTTGCGAAGAACCTTAAAAACATCGCCCTCGACATGGGTCACGTTTCGGTCGTCCATCGCATTCAGGCCAAGATTCCGTTCTGAAAGCCTGCGGGCTTCCGAGGAGGTGTCGATATTCGTCACGTGCCTCGCGCCGCCCCGAAGGGCCCAGAGACCAAAACCCCCGGTATAGGCAAAGCCGTTCAGCACCTCGCAATCCTTTGCGAATGCGGAAACAGTCTTCCGGTTTTCCCGCTGATCCAGATAGAATCCGGTCTTTTGACCCCTTCGGATATCCACAAAAATGCGGATGTCTTCTTCCCGAATTTCAACCAGATCCGGTGGTTCTTCACCAAAGAGCACACCGGTCCGGGGTTCTAATCCCTCCATTTGACGCGTCTCGGTGTCCGAACGCTCGAAGATACCTTTGACAGAGAGAAGAGACGCCAACTGCTCGACGATGACGGGCTTCCAGTATTCCGTCCCGGCGGCCAGGAACTGGCAGACCAGAAAATCCCCATACCGGTCGACGATCAATCCCGGCAGCCCGTCCGATTCCGCATTGACCATCCGGCAGGCCGTCAGGGCTCCGGTCGCGAGGAGAGGCGCCCGGATCTGAAGAGCGCGTGCGAGACGGCCGCGGAAAAATGTTTCCGTGATTTCCTCATCCTGATCAAAAGACCACACGCGTACCCTGATTTGAGAGTGAGGAGAGTACGCCCCGGAGGCCAGCCACCGACCCTGTGAAGAAAGAACCGTGACCGTTTCCCCGTTGTGGACGGGTTCCGCGGGTTCCTTGACGGCTCCGGAAAAGATCCATGGATGATGTCGTTGCAGGAAATCCTCACTGCCCGCTTTAATGATTATTGAAGCCATCTGTTCATATCGCCTCTTGAACGGAACGGTTGCGAATCAAATAAGCCGGGGTTTCGCCTTTATAGCCACCCCTTAAAAGAACGCCGATTGAGAAAAGGGCGGGAAGACCTCGTACCATCTTAACAAAAAGGACAAAGGCACGCTAGCAAATGCACCGGTCAAAGGCAAGTTGCAGATACCGCTCCTCCTGCTTTAAAATCCGAGGAATTGTATGATTCTTAGCCTTTTGAAAAACCTCTCTCCCCCTTGGGCTGTAGATAGGCCTCAACACAAAAAAGAAAGGCAGAATCCCGAAGGAATCCACCTTTCCTGTCATCTTCCCAAAATGTCGTTCACTCCCCGGTCAATATCCTTATACTAAGAAACATCTAGAAAAGACACGCCAGCGACGAAGGTATCACGCACACCCGAGAAACATCATTACGATAAACTTTTATTAATAGACTCGGTTTTTTGATAACATTTCCAACCGAGGTTTTAAGGGTATATTGTTCCGTCTCATATTTTTTCCGTTGATTTTCAAAACAAAGCTCAACGGGTTGTTTATGTGGGTCCCTCCTATAGAAAATCCTTTGCACTCTCAAAAGTAGCGATCGGTTGGCCGTTATCAAAGGATATCAAACATTCCGGTACCCTATCGCGGATAACATATTTTCACGGCAACGAGGGTTTCAGATTCAAAATGATCACATGAACATTCAGGTTTCAGCATTCAACTCGAAAGAGGGACCATCGCGTTTCGGTACCGGAATCCTTGATTATATTCTCACGTAAAAAAATTTATGTAATGTTTAACGGTTACTTTCCAAAATTGAGCCACGTTTCATTAATCCAGAGTTAGGCTGATAGTTGACTATGTAACGAAACGGTTGAGCTAAGGCTAAGGTTGCGTTGTTGTTTACTCCCACTCCCTGTCATGACCTTTTGGTTTAAGCTGTTGGTTGCTCTTCCTACGCACTTTGTCAGTTTATATGAAGAGAGCTGGCGGTTTTTCTAAATTCCGGCGCCCTCGTTATTCAGCGGCCTTTCATGTGCGGATGAAGGATCAACCTGCACGCTGCACATGAATGTCATTTTCTTTGCCCCAAGAAAATGTTTAAAGCGGTTTCTAACCGGACTACCCGCGTTCGACTATTAGGGTAACTGTTATACGCATTATGGCAGTTCTTTTGACAATGTCCATAAGGGCTCTATCCCATTTTTATGGGCATATCTCCCGAAAACCGGGGAGATTTCCCAGGCGTGAGCGGTAAGTGGCACATGTTCATTTCCAAGGGGTTCCGGGCTATTATAAATTGAGTACACATTCTTGGGGGTTGTAGACAACCGCAAGATCTGGTAAGGCATAAATATCGTGACGTTCGTGATTGCGATAGACCGGGAGGGCCGTAGCTCCTGAAAAGGACCCATCCCTGAGAGGACACTATGCAAGATCAAGAAAGAAGGAATGAGGAAATCTGCAGGAAAAAAAATCAGACATGCGCCACATGTCGACATCGGCTCTTTCTCATGGGCATGATGGGTGCATGCTGCGGGAATAAGAAAAGCGACCACTTCGGCCGGGTTCTGGGAGATCAGCCCTATACCTGCGACAAGCATGAAAGACCGGAATAGGGGACCGGGGGCAGTGCGTCCGGTTTCCTTAAAAACATTTTTGCGGGGGTTTTTTTAGTCCATTTTCACATTCTGTTGCCGGGGGAACTATCTTCCGCCCCTACATCCTAAATCCAGCGCCTAATTTTCATATTATGTCTGAAATCAGAACATCTTGGGTTGTCCCTGATCACCTGCAAGGTATTAGATTTCTTGTATGCATTTAGCCTTTTGAAAAATGAAGGTTCTTGGTCATGACAATATCTTTTCAAAAACGAGGGCCAAAAGGGAACCTCGATGAAAACGGGGCAACGGCGGCGGCGATGAACATCGGGCAGACAACGCTCGGGCAAAGGCTTGCATGGTAAAGGTGGGAGAGACGCTTCGCCGCCCTGGCCACTTCCTTGTGCGGATTCCCGGGCAGCGTTTTTCTCGTTTTTGAAAAGAGGTAACTACTCAGCTAGATAGGCTGTAGGCATTTAGGCTGTGAGGTACCGCAGGAAGGGAACATGCGTGATCATAGGAAACTCAGAGCGTTTGAATTGGCTGATGACGTTTCTAGCTGTGAACCAAAAATTGTGGAAGCCGAGAAGATTTTGGGCGCCCTGCTTCGATCAATGCGCGGATAGCGAAGGGTTCGGAAACTAATAGCCTTTAGCCTACAGCCTAAACAACCTGAACAGTTACGATGTCTGCAAGTTGAGCTTGCAAAATCCCGCGAAGCTCGGGACAGACGATGCCTTGATGGTCATTCAGGGGCGCTATCTTCTCTTGCTGCCTTTTAGGTTTGCTGATATGAGTGGGAAAAATAATCAGCCACAGACGCACGCAGACTGACACGGACTCCAGTGAAATATGCTGCGCATTTCACAGGACAGGCGCGCGGCTAACATCCCTTGCCCCATGGGGAGCAAGGTTTTTTGAAGCAGCAATAAGTTCGATTTTTTTAAAGACCTCCGGGAGGAGGCCCTCCACTTGCAGGAGAGATCATGAAATCACTCACCATTATCCTGATTATTGCTGTCTCGGTCTTGAATGTAGTGCTCAATCTCTCGCTCAAGAGGACGGCCGGAACCGGGGACACGCTCTCTCAGACGATCATGTCCGGCGGTTTTGCCGCATGCCTGCTTATCGGGCTTCTATCTTTTTCCAGCCTTTTCGCCCTTTACTCCACTGGAATCACGCTTTCCCGAGGCATCCTGATGATGGGGGCTGTCTCCATTCTGGGCGGGAGCCTTTATGGCGTGCTCCTTTACAATGAAAAACTTCACCCCAGTGAGTGGCTGATCTTTTCGCTTCTAGCCGCGCTCCTCGCTTATCGATGGTTCTTTAAATCATAAAGCATATAATGCCCCTGAGCTTCCGAGAATAAACGACATTAAAACGAAGCCTGTATCACTTTTCCTGAAGCAGTGGTATATTACTCTCGTGATATATCCGTTCGAGACAAAGGTTTGACACTATAAAGAGAAATCATCATGAACGTAATCAGCAGGTGGTTCAAACACCATTTGGCCGACCCCCAGGTGGTCATTCTTGCCGTGATCCTTATTCTCGGATCTCTGGGGGTCCTGATGCTGGGGCACATGCTTGCACCGGTCCTGGCCAGTGCCGTCCTTGCCTACCTTCTCGAAGGACTTGTCGGCTTCCTCCAACGGCACAAAATACCCCGTCTGTTAGCCGTCATTATCGTATTTCTGACCTTCACGGCCGCCCTGCTTTTCCTGCTTTTTGGTTTGATGCCGTTGATCTGGCAGCAAATCCGCCAATTGATTCAGGAACTGCCATCCATGATCTCCTGGGCCCAGCGGGAACTCCTGCAACTGCCCGAGCGGTTTCCGGGGTTTATGTCCGAACAGCAGGTGATAGCCCTGAGTAATGCCCTGCGCTCTGAACTGACCTTTCTCGGGCAGAGGATATTGTCCCTCTCCGTGGCGTCGGTCCGCAGTTTTTTTACGATACTTGTCTACATCTTTCTCATGCCCCTCCTCGTTTTCTTCTTCTTAAAGGATAAAAACCGCATCGTGGACTGGGTCGCGAGTTTCCTCCCCGAAGAGCGGGGCATGGCCACGGAGGTGTGGCATGAGGTCGACCTGCAGATCGGAAATTATGTGCGGGGCAAGTGCTGGGAAATTATCATTGTCTGGTCCTCCAGTTTTTTGACCTTCATGCTCCTGGATCTCCAATATGCCATACTGGTAAGCCTTTTCGTCGGGCTATCCGTTCTCATCCCTTACTTCGGCGCCATTTTTATGGTCTTGCCTGTGGCCTCCATTGCCTTTTTCCAATGGGGGTGGAGCACCCATTTTGCGTATGTCGTGGGAGCCTACATCATGCTTCAAATTTTGGACGGCAATGTGCTGGTCGCTCTACTCTTTTCGGAGGCCGTCGACCTTCATCCCGTCGCCATCATCGTGGCGGTGCTGGTTTTTGGCGGCACACTCGGTTTCTGGGGCGTCTTTTTTGCCATCCCTCTGGCAACCCTTGTCCAGGCCATCATCCGGGCCTGGGCCAGGAACCGGAAAAGGCAAAAAGAGGAACTCGCCAAACAAAACCCTCAAGCCCAGGAAGCCTGATTCGCGGGGCCAAAAACGGAGTTCGCCTATGCCTGGCAAAAGATATCCCCCTGTGAAGGGCGTCTCTCAAAAACAACAAGTCGGCATGGTGAGAGAGATTTTCTCCACCATCACGTCAAAGTATGATGTGCTGAATCATTTGCTTAGTCTGAGGCGGGATGTCGCATGGCGTCGCTTTTGCGTGAGACGGATGTCCTTCTTCAAGACAAACCGCTTATTGGATGTGGCCACGGGTACAGGCGACCTGGCCATAGAGGCGGCCTTGAAATACCCACTGATCCATGTCTCGGGATTGGACTTTGTCCGGGAAATGCTGGATCATGGTGAAAAAAAAATCAGGGAACGGCATCTCTCCGGACGGATAACGTTCCTGAAGGGTGATGCCCTGCACTTGCCTTTCCCTGCCGAGTCCTTTGACACGATCGCCATTGCCTTTGGTATTCGAAATATCCCCGAAAAGGCTCAGGCGCTTCGAGAGATGGCAAGGGTCGTCGCTCCCGGGGGACAGGTGATGGTGCTGGAATTCAATTTTCCCCAAACCCCACTCTTTCGTCCCGCGTACTATGTCTATCTGAATATCCTCTTGCCGCTTTTGGCCCGAGTCCTTTCCCCAAATCCCGAGGCCTATGCCTATCTTGCCGATTCGATCATGAATTTCCCTTCGCCGGAGGTGTTCAAAACGATGATGGAGCAAGCGGGAATCGTGGAGGTGGAGGTCTACCGCCTGACCCTGGGTATTACCTGTCTCTATGTGGGGAAAATATCGGCTGATTGATTCTGAAAGGTGAACTCGGCGGATGGGTATAAAGAATCCGGGTCGAAAAGGCACGGCTTTGGTTTGACCCCGTAGGGGTGATGCTTACATTGCAAGCTTACATGCCAACCGGAATGATGGAATATTCCCGATCAATTTATACCGGCTGAGCCAACTGTCTCGGACCTGGCCCTAAGGACCAGTTTTTTAACAGCGAATAAAAAATGTTACCCGCACTGGGTATACCCGCAAAAATGACAGGTCATACAGCCTTCCTCGAAACTGACGGTTTGCCCGCATTCCGGACACGTGGTCCCCAGGAGGCTGTTTTCACGCTTACCGTGCTTCTTGGTCCGGCCGTTGTTGATATACCGTCTCTCAAGGACCCGACTGATCGCATCGGGAATGGAAAGGACCATGCCGTCTTTTTGAAAAACGGGATATTCTCCGCAGATCCCCTTCAACTGATCCACGATTTTCTCCACGGGCACACCCGAGCGAAGGGCCAGAGAAACCAGGCGGCCGATAGCCTCGGTCTTGGCCATGGTTGACTTGCCCGATTTTCCTATGGTGGCGAAGACTTCGAAAGGGCTGCCATCGTATTCCGTAATGGTCACATAGAGATTGCCCATGCCCGTGGCAATTTTGGTCGTAAATCCGTCCAGGGTTTCCGGCCGCTCCTTGACGTCCGTCAGGGAGGTCAGGTCCTCTCCGGTCTGTTTCTCGACACTCAGCACCTGGTTTGCTTTGCTCCCGTCCCGGTAGATCGTCACCCCCTTGCATCCCAGTCGATAGGCCAGGTCATAGACCTTCAGGACATCTTCAGGCGTGGCCTCGCGAAGCAGGTTGACGGTCTTTGACACGGCATTGTCCGTATATTTCTGAAAGGCCGCCTGCATCTTCACGTGCCACTCCGGCGTCACATCATGCGCTGTCGCAAAGACGGCCTTTACATCATCCGGAATCCCTTCCATGTGGCGGATGCTCCCCTCTCCGGCCACGGCCTTCATGAACTCAGGGGAATAGAAACCTCGCGCTTTGGAAACGCGTTCAAAGTAGGGGTTGGTCTCCGGCAGTTCATCATCGTCCATGACACGCCTTATAAAGCTCAGGGCAAAGAGGGGTTCGATGCCGCTGGAACATCCGGCGATAATGCTCAGGGTGCCGGTCGGCGCTATGGTTGTGGTCGTGGCATTTCGAAAGCGACACTCGTCACGGTCCTTATAGATGCTCCGGTCAAAATTCGGAAAGACCCCTCGTTCCAGGGCCAGGCTCTTTGAGGCCTCATGGGCTTGTTCCTGAATAAACGCCATCACCTTTTCCGCCGTCTCAAGGGCCTCTTCCGAATCATAGGGAATCATGAGCTGGAAGAGCATATCGGCAAACCCCATAACCCCAAGACCGATTTTGCGGTTTCCTCGAACCATGTTTTCTATTTCAGGAAGGGGGTATCGGGACATGTCTACGACGTTGTCCAGAAATCGGACGGCGAGTCTAACACATTCTTTAAGGCCCTCAAGATCAATCGCCGGTTCACCTCCGATCTTCATGACGAATTGGGCCAGGTTGATCGATCCGAGATTACACGCCTCCATGGGAAGCAGGGGTTGTTCTCCGCAGGGGTTGGTGCTCTCAATGGTCCCGAGATCCGGGGTGGGGTTATCCCGATTGACTCTGTCCATAAATACCACACCGGGATCGCCATTCTCCCAGGCATGACGCACAAGGGCTTGATAGACCTCCAGGGCCTTGAGATCACCCTTCTTGCAATGATCCCTCGGATCTACGAGGTCATAATTTCCACCCGTTTTCAGGGCCTTCATAAAGACATCCGTTATGGCCACGGAGATATTGAAATTGTTGAGTTCCTTGTTGTCTTCCTTGCATGTGATGAATTCCATGACGTCCGGGTGGTCCACGCTCAAGATGGCCATGTTGGCCCCTCGTCGGGTTCCTCCCTGTTTGACCTGTTCGGTAGCCGTATTAAATATTTTCATGAACGAGACGGGTCCCGAGGCGACGCCCCCCGTGGTCCCCACATTGCTGTTCTTGGGGCGAAGGCGTGAGAAAGAAAAGCCCGTTCCTCCCCCTGATTTGTGGATCAGGGCGGCATTTTTCAGGGCATCAAAGATACCTTCCATGCTGTCTTCGACCGGGAGAACAAAACAAGCGGCCAGTTGTCCGAGGGTCCGGCCCGCATTCATCAGGGTCGGAGAGTTGGGCAGGAACTTGGCTTCCGTCATCATTTTGTAGAACAGAACTTCCATTTCCTTCACTCGTTTCTCTTCCCCATAGGCCGCCTCCGCTTCGGCCACATGCCTTGCGACCCGCTCGAACATCTGTTCCGGCGTCTCCAGGACCCGCCCCTCGGCGTCTTTTTTCAGATACCGCCTTTCCAGCACCGTTCGGGCGTTCTTCGAAAGCACACGGGCCTCTTTTTTCAGGAAGGCCACACTCTGCAGTTTGACGGGTTTTGACTTGGTCAGGCCGTATTCCTCGAGCTTGTCTTCGATGATCTTCTCCAGGAGCGGAATGGTGATGACCTGCAGTTCTCTTTTTCTGATTTCTTCTCGCAGGGATCGACTGATGCTCAGGGCCTGATCACTGTTAAGAAGGTTCTCGCTGGTCAGGAGATCGGAAAAGAGGCGATCATCCCACCTGTAGGCCGCGAGGTCAAAGGTTTCCTCTTCCCCGGCCTTTCGATTGGTCATCTGAGCCATGAATAAATCCTCCGGAAATAACTCATCAAAAAAGTCAAATGGGCAAACGGTATGCAGCCCCCTCACGTTGCAGGTATGTTTCGGACGTTATCACTTTGGCTATCTTGCCGCCCCTGCTTTCAATGATGCATGCCTGACAACCGACAACATGCGATCGTTTTGAAATCACCACGTGGCGTGATAAGGAGAAAAGGTCATGGAGGACGGCCGCGGCAGGAACCGTCAGAGCGCCTTCCGCCGAACCCTTTGGGGCATCAATGTGCAATATATGTCAGGCGTGCCCTTGATCTTCGTACAATAACATGTTGATAAAAATTTATATTAAACCACCATATATTGTAGGTCAACAGAAAATCATGCGCTTTGATGAACTTTTTCGGGACGACAACGCCGGCGGGTCTACAGACTAAAGAAACCCCTAACCGCCCGCTTGTCCTGTGTGCGGGACAGCGCTCAAGACGCCAAGATCGCGAAGAGTTACTTTTTATCGAATCGGAACGATCGATTCGATAAAGACTTTGCCTTCCAGGTGTTAAGGAAAATAGAATAAAGCCTTCGTGTTCTTAGCGCCTTTGCGGTTCAATCTTTTGTTTCAACAAAACTGTTCATTGCAATTTTGCAATTTTTAGATTATTAGTTTCTCTATTGCTACAGAGAAGTGGGTGACGAGTTGCCCAATCGGGAGCTATCTACTACATCTCATATCCTGGCCGAAACAGCCGCCGTGAGAACCTAAAACCAGGGATTAAAGGAATCGAAAACTGCAGGAGAGAAACCAAAAATTGGAATCTGAGATTGGAAAGCTTAATCATAGGGGCTTACCAGAAGTCGTTCTCGAAGACGAAAGCCTTCGGATACCGGAAGATTAGAAGATATGTGAATTCTTATAGTATCAAAGGGGATTATCTCCTGATTCAAATTCGCAAATGGCCATCGGAATGACCGCTACCGGATGGTCATAACGGCAGGTTGCGGGAACATGCTTGGATATATTCCGGATATTGATCCACGCAAGGTAAATGCATCTGATCTTGATACTAAATCAAGCCGCGCACGTGTAAGAACGGGCGCGGCTTGATTTTTTTTGGGGGAACCTTAGAGGCACTTTTGGCGAAATATTACCGGATACGGTCTGTATAAACGGATAAGGACCTCCAGTGGAACCAGTAAAAATGCCCAGACCAATTTGGTGTATTTATGGAAACTAAAAGAGAAAATTACGCTCAGGACGCCATCAATAACTTTGTGCAATACTCTTGTGCTTTCCTTATACCTGGCTCCGCGCATCATTTAGCGGCTGCAGTTGGAAGTGGCATTATAATTCAGACTGAAAGAGGCCATCTCACAGTTCTAACCGCAAAACACATCGCAGAGGAAACCAGAAGGGAAAAGTACCGTCTCGGTTATTTCAAATGTTCTAACCCACTATCAGAATTTGTTGCCGGTATAATGCTGGGCCCAGATGATGTTGATGTTGCAATCTTGATTGTGAAAAATGCCCTTTACTGCCAAATCCGACACCTTGCGGTTAATCACACTGTTATACCCGTGGAAGATTTTGAAATTTTACCTCAAGACAGCCTTGTACTCAACGGCTTTCCCGCTGAAATCTCATATTACGATCAAAAAAGAAGTGAACAGGGATTTACTGTTCTTACCTATTGGTGTGTGCCAGATTGTATTTCTTATAATGGAAATGGAAGGTATCGGTTAGAGTGGAAAGACGCTAATATCTGGAGAGATGATCAGACTTTTGATTTACCTTCTCCCGAAGGAATGAGTGGAGGGCCTCTTTGGCGTTTTCGGAAACCCGCTTCAAATTCACTTTGGTATGGTCAGAAAACAGGAAGGATCATTGGAATCCAATCGGCTTGGGATCGCAAGGATACTGCTATAATCGAACCTGCTAACAAATGGAGCGACTGGTTCCATGAGAGCATCAAAACAATCGATCGGTCAATCGAAGGGGCAACTTGATAGCAGGCCTAGCAAGCGGGTCAACCACACGGCGATAAAGATAGCAGTATAGCCAGTAAGATTGGGGACGCCGCAGGTTACCCTTATCGATACCCGAAAAGCTAAACGTCAGGAATCCTTTGAAATGACAACGCGTCTCATAATTAAAAAGAAAAAAACGATAGTTTTTATACAGAAAGAGACTTTCTGTGTTTACAGTTCTATACAGACCGTATGAGCATTGTTCGGTGATCAGGAGATATTAAGAAATGCCTAAAAGAGTCGGGGACGCATGGGGCAGCATTCGAGGCATTATCCGCGAAAACTTGTCGTTCTCTGTTATAAAAGATCTCGTAGGGGAGTCCGGCCTCCCTATCCACAAATTATCTCATCTTCAACAAATACCCAAAGGCGGTGCCACAAAAGGGCAATTAATGGATGGGGTTGATGGTCTATTTAATGAATTAGATGAAGACGGTCGTGATCGATTTGTTACTGCTAGTGTGGAGGGCCTATTAAAAAAAAATGGTAGCTTATTGGAAGAGATAGGAACATCTCTTGGTCGCGTCGGGTGGGGCGTGACTACCCAGGGAGTATATCCTCTCAGGCTCCAAATTGAATTAGAAACGTTTTCATTAGACGAGCGCTTACAGGAAGGCATAGGAAAAACTCTTCGTAGATATCGCGACGGCGATTTTGATGGAGCTGTAACAGCAATTTGTGGATTAGTGGATTCAATAACAGCACAAATATACCAACAAAAAGGGCTTGGAAACCATCGCACAGCTTCATATCAAGAGCGGGTGTCGAAATCTTTCAAATCTTTAGAAGTTGAGTTTCAAGACCCCCTCCACAATTTATCTGAGGAAGAAAGAATTCGAATTTGGAACAATCATTATGGTTCCGTTAATCAAGCCGCTTATGTATTAGGTGCCTTTCGTCGTGAATTTTCTGATGTTCATGGTGTGCGAAATGCTGCGCCACAAATTGTCCAGCGGGCAATTGATTGCGCTGTATTCATAGTTCGCACTATAGGTTATAGGTAGGAGGTATTAAAAGCCACCGAACAACAGGCTAGTGGCGGATTCGGTTCCCTCACCGCACAGCCCAAGCGGTTAGCATATCAATGTTTGGTTAAGGTAAGTAAAAACATTATTCAAAAAGGAGGCTTAAAATGAGTAGTCTTGATTCTTGCCCATATTGTGATCGTGAGGCGAAGGATGCTATTTCATCAAATTGGTTTCCTGTCTACACATGCCTTGAATGCGACACCAAATATTGTGAGGAGGATGGTCCCCCCTGCCCTGAGTGCGGTTCTTCTGACTATGGCGAATATGATAAAGTGTATGCATAGAAGAACCCAAAAAACCTTCTTCTGCTAATCTGCGGTTCAATCCGAGGCCGGACCACGCAGCAGGTTTACGTAAAGTGGTCCATTTATCAAACTCACAGGTTCTTACCTGGTGCGGGTTAGCCGTTAGACAGCCGAAAAGGAGACAGAGATGAGCAATCGGATCAATCGCGCGACCGCCCGTGAACTGATTGAAGAGAACTTTTCGTCAGATGCTAAGATTCTGAGCGAGTTTTCAACGCTCTGCGGATTCGCAGCTGCAGCAGCTTCCGGTGAACCTGTGAGCCTGCTCGCAGGTGTTGCTCTCATCACTCAGTCAGCCGCGGCTGCGATATCAGCAGGTGTGGCTGTCACGAAACGACTCTTCAAGAAAACGGAATCAGGTTCCGATCTCCCGCAATACGAAAGATTCCGCCTCCTATTCTACATCACCTGCCTGCGCTCCTATATTGAGGCCGTTCCAGAGGCAATGAATGAATTGGCAGCGCAGGAGGATGCTCTCAAGGTAAGCACCGCGAAGCGCAAGGAATTGCGCAAGGTGAAACAAAAAATTGAGAATCAACTAGCTAGCCTTGATGAAGCAGAAGTTAACTTCCTTTTCTGTATTGAGCCGTTGCACGACCCGGTGCCGCTGTTCGAAGCGTTCAGCGCCTGGATGGCCCGTACTCTAGGCTACTATGGTTTCGATCTGGTTCACGTGAGGGGAATCGTTGAGGAGTGCACGAAAAAAGCAAAGACCAGGTTCTATACCTTCATAGCACGAACAGATCAAGAAGCAACTTGGATGCGGAACTACTTGGCCATTAGCCGGACCGAAAGAACCGTACAAAGAATCGTTACAGACCTCAAGTCTATCCGCCAGACGCTCGATAATTGGTCAGCGCCCGCGTCTAAGTTAAAAAAGCGGGAGGAAGATGCTTGGGCATCATACCGCGTCGACCTTGAAAGGTTACCCGATCATAAGGAAACAATGTACAATGAGAACTTTGGCGTTCGGAAGGTTTTCCTTCAACCCGCAGCGACATACCACATAGCCGGTTTGTCTGGCGACGAGGGTACACCCGCCCCTGTGCCTAACTTAGGGGTCCTGCTTGGCGCGTTGGTGAGTAACAGAATTCCGGGTGAAGACCTCCTTATCCTGTGCGGTGGGCCAGGGTGTGGCAAGTCCACTCTTTGCCGTGTCTTCGCTAGCCAACTCGCGAGGAATGATAGCATGCACCCAGTTTTCCTTCGGCTTCGCCGTCTTAAGGAGGGAGCCGATGTGGGCGTTTTTATTGAAGAATCCATGCACAGGTTTGGATTGATTACGCGCCTGTCTGACTTGAGGGGCGTCAATAATCTTATATTCATTCTTGATGGTTTCGATGAGTTGGTGATGGCAAGTAGGTCAAGACTCCGCCAGTTCTTCAACATGCTTCGCGACGAGCATGCCGCAGGGCCACTAAGCAGTGCCAAATTTCTCGTGTCTGGAAGAGATACGCTGTTCCCGAAAGGTGAAGGATTACCCACTGGGTCTCACGTTGTGACCCTGCTCCCCTTCGACTCCCCACGAGTTGCCATGTGGGGTAAGAAATGGCGAGGCCTTCACAAGACTGGGCCAGGTGCAACCTTCCAGCCTGAAGCTCTGCTGGATACACAGGAAGACGGTGGACAACCATCACCTCTTCAACACCTTGTCAGTTGGCCACTCACCCTACATTTGGTGGCTAGAGTACATACCGCCGGTCGCCTGAATCTGGCAGGCAAGAAGGGTCACGAGGTGGAGAAGGCGTATCTCTACAGGAGTATCCTGTCGGAAACCACGCTCCGCCAAGCCGATAGGGATGAGGGAAAAGGGCATCTGGAACCCAAGAAGCTGCGCACGTTTATCCGCGCCCTTGCGTGGGAGATGTACAGTCAGTCAACTGATTCGATGGATCCCTCAGATGTCGTTCCGCTGTTATCCGAGTTCTTCCCTGATGCCTCCGAGGCTGATATGTCAGAGTTAGCTGATGTTGCAGTCGTTAACTGCCCGGAACTGACAAAGGGGGAAGAAACCGGATTTGAGTTCGTACATAAGAGTTTCTCGGAATACCTAGCAGCTGAGCAGATCGCACACACTGTCGAGAGAGTGATCTTCAAAGCACCGCAGTTCGGTACGGACGAAGAAACATGGCGGATGACCCTCGACGAATCTGCTTCGGAACTTGCACCCATTATCGGCTCTCGACTTCTGACAGAGGAAGTCCAAGAGATGCTCGAACCAATGCTGGGATGCCTTGCCCAATTCTTAGCGGGCGACAGAGTTGACCAGATTGTGAAAGGCGAATCACGTAGAGACGGCCTCTACAGAATCGTCCTGAGATTCGCTGACTTGGTCAAGGAGCTTCTCCAAGGACGCTCTTTAGATATAATAAGTCGGGAAATTCAAAATAAGGCCTCACTTCGGAATCATCTCGAAGCCTTCGCTAACCAATGCGCGGGTTGCGTCATTATCGGCACCGCTGCTGCTAGGCAGCTAAATACGATCACGGATAAGGCTCACGGGAAGCGAGTGTACTTTGATGGCATGCCTTTCAGAGGTGCATTCTGGCAGATGCTGTGCCTCATGCATGCCGGGGGTTTGCACTTCGACGCCAATTTCTCTACCCGGATATTCGAGGGTATGGCTCTGTCAGAGGGAACAGCGGAGACCTCTCTTGACGACCGGAGTATACCGTTGCGCCTTGCCCATCTCGGATTGATCGAAGGATACGAGCAAGTGTTGACAGACGCGGTTGCTCGTTTCTTGGGTTCAGTTACACGCATTCAGTTACGATCGAATTTACTGATGCTGATACTTGCGTACTTCACAGGTGGTAAACGATTCCGGCTAAATATGGGCTTCGATTTTTTCGATTTCGATGAATCGTGGGGAAGGAAACGGCATCGCTATCGTGACCGTGATTCCGCCTATCTGCTGGACGTCCTTACAGAAGCCGGCTTAGTTCACCCCAGGATTTTTAATAGACACACCCTAGACTTAGGGGGCTGGCGCGAATTCGAGCACCGCTTCGCGACTGTTCACAGTGAACATGAACTACTTGACACCCTCCATCAGTTTGTCGATTACCTGCGCCACAATGAGCCAAGAAATCGGGAGGATGATATAACTGCTAGATATCTGTATGAGTTGCTGCGCAGTATTGAATTAGAGCTAAGTCATACGCGGGGGAAGCGTAAGTCCAAGGCGTCGGAGAAATAATGCCTAACAAGAGAGTGTTGAGAAATACAAAATGATCCGCGGTCACGCGTGCCATTTTCAGTCTCATGCTCGCCGTTCGACCTTGTTGGTGTGTCCACCGTGGCCGCGTTCCTGCCAAAATTCGGGCAGGCCGGGATTAATACGCCACAGTAATGAACTCCTTCGCGCGATAGGTTATACGATTCAAGGTACTTTGTAGAGATCTCGGTAGTGGGTCAGTTTGAGAGTGGATAAATCCAGATAATTAAATGGTTTAATTATCTGGGGAATAATTTAAGCTTTTACCTGTTATTTTATTTGACAATCTGTAAGATTTACTGTAAATTTTATCGAAATTTATTTATAGATTCAATTTTACTTGATTTTTTAGGAGAATTGTGCTTGACAAGCTAAGTAATTGATAGCAATATTTATTAATAAGCTATCATTAGCAGGAGGTGATGGAAATGGCTACCCTTAATGATGCTTGTGATTACATTATTTCAAAAACGGAGCAAGATGGGCTTAACCTCCTGAAGTTACAGAAACTTTTGTATTATTGCCAAGCATGGCATTTAGCATTTGAAAAAGGTAATCTTTTTGATGGCAGATTTCAGGCATGGGTTCATGGTCCTGTGAATCGCCAAATATATGACCGTTTTAAGGATAGTAAATTCCTTTATTCTGTGGTGTCAGCAAGTGATATTCAGCCGGACTTTTCCTATGAGAAACTTACGGTCGATGAAAGGGCGCAAATAGACGCCGTTTTAAGTGTTTACGCCCGTTTTACTAGCGACCAACTTGAAGAAATGACCCACCGAGAGGACCCCTGGATAATGGCCCGAGGGGGAATGCCTCTACATGAGCGCTGTGAGAACGAAATTGATGAGAACCTAATGGAGGAGTATTACAAAGCCCGCCTAACCGCCCAAAAAACTTAATGTAACATGGCCCTTCCACAGATACCTGTTCTAGACAAAGAACAAGCAACTATTTTTCGTTCACCTCCCGAACCGAAGGACATACAAGATCCTAAAAGGTGGACCTTTTCTTTCCGTTATTGGCGACAGATCCAATATTTCGGCCTTGACCATAGTGATTCAGGGTGGTTTGTTTCGCTTCTTGAAAGGCTTAGTGCTTTGTCAGGGGAAGAAATTGAACGGTTTCTTTGTGATCGAGGAAAAATCAACTCATGGCGATATCACCAAATTGATTGGGGCACAAAAAACATACCAATTCAACTTAAGGATTTAGATTGGCTTCCATCTTATTTTCGAGACAACCCGGAAGAATATACTTTAGTACAATTTCAGATATCAAGAGCATTAGGGAGGGTTGTTGGGTTTTGGGATAGAAATTATATTTTTTATATAGTGCTCCTTGATCCATTACATAATATCCAGCCATCAAAGAACCACAACTACCGCGTTGATCCATGTAACCCTTTAAGTTGTGCATATACTCACTTACTCCATAGTCTTGATCAAATATTGGAAACTAAGTGCAATAAAAAGAAGTGTGAATATGCGGAAGATATTAGGAAAATTCCCAATGGCCGGGATATGTTACGAGAGAGCAATGTATTGATGGTTAAATTAACAGATGAAGATATTGAGTATTCAATGTTTTTGGTTAAAGGAGGTAAGACGCTTGGGGAGATATTTAGGGATGGGTTGGCTCAAAATTACAACAGTGAGTAGAGTAAAGAGAAGATCACTTGATTAATCCGATCATCTCCCTCAATGACCATACATGATCCGTAACGTTAGCCTCCATTGCGGGCGTTACCTTTAGGGATCTATGAATCCTGCAAGAATTGTAATACATAAAATGAAGTGCAACTGCGTCCGCAACTATCGTGCGAAACTAATTTAACTTAATTTTCTTTTTTTAGTTCCGCTTTTCATAAGCATTATTTTCGTTTTTTTTCCATCTGGTCTCATTTTCTTTCGGAGACTACGGATCATGCGCTAAAAATATTACTCAATTTTACTCTATTTTAATAACTTTCCTTAATAAGCATTCTAAAGCATGTCCGTTCGTTTTTCACTTTTGTTCACGCATCACTTTGCTTCGTTATTTCTTAACATATTGATTTTATTAGCTTAACATTTGATGAACATTATGAAAGGGGACGTTGGTTCCGTAACAACTTGATGATATGTGAAAATGGAGGCAATCATACTGCATGCCTCTACATCCAAGACTTGATAACCGCAGAGCCTTGCGTGGCCTTATGGTCGGGGTAATTGATGGCATACAGGTATTCGGTGAAAGAGATGATTGCACTGATCGATCGACTCTTGCAAAGAAAATATGTCTCGATGAGGAGGTTGAAGAAAAGGAATTACGTTCAGGGCTGAGGAAGAGGCGTGTGGTTAAATCTCGACGGATGCTCTGTCAGATTTCGGTAAGGCATATGGGATATTCCGGAGCGGATGTCGCTCGGTTTCTTGGGATCACGACTTCGGCGGTTAATCGTTTGGCCGTTTCTGCAGAGCAACCGGAAATTCAGAAATATCTTTAAGTTGTTTTGGAACCAACGTCCCCTTCTATGGAACCAACGTCCCCTTCTATTTCAGATGGGCCTCCCTGGGCGCGCCCGCAGACTGAAAAGAAAGCCCCCTAAACAAAAGGTAATGGAGGCATCAACAATGAGAAGACCATTTTCCCAGAACGAGTTACTTCAAATATTTAAGCTCGACGAGGAAATCATTGATATCGAAACCCTTGATGATGGCCATGTTTTCCCAGTTGTGAGGGCTTACGATGACGGACAAGTTAACATCCATTTTTGGTGTATCCATTGTAGACAGTGGCATATTTTTGGCCGAGGAGGCCCTGAGGCACCGTACCAAGAAGGGCGTCACGGATACGCTGGGCACCGAATAGCACATTGCACTTCGAATAATTCGCCATACCTGCAAAACGGCGTGGTCTTGCATATCATCGGAAGATTTGATGACGCTATAAGGAAAAAGCATAGAAAAGGGACCCCTTTGTACTGCCCCAAATGTCGGAAACAATATTCAGCCGCTTTAAATGCATGCGGCTGCGGCCTTTTCATAAACAGGAGGCGAAAATCTAGCCATCCATTGATGGCGGAAAAGTATCAGAAAATAATGGACTCAAAACAGAGCTAAAGGACCTGAATCACCAAAAAGGGAAATGGTAGTAATTACTTGAAATAAAGAGCTTTATCCGAATAAAAAGGAAGATGCTCCCCCTTTTTATACAAAAGCACACTTCTGTTTTTGCAGTTAGGTGATGTCCATGGGACGGCACTTCATGAGATTCGCAATAACATTCGTTGCACTCGTGGCGGCCATCGCACATTTGGTATGGCCCGCCCTGAAAATCGACATCGTGACTCTGACTCTATTGGCCCTCGCCGTGCTTCCTTGGCTGAGTTCGCTTTTCAAGTCCATCGAATTACCCGGCGGTGTCAATGATCGCCTTAATAGAGCCACCCATGATCGCCGTAATGGAGCCATTTCAAAATGGCCAAAAAGCGGTTCTCAGAGTAGCCAAAAACTAATGTTTTTCACCCCCTTTCATTGACCCGTTTTTGGTCGTTTTTTGACCTGTACTTTTAGACGATTTTGGCTCTGGCCTGGGAGAGCGGTAGCTCTTCCCATCAAGCACAACGGTATAGGCGCCATGACGCAGTCGGTCGATTGTGGCCTCACCTAAAATTCTATTGGGAAAGGCATCGATCCATTCCGGGATATCCAGATTGGAAGTCACGATTGTGCTTTTGCGCTCATAGCGTTCAGAGATGACATCATGAAAGTCTTCATCCTGGTTGGACTTCAAGGGTTTGAGACCGAAGTCATCGATGATCAAAAGATCTACAGCGCAGATCTTGGCGAAGTGCCTGTCAAAACCGTTGATCGCTCTTGCAGCGTTTAGCTGGGCGAGCATCTTGGAAGTTGAGGTAAAAAAAACACTGTAACTATTGCGGATCGCACTGTGTCCCAGCGCTTGAGCCAAATGGCTTTTGCCCGTTCCGCAAGGCCCAATGATGAACGCACAGACCTTCTCTCTGATAAATCGGCAAGAGGCCAGGTCTATGACCAGGGCACGGTTGATGTTGGGGTTGAAGGAAAAATCAAACTCCTCCAGTGTTTTTTGATTTCGGAAGTTGGCCCGGCGAAGGGCTGAGGCCAGTTTCTTTTGGTTTCTGCGGGCGATCTCATCGGTGATGATGGTGGCCAGAAAGTCCATATAGGACATCTTGTTCTCGATGGCTTGGCGGTTTCGGGATTCGATCGAGTCCATAATCCCTGAAAGCCGAAGCTGTTTGAGCATAGGGGTCAGTTCGGGCATGGGATTCATCTCGGCCTCCTTTCTTTTCCGGCCTGAGCGATGTGGCGCAGGAAACGAGCGTTACCCGTATAGGCCGAGGTCAAAGGAATCACGTTGGGCTGGTCGAAAAGCGGGATGTGATCCAATCCCTGATGCAGGATACTTTTGACGGCCCGATATTTTATATTGTCAAAGTGCAGCGCCCGCACACAGGCTGCCTCCAGGCGAACAGCTCCGTACTTTTTCCCCAGACCGATGACGCCTTGGGCGGCACGCAGATTGTCCAGCACTTTGTTGCTGAACAGCTTTCGGATCAGCTGATGGCAGTTGGGGCCTATTTCTTCGGCTTGCTTCAGACACCACTGAGGGTCTTGCATCTTGTAGGCGATGGCTTCCGGTGGCATATGCTCTTCAACCGTTGAGCGTTGACCTGCCTGTTTGAGCCGTGGGTGAGTGGCCACCAGCTTCAGATCGTTGTACAGACTTACGGTCGTCTTAGTGGCCTTGAGCCATAGGGTCTGGCGCACCATGCGATAAGGTGCTGAGTAGTAGGCCTTTTCAAACTGCACATGGCAGTTGCCGTGTACCTTGGCCTTGGTCCAGGTGGCAATCTGAACCGGAACGTCCGGTAAGGGTTTGATAAGGTGCTTTTCGGTTTCGGCGAACATGGTCAGCGGCTTTTGGTGGGTGGTTCCGTGGATACGATTGCCGGCGGTTTGCAACACCCAGCGTGTAAGTTGCTCGTTGGCATCGACCAGGGTGCGGAACTTACGAAGCGGGACAAAGTTGTTCTTAACGTACTTCACACCGGACTCGACTCGGCCCTTTTTTTGAGGATCTGCGGGTGGACAGGGAGAAATGATAAAGCCGTAACCTTCGGCCAGTTCGCTATAGGAGCGTTGGACCTCCGGATCTCTATAACAGGCCCGGGTTATGGCGCACTTGGCGTTGTCGATGATCAGCTTGCCCACCACGCCGTTGAAAAACTCGAAGGCATGGCGATGGCAGCTCAGCCAAGTCTCAACCTTTTGGTTGGTAACGATCTCCGCGTACATGTGCCGACTGAAGCAAAGGGTCATGACAAAAATCCAGGTGTTGATCATCTCGCCGGTAAATACATCGATGATGGTCGGCCCTTTACCAAAATCAACCTGTGCCGCCTCTGCAGGTGAAAAATCCAAGACGCAGGAAGCCTCCGGGTTCTTGCCGCGGATCTTCTTAACCTTGCGACGAACCGAGGAGTAACTGCCGACAAAGCCGAACTGCTCCACCAGCGTTTGAAAAATCGTGGTTGCCTGTACGCCTTGGCCGACCCAGATCTCGATTTTTTTCTGATAGGGTTGGGTTAAAGATGTCTGTGTCGGGTTTGGCGTTTTTGGGGTGTCGAATATTTTTGACAATTGTTGGTCATCAGGAAGGGGGCCGTTACCCAGCCACCCCTTTTCCTGAGCAATCGATCGGACCCGGGCACATTTGAGCCTGCCCATCAGCCTTACTTTGGATATGGCCCGGTCGCTTTGTCCCTGGCGCATTCGATGAATGACTTGAAGGTACTCATGCATCTCGATTCTCCTGTTAGCCATGGCAGACCCTCCGTTAAATAATTTGCCGGGAGTCTACCTGATTCTGGGTTTGAATCCGAGACGCTTTTTGGTTTTTATATGCCCCGAGATGTAAGCGGTGGCGCCATTACGGCGATCACAGACTGGTACCATTACGGTGATCATCAACTGGCGCTATTACGCCGATCACAAGGTGGCCTTATTACGGTGATCTCAGGGTGGCTCGATTACGGCGATCACGGAATGGCACTATAGCACTGCCCATTAACAGGCGGTCTCAAAGTGGAGTACCGGGATCTGGAGAGAATAGGGGAGAGAGCCCGGGAGAGCGGACTGCTAGACGAAACAGCTGAAGAACCTGACAGCACATACTCGTTTCAGACCGTCGCTTCGACCGATCCGAACCTTGCGCTCGCCGGACTGAGAATCGAACTCGAGAGGAGCCTTGTGAGGCTCGCGGAGTCGCGGCAGTTGCCTCTTCGTAGAGTCGGCCTCACCGGACTGCTTGCTCAACTGAATCAACGCGAACTCATCGGCGGTAAAGAGCGGGCGCTGCTTTTGGACTTGGCTGGTCTCTTGAATGGTGCAGTCCACGGAGCAGAGGTTGACGCTGGTGCATCCGAATGGGCGCTTGACACGGGGCCTCGGATCTTAGACGCGCTGCAACGACGCGCGGAATCCAGCGAGATTCGCTACGAGGGAATCACCTAATCACTGCATGCAACACGCAGCCGCTTCGCGGTTGCAGCTGATGCGGATCCCGTTAGGGGGATGAAACAAAAATGGTGTTTGATTCATCCATAATATTAAAAGCAAAAAGGATGATTGTCTCAACAGGTACAGGTTATGCAATTCAGACTTCTTTTGAGGGTTTAGGCGCTGAAATTTCCAATAGATTCGATTCTCTTAAAATAATTAAAAAATCTCTTGGAAAACAAAATCTAAAAAATTTTGAACGATATCAAGCGTTGTCTGGATCTTTCAGTTATTCTTCAAAACGCTTGACAGATATACTAATAAGGCTACAGGAAATTAGCTGGAAAAGATCTTCACTCGCCTATGAAATTGAACCCGACACTTTTGCCCCTCCTATTGACCCAAAAGTCTTTAATTATTCTAATTACTTAGGTCTGTCTATCAAAGATTTTCACGTTGATATTATAAGCTTTATGGATTCTCTTGCGCCCGTCATTATACAATCAGAAATGGATTTGAAGTCTAAAGACAAAAAAAATTTGCCAGGGTGGTCAGACATTGAAAAAAATACAAACCGTAGCTATCGAACAAAATTGTCCACTGATCTTTGCTCAGCAATTGATAGCTGTGATCGTTGGCTTCCTCTTGTTAAAAAAATCCGACATGTTCTTACGCATCGCAAGCATGAAAATATTGTTTTCATACCACCTAAAGAGGGATTGCTGTTTCAGATTTATGACCACGAAATGCAGGCAAGTATAATCATACCTGAAGTTCTCTATGTGTCTGGAAAGAACGTTGTTGATTTTGAATTATACTCTGCCTTTATTCTTTCTGAATTATTTGTGCTGATCAGTGATTTGGGCTTTTTATTAGCGGATAAGTTGGGTTTATCCGGAAAAAGTTTTACCAAAATGTGTATAAGAGAAATCAGTGAATCAACAGTAACTTCGATTGACCGTTTAAGCAAATTTTTTATAAATAAAGGTACATAGAAACTGTAAAGATAAACCGTTATGCCCAATCAAAAAGGAAAGAGCTATGAGAGGCAAATTCCGGTTCATTAACCCCCAAAGGGGCATGTATGCCGCCGGGATCGAAGGTCATTGAGAGTATGTAATTTTTGAATTGCTTGACTCCTCTGCGCCTGAAGTGGGAGATGTTTTGAGTCACCATGACTTTTACAGTATGGGAGGCGAGACTTTAAACAATTTGACCCAACATTGCGATGTGGACGTATTTATTCAAAATCTTTCTGGTCCTAAGTTGATCCATCAGCAGCTGTTTTTATATAGGGGGAATAACCATGAAGTTTCTATTCAATAGCCGCGGACAACACATCGCAAATTTTGTAAACGGTCAGCTTCATGCGCCGACTGGAGAAAACATTGGTCATCACATTGAAGGCCAAGGCATCTTCATCGACATGTCAGGGCGATATCTAGGGGAAATTTTACACGATAACCGTCTCATGTATAACCGCTCGTCCCCACACAGAAGCGTTAACTACGGAAATTACGGCAACTATGGGAACGTTGGCAACTATGGCAATCCAGGTAATTACGGAAGTATCGGAATAATCGGAGGCTTCGAAGACGTTGCCACGCTGTGGCTGCGTTAGGTGAATTGCAGGTCGATCAAGTTATTCAGTTATGCAATTCAAGACTATCGTTGACACGACGGGGCATCACAACGGCATCAAGGGCGACGGCAAAAAGCCGCCGCGCCTTAGGCAGGGAGGTGATGAGACGATGTCGGATGAACCTTGGAATCTAAATAAACTGCGAAAATACGTAGAGAAAAACTATTCTGACCCAAAAATTTATTTAGCTCAGATAAACTCCATTGGTCGCACTGTTGATATTTTTATTTATCATATGTCTACGGCCAAGGCCCTAATTGATAGAATAGAACCAAAAGACCATAAAGATGCTTTAAATCCGATTATACCACCGAAGGAAAAAAAATTTCAGTTGCATGATATTCGCCTCGGAATTCAATCCGAAACACAAGCTACCGTTCACAATGCTCGCTCTATACACGATATGTTCTCACAAATCGCAAATGGTCTTTTAATTAGTCCTCCGATGGAAATTGCAAAATGCAATATTGTAGGGTTGGCAAAAAAACTGCCGCCCTCAGACCTTAAAGACTCAATTAGAGAAATGCTGGATTCTGAATCATATTCCTATATCAACGCTTTTGTTAATACTATTAAACACAGAAATCTAGTAGAGTTCAGCGCTAGAATCGATTTTCAAGAAGGAAAAGGTGGTGTTCAATTTCAAGGTTTCGAATATGGCGGAAGATACTTCAAACCTCTCTGGGCGGTCCAAGTGATCGAGAATGCACTTGAAGTTAAAAATCGAATTGTGATGGCAGGCAGGCTACTAAATGGCGAGTTGGGAATAACCTAAGTATAACAAATTTGTTAAAACGACGCTCTTGTCATCGGGCGTTTGACAAAGACGTTATGCCAGAGAGGTTCAAATATAAGGCAGAGAGATATGAGTTTTGATTTTAATAAGAAAGGGCACATCTACGGATTTGAAGCATCCGCAGATGGTAAGGAAAACTTTGGTGTCCTAAGAGAAGCGCCGTTTAAGTTCTTCTGTCAATTACAGAATGAAATTTCTGCGAGGCATCAGCAGGGGGATGAAACGCAGAAAAGATTGATGGTTGGAGCTCAAGGGTGTCTAGAACGTCTTGAGGCTTTCTTAGTGCAGTCAAATCGCATGAGCAAACATCATGAGTCTGTTTGCAGTCAGGTGTCCCCACCTCCAGGCAGCATGGTAGCGTTCAGGGATACTATAGCGATTTTTGATTTCGAGGCATTATTATTCCATGCTAGAGCCCTACTTGATCGGATTACCTTCTTTATAACCAAGCAAATTTATAACCAATCTTGTGATAAGCCTACCAAAATGAGAAATGTCCTTAGTAACTTTATCAAGAAAGATGTAAGAGCGCGCCGGGCTATACAGGTAATTGATGAAGCTATGCCATCTTTATGCGGCCTCCTTGTTGATAACGAAGATGGTGCGAAATCTTTACGATCTCATTTAATTCACAAATCAACCAGTGGGGAGAATTCAACTTGCGCCTTTACAATACATTCTGCGCCTGGGAATAAGGCTATTAGATTTGATTTCGAGATAAGAGGAACCCCAATAATCGGAAGCGCATGGAAGCTTTCAAAATATATTCCATTTATGGCGCTAAATCTACTTGGCATTTACTTAAGCCTTGATGCCGGTGTTCCGCGAGATGAGTGCGTTCCTGTATGGAAGAATGAACTGAAATGTTTTACTGAGTTTATCGATGGGTCGGCCTGTGGCCCCAAATTTACAATGATGAAGATGTATCCGTCCGGAGTCGAAATAAATACGAGGCATCTTAAGGAGAGTGTGCTTTCTTAGTCTGTAAAGAAATGGGTAAAAAATGGGGTCGAATCTTGAATTGTGAATTGCTGCAAATTCATCGTAAAGGCAGGGTTCGGAAATGTGGTTGGAAAGAATCCGAGTTTCGATCCACGCAAGGAAAATGGTTATAATAATTTGAAATGAGACAATTTATCCGGATAAAAAGTAAGACACGCCCACTTTTTATACAGATTTTATAAGCATGGTTGCAAATCCATGACTGAAGAATTTAAAAGAGCCTTTAGCTTCCTTTTTGATGAAACATATCTTATGTGGAAGAAAGATATGTCAAAGATATTCCGAATAGGTACCAGAGGTACAAAAGGGGGCTGCAATTTATCATCATGCATCTTGGTTTTAATTGGCATTGAGTCTTTTTCTAAATTTTTCTCTGAAAAGAAAAAGGATGCTGAGGCATTTGAGGATTTCATAGATCAATATTACCCATCAGATTATCGAGGTAAGATGAAGAAGGTGTATGAGCTTTTTCGTCATGGCCTTGCACACAATTATTATCCCAAAAGTGAGTTTAACCTTAAAAACACATCCACTATCGCCTTTGGTGTTGATGAGCAAAAAAGAGTTGTTTCACTTAGTCGCTTGAAGCAAGATTTGGACGAATGTCGAAAGAAAGTTTTCAAACTAAAACCATTGCCAGGAAAACCATACGTGGTGGTCCCGCAAGTTTTATTTCTTGATACAGTTAATGTAATGGAATCATTAAAAAAACGTATTATAAGTGATGTTAATTTGCAGGCTATATTTATAAAAAACCATAAACGAATCCGGAAAATACTGAGACATCCTGGTTAACGAGATTTAAAAAAGGCATAACCTCTGCTTGCTGTTGGACTCGCTTCGCTCGCCGCAGAGGCCGGCCGTTAGGGAGGCACATTTGGACAGAAACGTACCCACCAATCCCATACCGAGTAATACGATTGCGAAGCTGATGCTTTGGCACGATGATGAAGGTTCGGAGAGTGATTTTCTTGGAACTTGCTTCGCGTTTCCATCTCCTCAGCATTTTCTAACTGCGGCACATTGTATTGCAAAACTGGAGGCTTCGAGCCTGCGAGTGGATGCAGTCTTCGGTGGGATGTTTCAGACAGAGCCAGTCCAGTGGATCGCTCGTCACCCACAAGCGGACCTGGCCCTGCTTGGTGTATCTACATCGCCGTGGACCTCTGCCACACCATTCGCACGGGTTCGCCGGCATCCGCTTCTTGGCGAGCCATTCTATGCGTTTGGATATTCCGTCGACGTTTTTTCTGCAGACCCAGATAAAGAGACGGATCGTCTTTTTCGAGGGCATCTTCAGCGGATTTTTTATTACAGTAGTCCTGTTAGCCGGACTACATACCCCGCATTCGAACTCAATATCCCCTGTCCTCGTGGTCTCAGCGGCGGACCTGTTTTTGTGACAGAGGGAGACTTTGAGGTTATGGGGATTGTTACGGAGAACCTCGAAAGTACAAATTACCGTTCCGAAGAAGAAGCCCTTACAAGGGATGGAACAACAGAACGAACAGTCTACAGCCAAATCATCAACTACGGCGTAGCTCTTCAGCTCGGTCCGTATGCAGATTGGATTGATGAAATGGTTAAACATCGCAAATGAACATGTAAAGTCGGGTTGAGGGATATTGATAATCGGAGCATGCACGACTAATTCCCCAACAAACTCTTCCAGCGGATCGCAAAAAGCCACGCTCGCTGAAGAGTACCTTTGTAAGAGATGAAAACTTACAGAAGAAATTCAGTGATCGCATACGATTGGGGGAAATGGGGTCAGATCTTGCATTGTGAATTGCCAAATTAATCGTATAGGCACAGTTTGGGAGTGCGGTTGGAAAGAATTCTGGTTTTGACAGTTTGTCAATCAGCATATATGCAAAATGGGCACGGCCTATTTTTTGGGGAACATTAGAGGTACTGTTAGCGGAATATCGCCGGATTTATGGGGACCGTGGGGCCGGGACGTCCATAAGAAAATAAATTGCTCTTCTGTTCAAACAAAGACGATTATGCCGCATGGCTGGAAAACCAAGACTTGATACCCCCGGAGCCATGCCTGATGTTATGGGCTGGGGAATTGATCGAATAATGAATACACTTCGAGGATAATTTGAAGCATGAAAAACAGATTTATATCAACTTCAATCGTGATATCTCTCGCGCTTTTCTCCTGTGTGGCTAAGCAAAAGATCACAGTTACAGATCATAGTGTACAGGGCCAGACATATTTCGCCAGATGCAATCTGAAAATTTTAAAATGAAACTATATCACATGGGTCAATTGGCAATCAGCCCCCTTTTTATACAGACTGTATAAGCATGGTCGCCCTGAATGAGAAAAATAAATGGAAGATGATAAATTCTTTTAATTTTAAAACGAGGAGTAAACGCAAAATGAGTGAATTAAAACAGAAAATTGCATTATTTATAGATGCAGATAATGCACCTGCGAGTAAATTTGAAGAGGTTCTCAGCGAAGTTGCTAAATATGGTGTTGTAACAATAAGAAAGGCTTATGGTAATTGGAAAAACTCTTCCCTAAAGCCTTGGGAAGATCTTTTGCACGAATATGCGATTCAGCCGATACAGCAATACGATCTCACAAAAGGAAAAAATGCCTCGGATATTGCCCTTGTGATAGATGCCATGGATGTAATGTATACCAAAGATATCGATGTGATGTGTTTCGTTTCATCGGATTGTGATTTTACACCGATGGTTACACGCGCCCTCGCCGAAGGTAAGGTTGTTTTAGGTTTTGGGGAGCGCAAAGCCCCTTCTCCATTTGTGAATGCATGCTCCAAGTTTTTGTTTTTAGACCAGGAACCCAAACAAAATGGTGCGGTACAAATAAAATCTAAAAATATTAAATCTGATACCAAACTTATAAATCTGCTGCGTCAAGCAATTGAAGCAACGGAAGAAGATAACGGCTGGGCGGCCCTTGGGCCTGTTGGGTCACATATATCAAATAAAACCTCTTTTGATACCAGAAACTATGGTTACAAAAATTTGAGCAGCCTTATTAAGGCAATTGATTTGTTTGAGCTCAAGCGCGGACCAGGAAACTCCTATATGGTGAAGGATACTCGAAAGAAAAAATCAACTTAACCTGGCGTTTAACACCGCTCCAATACGTTCCGCTCGGACTCGCAAAAGCTCGCCGGTTAGGTTAACGTTCGACAGAGCAATATGAGGCGATAAGCTACGATATTGGCTTCGCTACCTACCGGGGGACCCGTCCATAAGAAAATAAATTGCCCTTCTGTTCAAACAAAGACGATTATGCCACATGGCTGGAAAACCAAGACTTGATACCCCCGGAGCCTTGCATCACGTTATGGGCCGGGGAATTGATGCAATAATGAATACACTTCGAGGATAATTTAGAACATGAAAAGCAGATTCATATTATCAACTCTAATAGTAATATCATTCGCACTTTTTTCCTGTGTGGCAACGCAAAAGATCACAGTTACAGATCATAGTGTACAGAGCCGGACTTATTTCGCCAGATGCAATCTGAAAATTTTAAAAGGAAACTATATCACATGGGTCAATTGGCAATCAGCCCCCACCTTCATTCCGGTTGAAACACCGTTGAGCATTGAAAACATCGGAGAGAAGGTCATTATTAAAGAATTAAAAAGAGGAAGGCACTACACTCTTGACGTGGGTGCTAAAGGAAATATCTATCTTGAAAAGTTCATAACCAAGAATCCGGTAGAGATAACCCAATTCCCGGATGAAATTCAAAACCAGTTGATATCAAGTGCGATCGGAAGATGATATGGATGACTTGGATGCTGAAATGCGGACTCAATGGGGGCGCCTGTTTCTGCTTGTCGGCGTCGGAATGGCGGCCGCTTTTCAGATCGGCAAGGCTCCGCCGGCCCTTCCATTGCTCCGAACAGAACTTGGCTTGACACTTTTCCTGGCCGGTTGGGTGCTCTCAGCCTTCAATATCATCGGAGCGATCGCAGCTCCCTTGGCGGGTGCCGTATCGGATTGGCAGGGACATCGTCGATTGATTCTTATCGGGCTGGGAACTATGGCGGTCAGCAGCCTCGTGGGTTCATTCTCGCAAAGCCCTTCTCTGCTTCTGGAAACACGGTTTTTTGAGGGGTTGGGATATGTTTTTATCATTGTAGCCGCTCCCGGATTGATTATTAAAGTGGTGAATCATCAGGATATGCGAGTCGCATTTGGTATTTGGGGCAGCTTCATGCCTGCAGGGGGGGCAATGATGATGATTCTCGCCCCAATCCTCATGACCGGGTTCGGATGGCGCGGTATGTGGCGGATTAATGCGGGTCTGCTGTTTGCATTTATGATCTGGCTTGCTTGGGCCACACGGAATCTGACCGGTCTGAATAGCCAGGACAAATTTTCCTCTCAAAAATTGTTGAAAGACATCTTGGTCACCTTGAAGACCCCCGGGCCGGTTTTGCTTGCTCTCTGTTTCGGTTCGTATGGTTTCCAGCTCCTCACTGTCATGGGTTTTTTGCCGACCTTACTCCATGAGGAAGTGGGTCTCGATCAGGGGTTGGCCTCCGTACTGACCGCCATCGCGCTAGCCGTCAGCGCCCTCGGCAATCTGCTGGGTGGATGTTTGCTGCAAAGGGGAGTGAAAAGGTGGCTACTGATCGCCGTCCCAAGCATGACGATGGGCATCTGCGCCTTCGGCATATTTTCAGGAGGTATAGGCCTTTTATTTCGATACATGGCCGCGGTGGTCTTCATGGGAATCGGCGGGATTCTCCCGACCGCAGTGATTCATGGCGCTATAGTCCATGCCCCGTCAAAGGAATTGGTTTCAACCAGTAATGGAATCCTGATGCAGGGCGCGCAAACTGGGCTCCTTGCGGGACCGCCCATAGTGGCTGCTGCAGTATCCCTCAGAGGGGATTGGCAGATCGCGCCTTGGGTGCTGTTTGCCGTTTCGCTTCTTGCAGTGGGACTGTCGTTGGGTGTTCGTTTCCTCGAAAAACGCAGAACTGTATAGGGAAGTGAAAGGGGACGTTGGTTCCAAAACAACTTGACACTATGTTCAAGCGAAGGTAATCATGCTACATGCCTAGACAACCAAGACTTGATACTCCCGGAGCCCTACATCATGTTATGGGCAGGGGAATTAACGGAATACAGATATTCGGTGAAAGAGATGACTGCACGGATTTTCTTGATAGGCTGAAGAAGCTCTGTGAATCGAAAGCCATGAGCGTTTATGCCTGGGCGCTTATGAGTAATCACTTTCATTTACTTGTAAGGACGGGAAACGTTCAACTATCCGGCAGCATGAGAAAGATTTTGACCGGATATGTGGTTAATTATAATCGGAGACATAAGCGGTATGGTCACCTGTTTCAGAACCGTTATAAATCCATCTTATGCGAAGATGATCCCTACCTGTTGGAATTGACACGTTATATTCATCTTAATCCCTTGAGAGCCGGAATCGTAAAAGGCGGTGAAGAGTTAGACAGGTATCAGTGGTGTGGTCATAGCGTAATCATGGGAAAGGTAAAGGGTGAATGGCAGGACAGGGACACAATCCTGGCCTATTTTGGAAAAAGACGAAAAAGGGCAATAGAAAAGTACAAGGAATTCATCACTGACGGCATTAAGGAAGGAAGTCGACCGGATCTGGTTGGTGGAGGACTCATCCGGAGTCTCGGTGACTGGTCTCAGGTTCTTTCATTAAGGAGAAGCGGCAGCAAGGTATTTTCGGATGAACGCATATTAGGAAGCAGTGAATTTGTAAAAGAGGCCATTACGGATGCTGATGAAAAGGCAAAAGAGACCTTGAGACTTAAATCAAAGATCACTGATTTATCGACTCTGGCAAAGAAAATATGTGTCGGCGAGGAGGTTGAAGAACGGGAATTACGTTCAGGGCAAAGGAAGAGAAGTGTGGTTAAATCCCGAAGGTTGTTTTGTCAGATATCGGTAAGGCATATGGGATATTCCGGAGCGGATGTTGCCCGATTTCTCGGTATCACGACTTCGGCGGTAAATCGTTTGGCCGTTTCTGAAGGGCTTCAGGGAATAGAAAAATACCTTTAAGTTGTTTTAGAACCAGCGTCCCCCTTCACTTCATAAATAAAGGAGGCAGCAATGGAGCATATACAGCATATACGCGCAGACAAACCGGTTCTGAAAACTATGATTCGCAAATTTATTGATAACCAACAGGCGCTTGAGAGTGAAATGGCGCGGGCCATCGTTCGCGTATTTAACACCAATTATGATCTAATCACGCCACTGCGCTACATTGTACTGAATGCCATAGAGGACATTGAATACCTACAAGAAAATCGAGTTAGAGGGAAATCCGTTGTTGCCGATGCATTCAACGGAGACGCGAAATTTTACGGTTTCGTAAGCAAGGGGAATAAAAGTGGCATGCATGTCTTCAGTCAAGATAACTTTGTTCAGCAAGTGAAAGAAAGGTTGTTAACGCTTAATGCTGTGCAATGCTCTGATATGATAAGATTTTATGGGGAAGTCATCGAACGTGGCAGCAAACGCCCCAAGGCCTCTAAAATACCTGCCAAATATTTTGACATAGAAACAGGAAAGGATATTAGACCACCCTTGCCGCCAAAACTTGGCAGAAATGTGGAAGCATTAAATGAAAAAAGAATAAACTATCAGAAGGATTCCAGGAATAAAGGGTGGTGGAACAAGAAGATAGAGGACCCAAAAGCAAGAAGGCTCAGGATTAAGCGTAAAGATGCGACGCCCGAACAGCGTAAAGCTCATGAAGATAGTTTAACGAATGCAGAGCGGGCGGTCATAAAATTGAACGCCGGTATTTCACGCTGGATACAGCTTCCTGAGGACTTGGGGAACAAAATTGACAAGGTATTTGGCCTGCAAAAGGGTGCGACAATATCCGGCACCACCACCGATACGATTTTCTTTTTAAATAGAATGACGTTGATTGATGAAGCCATGAAGACGGGCAGCCCTTTAAAAAAACATTATTTTGCCGATAATGGACCTAAAGGTCTGGATCCGATTTACTATATGCTGCCTCTCGCGACATTGGTGTCGGAAGGGCATCATACCGTCGTTGAGGTGGCACTGCCGCTTTCGCTGAATGGCATAATTACTGAATATAAGATTGGGAGATATGCCACTCTCATGCCAAACCGAAAAGGCCGCAATAATGATGGGGCCAACGAAATCCGAAAACTGTTACAGAGCTATCAGAACAAAAGCAAACAAATGCTGATTTACTATGATAGAAATGGGGAAATTGGGGGAGCGGTAACATTTTCGAGCGAAGCCATGAATCTCTGGGATAAAATCGCCGTGGCTGACGAAAAATTGATGTATAAAATCAATGGTTTTCCTCCAAAACCAACCATAGAAAATATCGCATCGTTCCATCCAGAAATTAAAAGAAAATTACTAGGTTAATAGGAAAAGAGGGACAATCCTATATTCTCCTGTCAAGAAAAAATTAAATATAGTATAAAATCGGACAGTTAAGGTTATGTGATGTCTTTGGGCAAACTGATCCTCCGTTCCATTTGGAACTTTACAACTTTCGGAGAATGTCTCGCTTAAAACGAACCCCCTACCTTATCGTTACCGCTATCCTTCATGGGTCACAATGGGAGCCCTGCTTATAATCTCCCTTATCCAGGTTAGGAAATTCAGCGAGAAGCCCTGGATTATCCCCACCGGGGTTCTTTTCCGGCCTCTACGTTCGTGCCCGGGCTCTCTCGCCGAAAGGCATCATGTTCTTTTCCTGTTATTCAGTCCCTAAGATTTTGCCTTTTTTCGATACAGAAAGTAGTAAAGAACAATAGTCGCGAGGATTACCGCCGCCATTATTAGATACAGGCCACGATATCCCGTAAATGGGACGAATGACCCGAAGAGATAAGGCCCGACGCCAAATCCCACGTCAAGGAACATATAATAGGTAGCCGTTGCCAGTCCTAATCTGTCGGGCGGAACCCCTTTTATGGAAATGGCCTGACCGCATGAGAGAAAGTTGCCATAGCCTAGGCCAATGATGGCCCCGGACAGTAATAAGGTAAATCCATGGTTGGTTTTGCCGAGCAAAAGCATACCAATCGCAAAAATAAAGAGGCAGGGGAAGACAACGAAATTCGCCCCCTTCGCGTCGAGTAAGCGTCCGGAAAAGGGCCTTGAAATAATGACTATGATGGCATAGACAACAAAGAAAAAGCTCGCAGCTTCTTCCAAATGAAGTTCTTTGCTATACAATGATATAAAAGTGAGTATTGCTGAATAATTAAAACCAACGATCAATACGATAATGGAGATCGGTACCGCCGTAAATTCAAGAAAATTTGAGATGCGAAAACCCTTCGCTTCCTGTGTTTGATCATGTTTCGGCGCCTTACGGGCGGGCTGACTGATCATAAAAGATATCCCAAAACTGACAGCCGCGATGACTGAACTAACCAGAAAAATCGTATTGAAATCCACACGCTGACTTAACATGATTCCCATCAGGGGGCCTAACGCTGTTGCCAGTATTTGACTCATGCTGTAATAACCGATGCCTTCTCCGCGTCTCTTGTCAGGGATAATCTGGGCGACTATGGTCCCCGTAGCGGTGCTGGCCACCCCGTAAGCCGCCCCGTGGAGGAACCTGATGATTATCAACAACGGCAAATTGATGGCGGCGAAATATAACGCGGATGCGATAATAAAAAACAGTGTGCCCGCTATTAAGACTTTCCTGCTCCCGATATCTTCAACATTACGCCCGGTGATTAGCCGGCCTATTAAAATTCCAATAATAAAAATCCCTGAAACTAGACCCGCTAAGCCTGTGGAAGCGTGGAATTTATCTACGGCATAGGCGGCGATAATGACCATCAATAAGTAAAAAACCATGTATATCAGGAAATTGGTTAAAGCGATTATGATAAAATCCTTCGTCCAGAGCCTTTCCTTATCCATGTCATCTTCCTTTCCAAAAAACTCAAAATATAATTCTGCCGCTGATACTGTGCTATCGACTTAACTAGTGCGCATCCGGATATGCGTAATTTTAAGGGATTAGGACGCGATTGTCACACGGATTTTGAAACCCGAGATCAAGGCAGTTTTGGAAAAAGTTTAAAAAGACGGCTGGAAGGGTAAATCAAATGTTTCACTTCGACCGCTGATACTGGCAATTGTTCACGATATCATAAAGATACGTCAAGGGTATTCCTTTGAGGGTTTCTTTTGGAAAAGGAGATGACCCAATGATTAAAAAAGGAAGCACTGACTTCTTACAGAAAGTTAATTCTGCTCAGAACATAAATTGCTTGAAAGAAACCTATGATCAGTGGGAGGAAAAATACGATGAGCATGTAAGTGCATTCGGATATAAGGAACCGCATCAAATGATTTTGGGTGAAGTGCTAAATTTCCCTTCCGACTATTTCGAAAGTTGTCAGTCCATTGGCGTGTTTACCGCAGGGCATGCACATGCAAGTGCTTTTGATGAATTACTGCGTGTTTTATGTTCAGGTGCCTATATTGTCTTCAGCCTAATGGAAGATATCTATGTGTCGAATGGGTATAAAGATAAGTTTGAAACTCTGGAAGACGCTGGGAAATGGCAACTGGCAGAGAAAAAAAAATTCCCAGGATTACCGCTTGAGGACCCAGAACGGTTTCATCGGGTGTATGTATACCGAATATGTTGAGTGAACAATCCCATAACTGAAAGGTCTCGATCTTGTCAACTTACTGTAAATGCAGAGAGGGTCTCATCTTGATTTGTCAATAAAAAGAAAAAAATTAGAAAGGAGGCAAATTTCAAATGAATGAATCCCAAGAAAATTTTGAAGATCAGAAAAGAAAAATTATTGCACAGACCGCAGAATTATCCGGGCTGCTCGGGATGATTCCGTCTGATGGTACTATTGTTGTGAACGAACCTATGACCCATAACTCAATGGCATTATCAGATTGGCTCAGTGCGACGAGGGACTCGTTTCTGAGATTATCTCTTTTGATCAGCAAAACATTAGATATTCAGTTACAATAGGCCAATAAAGTCTACGCTTGGCTCATGCATGCGGCAGTTTTGATTTTTTAGACACGTTCTCGCAACGGCCGAATCCTGGATCTCCTCCCCCTCTACACCAGCTGCATAGGCATTGTCGGTTCACTCAAGCGACAGAAGAAATATTCAACGGCAAGTCAACAAAAGCCGAAAGAAAAATTTCCGCATAAGCTCTATTAGATGGAATTACAGCCGCCCCGTGCTCGTCTTATTCCGGCGAGACCAGGCTGGTGAACCAGCCTGTGAAGGCTTCGGTTCCAACCGGCGTGAGCCCGAATGATCGCCCGGCCCGGAGACAAGAATCATAGAGATTCTGCCCGTGGGAGCGCCGGCATGCCAGCAGGAAGCCCGGCTGTGATTTCCTGAGATTCAGGATTTGAAGGACCAGACCATGGGCCTCTGTGACCAGGTATATGGGATCAGGTATATCCGGCCTTTCCACGTCCAAAGGGGCCAAACGCGCCATAACCTCCGGCGCCCGAGAACCGAACAGTCCAAGCAGAATCCAACCTTCCGTCATGTCCGTGTAACATGGATCCGGCCATGCGGGTGTCATTGGACCGGTGATGTCGAAGAGAGCAGCCTCGTCCGATTTCAGAAAGCCGATGGTGGCCCCTGATTTCCAGATCGCCCGGCCCGGCACACCATCGCCCAGATCCCGTACGGCCGGCCCCTGGATGACGGCCTTGGGACGATGGCTCAGATCAACCAAGCCGACCGGGAAGTCCCTTTCCGGCGGTTCGAAACGAATCGTCACAGGCCAACCGGAGAGATCCTCTTTGACCGCGGTACCGGCCCAGGAGGGTGGAATGACCGCACGGGTTCGGGTTATCATATTTTCATCCTCCCGCCCTGTGGATCATAAAAGGGGGTCCGGACCACCCTCACGTCCATTCTGTCACCCTCGAAATAGAGGGTAAGGCGCCCCCTATTCCTGACGTCCTCGTCCGGTCGGATCAAGACGAGCCCGATCGTCTGATCCAGGATCGGGCTGTATCGCACAGAGGTAATGTATCCCAGCCTTTCATCCCCATTGACGACAAGGTGCCCCTCTTTTAATCCGGTCCGGCCGTCAACGCTGAAAGGCAAGATCTCGAGTTTCCCGGGTTCGCTCTCGAGTAGTCTGAGCATGGGTGTACCGACTGCATCCTCTTTGCCTCTGTCCCAGAGCCATCCGAGGCCGGCCTCCAGGAGGGACGTATTGCCGTCCGTGTCGATTCCCGGCAGGATGTGCCCCTTTTCCAAACGGCAAACCATTAGGGTCTCCAAGCCGACCGACTGTAATCCGCAACTCGATCCGGCTTCGAAGAGTTTCCTCCACAGGTAAAGCCCCTGGCCGGCCGGGCAGTGGATCTCATAGCCCAATTCTCCCAGGAACCCCATCCGAAGGACCAGGGCCTTTACCCCGGCGATCTCCAGTCGGGTGCTGTGCATATAGGGCAGGGCCTCGTTTCCGACATCCGAATCGGTGAGGGAGGCCAGTATTTCCCTGGCCCTGGGTCCGGCCAGATTCATTGCGGCCAGGGCATCCGTCAGATCGACCATCCAGGCCTGCCAGGCCTCCTCCCTGAGCCATCGGGCATACCATTGTTTGGCCACCGGGGCCCTGGCGGTGGAAGTGGTCAGGAAGTAATCGTCCTCTGCCTTTTTTATGATGACGCCGTCATCGATCAAAACGCCCTCTTCATTGCAGGCTGCGGTATAGAGAATCTTCCCCTCCTTGAGACCGGTTACCTTCCTGGTATTGATGCGGTCCAACAGTTTTTCCGCATCGGGCCCGAAGACGCGGAACTTGCCCAGGGTTGATATATCCAGCAGACCGGCTCTCTCATGGACGGCAAGGGACTCGTTTTCGGGATCGCCGAAATGCTCGACCCGAATCCAGGACCCGATCCTGATGGGTACCGCCCCCACCGCTTCCTGGATACGATGCAGCGGTGACAGCCTCGCTGGAAAATGATATCCGGATGCCAGTGCCCCCAAACTCATCGGACCGGCCATGGGTCTGGGCGTTGGGAGGGGTTCCTTGTCCGGCTCAACGGGTTTCCTCTGGGAGAGAAACCGCGCGAAGTTCGCCTCGCACATCGCTCCCTGGCAGGAACCCATCGTGGCCGTGCTGTAACGCTTGGCTGCTTCCATGCTGCGGAACCCTTCCCGGAGGGTGGACTCCAGATCCTTTTCCGTGACATCATGGCAAAAACAGAAAAACCGCTTTCCGGATTCTACGGACAACCGTGGCTGCTCTTTTACCGGCTCAATGCCGGGGGCCCCTTTGAGAATCTCTTCGGCTTCTCCGGTCATCAGGCGGGTGTCGAGGCCCAAGTCCGCCAACGCACCGGCCGCTGCCAGGCGTCCCTGCGCCCGGATCGCCTTGGGATCCTGCAAACCCAACACCCGTCCTGCCGCATAATACCCGGGAGGCAGATCCCGGGGCAGGTAGAGATTGAATTCCGGCCGGTACCTCATCCCAGCCCCGGCAATACCCAGGAGCTTGTGGCGGGTGGTTCGACCTGCCGACGCAACAAGGCAGTCGGCATGGATAAAACGCTTAGACAAGCCGTCCAGCTTGACTAGTTCTGCTCCGCGAACAGGCGTGACCCCCTTTGCCTGAACGATCACGTGCCCGGGCAGGAAAGGTATGCCCGCGGCAGAAAGGTCGAGGAGCAACGACTCGTCGAAGCCGTCCTGACGGTAATCGGCCACCGCCGCCACCGTGACGCCCCTGGCGATCAAATCCAGGGCCACTCGTCCGCTGTAGTCGTCCCCGCCGGCAATCAACACCTTACGACCCGGTCGAAGTGCGTGAAGATGAACCATCCGCTGGGCCGCCTCCGGCAGGATAATGCCCGGCCGATCATTGTTGGCGAAGATCATCGGCTGGCTCATGGCCCCGGTGGCCATAATGGTTGTTTGGGGATGAACGACATAAATCCTTCCGTCGAATTCATCTCCATGATCCGACTGGAAGCAGACAACAATCCCTTCCGGATAGATGGCGGAGGCGGTCGTCGAGGTGAGCACCGTGACATTTTCCGCGGAAGCGACTGCTTTAGCAAGTTCCTTGACAGCGGCAGACTCACTCCCCGACTGGTAACGTTCAAACCCCCCAAGGCCCGAGTCGCTTTCGACGATGACAATCCTTACACCGGATCGAGATGCCGTCAGGGCCGCCTCCAGTCCTGCCGGACCGCCCCCTATGATCAATATTTCAGGGGTCAGATGAGCCTCTTCAAATCTTCCCCGGTCGGTCACGGCCTTGACCTTGGGGTGACCGCCGGGGGCACGGCGGATGACCTTGAGGGCATGGGGCCAGATCCATGCGGGCTTGTGAAAGGCTTTGTAATAAAAGCCGGTGGGGAGGGCGCCGGACATCTTGTCTGCGACGGCCATGACGTCCCGGTGGGTCTTCCCCTGGGACTTTATGATCATTCCATTTCGGACAAGGGTCTGACATGTCCTGACATGGGGCCTTCCGTCTACGATCATGGAACAACGGCCACATTGCCCGCTCAGGCACGAGGGGCCGCGGGGCCGGTGGTATTTGAACGAACGCGAAAAGATCCTTACCCCTGCCCCCAGCAGAGCGGCGGCCACGGTATCCCCTTCATAGGCGCTTACCGCCCGCCCTTCGTAATAGACGGTGACCCTTTCGGACCGGTTGAAAATCTCGGCAGGACTATTCGGCAGGCGGTTCGGCAAGGTTCTGCTCCTTCAGTATCTCGTTTGTGAGGGTGTTTCGTTTAATTTTGAACCAGGCGCCGCATCCCGCAGAATGATACCACCATTCCTCATGAATACCGCAGGCGTTCTCATTGAAATAAAGGTATTGCCGCCATTCCTTGAGCCCGGCCCCGGGGAGGGGTTGTTCTTTGAATTCGTAACCGAAAGTGAACTCATACACATTTCGCGGTCCGCAATTGGGGCAGGAAATCCTGAAGCCCATGATCGTTTCCTCTCAATCCCTCGTAAAGGTTGTTTCGGGTACCATACGCCCTTCGTTGAATCGCTCCAGACCCAGGCCCCTGATAAGACCGGGCCGATGATTCGTGGCGATATGTTCGGCCATGATCTTCCCACAGGCAGGGGAGGCTTTGAATCCGAAGTAACCCCACCCCACATCCACATAGAAACCTTCAATGTCGGTCTCGCCCATGACAGGCGAGGCGTCGGGCGTCATGTCACAGAGTCCGGACCAGGTCCGCATAACCCTGACATGAGCGAGATCGGGAAACAACTGGGTGATACCGTAGCTCAACTCGGCGGCGAACTCGAAGGTGTTGTAAAGTCTGAAACTCGGCCACGGATCCATATGGGCCCCCATAACCAGGTCTCCCTTGAGTGTCTGTTGGACGTAGCAAAAGTAGGCCTCAGAGACGACGACCTGGTCCACAAAGGACGCGATGGGTTCCGATACCATGGCCTGGAGGGGAAGGGTGACCACCGGCAATTTCAATCCGGCCATTCGGGCGATGTTTGAAGACCAACCACCGGCAACGTTCAACACCACCGGTGTCGATAGGGTTCCTGCGCTGGTTTGAACCCCGGAAATCCTTCGGTTCTCAACCATGATGCCGGTGACCTCGACGCCCTCACAAAGATCGATACCTTGACGATCGCAGGCCCTCGCGAACCCCCATACCGCTGCGTCATGTCTGATCGTGCCTCCCGGCGGATTGTAGTATCCGCCGGCTATCGGCATTTCTGCCTTGTTGCTGATATCAAGACGGTGCGCCAGTTTCTTCAACTCTTGCGGCGTAAGCATGTAGTTTTCGATGCCCATCCGGGTTTGAGTCTCGTGACGCATCCTCATGGAATCGAGGCCGAACCTGTTGTGCGCGAGACCGATCAGGCCTTTGGTCCAGACCATGACATTAAAGTCGAGATCCGCGCTCAGCCCCTTCCAGAGCCGGTTTGCCTCGATATAGAATGGCAGGATTTCCGGTGCGCGCTGATTGGCCCTGAATATCTCGGTATTTCGGCCGGAACCTCCATATCCGAGTCTCTTTCTTTCCAGTACAGCCACATTTCTGATGCCGTGTTCCTTCGCCAGATAATACGCGCAGGCCAAACCGTGCAAACCGCCCCCAACAATGACCACGTCATAGGTCTTCCCGGGCGTTTTGACCCGCCACATGGGTTTTGAATGAGACATTGACCTACCTCGTATCCATCCCGAAATACCTGATTTCCGGATGAGCACTACCCCGTTCCCTTTTTCCGCCTGCCTTGCACACCGGACATTAAATATTCGTTGAACGTTTGAATATGTGATTCCATAATCGCCTGAACCTTCTTCGGCTGCCTTTTATCCAAAGCCTTTACGATCTCAAGCCAGTCATCAAATGCTTCACTCAGGGTCTTATTGGTCTTGGGAAGAAAATCGTAGTAATTGTTGAAATTGTCATGAATAGTAACGACGACCGCCTCATAGATCTGGTTTCTTGTCATTTTCACCAATTCCTCATGCATCCTCTTTTCCAGCTCGTAAAACTGGGAACAGTGAGATGCCCCCTTTTTGACATGCACCTCCGCTTCGGCAATCAATTCTTTCAGATAACCAATGTCCTCCGCCGTGGCCGTCTCGGCCGCAAGTTTGGCCGTCAATCCCTCCACACCCGCCCTGAATTGTGCCACCTCCTCCATTGAAATCCTTTTTAACCGAATCAGGGATGCAATGCTTTCACTGATTGGGTCGGTCGTCAGGGCCTTGATATAGGCTCCGCCACTCGCCCCGGTCCTTATCTCGATGACCCCCCTCTGTTCCAGAACGCGGAATGCCTGCCGAAGCGTGCCCCTGCTAATACCCAGCATGACCTCCAGTTCTCGCTCACTGGGGAGCCTGTCGCCGGGCTTCAGTTTTCCTTCAATAAAGGCTTCCTCAATCTGGGAAACGATATCCTCATGAAGCCTGCTGTGTTTTACTTTCTTGAACATCAAAAACTCACCATATTTTTTGATTTAAAAGCAACCATTAAATGGTTTATTGGTTGAACCATTATCCTGTTTTTTGCGCCTTGTCAACAGAGAATATCACTTCAATGCATAGCTGCGATGCAAAAGGGACAGATCAAAGATCTTACAACCCGCCTCGCTATGAATGCAGTGAAAATTAACTTACAGCATAATCTTCCTATGGCAGATAGCATTATTTTTGCGACGGCAATCACATATAAATGCACTGTCTGGACTCAGGATCTGATTTCGAGAACCTTACAGGGGTTAATTTTTCCCCAAAATTAACCTCCTGACAAGATACGATACCCCCCAACATTGAAACGAAACCCGTACAAAGACATTTATATTTGATATTTTCCGGCCTCATGATATAGATATTTAGTGACTGTTTGGCCTTTTCAAACCCATCCAGCCGTGGACGGGTCATGACAATTTCTTTTCAAAAACGAAAAACCGCTGCCCGGGAATTCGCACAACATCCTCGCCAAGGCGGGCGAAGCACCTCTCGCACAATGCCATGCAAGTCTATGCCCGAGGTTCATCGCCGCCCTCGTTGTCCCGTTTTCATCGAGCTTCCCCGTAGGCCCTCGTTTTTGAAAAAATATGGCCATGACCAAGGATATTCATTTTTTCAAAAGGCTAAACTCATGCAATGTTTGATTATTATTGAGCGCATCCAAGATCAAGGGACACCCCGCCAGGAGACCGAGGATGCTCCCTTTGACAGAAACCGCAGCCATCCATATGACTGAAGAGGAGACCGGCATGAGTACATTCCGGGTGACATTTCTGCCCGACGAAAAAACAATCGAAGTGGAAGAGGGGACCACCATTGCAGAAGCGGCCCAGAGGGCTGATATCTTCATCAACAATCTGTGCGGGGGAGAAGGGGTCTGCGGTGAATGCCGCGTTCGAATCATCACCGGTGAACCGGTGAGTGAGGACAATGCCTCGGCCTTTTTCACGGAAGAAGAAATCGCGCAAGGCTTCGTCCTGGCCTGCCAGACAGGAATCCATGATCACCTGGAAGTGGAAATACCGCCTGAGTCAAGGCTGGAGGAAGAACAAATCATGACCGGCGAAGGGACGGAAGAGGCGGCAGAAGAGCGCGCAGCAGACGTGCAAAAAGATGCCGAACTTTCATTCTTCCCCCTGAAGCCCTTGGTGAGAAAGATATTCCTCGAGCTGCCGCCTCCCACCCTCGAAGACAACATCACGGATATCGAAAGGATTTCCCGCGAGCTGAGACGAAAACTCGGATGGCATTCCTATGATATTCCATTGAGCTGTCTCCAGCATCTTTCCGACAGGCTTCGGGACCATGATTGGAAAATCACGGCCACGGTCGTCAAAGATAAAGGCCTCTACCGGATTCAAAAAATCGAACCCAAAGATACGTCGAACAAAAGTTACGGGCTCGCCGTGGATGTCGGCACGACCACGGTCGTCGCCCAGTTGGTGGATCTTCGGACAGGCAAGGTTCTCGGTGTTGACGGGACCCACAACATGCAGTCCCAGTACGGCGAGGATGTCATCTCACGTATGATTTACGCCTGTAAAAAAGACGGCCTGCCACCCATGAGTGAGGCCATTGCTAAAAACATCAATCTATTGATCGAAAATCTCACACACAACCATGACCTTACGCCGGAGGACATCAACGTCGTCGTGGCCGCAGGAAACACGACCATGAGCCATTTTCTGCTGGGATTGACGCCCTGCTCCATCCGGTTGGAGCCTTATGTCCCCACGGCAGACATCTATCCGCAGATTCTGGCCCGCGACATCGGTATCCATATCCATCCACGGGGCGTCCTGGAAACCCTTCCGAGTGTCGCATCCTACGTGGGAGGAGACATCGTTGCAGGGGCCATGTCCTGCGGCATTGCGGATCATCCCGGGGTCCAGGGCCTGATCGACATCGGGACCAACGGGGAAATCGCCATAGGAAACAATGAATGGCTGGTGTGCTGCTCAGCTTCAGCTGGCCCCTCTTTTGAGGGCGGCGGCACACGGTGCGGGATGCGCGCCACCAGGGGGGCCATCGAAAAGGTCGAGATACGTGACGGTCGCATCCTTTATCAGACCATCGGCCGGGCGCGACCCAGGGGTATCTGCGGGTCCGGGTTGATCGATTGTATCTATGAACTGGTCGGGAACGGGATCATCGGGGCGGAGGGAAAGTTCGACCGCGATCGCAAGGACGCCCGGCTGAAAATTGAAGACGGCATAGCTCAATACGTCATTGCCCGGCCTGAGGAAACAGAGACCGGGGAGCCTATCGTATTTACGGAGTCCGACATCGACAACCTGATCAAATCCAAGGGGTCCGTTTTTGCCGCCATCAAGTCCCTTGTGGATTACATCGGCCTGACCTTTGACCAGTTGGAGACTTTCTACGTGGCGGGCGGCTTCGGCAACTATCTCAACATTCCCAAAGCGATTGCGATTGGGCTCCTACCGGACATCCCGCAGGAAAAAATCCGTTTTATTGGAAACAGTTCTCTTACCGGGGCCCGCATGGCCCTTGTCTCCGAGGCGGCCTTTGACAAGTGCCTGGGCATTTCCAGATCCATGACCAATATTGAGCTTTCCAATTACCAGCCCTATATGGATGAGTATATCGCCGCCCTGTTTCTTCCCCACACGGACCGCAAGCTCTTCCCATCCGTCACCTACTAAGATCGTAACCTGGTAGTCGTTTGTAAGGATCCTGATGGCATCTAATCCAATATCAGGGGCACTGTTTCTCCGCTCTTGATGTCCACCAACCCTTCTTCGCAGATTCTCAGGAAGGGAATGGCCGCGCCGGTAAGGGTCGCCAATGTCCTGAGGGGATCGTCAAAAGGAAAACCCTGATCTCTCATGGTCCTTGTAAGCCTTTCGACTCTTTCGGCAAGGGTGGGCAGGGGCAAATCGGACAAAATGCCCAGGATCGGCAAGGGAACCTCCACCAGGACATGGCCACCGGAGCAGAGGACCGCACCGCCCTGCAACTCATGAATTCTGTTGACCGCCGCGGCCATATCCTCGTCATTTTCGCCGACAACGATGATATCGGCCGTGTCCCACGCCGAACTAAAGGCCAGGGCGCCTCTCTTCAAACGGAACCCACGGATAAGGCCCACATAGGTCTTTCCGGGAACAAATCTTCTGTCGATCGTCGCCACTTTCAAGATATCCCTGTCAGGATCCGTCCGGATCTCGCCTGCTATGACGGGAACCGAGGTCAGGAACTCCCTGGTGACCAGCTCCGAGATCTGATCGATCACCCTGACATTCACATGAGATGCCGCTTTATCCACGGCAATGATAAAATCAGAGGGCGTGCGCTCTCCGGGAAGGGATACACTCGTTAGACTTTCCGGCGCGAAGGCGTATCCTTTTGGAGGCTGAAGCAGTTTCCCGTTTTCGGCAATGATCTTACCCTTGCTGATGACGATCTCCGGTTTGAGGTTTTGAAGGTCCGGCACAATGAGCACATCCGCATGTCTTCCCGGGGCCACCGCCCCTACAATGCCGTCCAGTTGAAAATATTCCGCCACGTTGATCGTGGCCATCCGGATGGCGGACACCGGGTCAAAACCGAGATCGACCGCCTTCTGAACAAGGTGTTCCATATATCCCTTTGCAAGCAAATCCTCAGGACCCACGCCGTCCGTAACCAGAATGAGCCTCCTGAGATCAACACCCTTGTCTTTGATCTCGGACAGGGCCGCAAGATCTCGCCGGATACTACCCTCCCTTAACATCACATGCAGGCCCAGGCGCAGCCTCTCCAAAACCTCGTCTGACGTGATCGGTTCGTGGCAGGAGGAGATGCCCGCCGCAACATAGGCCGTCAAAGACCTTCCTTTTGCCCCGGCTGAATGCCCTTCCAGTTTTTTCCCGGAAAGGAGCGTCTCCCGAAAATTGGGCAGAAAGGTATCGGGCTTCTGCAGAACCGACTGCCAATAGGATTCCCCGAGCCCGATCACGTCATCCCTTGAGAGGAGCCGTTTCAGCGTTTCGATCGGAACCCCGTGTGATGCTCTGCTCGTGGAAGCCATGGCAGGGGCGGTGGCAAATACCTTGATGGGTTGATCCTTAAACGCGTTCAGAAAATCGACGACCCCTTCAACGCCCGCGATGGGAAAGGGCTCGATGGTTTCCGTAATGATCGTCGTCGTGCCGCCCGCCATGGCGTACCTCAAAAATTCGACGGGATTGTAGAGGCCGTCGGCAAGATGCGTATGCCCGTCAATAAAGCCCGGAACCAAAATCTTCCCTGCAGCGTCGAGGACCTCTGTATCCGGACCGATACTGTCCCCCGGATCGTCCCCCACATAGGCGATCCAGGCCCCTTTTGAGAGAACCGCCCAGTCCTTCAACAACTCCCCGGTATAGACATTGAGCAGGGCCCCGTTCACAATGGCAAAATCAGCCTTCTCGTGGCCGAGAGCAACCTGCATCAGTTCCTTTCCTTTCTTCACTCCCTCCATCGAGAGCAGGCTATATCTTTCCACGCCTTCGATCTCCTTTATCAAGTCGTTTGTGTCATCATTGGTAACAGGTTAGCCATTTAAAGAGGAGATGATCTACCGGGCGGAAATCTCCTACAAAAAAAAGGTTTCCCCGGATTAGAGCGTTTCATATCTCCAAACCTGAAAAACCATCATTGAAGACGGCAATATCGGTCAATCTCTATTCTACCGTATGTGCGCTGATTTTGTACAGATAGACATACGTTGAGGATGGTTCTCCAATCCACGTACTCTCCTGGCACCCGGATTCGAGAAAATGACGTTCAACCTCCCGGGCTGTGGTTTCAGAGCCGCAATCCCGGTATATCCAGACATCGCGATCCCCGTCCAGTTTATGATCTACAAAGAGCCTTTTCTTAGGATCGGATGTGATGCCGGCGCACCACTGGTAGTAATATCCCCCTCGGGCGATCATGAACTCCGTGATGTCCTTGATGGTGTCCTTCATTGTATTTGGCATGTTTTGCAATGTGCCGATCCCTCTAATCTTCCATGGTGATTCGACGGCCTGCCCCTCCGGGGGCTTTATTATTTTCAATCGCTTGTCCCCGTTTACGAGGGACAAATACAATCAGAAATCCTTTTCGGCTAGGGCCTCACATCCTGTTGTGGAAGGGGAACGAGAAAGTCTTGCAGTTCCGTGCCGGTGGCCGGGGTCAAGAAATGTTTTTAAATTTGGTTTGGTCCGCCCCACATACAGGGCATTCTTCCGGGGCCTCATCTTCGCTCACATAACCGCACACCTGGCAGACATAATAATCGGTTTCGCGCTCTGAAAGCATATCATTCATGGCCTTTTTATAGAGTTCCGCATGACGGTCTTCCACATCACGCGACTGCGAAAAGGCGGTGAAAACGGAACTCGCCCCTTCATCGGAAGCCTTTTTTATAAGACGCGGATACTCCTCCACATTGGCCTTTATTTCATGTTCAAAGGCGCTTTCGAGATTTTCCTCGGTGGATCCGATCTTTCCCCGCATGAGCATGAGATAACGTCTGGCATGAACGGATTCCGCCTCTGCGATGGCACGGAATAGTTGGCCTATCTGAGCATAGCCCTCCGCGTCCGCCTTCCTGGCAAAGGTTTCGTTGCGGACGGATGCCTTGGACTCGGCGGCAAAGGCATAGGCAAGATTTTTCTCTGTCTCTTCGCTCATGATGAAGCCCCCTGTTGTCCATTCAAAAGATGGTCATGGTTTCGCCTTTTCGAACGCTTAGGCCGATATCAGGGGACCCCATCCAGGGTCTCCCGGACCTTCTGTAAAATGTCTTTATACTTATAGGGCTTGGAAATAAAGCCTGCCGCCCCGGCGTTCAAGGTTTCCTGGACCTTTTTGTTGTCAGAATAGCCGCTTGCGATAATAACCTTCACGCCCGAGTCTATCTTTAAAAGTTCTTCCAAACACTTATGCCCCCCCATACCGGGCATGTTCAAATCCAGGATGACCAGATCAATCGGTTCGCCCTTTGACTTGAAGATTTCAATGGCCCTCTCACCACTGTCGGCAGACAGCGTACGGTAACCGAACCTGTCCAGCATGTCCTGCACCACTTCCACGATGGTCTGCTCATCATCTACAAGGAGAATTTTTTCATGACCGCCGGATACTTGCTGATCATTTTTCTTTTCCGCCGTGCGTTTTTCTCCTTCCGCATGCAGAACGGGGAAATAGATGTCAAAGGTGGTTCCCTCTCCCGGTTTGCTTGAACAAAAAATATAGCCATCATGATTCTTTATAATGCCGTAAACCATGGCCAGACCAAGGCCGGTTCCCTTGCCGGCCGCTTTGGTCGTAAAAAAGGGCTCGTAGATATGTTCCAATACCGGTTCATCCATGCCGCAACCGGTATCCGTGATACGCATCTGAACATAATCACCGGGCATCGCCCCCACATGAGACTTACAATAGGCCTCGTCCAGAAGGATATCTTTTGTCTCCAGAATCAGACTCCCCCCCTCGGGCATCGCATCCCGGGCATTGATGCCCAGATTCATGATGATCTGTTCGATCTGAACGGGATCTGCATTGATATCATGAACCCCTTTGTCGAGTCGAAGATCAATATGGATCATTTTCGGGATGGTTCGTTCAAGCAGTCTGGATGCCGTTTCAACGGACCGATTCAAATCCATCTGCCTGAGTTCGCTCTGTACTTTTCGGCTGAAAATCAGGAGCTGTTTCGTCAACTCGGAGGCCTTCTGTGCGGATTTTTCAATGGCTTCGAGCTTCATATAATCCGGGTCATCGGATTTTTTGCCCATCAACAGGATCTGGCTATAACCGGATATAGCCTGCAAAATATTATTAAAATCATGTGCGATGCCGCCGGCCAGAGTCCCGATGGCCTCCATCTTGTGGGCATGGAGCAACTGGGCCTCCAAGCCTTTCCTTTCCGAGATGTCGCGAAGTGTCACAAGGACTCCGGAGAGTTCTCCACGGTGGTCGTCTACACGGGAAGCACTGATGCTGACATCGAGAAGACGACCGTCCTTGGTCAGTCTTTTGGTTTCAAAACCCTGATAGGAAACCCCGTCCCTAATCAGGGCACGGACCATGGCCGAGGTCTTTTCCTGTTCGGGTTCGGGAATCATCGGGATGGGCCGGCCTTCGATTTCTTCCAGGGACCATCCGAAAAGATGGGTGAATGCGAGATTCAAGTACCGGGTTATGCCTTTGAGATCATAGATGACGATCGCGTCGGCAGAAGAGTCCAGAAATGAGCGGTAAAGCTCCTCCGCCCTCTTGGATGCTTCGTACAGATTTTTATATTGCTCCTTGCTTTCTCTCTGGGCCTCTTCGGCCTGCTCCAAGAGCGTGATCCTTTGCTCCAGTGCCTGATAAGTGGGTTTATCCGTCATGCCTTTTTCGTATCACCTTTTAGATCAAGGAAATGATCCATCATTCTTCGGCCCGAAATCGATTGGGGACCAAAGATACCATTAAAAACTTATCATGGACTTGTAATGTCCCTCTTTTTCTGTTTCTTCCTCACACCTGGATGACGAATTCACGATACTAAAATCCAGGAATCCGTCAACAGAATTCTACTAAAAACAGCCTGTTTTTTTATCTCGAAAAGACAGGAAGATTGCATTAAAGGGCCGATCACAGTATGATGAAGGTGATTTCATACGTCCCTCGAATCCGACACATGATCCATCCATTTCCAGGGGCTCAGCCTTCTTTTTCTGATCCAATCTCGCCCTTGCCTTCAGCGCCTTCTCATTCATTCGGGTCATGGAACCACCCCTTGTCTCTCCGGCATGAAATCGTCCCTCTTCGGATCGTCCAAGCGTATCAGAGGCACGAAAAATTTGCTCTTAACCCTAGCGTTTTTTTTCATGCGAAGCAAGTCAATGAAACAGGAAACCAAAAAGGAGGTGCCCCATGGGAAGGAAATTGTTAGTGGCCTTTGACGATTCTGAAAATGCCATGCGCGCTGTGGAATATGTGGCGCAGGCATTCTCTTCGGACCATGAAATCACCCTGTTGAGTGTGATTCCGGATACGGCGATCATTTGCGATATGAACAGCCCGGAATTGACCCCGCATTTCTTGGCCCAGCAGCAGAATTTTTGCGTACTCGAAGACAAAAAAAAAGAACTGTTGAAGGACGCGCAACAAAAAGCAAAGGTTGTTTTGTTAAATGCAGGATTCGCGGATAAGAAAATCTCCCTGAAGATGGAATCGAAGAAGAAAGGAATAGCCAGGGACATTGTCCATGAAGCAAAGACCGGCTACGATACCATCGTTCTGGGAAGGCTCGGCATTTCAGGTATCCAGGAGTTTCTTCTCGGAAGCATTTCCCAGAAGGTCATGCACCTTGCGAAGGATTTTTCGGTCCTCTTGGTGAAATAATCCCGACCCGAAAGGGCGAGGGCCATGGACGGCCCTCAGTCAAATCAAGGGATTGAGCGGAGGCGTACAACTGTACGTCGCACAAGGAATCCCGCCGATTGACGTCGAAATTGCGGAAAAGGGCCATTTCTGGATGAAAACTAGATAGCGGCCGAAAGGCGCCCCCGCTCAAGGCCCCCCCCCTTGGAGGTAATTGTGATCTCCTCGAGAGGGATCTCTTTACCCGCGGCCGTCATTCCCTCCCGGACGATTTGGGGAAGAGCGGAGCAGCAGGGCACTTCCATGTCCACGACGACCACGGACCGGATGTTTGACGTCCTGAAGATATCTGCAAATTTTTCCACATAGGCCTGGACATCATCGAATTTGGGGCACCCCAACATCACCACCTTTCCCCGAAGAAAGTCCCGATGGAAATCAGGATAGGCCACGGGCACACAGTCTGCCGTGACCAGCAAATCTGCATTTTTCAAAAAGGGTGCGGTGGGGGGCACCAGGCTGATTTGAACCGGCCAATGGCTCAAGGCTGAACCGGCGCTTTGATGGGTGGCGGGCTCATTGGCCTCCCGGCAAGCGTCCGCCGGGACGAAGGTCTGAATATGGGTCGAGGGGCACCCGCAGGCAAGTATCGCCGGCTCCGGGGGCGTCTCCCCTTTCCGAATTCGCAGATGTTCCTCTACCGCCTCTTCATCAAACTCATTGGCCTCCCGTTCAACGATCCTGAGGGCGCCCGTCGGGCACTCGCCGATGCAGGCCCCGAGCCCATCACAAAATTGGTCCGCCAGGACCTTGGCCTTTCCGTTCACAATCTCGATCGCGCCCTCGGCACAGGAGGGGACACAGTTCCCGCAACCGTCGCAGAGTTCTTCGTCAATTTCGATGATTTTTCTATTTACTTTCATGGTGTTCTCCATTTTCTGTAACTGTTTAGCCTTTTGAAACCCATCCAGCTATGGACGGGTCATGACCAAGGACCTACTTTTTTTCAAGTTTCCGCGACGGATTCGTGATCCAGAGACCCGATCACGTCTCCGGAAGGACGATGTGTCATCAAGAAGGTGCTCATCATTTTACGGCCTTTCGAAGCGTCTCTCTCGCCATTTTCCGCCCGCTTTCGGTGAAAAAGGTGTTTCCCGTCATTTCCGAAGAGGACGGTAAATCCTCAAAGTCCCTTTTCATCTCGTCTTCAAGCGTGACTATTTTTTCGGCGTCATGGAGACATCGAAACTCCAGACCCTTTTCCTTTTCGGACGGATGATTTTCTGTGAGGATACTGGAAACCTCTTCGATCAGCGGCTCCGCCGCACCGAGTTTCACGAGTAACTCCCGTGCCGCGACAGGTTCCTTCTTTCCGTCCCGGCCGTTTTCCTCATCCAGGCCGAAGAGATAGGCGGCGGTGAGAATCACGGCAAGGGTTCCTCCTTCCTCTTTTCCGATCTTCTCGGCGTATCGCGCCCTCCGGGTGGCTCGGCCGATGGCCTTGAAGTCCCTCTTGAAATGGCGTTTGACCTCGATGGCCACCCGATCCTTGAGAAGGTCCTCCTTCTGGGCGATCAATTCAGCCGGAAGATTTCCTATGCACTGTTCCGCATACTTGCAATATGAGGCGCAACCAAAGTCCAGGCCGGGATTCAAAAAGCGATGGCCGCATTTTTTGCAGCGGCGGGTGGTATCGTCCTTGAAAAACTCGACCTCGTTTCCGCACTTCGGGCACTTCACCTCAAAAATGGCGTCCGGCTTCCAATATCGACTGTCCTGTCCGGGGCATTTCATGATGGATTCTTCTCCTGGTTTTACGGTTTCGGGTTGGAGGGTGCTTACCATCCACCCATTCAAATGGCCGAAGATGTTCTGAATCATCCAAGATCCAGGCATGACCGAACTTTAAGATCCCCGGGACCCCTTGAGGCCCTCCTCCGGCGACCTGATGGATTTCATGATAGGACAAATCCTCCGGGACCGCCTTGACTTAAGTCAATAATCAATTTTGCCGCTGTTTAGACGACTTAAATCCCTTCAGCTTTGAACGGGGCCTGACAATCTCTTTTCAAAAACAAGAAAAAAAATTGTCAGGACCCAGGACCTCTCCATGATTTCAAAAGGCTAAACGCATACCACCTTTTTTATTCGTTTCCTGTCCGGTAAAGCCTCAGGCTATTGGAAACCACCGTGATGCTGCTCATGGCCATGGCAAAGGCCGCCAGAATAGGGTGAAGCTGCCTCAGGAAATGGGGGAGGAATTCAAAAGGAAAAAGGACACCGGCGGCAACCGGAATGAGGATGATATTGTAGAAGAATGCCCAGAAGAGATTCTGCCGGATGGTTCTCATGGTGGCCCGGCTCAGGTGGATGGCCCTGGAAATGCCCTTCAGGCTTCCACTGACCAGAATGACGTCCCCCGTTTCGATGGCCACGTCGGTCCCGGTCCCGATGGCCAGCCCGACATCGGCCTGGGCAAGCGCCGGGGCGTCGTTGATGCCGTCTCCCACCATGCCGACCTTCTTCCCCCGGTCTTGCAGCTCCTTGATCCTGAGCGACTTTTCTTCGGGTCGAACCTCGGCCAGGATCTCGTCCAGATTCGCCTCTGCGGCAACGGTCCGGGCCGTCTGAATATTATCACCGGTGAGCATGACGACCCTCAGGTTCTGTCTATGAAGATCCTCGACGGCCTCGGGTGATTCGGGCTTGATTCGGTCCGCGACGGCAATGAGGCCGACCGGACGGCTGTCCGCGGCAACTGCCATGACCGTTTTGCCCTGTTCCTGAAGAGACTGGATCTGACTTTTGATCGGGGTGGTCTTGAGACCTATTTCGTCAAACCATCCCGGTTTTCCCACCAAAATGTCCTGCCCATCAACGGATGCCTGAACCCCAAGGCCCCGCGAGGCCTTAAAGGCCTTGGGCTCTGAAAGATCAAGTCCTCGATTTTCCGCCTCTTCGACGATGGCGCGCCCCAGGGGGTGTTCCGACCCTCTTTCCACGGATGCCCCCAGCCTCAGGAGCGCATTTTGATCCCTGACGCGGGCGTCCAGGACGATCAAATCAACCACAGCGGGTTTGCCCATGGTGATGGTACCGGTCTTGTCCAGAACAATGGTGTCGAGTTTTGTGGCCGTCTCGAGGGCCTCGCTGTTCTTGAAGAGGATCCCTTTTTCCGCGCCCTTTCCGGTCCCGGCCATAATGGCCGTTGGGGTTGCCAGCCCGAGGGCGCAGGGACAGGCAATGATCAGAACGGCCACCAAACGAATCATGGCGGGCACAAATTCGCTGCCTATCGTCCACCAGAGGACGAAGGTAAAAAAGGCCATGCCGATAACGCCCGGCACAAAGACGGCCGCAACCCGATCGGCCAGGGCCTGAATCGGGGCCTTGCTCCCCTGCGCCTCCTGGACGAGACGAATGATCCCGGCCAGGGCCGTATCTTTACCGACCCTCGTCGCCTGAACCCGCAAAAGCCCTTCGCCATTGATGGTTCCCCCCGTGATCTGATCGCCCGGTCCCTTGTCCACAGGGAGCGGTTCGCCGGTCAACATGGACTCATCAACACCGGATTCCCCTTCTAATACCGAACCGTCCACGGGAATGCTCTCTCCGGGGCGGACAAGGATTTCAAATCCCACCTGGACCTGTGTGAGGGGAATCTCCTTTTCCTGTCCGTTTTCAAGGACCGTGGCCGTCTTGGGACGGAGCCCCATGAGCTTTCGGATGGCCCCGCCGGTCCGTCCCTTGGTCCGGGATTCCAGCATCTTGCCGAGTTTGATCAGGGTGATAATGACGGCCGAGGTCTCGAAATAGACATGTTTTCCAAGGACGGGCTGGAGTAGGAGGGCAAGAGAATAGATGTAGGCCACCGAAGAGCCCATGGCGACGAGCACATCCATGTTGGCGTTCCGGTTCCTCAGGCTTTTCCAGCCTCCGATATAGTAATCCATGCCCGTATAAAACTGCACGGGTGTCGCCAGGACAAGAAAAAGCCAACTGACCCACGGGGCGTGGCTCCAGATCCCCAACAGACCGAAATCCCTTCCCATACTCAGCATAAAAAGCGGCACGGTGAAAACAACGCCGACGACAAACTTTCGCGTCTGCTCCCGGATCTCGGCCCTACGGGCGGCCAGCTCCGCGTCGTCTTCCTCTTCAGTCTCCGCCGGCCGGATCGCCCCGTAGCCCGCCTTTTCGATGGCTGCGATCATATCGTCTATGCCCGTGACAGCGGGCAGGTATTCCACCGTCGCGCGTTCGGAGGCAAAATTAACCGAAGCTTCCAAGACACCCGGAACCTTTTTCTTCAGGGTCCGCTCGATGTTCATGGCACAGTTGGCGCAGGTCATGCCTGTTACGGGTATGGTAATTTTTGATTCGGACATCTTGTTCCCTGAAAAATACCGAATTTTCGTTAAGTTGCCGGATAATTTATTTCGGAAAGCGTGGCTTTGATCTTTTCCAGGGTGGCCGGGGCATCCCATTCCACCTCGATCTCTTTTGTCTCAGGATCTCCTTCGACTCTGGTGATCCCCTCCATTTCTTCCAGTTCCCCCTTGATGGCCATGACGCAATGACCGCAGGTGATATTGGGGATGGATAGTTTTTTTGTCTCCATAATAATCCTCCTTTTTTAAATCATACTTATTTAATAGATAATAATGAAAAGTGCCAATGCAAGGATCTGCGAGATTTTTCAGACCGACCCGAGAAGCGGCAGCCTGGAGGGGGTATCCGAAGGGATGTTGAGGGGGGCAAGTTCAACGCCAAATTTTATTAGCAGTTTGTGAAAAGCCTGGGAGCATCGAAAATCCAGAGGGTCCCCTGTGTTGCCGAAAGCACTCCCGGCCGCGAAGATTGAAGAATGTTCTGCGGATAACACGAAAAACCTTCATCGCCCGCGTGTCACGAAGGGCCGTCCCGGTTGCGTCCGTGACGGTTCAGGCCGCTTCATGAGGCCGATTGACGCCGTGATTTACCCGCCTTTGGCGGGTTGCGAAAAAGGGCCGTTTCCGGATGAAAACCTCCTGATATTTCATCTCCAAGAGATAGGCAATATCAAACGAAATCCTGTCCTCAAAGCTTGCGACAAATATGACCGGCAAATCCCGGAAAACAGTAGCCGCGAATACCATCAAAGATTATATCTCTTGAAGTCATGAGGCGATAAGGACTAGCGCCGAGAGGGCAGCGACAACCCCCAACCACTGCTTATGGGATAACCGCTCTTTCAGAATAAGCCAAGCCAGCATCACGGTCGCTGCAGGATACAGGGAGGAGAGGACCGCCGACGTATCCAGTCTTCCCATGCGTGTGGCCAACGCAAAAAAGGCATTCCCGCCTGCATCGAAGATGCCGGCCAGCGCAATAGACAGGACTTGGCCTTTGGCCGGAATCTCCATTTTCCGGCGCCGGACCAGAAAAAAGGTCAATACGAGAGAAAGGGACCCCAGCCTGGCTGCAACCAAAGGCCACAGAATGGCCTCATCACTCACCCGGTCGATCAGGATAAAAAAAAGACCGAACCCGGCACCGGCAGCCACCGGTAAGATGAGTTCGTTCAACCGGGTCTTGACCCCTCCGACCGAAGAGGAAAGAAGCCACACCGCAAGAAGGGCGACAAAAAACCCCAGGATCTGTGCATTCGGGGGAAGGCCTTCGTTGAAAAAGGCGAAGACTATTGGGATAAACGCCGTGACCACGGCGGAGGTAGGTGCCACGATACCCATCCGCCCCTTCGCAAGCCCGCTGTAAAGGGCCACGAGCCCCAATGCCCCGAAAATCCCGGCCAGTGCGCCCAGAAGCAGATAGTTCAGGTGGGGCATGCCTTCGGCAAAGAGCAGGGCAAGCATAACCAACAGTAAGCCGCCGACAATCTGGGACAGGAGAATCACAGTGAAGACATGAGTGCGTTTGGTCGCAAAGCCCCCGCTGAAATCACCCGCCCCCCATGTCACGGCCGAACTTATACCATAGGTAACGGCCAGGATTTCCGGACTTAACATATCATCGTGCCCCCGCAAGAGAAAACTATCCATATGCTTTTCCAATTTCCGGTTCCCTTCCGGATCGCGGAAAGCAGGGGCGGGCATTTTCTCGGAGCGGCCGTATTTTGGCCCGGAATCCCGCAGTGAGCGGAGCCATGGACGGCGGAGCGAACGTAGCGAAGAGAACATGCCCGCCCCTGCTTGGAGCGGAATATGAACAAGAGTAATCATATAATAAGAGCAAATGGATCAGGATTTGGAAAGCACGACCCTTGTTGAATTAAAAGTCGGGCCGGATCCGATTCTCTGAGGCGTGCTGCTCGTAAGGGCGTTGTGGGGGTGACCGTCCAGGTCCCCGAATTGCCTCGGCGACCACAGGACGCCGGGCGGGACCCCGTGCGAGATCACCGCCTCCATGCTGACCTTGCCCAAGCCGTTTGAAAGAAGCACCCTGTCTCCGTTCCGGATGCCCCGCCCTTCAGCGTCCCGGGCATTGATGTACACCTGAGGAGGGATGTCGCCATAGACCTCCTGAAACTGGGTGTGGGTATATCGCGGTGTAGCGCTTGCCAGATAGCAAAATTCCCCCTCCCGGGCCTCACCCCTCCCTTGTGCCGGGAGAGGATTCAGGCCCGCTTTTTCCGCCCGGGAAGAATAAAATTCCATTTTCCCCGATGGTGTCCCGTAAAAATTCTCGGGTTTTCTCCTGAGTCGGACCAACTCACCCGAGAGCAGGGCCTCGACGTCGCCTTCTTCCATGGCGTCTTCCATGGCCGCCCTGACGGCTTTCCACGGATCTTCGAAGAGCCGGTCGTCTTTCAGGCCAAGGCGCTTTGAGAGCTCCTGCATGACCCAGATCTCCGTCCGGCTGTCCGTGACCGGTACCAGGGTCTTTTTGGCCAGACAGGCATATCCGTGGCCATAGGGAACGACCACATCGTCTTTTTCCAGGAAAGTCGGTGCCGGGAGCACGAGCTCGGCCAGTCCTGCTGTCGTTGACCAATGGGTTTCGTGAACGGCCATGAACACATCGTCCCTTGAAATTCCCGCTCTGAAGGCATTCTGATTCGGAAGGGTCACGGCCGGGTTCATGGTGCTGACATAGATAAGCTTGAATGTGCCCTGAGCCACAAGGTCGGCCAGGGCCACCTGCCGGACGATCCGCGATCGCGTCCCCGCCTGCACCGAACCCTTCAGCAGGGCCTTGTCGACATTGAAGGCCTCACCATTTCCGTAGAAAAATCCCCGGTGCCTGCCCAACAGGGCTGGAATCAGTGACACCGCCCGGACCTGATCCGCCCCCTCGTCGCACTTCTGAAGACCGATGCCGATCATGGTGGCGCTCGGCTTATGCCGGTCATAGGTCTTTGCCAGGGCCTCGATCTGACCCTCGGTCACCCCCGTGTGCGCCTCGACTCTTTCCGGGGTCCAATTTCGGATTTCATGTTTCAAGGCACCATACCCCTGTGTCCATTTCCCTATGAAGGCATGATCCACCTGATCTTCCTTAATGAGGTGGTTCATAATCCCGTAGGCGAGGACTGCATCGCTCCCCGGTTTCGGTCGGATCCAGAGGTCTGCTCCTTCCACTGTTTTGGTCCTGATGGGGTCGATGACCGCGATCCGGGTTCCCCTTTTCCTGGCGGCCTCCCTGGCCAGGGACCAGATGTGGGGAGCACTCACGGCCGCATTGAATCCCCAGAACACGATGAGGTCCATGCGGAGCAGTTCCTCGGGCATCACGCCGTAGGTATGGCCGTAGTGAAGGGATAAACCCTGGTGCCCGGATTCGCTGCACAGGGCATAATCCGTCCGGGTAGCGCCGAGAGCATGCCATAGCCTTTGGGGATAGAGTTCGGTAAGCAGGCCCATGTTGCCGGCATAGGCTAGAGATAAGAGGGCCTCGGGACCGTGGATCTCCAGCACCCGTCCGATCCGTTCTGAAAGAATCTCCAGAGCCTTCTCCCAGGTGATCCGTCGAAAGGCCTTCCCCTCGCGGAGGGTCGGGGCCTTCACGCGGTTTTTGTACACCCTTTCATGGTCCTTGGCAGCCCTCGGACAGGTACGGCCCCGTGTCATGGGGTGATCGGGATCGCCCCTGACGGAAAGGATCTTGCCCGAATCGTCGATTTTGACGATCAGGCCGCAGCTGTCATAACAGTCCCGGGTGCAGACCGTTTTGATTTCTTTCATAAAGATACTTTCCCTTTAGCTTTCAGGCGAAAGTCTTCCCCTTCCACCCCCAGTTTTCCGGTGAAAAATCCATGAAATTGATATAAACCCTTTCCGACGAAATACCCAGCGAGACCTGTAGAAGAGACGACAAATCAGTGGTAATAGCCTGATTGACCTGCTGATTGAGCCCACCAATGCTCCTCACCTCAAGCAAAGCCGCATCACCGACGATACCGGACATCATGACGGCGGCTTCAGAAACGGAGGCCATCATGTATTGCTCCGGTTTGCCAATTTTTTCCGCGACGATCTTTGAAAGGGAAGAAAGCAGATTTTTCCTCTTTTCCTCGGTCATCTGAACGGATGTCTGTAGTCTGACAAGCGGCATCTTCAACCTCCTTTATCCGTACAAATTTAAAAAAATACCCATTTTTCGGTCGGTTCAGGTTTGTTCCCGCGACTAGAAACGGAAACCACCATGTTATCGAAAACTTCAGTTCGCGGTTATGTAAAATTCCGGAGGCTCCAGAATATTCTTCTTTACTGAACATAAATCCATGACCCGAATGATGGCCTTTTTGTATTTCTCGGGAAAGCCCTGAGGCAATTTCAAGTCAAGACTTATCTTTTGGCATCGAACGGCGACCGGATCAAATTCACACTGCATGGTCAGGGTCATGTCCTGTGGGGGAATCTGCCGCGCGTTGCAGAAATCCAGGGCATAGACGCCCGCACATGTCGCGATCGAAACCATGAATAGTTGAAAGGGCTCCGCCGCCGACCCTTCGCCCCCATTCTTGACGGCCTGGTCCGATTTGACAATAATTCCCTCGACATCGGCATTTACCTTCATGCCACCCGGAAAAAACACCTCTATTTTCTTTTCCACCATCTCACATCTCCTGTATTGAAAATCCATTTTCTGAGTTTACATTCCTGCCCCGGACTAAAGTGTAATGCCCATGGCGGAGAGTTCTTGTACCACTAGGGCCGCCCACCCTCTATTGGCCCTGGGATTGGCCGGACTGGGATGGGTGATCCTGCCGACGGGCACGCCCGTCTCTTTCAATGCCTCACGGGCCCGCTCTTCCGCGAACCGCCCCACACCCACCACGGAACCGGGATTCATCTCCTCGATGGTCCTTCGAAGGGCCCGGTCGCATATCTCGAGCAGGGGTTTTCTTTCCATCGCCCTGAGATTGTTGGGCGTTCTGTTCCGGCCGCTTTCTTCGATAAAGAGCAACGGGCAGTAATTGGCCACAAAAAAACGAGAAAAAAATCTTTCAGGCGTGCCAAAGATCTCCCGGGCCCAACCCCACAACCGCCGCCCACTGACTTCGCTCCGTTTGCAGGCATATCCTTCTACCGGCCGTTTCGGATGCATCTCAGGGGGTTTGCCCACACTGGCCTCTATCCCGAGCCATTCTTTCACCGCCCGGATCTCGCCGAAGGGGACCCCGGTCTGTGCCATGCCCCACGGTCCCGGATTCATCCCCAGAAAGATCACCTCTTTCCCGGAAGTCCCAAAGCGTCTCACATATTCCACATAGGCCGCCCGGGCATATTCAAGGGGGTTGTAGACGTAGGTCACGGGCGGCCCGAAACGGAGGGGCCGCAGTTCTTCCACAAAATCATCGATGATCTTGTCCATATTCGTCGTCAATATATTTGAAAAAAAGATTAGATCCAATGACAGAATGCCGCATCCGGATGTTAACCTTTTTCCATGCGCTCCAGCAGGATTCGATAAATCTCATCATGGTGCGGCACGGCGATGCCTCGCCTTCCGGCGGAACGGACGATAAAACCTGTAAAGGTCTCCAACTCCGTCCTCCCGCCCTTTTCGAAATCCACCTGCATGGACGATTGCGTCTCGTAGGGAAATGATGCCACCTTGTCCAGGACGACCTTAGGGGCATCTTCAGGGACCGGCACCCCCATGGCCCTGCCGACCCGTTCCACCTCTTTCACTAAACTCTCAAGAATTCCCCGGCTCGTTCCGTCCTCCAATATCTCGCCGAAATTCTTGCCGAGATACGCCGTGGCGCTGGCCACGGGAGAGATGAAGAGGTACTTGTCCCAGACCACCGTTTGGATATCCGTCCTGAACTCCGCGTCGATCCCGGCGTCCCTTAACAGGCGCTCCGTATGCAGGTATTTTTCCGTTGCCCCGTCTTCTGCACCGAAAAATAGTTTGCAGGCCCCTCCTAACTGTTGAACGACCCCCGGGCAAATAATCCGGCCGCTGATATACACACCGCCATCCAGGACCTCGGCCCTTGGAAAAATGTCTTTCAGACGCCCCCTGTTGTCCACACCGTTCAGCAGGGTGATCACGACGCTCTTCTCATCGACATTATATCGAAGAAGCCGGGCGCTCTCCTCGAGATCATAGGCCTTGACGCAAAACAGCACCAGATCGAATGCGCCCTGATCTGCTGGATTATCCGTAGCCCTGTCCGGCATGGCCTTAAAGGAGCCCTTCTGCGTGATCAACTCGAGGCCGTTTTTGGTGATCTCCTCCAGGTGCTTCCCTCTGGCCACGAAAACAATCTCGACTTCCCCCTTACCGGTATAATGTCGCGCCAGATTTCCCCCGAAATAGCCCCCGACACCGCCAATTCCCACGACTGCGATTTTCATACCATTGCCTCCCGAAAAAAATTTGTGCCGCCCTTATCCGGCCCGATCAGGGCGCTTTTCTCAATGGTTTTCCGAACGGATAGACCCGACTTTCCTATCCCGCCCTGTCATAAAAACGTTGTGCCCGGTTCCCGTAAAGATCAGACGTCGGCTCAAAATTCCGGATGCCCCTTTATTTCGTCGTCATATTTATACCTCATCTTCAGCATTTCCACAAACAGTGCAAATACAATGGACAAATAAATGTAGGCCTTGTCGATGGTTCCGGCAGGATGTCTTCAGCCACCTCCCAAGTTTCGTCTGCAGGTCAATTCCTTTATCGGGGATCTTGAGGGCCTGATCGGCGGCTCGACCTTACAGGAAGATCAAGAGGGAAGGGCGCTCACAGCTATCTCAAGGAAAGGAAGAAAAAAATTTCAGCCCACGCCGGATCAACCCCCTCAGGTCAAAGAGCACAGTGAAACCTTAGACAACGGTTTTGGTGGTTTTTAGGCCCCTCTGGCGGATGTCGCGGCCTTATAGACCACATAAGATCCGGTCATACCCGCCCCGATCATATTAAAAACCAGATCGAGTGAGGTATTGTAATACCCTCCGACTCCGGTCGATGGAAACAGCACAACTGTGAAAAATTCAATCACCTCATTGAGCGCACCGGTCCCCATTCCGGCCATAATGATTACAATCGCCACCGGAACCCAGCCCGGCAGCGGATCTCGCAAAAAACGGCGGAGCAAATCGTACATCAGCATTGTAGCCCCGCCAAATCCAATGGTATGCACCACCTGATCGTATTTCAGGATGTGGTATGGTTCGCCAATGAGGGGGAACACCATGATATCATACAAGCGAATGCCTCCAAGATACAAACCGCCTCCGCACATGTGCATAACGGCCCACAATGAGAGCAAAAACAGGGTTTCATTCATGTACGCATTCTTCCTGTTCGTCGACAACAACAAACCGAACACGGCAACAACGACCCCGACATAAAGTACGCATTCCCAGTTTTTCCAATATAGAAAATCGTCTTGTCGAGCGTGACATCATCACCTTTGACGCTTGTTACCTTCGCGGTCAGTTCCGTCAGATATGGCTCGTTCCAAAAAAACCTCCCTAAAAAGGGAGGTTTTCACTCAAAAATGTCTCGTGTTTTGAATCAGGGGCCAATTCCCGCCATTTTTCAGCGGTGAGGCTTGATACCCAGGCTCTCAATCGTGCTGTAAGTCAACCCACCTACGGCCAAGCCCTTATCCTTTTGATAGGACTTGACGGAAGCTTTCGTCTGCTTACCAAAAATACCATCAATCGGTCCTGGATTATGGCCGAATTTTATCAGGGCTGACTGAATCTTGGATATCAAATTGGGGGTCGCATTGGTTTCACAAAGAACTCTTCGCCATTCCATCCTGCCATCGGAAACCATCTCTGTTCGGGTGACCATCTGGTACTCCGCCGGAATAGAAATACGCTGTTCCTTTGGAGAGGAAACCATCTTCCTGACTTTGACGGTCGTATACTCGGCCGGGATCTGGATCTTACGGGTGGTCGGTGGTTTCACCATGACCTTCTTCCTCACGGTCTTGTAGGCGGCCGGTATTTCAACCGTTCGGGCATTGGCCGGAGTCTCAAGGATCCTTTTCTTCACCGTCTTGTAAGTGGCCGGAATCTCCACGAGGCACATGATTTCACCCGTTGTGTTGTCTACCTTCTCTATCAAACCACGTCCTTTTTTCCAGACCGTGTGGGCCGGTTTGACCAGCATTTTTTCCTCGACCCAGCCGTACTTGGCGGGGATTTCCACCATTCGCTTTGAGGCTTCTTTAACGAGCACATCCTCCGTAACCCACGAATATTCGGCCGGCACGACTTCGATCCGCTCGGAGGCCTCTTTAACGAGCACTTTTTCTTTAACCCAGTCGTACTTCGCCGGGATTATTTCAACTTTCTCCGAGGCTTGACGTTTCAAAACCTGTTCAGTTGAAGTTTTATATACGGGTGGGATGAAGACCCTCGCATAGCACTCACCAGGCTTCGCGTCGGGTGGAAGCAATGGCACTTCGCTGGAAACCTCGGGCGCCATGACGGCCTCTTTTCTCCGTTCTTCTGCCGCCTTGGCACGCATCTCGGCTTCTGCGGCGGCCTTGGACTCCATTGAAAGTTTTGCCCCGTATTGTTCAATGAGTGCATCCTTGTCTTTGATGTCAGACTTTAGTATGCTTATGTCTTGATCCTTTTGCTCCAACTGACTCCTTAAATCGCTCACTTCTGGCCTTTCCGTAGTCGCACAGCCGAAAAATGCCAGTGAGGCGATCAAGAGCGCAGCCCCAAAAGGCCTGTTAAACTTCGAGTCTGAGCGTACCATTTTTTCCCTCCTACTTGATATGTTAACGTCAAAAAGACTTTACCTAACGGTCATGGGCAGCAGGTCCTTTCTGGTTTTCAAAGGATGGAATGCGTTGTAAGAACGCTCTCCTAACTTGCTGCCTCAAACCGCACATCATTTCATACTAGTTCTAATGAAAGGAAGATTGAATAGGGTAAACCGTGTATTTATTTTGGGATTTCCATGTATTTTGGGGATACCTTGGCAGGAGGCGGCAAACAGGATGACGCGTTCCGCCGATGGGCGATAACAAGACGGCCCGATTGAGCGCGCCTGAACGGAAAAAAGACGGGATCTTCTCAAAAAACCTCTGTAGAGGGATATTCAACCTGAAGCCCGGGCGTCGCGCGAGATGCTAACGTGCTTCTACAATAAGGACTGAGCCCTGTACCCTATCCGCAAGCTTTTCCAGGCTTTCGGAATGTCGTGGCAAGGCCTTTGTGACAGTTTTTTGCTCCGGTAAGTGACCCAGCAGCTCTTTGACAAGATCGATTTTCACGGCACAACTGGCGTTTTGAAGCGCGAGGATTTTCCCCTGGGTCTCGTCCAGGATGCCCAGCATAGATTTGACCACACCCACCACTTCTCCCCTCATGTTGAGCAACGGGCCGCCGCTGTTTCCGGGTTGAATAGACACCGTGGTTTGATAACTGACGGGATTACCGTCCGGGCCAACCATTCGGTTGATCACTCCGTCGGTAAGTTTCGGCGTTCTCCCCAGAACATCTATCCGGGGAAAACCGACGGTGAAGACCTCGGTTCCCGGGCCGGCCTCGCAGGTAGCCAGGGGCAGGGCCGGAGGCAGGAGGCGCGAATCGCCGACTTTCAACAGGGCAATATCGTAGACCTCGTCTCGGAGAACCGTACAGGCCGGTATTTTCCGACCAAAGACATTTATTAGAACCACCTTTTTACTGTCGGCGACGACATGATTATTCGTTACGACATAGCCGGCCCCAATAGGCCAGGCCGTGCCGACTGACACTTCCAGGATTTGCTCCGGGACAGGTTCTGCGAAAGTCCCGACTTTTGACGATGGAATTTCGGTGGATTTTGGTTCCATCGCATAAACGTTTAATGTCATTGAATAGGCGATTACAAACACAAAACCGCTCAACCGTTTTAAAAATTTTATCATATTCACTCCTAAATCCCAGACATACGTGCCTCACACAATGAAGGCGTCTGTCAAATTATTGTCGCGCCAGGGTCGGGAGGTAATTCGAAAACCTTCCACATGGCGGCATTAGGCAATATCCTGAGTGTAAATCTCATCACTCCGTGATCCCAAAAAATCGGATTTAAAAATCGCCCATCTAAGAATTGACGGTATTTTAGGCATATAGGATTTCCACACCCTGACCTTCAACCGAGGATATCTCGACTCGCAAAGGGAACCGGTGACCGCCTGCACCCTATTCAAGCAAGAACTATGCCTTTATTTTTGATGAATGAAGGAGAAATGAAAACACCTGCGAGGTGTAACTGGAGCCCAGCGGTGCAGTGATTCCCGCCGCGTTGACCCCACACCCCGCAGCACATCCGAAGATGATGACACCATCCCAACACAAGGGGTGGTGCCCTGAAAGACCTGTCACGTATGCGGCGAGACGCTTTTGTGGCCCACTTCTCAATATTCAATTAAAAAAATCAGATGAGAGGAAAACGGCTTCTGATCCTTTCCCCCACCTCTCCTGCGATAAGCTCATAGAGCGGCGTGTCCCAGTAAGGGCTCGCAAGTTCCCTTTTCCCCGCTCTTACTGCTTTCTCATTTTTGGCCAGGACCTTCAGAAGCGTGATATTGGATAGGGCCTCATGCGGGAGCTGTACCTTTTGGGCTACCTTGAAGGCAAAAGTGATCAGGGCAATCGCAGTAATGGAATTTGTGTCTTCTTCATAATTTTTCACAGTGATATCGACGGTGCTCAACCGATCCAGAAGCTCATCGGGAATGTCTCTCAATCGCGTCTTCCGATCGAACGTCTCGGCCATCCACCAAAAAATGTCCCCGCCGATGGCCCTTACGACGGGATTTTCCTTCTTTGCGGTCATAGTGCGTTTTTCCTTACCCTTCGATATTCGGCAATGTTTACCTTTTTGAAACGCATTTAGTCAAAACTTAAATACACCCTGTGCTCCCTACGCCTTGAGCGAAGTGGGCGGCGGACAGAGGTCTGTCAGACCTCCACTTTCTCAAACGCCCGCTTGAAACCCGCCACAGAGCCCTTGATTGTCTCCTCGGGCACCGCAAAGGACAACCGAAAGTATCCCGGCGTGCCGAAATCCGACCCGGGTGCGACCAATATCAGTTCTTCCATGAGAACACCTGCGAAGGCCACATCATCGGGAATCGGGCTCCGGGGGAACAGAAAGAAACCGCCTTCCGGGATATCGAACGCGTAACCCGCTTCCTGAAGGCCCTCACAAAAGAGATCCCGTTTCCTCCTGTAGACGGAAACATCCACCACGGCACCGGGAAGTTCGGCCACAACCTTTTGAAACAAACTCGGGGCGTTGACGTAGAGCGCGGAATTGTTGACCGCCGCGGCCTTTGTCACGAGCGCGGCGTTATCGGCCTCCGGGTGGACGACAAGATACCCGATGCGTTCGCCCGCCAGCGACAACTGCTTGGAGTAGGAGGAGACCAGGATGGTGTGAGGGTAAATCTCCAGCACAGACGGAATATCCAAGCCAAAAGCGAGTTTTCGGTAAGGTTCGTCCGAAATGAGATAGATGCGCCTGCCGATTTTGAGGCTTGCCCGGTCCAAAACCCCTGCCAATTCTTTGAGTTCCTCCCGGCCATAGACCACGCCCGTGGGGTTATTGGGCGAATTGATGAGCACGGCCTTGGTCTTCTCGTTAACGGCCGCCTCTATCGCCTGAAGGTCCAGATGAAAATCCACCTTCGTGGGTACGGACCTCAGGGTCCCCTCGGCATTGAGGACATAGAGAGCGTAACCGACAAAGTAGGGGGCTGGAACAACAATCTCGTCTTCCGGGTTGAGCAGGGACTTGAGGATGTCGTTCAGTGCCCCGACGGCGCCCGAGGTCATGATGAGGAAATCCGGGGGAATCTCGACACCATGGTCCCGGCTCAGATATTCTGCCACGGACTCTCGAACCTGAGGGAGACCGGAGGCCGGGGTATACCCATGGGCAACGGCATTGTTTTCCGTCAATTTTTTCATCACCCGCCCGAATTCGGGCGGGGGCGACACATCCGGGTTGCCCAGGCTGAAGTCGAAGACCTTATCGGGACCGTACTCCGCCTTGAGCCGGGCGCCCTCTTCAAACATCTTCGTGACGGTCGAGGACGCCTCGATCAGTTTCATGGTCTTATCTGAAATCGGCATGCAAAAAAACCTCCCATTAAAATTACTTTTCGCCTGCTCTGTCATCGGCAGCGACGTCAATGCCGCGCGACGGCACAAACGGTCCATATGCACGAAACACCGGCACCCGGTCAAGGTTTTCCTTTAAAAAAAGAGTCGAGGCCCCGTTCGTCTACTTACAACTGCTCGATTTCATTAAAGCCTTACCCAAATGATGCCGATGAATGGATGAGATCCGGATAACCGAGTTCAGGAGCACTCTCAGAAAAAATTGCTTTCTCGAAACGAGAGGAATGCCATGCTCGTGGAAAATAAAGGGACAATCGTCCTCAAAAACGTACCCAATGCAGACGTTGCGCAGAAAATCGCCTCGTTTCTTGCCGGTCGCCTGAACGGCACCCCCAGAGAAAGGGTTGAGGCGATTATCAAAAAAACGCCGGTTATTCTCGGAAGAAATGTCTCTTCCAAAACAGGTTCTTCCCTTGTGTGCACACTCAAACGGCTCGGGGCGACGGCGGCGTATCTTCCGGGGTCTGCCGACCAAAAAAAGCCCTCTCATGATCACGCCCTTCAGACAACACCCGCTGAAACCCGGCCGCTTAAGGGAATCGGGTCAGCTGCAATAGCCAAGCTTTCCCCCCGAAAAGACCTCAAAGCACGACTCATGAACACGCTTTCCGAAGTCAACAAGGAACTCTGGCTCATTCTGTCCATGTTGGTGATTATCGGCTTAATGAACTACCTTGTGACCTCTCAACACATGTTGCTGGGGCTCTATTCCCTGCCCACCCTCTTTTCGGCCTACCAATACGGCCGCCGACATGCCACCTTAACGGCCATCGCGAGCATTTTCCTTGTGGGCATTTTCATATATTACAATCCTTCCAAGTTTTACCGGACCGAGGAAACCTTTCTTATCCAAGGTCGATGGTACGAAATCGCGGCCTGGGGCTCCATTCTCGTGATTACCGCCTATGCCATGGGAACCCTTTATGAACGAAGCTCGGCCCGATTGCGGGAACTTCGCCAGACCTATCACGGACTCCTGATGATCCTCCGACAGTTCATCTCCAAGGATGAATATACGGAAAACCACTGTTACAGGGTCTCCATCTATGCCGCCAAGATCGCCGCCAGACTGGGGTGCCATCCCGAACAGATCGATGATATCCGTTCCGCCGGCCTGCTGCATGATATCGGCAAACTGGAGGTGAGCAGGGCACTGCTCTACAAGGCGGCGAAATTATCCCAGAATGAATTCAAGGATATGAAAAAGCATGTGGAACATGGCGCCAACATGCTGGAGCCCGTGGGAGGGCCGCTGGGTCGCGTGATTTCCATTATCCTGGCACATCACGACAAATACGACGGCAGCGGGTACCGCCCAACCGAGGCCCAGGACATCCCCTTCGAGTCCCGGATATTAGCGGTCGCTGACGTCTACGATTCTCTGGTGAGCGATCGGCCCTATCGCAAGGCCATGTCTCCCTTTGAGGCCAAGGAAATCATTGCCAAGGGTTCCGGAAAAGACTTCGATCCCGGTGTGGTGACGGCCTTTTTGTCGGCCTTCCAGAAGGGGGAAATGGAGATTCCTCATCTGATCGTATAAGCAAAAATCCCTCAGAAAGGACCCTGGTCATGAAACCTGGGAACCGAGCAAGAGTGGTTTCCTCGGGGAATCGTTTCATCGAAACCTATGCCGCTGCAGGTTTCGCATTTCCGATGCACAATGGGCCCCCCTAACTTGGCGCAATCCAGGCACCTCGAGGGTAACTCGTCTGAAGGTGTCATCATTTTTCCCTCTCATTGAAAGTTCCTCTTCAACTTTGATCAAAAAAACCGGGCCTTTGTCAAGTCATTCTCCGGGTTTTGCCCTGTGACGGGTTCATCAATAGCATGTTTTTCGGTTTATCCAAATGCCCCATTGGTTGCGCTTCAACGGTGGGTGGACTTTTGACAGGGCTGGACAAAACCCCGACGATCCCATCGTTCTCTTTCCTCAACAAAAATTATATTGCTTAATTCCTGAAAGTGGTTACTCTATTCTTTAGGAATATTAATCAGGTACTAACACCCGGCGTGGTTTTACCCATCTCCGGGAAGGTCTATTAATTTTTTGATTTCCTTAAGTTTAGATTGGTCTTCAACAGGAAGGAGGCACACCATGTGGGAATATACGGATAAGGTGAAGGAACATTTCCTCAATCCCCGCAACGCCGGGGAACTGGAAGACGCGAACGCGGTCGGTGAAGTGGGCTCCATGGCCTGCGGGGATGCCCTTAAGCTTACCCTGAAGGTAGACGATGCAGGCAAGATTGAAGACGCCAAATTTCAGACCTTTGGTTGTGCCAGTGCCATCGCTTCGGCCTCCGCGCTCACCGAGCTGCTCAAGGGAAAGTCTCTGAAAGAGGCCGAAAAAATCACCAACCAGGAAATTGCGGATTATCTCGGCGGGCTTCCCAAGGAGAAGATGCACTGCTCCGTTTTGGGACGTCAGGCCCTTGAGGCGGCCCTTGCAGACTATAAGGGAGAGCCCCAAAAGGAGCAGGAAGGAGAGATCGTCTGCGAATGCTTCGGCGTCACCGACATCGAGATCGAAAAGGCTATCAGGGAAAACAATCTCTCTTCGGTTGAAGAAGTCACGAACTATACAAAGGCCGGCGGCGGCTGTGAAAACTGCCACGATACCATTCGGGAGCTTATCGCCAAAGTTCGAGAGGAAGAAAGGCCCGTCACCCGCCCGAAGCTTTCAAATATCCGGAAAATCAGAATGATCGAGGAGACACTCGAACGCGACATCCGGCCCTCCCTGCAGCATGACGGCGGAGACATCGAACTCGTCGACGTGATCGGAAATCGTGTTCTGGTCGCGACGCGCGGGGCCTGCGCCGTTTGCAAGGCCTCCGAACTGACCTTGACAAATTTTGTGGAAACCAAGCTTCGAGAAATGGTATGGCCCGAACTGGTCGTCGAGGAGGTAAAGGAATGAAAACGATATACATGGACAACAACGCCACGACCCAGGTAGCACCGGAAGTGCTGGAAGCCATGTTGCCTTTCCTCCGTGATCAGTACGGTAACCCCAGTAGTGCCTATACCTTCGGCGGCCAGGTGGCCAAAAAAATTCGGCATGCCAGGGAGCAGGTGGCCGACCTTCTCGGTGCCTCCTCCGAGGAGATCACCTTCACGAGTTGCGGATCGGAAAGCGACAACACGGCTATCATGTCCGCCCTGCACACGGGTAAGGACAAGATGCATATTGTCACGAGCCGAGTGGAACATCCCGCCGTCAAGGTCCTCTGCGGTCATCTGGCCAAAGAGGGCTACCGGATCACGGAAATACCTGTGGACAGGGAAGGGCGCCTGAACATGGACCGATACAAGGAGAGCCTCACACCGGATACGGCCCTTGTCAGTCTCATGTGGGCCAACAATGAAACCGGGGTGATCTTCCCGGTGGAAGAGGCGGCCCGGATGGCCAGGGATCGTGATATCCTCTTTCATACCGACGCCGTCCAGGCCGTGGGCAAGATCCCCATCGACCTTCAAAACAGCACCATCGACATGCTGTCCATCTCCGGCCACAAGCTGCATGCCCCCAAGGGAGTCGGGGTTCTTTACATCCGAAAGGGGACCAAGTTTACCCCGTTCCTGATCGGCGGGCACCAGGAGCGGGGCCGACGGGGAGGCACGGAAAACACGGCGAGCATCGTCGCCATGGGCAAGGCCTGCGAATTGGCGGCGGCACACATGGAAGAGGAGAACACACGGGTCAAAAAAATGCGGGACAAGCTGGAGAAGGAACTTCTGGCCAGGGTACCCAAGAGCCGCGTGAACGGCGCCGTTGAGGAAAGGCTTCCCAATACGAGCAATATCAGCTTTGAATTCATAGAAGGAGAGGCCATCCTCCTGCTCATGGATGAATTCGGCATTTGTGCCTCTTCCGGATCAGCCTGTACCTCCGGGTCCCTCCAACCCTCTCATGTACTTCGGGCCATGGGGATACCCTTCACCATGGCCCACGGATCCATCCGGTTCAGCCTGAGTATCTACAATACGGAAAAGGAGATCGACTTCGTGGTGGACAAAATGCCGCCGATCATCGAGAAATTGCGGGGATTTTCTCCCTTCTGGAAACCCGCGGGGCAGGCCTGCGCTTCCGACGCCTCATAAGGTCGCGAAGCACGTCATTTAGCCTCAAATCCTTTCATGCTCCCGTGCGTTGCATGGTTACAATAAGGCCGGAAACAAAGACCGATATCTCCCGTAGAGACGCACATATGAAAAACCTTTAAATAGCAGAGTATTTCTCTGTTAGCTCTGAGACTCTAACGAACAAAGTGAGTGGGTGTGAGAAATAATTTTTATGTTCTTTTACCCTTTGTGCTCTCGTGGCCTTCTTGGTGGTGAATAGAACCGGGCGCTCTATTTAAAGGAGAAAACCATGGAGCCCATGTCAAAAAAAGACCAGTGCAAGCTCGAGGTATCGAGTTCGGAACATCACCGCCGGGAGATCCCCGGTGTCGTCGAAAAACTCGTCCTCTCCTGTGAGGAGAAAGAAAATTTCGATCATGTGAGTCCTGAGCCCCTCCCTTCCCGGGAATCGATTATCGATCTCATCGTCAAAGCCCGGCGCATCCTTTATCCCGGTTATTTCCTCCACAACCGGGTGGATCAGATCAATATCAGTTACTATTTCGGGCAGGAGGTTACCGGCTTTTTCGAGGCCCTGGCCAACCAGATCACTCTTTCCATCCGCCATGAATGCCTCCGCTACGATGAACCCTGCACCCAGTGCCTCGAAAGGGGTCACGAGAGCGCCGCAACATTCATTCAGGAAATGCCCGGGTTGCGTAAAGCCCTCGGCATGGATGTCGTGGCGGCCCGCGAAGGGGACCCGGCTGCGAAAAGTTATGACGAGATCATCTTCAGTTATCCAGGGCTCTTCGCGATCACGGTCTACCGCATCGCTCATCAGCTTTATCACCAGGGCGTTCCCCTGATCCCGCGCATCATGACGGAATACGCCCATAGCCGAACGGGCATCGATATTCATCCCGGGGCCCATATCGGGGAGAGTTTCTTTATGGATCACGGGACCGGAATCGTGATCGGTGAAACCACGGAGATAGGAGACCGTGTAAGGATCTATCAGGGCGTCACCTTAGGGGCGTTGTCCCTTCCAAGGGGTTCCGTGGAAGGACTACGAAACAAAAAACGTCATCCCACCATCGAGGACGACACGGTGATCTACTCAGGGGCAACGATCCTGGGCGGAAAAACCGTGATCGGCGCCCGGTCGGTCATCGGCGGAAACGTCTGGATCACCGAATCAGTGCCGCCGGATACCAAGGTCTTCCTGAAAAGGCCCGAGTTGGTCTTCAAGGGTCATTCCGGCTGAGACATTTCGATATCATTAAAGGAGACAACCCATGGGTGAGATCTTCACAGACATTACCGGGACCGTCGGGTACACGCCTCTGGTCCGACTGAACCGGATCTCCAAGGGGCTCCCCGGGACCATTCTGGCCAAACTGGAGTTTAAAAATCCCCTGGGAAGCGTCAAGGACAGGATCGGTCTGGCCATGATCAAGGCAGCGGAACAAAAAGGTCTTATCCGGCCGGACACGCTCATCGTAGAGCCCACCAGCGGTAATACGGGGATTGCCCTGGCCTTTGTGTGTGCAGCCAAAAAATACCGGCTCCGCCTGACCATGCCCGAGACCATGAGCATCGAAAGACAAAAGCTGCTCAAACACCTGGGCGCCGAGCTGTTGCTTACGCCCGGAGCGGAAGGGATGAAAGGAGCCATCCAGAGGGCCCGGGATATCCTGGAGGATTCCCCCAACGCCTATATGCCGGATCAGTTCAGCAATCCGGCAAATCCCGAGATCCACCGCAGGACTACGGCGGAGGAAATATGGCGAGACACCCATGGGGCCGCGGATATCCTGGTAGCCGGCGTGGGCACCGGTGGTACGATGACCGGTGTCTCGGAGGTGATCAAGGCCCGAAAACCTTCCTTTCGGAGTGTTGCGGTGGAACCCGCGGACTCCCCGGTGCTTTCAGGTGGTCATGCCGGTCCCCATAAAATCCAGGGTATCGGGGCGGGCTTTGTCCCTCGGGTTCTCAATACTGACATCATTGATGAAATCGTGACCGTTTCCAATGACGAGGCCTTTGAAACGGCCAGGGACATGGCCAAACAGGAGGGCATTTTATGCGGGATCTCGTCCGGGGCCGCTGCGGCTGCCGCCATCCGGGTAGCCAAAAGACCTGAAAGCAGAGGCAAGCTGATCGTAACCATCCTGCCCAGTACGGGCGAGCGGTATCTGAGTACGGATCTTTTCCTGAAAGAATAGGGCAGGGCCTTTCAGTATGACCCCACGCAGCGATAGGTTTTCAGTGAAAGGTCAATGTCATCAAAGGATTAAGAAAATCATTCACGGCTGATGGGGAAGACCACCTCCCCATAATCTTTGATTTCCTGACAGGCATCAGGGAGGGTCACCCATTGACGCCTCCGCGTATCGTTGGGCCAGTTCCGCCCGAGCGATACGTTTTGCCGTGTCCGTAAACAGCCAGCTCCCAAGTCTGGATTCAAGCCTGTTAAGCCCCTCTGCTGGGCTTTCCCGAAATCTCTGCGTATCGATGATGAATCCCTCCCTTGTAAATCGCCAGAGTTTATCGGCGTCTTTTACGATTCGGTCATTGAGCGACAGGGCCTCTTTTCGCGAATCATGGCCCCCAATGATTTCGAGGATCTCCCGGGTCTTGTCCTCATCATAGTCTACAGTCGTCAAGATTTCTCCCGCGATTCTGACCCCTTCCAGTTCGTGGCGGCGATTCAAATCCGGGCGTGTCGCCTCCGGACCAAAGGCCTCCAGTTGCCTTTCCTCGGGCACGGTCTTCCAGCCCACATCATGCAGAGTGACGGCCGGAATAATGATGCCCTCGACACCACCTAGTTCCTTTATCAGGGCATAGGCCATGTGCGTCGAGATATCCGTATGGAGGTCGTTCTTTCTGGTTGCGAGATAGGGCTCAGCCAGCTTTCGGATTTTTTTGAAAATTTTTTTCATGATATTTCGATCAATGCACGGGTAAGCGCCCAGCCTTTTAAAAGAATTGTCGTGACCCATCCTTAGCTGAACGCCTTACAATAAGCCAACCGGTTGGATGAGGGCAAATCTATGGTCAGAAGGTTCCCAGTTGACACCTGTTGATCTTGATCCCCAATGTTTCACAGGCCGATGTCACCTGCATTTTTCGCAGCTCCAGCCTTTCGGCAATGTCCCAAGCGGCCCGGCAGGACAGTCGACCCTCGAACAGTGTCTCACGGATGGCCTTTTCCAAATCCCCGTCCACTTCCTCTGCGGGTTTGACGATGTGCTCCTGGGGACCATAGCCGAAGAGTCCCAACTGGCATTTGCTAATACCCTTTTCCACAAAGTCGATGGCACGTCCCACCTCCTTTGGGGAAACCCCGAGGTCACTGACAATGCTAAAGGCCACAGCGCAGGGGATATCATTGTCAACGGTGCGATCCCTGACGGCCGCCATGATCCTTGGATCGATATCCTGCGCCTTCTCATGCTTTTTCGCAAAATGCCCCTTGTCTTCGCGTGTCATTTGGTCTCCTCCCGCCCGAGTGAATCACGCCCTCGCACCCCTTGGCCTCCTGAAAACCGTTTTCAATAAAAAAATATATCAAACCTAAACATAACGCAAATTAGTTTAAGTTAATAATATCACGGCATTTTATATTTTTTCTCTTTGTCCGCCAAAAAATCCACGAGAGATCCCGTTACTCGTCCTTTAATCATACCCGAGCGTATCGGATTTCACAACAACTCCAATATTTCGAAACCTGATTTTATTGCGATGCAGGTTGTATTTACCGGCCAATTTCACTAATATGCCCCCATGTTGCGAATCGGTTCCCTTGAATTGGAAAATTGGCTGGTCATGGCCCCCTTGGCCGGCATCAGCACGCTTCCCTTCCGTTTGATGGTAAAAAGGCTTGGGGCGGGACTCGTCACGACCGAGATGGTCAGCGCCATGGGGATCACCCTCGGTAAAGAAAAGACCCTGCGCTACCTTAAAACCCATGCGTCGGAGCGGCCCCTCGCTGTCCAGATCTTCGGATCAAGACCGGATGTCATGGCCGAGGCCACCCGAACGGTCATCGAGGCCGGAGCAGGTCTGGTGGATATCAATATGGGATGTCCTGTCAAGAAAGTCGCCAAGACCGGGGCGGGAGCGGTCCTCCTCCGGAAACTCAAGAGGGTCGAAGAGATTGTCACCCGGGTCAGGCTTGCCTGCCGCGTCCCCTTGACCGTGAAAATCCGCACGGGATGGTCGCCCGGGGAACCAGTGGCGCTTGAAGTTGCTCATATTATTGAGGATTGCGGAGCAGACGCCATAACAGTTCACCCGAGATTTGCCACACAGGGCTTCTCGGCTCCCGCCGATTGGACCGTTATCGGGGAAGTCAAGGCAGGGCTGAAGATCCCGGTCATCGGGAACGGCGATGTCACAAAGCCCTCTCTTGCCCTGAAAATGAAGAAAGAGACAGGATGCGACGGTGTGATGATCGGCCGGGCGGCCGTTGGGAATCCCTGGATTTTCAAACAGACTCTCTGCCTAGAACGCGGACTTCCCGTCCCTGAACCCGGCCTGTCTGAGCGGAAGGCCCTTATCATGGAGCACTTTCGAATGCTCTCCGAATCCATAGGTGAATACCACGCCGCCCGTGCTATGCGCGGTCTGCTGCTCTGGTACACCAAAGGACTTCCCCACAGCAGTCGTTTCCGCGGCCAGATCACGCGGATCGGCGATCTGGATTCCCTCGTAAGCACTCTGGACAACTACTTTTCCCGACTCGAGGTCTCGATCCCGTGAAAGTCAAACTGGCAAGAACGGCAGGATTCTGCATGGGGGTGCACCGGGCCATGGACATGGTCCTCACGGAGGCCAACCGAGGCAAAAGGCCCATCTTCACCTATGGCCCCCTCATTCATAACGAGCAGGTCATCGACCTCCTGAAGTCGAAAGGGGTCGTCCCGGTCAAAGACATCTCCGGAATCAAGCAGGGCACTCTGATCATCCGCGCCCACGGCATCCCGCCCCAGGAGCGCGACTTTTTGCGGGCAAGCAACCTTCGAATCATTGACGCAACCTGCCCCAGGGTCGCCAAGGTCCAGGGTATCATCCGGTCTCACACCCGCAAGGGGTATACCGCTGTGATCGTGGGTGACTGCAATCACCCCGAGGTGATCGGTCTCATGGGATATGCCAACGGAAACGTCAACGTGATCAACCGCCCTGAGGAGGTGGCGGATCTGCCGAAGGCTGAAAAGCTTTTTGTGGTGGCCCAGACCACACAGGACGCGGAAAACTATCGGGAAATCCAGGAAGCGATCAGAAAGAAGGTGCCCGGAGCCAAAATTTTTGACACCATCTGTGATGCCACGCACACTCGGCAGGAAGAGGTGCGCAGCTTCGCCGGGCATGTGGACGGCATGGTTGTGGTCGGGGGATATCACAGCGGCAACACCAGGCGTCTGGCCCTGGTCGCCGAGGCCTCCGGTCTTCCCACCTTTCATGTAGAGACCGAAGATGAACTGGACAAGACCCTGCTCGCAGACATGGAAAGCGTCGCCGTGACGGCCGGTGCATCCACGCCCAACTGGATGATTAAAAAGGTCGTTCAAAAAATCGAAGGCATCCGGGGCCGCAAAGAAAACCCTCTGGATCGATGGATTCGAAAGGCCTTCAGGCTTCTATTTATGAGCAATGTCATGGTGGCCTTGGGCGGATTCTCTCTATCCTATGCAGCCACCATTCTCTCTGGGAAAAAACCGGACTGGATTCATCCCTCCCTGGTCCTACTCTACCTCTATGCCATGTATGTATTAAACCGGTTTCTGGACAAAGGCGCCAGTGCCTATAATGATCCCGGAATGGCCAGCTTTTACCGGCGGAACCGGTTTCTACTCATCTGCTCGGGCATGGTCGCCATCGCCGGCGCCCTCGGCATGGCCTATCATCTCGGTCCCCCGGTCTTCCTGGCCATGGCCGTTCTCTGCGTCCTGGGCATCATCTACAGCATCCCCTTGGTTCCTCCGCGACTCAGACACTTTTGGCGCTTCACCAAGATCAAGGACATCCCCGGGTCCAAGACACTGTCCGAGGCCATTGCCTGGGCCATGGTCATTGCTCTTGTTCCGCAACTAGAACCCAATTCCGCAGGAGCGCCGGAAACTGTGTTTATTTTTTTGCTAGTATTTACAATGGTTTACGTAAGGTCGGCCCTTTTTGACATCTTTCAGGCCCAGGGAGATCTGATTGTCGGCGCAGAAACCCTCCCGATCACCCTCGGGGAAAAAAGGACCCTGTGGCTCCTCAAAACCGTCACCCTTGCGGGGGCAATGCTTGCCCTCATCGCCCCCGCCCTGAGTCCGGTAAATGCCCTGTCTTTCCTTCTTCTGTTGTGCTATGCCCTCCTGATGCTCTCGCTTCTCACCTATGAGAAACGATGGCTCTATCCCGGCACCCGCCTTGGGGCCATGGTGGAGGGCAGCTTCTTTCTTGCCGGGCTTCTCTCCCTTTTCTGGCATTTGGTCACGTGACAAAGGTCAGCGTCATAATCCCCACCTACAACCGGTCGCACATGGTGACCCGTGCCGCCTCATCCGTCCTGTTCCAGACCTTCAAGGATTTCGAGGTCATTGTGGTGGACGACGGATCCACCGATGACACCCTTGCCCGGCTGGCCCCGTTCGGTCGTCACATCGTCCTCCTTCGGCACGCAACGAATCTGGGGGTGTCCGCGGCTCGGAATACCGGGGTCAGGGCCGCCCGTGCTTCTTTGATTGCCTTCCTGGACTCTGACGACTATTGGCTTCCCGGGAAACTTGCCGCCCAGGTAGAATTTTTTAAACAAAGGCCCAACGCTGTGGCATGTCAGACGGAGGAAATCTGGATCCGCAGAGGACGCCGCGTAAATCCGCGCAATAAACACCTTAAGCCCTCCGGAGACATCTTCCTGCCCTCCCTGAAGTTGTGCCTGGTCAGCCCCTCGGCCGTGATGGTCAAGGCCTCCTTGCTGCATGACATCGGTCTCTTTGATGAAGCCCTCCCGGCCTGTGAGGACTATGACCTGTGGTTGAGAATCTCGTGCCAATATCCCATTGAGCGGCTCGATAAATATCTTGTCGTAAAAGAAGGGGGCCATGCAGACCAGCTCTCGCTCCGCTACAGCGGTATGGACCGTTTCAGAATCAAGGCCATGCTGAAATTGCTCGAGACCGGCAGACTCACCGACAGGCAAGAGGAAGCGACCCTCAAAGAACTGTCATTCAAATGCCGCATATATGGAGAAGGATGTCTCAGGAGAGATAAAATCAAAGAAGGGAATAACTATCTTGCCCTTTCAGAAAAGGCGAAGAAAAAGACCTTTCGGGATCCCGGCGAGAAGGCCGAATCTATTCTTTTGGAAGAACCCGCACGTTGATCTTGCCCTCCAGAACCCTTTTGAAATGAAGGGCGTCCCCTTCCTCGCCCACAATCGCGCCATAGTGCATGGGGATCGCGCATTTGGGTTTGATGGCCAGGGCCGCCTTGACCGCTTGATCCGCGGTCATGACATATGTTCCCGACACGGGGAGCATGGCGATATCCACATGTAACCCTTTCATTTCAGGCATAAAATCGCAATCGCCAGCATGATAGATCCGAAAACCTTCCACCTCTACAATAAAGCCCAGCCACCCATTCCGGCGGGGATGAAAATCCTTGTCCACATTGTAGGACGGAACGGCCTCAACTTTCACCCCTTTGACCTCCAGAGACTCTCCCGGCTTGAGTACTCGCACGTCTCCGGACAGTTTCTTCTCTGAATCCTTTTCCGTGATAATGACCGTGCCCGGACTCTGAATCTTTGCCACATCTTCGGGAGAGCAGTGGTCAAAATGCTCATGGCTGATCATGATCAAATCGGCCTTCGGTCCGGAAGATATCTGGAAAGGATCAAAATAGAGCGTCTTCTCCGCATCGATCCGAAAGGTGTCATGCCCGAGCCAATGGATCTTTCCTGTCATGTCCTCAATCATTTTTTTCCCCTACTGAGCATAGTTTCGAATAATTTCGACGATCTGATCCACAAGATGGGGCAGGGGTTCACCGGTCACGCCCACAATCCGTATATTTTCTTGTGTGAGGGGAATCAGCAACTTCCGCGCCCTGCTTGAGCAAACGGCCTCCGCCACGACCGGAGAGACTTCCCCCATCATGGCATTAGGCATAAGAATAGCCACCGGGCCGATGAGAACATCCGCCCGGGCGCTTGAGTACTTGATGGCGTTTTCGCCCGTCGCCCCTCGGTTTGCACCGGCCTTCACCATCCGCGATGTGGCAATGGAATTCGTACCGAGCGCCCATATCTGAATATCCTTGACGGAAAGCGTTCTCAGGCCCTTGATAATCGCCGCTCCAATGCCGCCTCCCTGGCCGTCGATAACCCCTAAAATCATCGGTTCCTCCTTGTCGTTCATCATCACTCATTAGATTTAAATTGCATCCATTTTCGGATCTGGGTATGAGTAGAGAGACCTGCGCGGGACCATGTGCCATGAAAGGGTACGGGCATTTCCCTGCCAACACGCCCGATCGGCACACTGACATTTATAATTACAATATTATGTGCGATAATGCCAAGGAATTTCATTTTGACATCGCATGCATCCGGATCAAGGACGGCATAGCTTCAAAGTATGACCCGAATTGGACCGTGGATCGTCAAAAAAACCATGAAAAACCCGTTCATTGCGGAAGGATAACCCGATGATCCGCATTTTATTTTCTCTTGCATCCTATCTGGCCGGTGCCGTTCCCTTCGGTATGATAATCGCCCGCAAGGTCGCCGATATGGATATCACTCAAAGAGGCAGCGGCAATATCGGCGCCACAAACGTCGCCAGAGAACTCGGCCTCAAATGGGGACTTCTAACCCTTCTGCTGGACCTTCTCAAGGGATTTATCCCGGTCTCGTTGTTCGCGGTCTTTAGCCCAAATCAGGACCTTGGGCTTGCGGTGATCGGGTTGTCGGCCCTCCTGGGCCACCAGTTCTCAGTCTTCAAAAAATTCAGGGGAGGAAAAGGTGTCGCCACCGCCCTTGGAGTTTATCTGGCCCTTGCCCCTCTGTCCACACTCGTTGCGGTTGTTGTCTTCGTGCTGACGGTGGCTGTTTCAAAGTTTGTATCCCTGAGTTCCTTGCTCTCAGCCTGTATCATGCCGGTCTTGTTTGTGTTCACAGGCAGGGGCTGGGTTCTGATCACCGCGTCGATTCTTATGGCCGGTCTCATCTGTCTCAAACACCGGGAGAATATACAGAGACTGATCAGGGGTGAAGAGAGAAAATGGGGGAAAAAGGTTGCTAACCAAGAACCTCCAGCAACCGATCAAATTCGTCGTCAGAATAGAAATGAATGATGATGGTTCCTTGTTTGCCGCGCCTTTGGATTTCAACCTTTGTTCCAAGAGATCGTTTGAGAGAGTCCGTGAGAGACCTCATATAATGGTCCGGGGCGTCCTTCTTGTTTTTAGGGCGCTTTTTTTGCTGGCCTTTTTTCACCAGGGCTTCGGTCTGACGGACCGAGAGAGCCTTTTTGATAATGAAATCTCTTAAAGTTTTTTGCTCATCCGGGTCCTTGACCCCTGCAAGCACCCTGGCGTGTCCCATGGTCAGCCGCTCTTCGATCAAGTCTTTCTGAACAATCTTGGGCAGGCCCAAGAGTCTGAGCATATTGGTGATGGTCGATCGGTCTTTTCCCACTTTCCTGGCAAGAAGATCCTGAGTCGTTTGACTGTCCTCCAGCCAACGGCTATAGGCAAGGGCCTCTTCGATGGGGTTCAGGTCTTTTCGGTGGATATTTTCGATCAAGGCCAACTCCAGGGACTCAATGGGCGTGGTTTCCCTGACGACCACCGGGACCCTTTCCAGTCCCGCCCTTTGTGCCGCCCGCCAGCGCCGTTCTCCCGCAATGAGTCGATAGCCCTCTTCGGACTTGCTCACGAGAAGCGGTGTGATGATACCCTTCTCTTTAACCGAATTGACCAGATCAGCAAGCTCCTCCTCCCGAAATTCCAGACGAGGTTGATAGGGATTGGGTTGAATATCCTCAATGGGACATTGAAAAAAAACGCCTTCGTTCCGCGTCAGGGTGTCGGCTTCGGGGATGATGGCGGATAACCCCTTTCCCAGTGCCCGTCTTTTCGTCATACCGTTATGCTCCTCTTCCAATCAACTCTCTGGCCAACGCCAGGTAACTCTGTGCTCCCTTGGATTTTATGTCGTACAGGAGAATGGGCTCACCGTGGCTGGGAGCCTCACTCAGACGCACATTGCGCGGAATGATGGCATGAAAGACTCTTTCCTTGAAATGTTGCCGGACCTCTTCTTCAACCTGCAGAGAAAGATTGTTCCTTGCATCATACATCGTCAGAAGGATGCCGGACAAGGCCAGCGTAGGATTGAGCCCGTTTCTGACCGCTCTGAGGGTCTCAAGCAGTTGACCAAGTCCTTCGAGCGCATAGTATTCACACTGCAAGGGAACCATAACCGAATCGGCAGCCGTTAGGGCATTGACGGTCAAGAGACCGAGAGACGGTGGGCAGTCCACGAGGATGTAATCGTATTCGCTCTTCAAAGTGTGGAGCCGCTTTCGGAGACGGTATTCTCTCTTCTTTTCCGAGGCCATTTCAACCTCGGCACCGATAAGATCCTTATTGGCCCCGACAAGGTGTAACCCCTTGACTTTTGTCTCGACAATGTTGCCGTTCGAAGGTCCGGGTCCCAACAAAAAATCATAAAGCCCATTCTCAAGCAGGTCCTTGTCTATGCCGAGACCCGTCGTGGCATTCCCTTGGGGGTCACAGTCCACAACGAGACATTTCTTCTCTGCAACGGCCAGTGAGGCACCCAGATTCACCGCCGTCGTGGTCTTCCCCACTCCGCCCTTCTGATTGGCAATCGTGATAATCGTCCCCATGTATTGCGCGCCGTCCTCTGTAAATTTACCCTAGGCTGATAGCATACACACCGCCATTTGAAAAGGAAAAACCACCATGTTTCACGTGAAACATCGGAGTCGCTTTAAGCGGGCCAATCTCTCACTCTCGGAATCGCAACTCTTTCAATTTCCAAAAACATTCCAATGCCCTTTCTCTCGGCCTGATGATGAAAACATTGCGCCCCTCAATAGGGCCGGGACCTTCCTGAAACCAGTCTCACCAAAACGAATTTATAAAAAATATCGCCATATCCGGAAAATTTATTCTATATTTTGTATGCTCTAGTCTTATGATATACCATATATGGTATTTAGCGAGCTACCCCTGCTTTATCCTTGACCGCTCTTCCGGATGGAACTCAATGGTTTTTCCTAAAGAATCCTTGTGCTTCATGGATCGCCGCCCCATTGGACGCGAAGAGAACAAACCTTTGCTTTCACCCCATAGGGGTGGTGCCTACATTGCATGCCCGCATGACTATCGGAACGATAGACTGAAGATGAGATCTTCGACTTTCAATCTTCCCGGTCAAACTATACCGGCAGAGCCAAGTGTCTCTGATCTGTCCCCAAAAACCGGGTTTTTCACAGCGAATAAAATATGGTTTCCCGATGGTGTCCACCACTTTCAAGACAGGACTGGTCCGGATTGGTTGTATGTGAGTTCTTCCCGGTTTTTACGGGGAACATATGCTTTGGTATTTTCATCGTGGCCCCTGCACCGCGACATTTCACCCCTTCACATTTCGAGAATTCCATGGATTTCTCCCGATTAAAAGAAAAAACAATTTATTTTTTCTTCGTTCCATGCCCCTCCCACACCATTTCCATAGCCGTTTAGCCCATTTTTTATGTAGATTTTTCGACGTGTTATTCTACATTGCAAGAATCTTACCCTTTCCGAAAGGTAGACTTTACAATAAACCCTCGTCGAAAATATTCAGTTAATTGAAATGAAATTCGACAAAAATTGAATCATTCGGGAGAAAATGGGAGTTTGGTAATTGTTGATACATTTATAAACTAACCCGGCAAACGTTATAAAGCCTTTGAATTAAGTGCGAATTTGTCATCGCCGATTTTCTCTCTTTTCAGGCAGTGTTATGGGAATATTAGAAATTTAACTTTCTTTTCAATAGGTTAAAATGTGTCAATAAATCCTTTCCGGCTAAGTCATCCCCGCGATTCATTCCCTTTGACAGCCTTTACAATAATCGGATAGAACGCTGCTTCAAGTCGGGGGTTTTCTAACACTCTACTTCCTACCCTTTGAGGCAAGAATGACAGCCATATGGAATGATGTAAAAGATTTAATCAGGAGTACCCTCCCTGAAAAGAGTTTTTCTCTTTGGATTCGTCCCATCACTCTTCTTGAGACGACGGAGAAAAGCCTTGTTCTCGGATGCCCCAACAAATTCTCCAGGAACTGGATCTCGGAGAATTACGGCGATCTGATAGGACAAACACTCGATGAGGTGGGGAAGGGCAGTTACACTTTTTCGTTGAAAGTCTTGTCTCAAAAAAGACAAAAGCCGCGTTCCATGGCCTCAGAGGTTTCGCCCCAACTCAGTCTTCCCAAAATCCCAGTGAAAAATCGATTCTCCGCAAGGCCTCTCAACGATGAGTTCACCTTTGACCGATTTGTTGTGGGCAAATGCAATGAGTTTGCCTACTCAGCGTCCAAGGCCCTTTCCCATGAGGGTTCTCTCCCCTTTGATTCCCTCTTTATGCTCTCCAACACGGGTCTTGGTAAGAGTCACCTCTCTCAGGCGACCGGACGCGCTATTTTGGATAAGAACCCCAATCTCAAAGTCTACTACGTCACGGCAGAGGATTTCGTCAATGAAATGATTTTCTCCCTGAAAAATAACCGCATTGATGAGTTTAAAAATAAATACCGACGGTCCTGCGATGTGCTTCTCCTTGAGGAAGTCCATTTTCTCGGAGGGAAAGACAAGACTCAGCTCGAACTCGCTTACACCCTTGACGCGCTGCTTAACAACCGTAAGAGATTGATGTTCACAAGTTCTCTTTTGCCCAAAGACATTCCCAACATGAACAAAGAACTCTCTTCCCGCTTCACGTCAGGGATCATTACCACTTTGAGCAAGCCCGACTACCAAACCCGCATCAAAATACTTGAAAAAAAGGCCTTTGAACATCATCTCAACCTCTCCGAAGATATTATACACATGCTGGCAAAACACCTGACGGGAGATATCCGCCAGATGGAAAGCGCTCTCAGGTGCCTCAAGGCCAAATCTGAACTCCTCAAAGAAAAAATCACGCTCGATCTTACCAAGGAAGTGCTCAAGACCCATGTTTCCATGCAAGATTCGACCGGTATGGAAACCGCTAAGAAACTCGTCTGCCAATACTTTAAGGTTGACCCCCTCATTCTAAAATCAAAATCAAGGAAAAAAATCCACGCCTTTCCGCGCAATGTCTATATTTATCTTTGCAGAAACTTCACAGAAATGACGGTCGAGGAAATAGGCAAATCCATCAACCGCAGCCACTCCACGGTGGTGTATGCCTACGAAACCATAGAAAAGAAGATGAAAACCGATCAGAAGGTGAGAAACCAGGTCAATTTTCTCGTTGAGAAAATCAGAGACACGGTAAAATGATCGCTAAAGATCCGTTACCCCTAAAAAGCGTTATTCTCAAGATCCTGCTGTTCTGTTGCGGCCTGATCACGGCCTACATCTTATTCGTCAGCCTTGTTTCAGTCTGGGTGGGGCTGAATCATCCGCAACAGGACGGGTTTTGGATGCCTGTAGCCACAGGAGCCTTTTTCATGATTGCGACCCTCTGTCTGTTTTTGCGCCTGCTGAAATTCGTTCTGAATCAAGTAAAAGAAAAAGACTTTATTGATCTGTAGGCTGAGGCTTCTCCGGTTCTTGAACATCAAGGCCACCCGGCCAGGCGTGGCCCGGGGATCTTTTTGTGCCGGTGATGTGGGGTTAGTTGTTCTTCTCTTTATAGAAATTTCTCAAATATTCCTCATCTGCCGGCGATAGACTAAATCGTTCCCCCGCTTTCGAAATGAGCGTTGAAATGTTCGTGTTCTCATCTTCGAGACGTTCATCCGATATCCACCTTACCGCTTGCCTTATCTTTTCGCCCTTTGGTTGAATCGTCGCCATCAAAAATTCCTCCCCTCTTTTGGTTTATACCCCGGGCCTCGACCCAAAAAACCACCCTATCCAAATCCTGCAGATCGCAAAATCCCCTGAAACCGCGTTTAAAGGCCCTCATTTTCACGATTTCCCATGGGCAACATACTACTTGAAAAGGCATGGTCTGTCGATAGGTATTGGATTCTTTGCCGGTCGTGGGATCGTATGGGGATTTCGGTGGAAAATCGGAATGTAAGTCATAGGATATAAAACCTTCGGGCAAAGGGACTCCTGACCGGGTCCCTAAAAATCAGCTTCCTTTGTCCCCGCATCCCATTTCCCGTGTCGCACGATCTCCCCTTCGATCATAAAGATGACCTCCTGTGCAATATTGGTCGCATGATCGGCAATACGCTCCAGGTGCCGTGAGATGGTCAGAAAGTTGATCAGATAGTCCACATGCTCGGGCGCACGGCGAATAATTTCCTTCAGGTAATCGTAGTTTTGGCAGTGGATATTGTCGACCTGATCATCCATTTTCATGACCTTAATGGCAAGCTGCAGATCCAGATTGACCAAGGCGTCCAGGCTCCATTTGAGCATCGTGGCCGCCTTTTCCGCCATCAGGGCATAGTCCATGGAGATTTCCATTCTCTCCCTTTCGGCGATGCTGTGGACCCTTTTGGCCACATTCACGGCCTGGTCACCAATGCGCTCGAGATCATTGTTGATCTTTATCACGGCAATCAGAAACCTCAAATCCACGGCTACGGGCTGATGCAGGGCCAGGATCTTGAGGCATTCTTCTTCAACTTCCACCTCTTGCTCGTCTATCTCATAGTCACGCCTTCGTATCTCGTTGGCCAGTTCCCCGTTTTTTTTCTCAATGGCCTTGATGGCCATTCTGACCCGTTCTTCAACCATTCCGCCGAGGGCCAGAATCCTCTTTTTGATGTGATCCAGTTCCCGTTCCAAACGATGCGGCATCTTTTGACTCCTTTCGTGTTTATCCAAACCTGCCCGTAATATAGTCCTCGGTCTGCTGGAGTTTCGGCCGCGTAAACAGCCCCTGGGTTTCCCCCGTTTCGATCAGTTGCCCCAGATAGAAAAAACCCGTCACATCCGAGACCCTCGCCGCCTGCTGCATGTTGTGGGTCACAATGATAATAGTATAGGCCACCTTTAACTGTCCGATCAACTCCTCGATCTTTTGCGTGGCAATGGGGTCCAGGGCCGAGCAGGGTTCGTCCATGAGGAGCACTTCAGGCTCCACGGCCATGGCCCGGGCAATACAAAGGCGTTGCTGCTGCCCCCCGGATAATCCCAGGGCCGATTCATTCAGCCTCTCCCGCACTTCTTCCCAGAGGGCGGACTGTTTGAGGCACTCCTCCACTCGGCTTTCGATAAATTCCCTGTCTTTGATCCCGTTGACCCTCAGCCCATAGGCGATGTTCTCGAAGATGCTCTTAGGGAAGGGATTGGGTTTCTGAAATACCATGCCCACCCGGCGCCGAAGGGTGACCACATCCACACCGGCATCATAGATGTTTTCACCGTCCAGCCGGATCTCCCCCTCCGCCCGACTGTAAGGGATCAGGTCGTTCATACGGTTAAGACACCGCAAAAGAGTGCTCTTGCCGCACCCGGAAGGGCCGATTAGGGCCGTCACCTGGTTAGAATAAAACTCCAGGGATATATCCGTCAGGGCGCGAAAATCCCCATAATAAAAATTAAGGTTTTTTGCGTCCATTTTTAAAACTTTATCCACCATTTTTATCCCTTCTGATTTCTGCATCCTTGCCCTTATCCTCTCCTACAACCGTTTTCGCAATCGGGACCGGTAGATGACGGCCACCAGATTCAGCCCGAACACCAGCACGATCAGCACCAGGGCCGTGCCATACTGAAGGTGCCTGGTCGCCTCGATGTCCGTTCCCGCCGTGGCGAGCACATAGATATGGTAGGGAAGGGCCATGATTTCGTCAAAAACAGAGTCGGGCAAAGTGGGGGTAAAAAAAACAGCGGCCGTGAACATAATGGGGGCCGTTTCTCCGGCCGCCCGGCTGATCCCGAGTATCGCTCCGGTCAGGATGCCGGGCAGGGCCGCGGGCAGCACCACCCGATAAATGGTCTGCCATTTGGTGGCCCCGAGCCCCAGGGAGGCCTCCCGATAGGTATCCGGAACGGTCCTGAGGGCCTCCTCCGCGGAACCGATGATGACGGGGAGTGTCATGGCCCCAAGGGTCAAAGAGCCTGCCAGGATGCTCACCCCCATTTTCAAATAGACCACGAAAAAGGCGAGCCCGAATAAGCCGAAGACGACGGAAGGCACCCCGGCAAGGTTGTTGATCCCCAGCCGAATGATCCGTATCACCTTTCCAGGCCTGGCGTACTCGTTCAGATAGACGGCCGAGGCCACACCAATGGGAAGGGCCACGGCGATCGCCCCCAGGCTCAGGACAACGGTCCCAACGATGCAGGGGAGAATGCCCCCTTTGGTCATGGAATCCCTGGGGGCCTGCGTCAGAAAGGTCCACGTGATCGCCCGCCAACCCTTGGCCAGAAGAAAATAGACGATGACCACGAGGGCCATGCCGTTGATCACGGCGGCGATCTTGAAGAGACTGAATATCAAACCCTGCAGGATCTTGCGCCGCCCTATATGTGCGCCCAAAGAAAAGACCTCGGCCATTTTTCGTTTCCTTCCCCTCACTTGACCGATGAAAGACATGGTTTCTTCATTTATTTTTTCTGTGATCGTTTCATTCATTTCCGTTTTTGCGTCGCTCCCTTGCATTGGCTCATCTTTCAGGCTTTCCGGCCCCATGCTCATTATTCTTCGCAACCTTCACAGGTCTTTCTCGCCGGGGCACATCCTGCCTTGCTTCTCTTTTCATAGGTTCCCTCAAAGGGTCGCCGCCCCGACCTGCCGGTATTTGTTGGAGATATAATCCGCCACCAGATTAAAGGCCATGGTGAAGAGAAAAAGGACGATACCCGTGGCAAACAATGCGTAATAATGATCTCCACGAAACGGCGCCTCCGCCATCTCTGCGGCAATGCTAGCAGGCAGCGGTCTCACCGGATCAAATATGGAACCGGGAACCATGGCTGCTCCCCCTGCGACCATCAGCACCACCATGGTCTCCCCGATGGCCCGGGACATGCCCAGGATCACCGCGGTGCTGATGCCTGAGATGGATGCCGGGACAGTGACCCGCCAAATCGTCTCCCAGTGGGTGGCCCCAAGGGCCAGAGAGGCCTCTTTGAGTTCCTGCGGTACGCTAAAGACAGCGTCTTCCGACAGGCTGCATATGGTGGGGATCGACATGAAGGCGAGCATCAGGGCTGCGTTGAAGAGGTTAAGACCGGTTGCAACACCAAAGGCCTCCTGTAAGAAAGGCGCCACCACCACCATCCCGAAAAACCCGATCACCACAGAGGGCAGGGCCGCCAGGAGTTCCACCATCGGCTTGACCCATTCACGCACCCTGGCCGAGGCGACTTCGGCGAGATAGAGGGCGGTCAGTACGCCAAGAGGAATCGAGATCGCGGAGGCCACACCGGTCACGGCGAGGGAGCCCACGATCAGGGCGAAAATGCCGAATGCTGGGGGATCATCGGTGGGATACCAGTATTTTCCAAAGACGAAATCCTGCGGCAACACCTTGCTGAAGATGGGGATGCCTTCCACGAAAAGAAACACGAGGATCAGGCCGAGGGTCACGATGGAGGCCAGGGCCAGGCCGAAAAAGGTGAAACGAATGAGCCTTTCAGTGCGACGGCGGCTTTGACCTGTCTTTTGCGCTCTTGTCAACTTACTTTCCTTCAACCACTTTTAAGAGCCATAGGTCCATGAAGGCCCTGCTCTCAAAAAGAACTCAGGCGCTCCCCAAATTCAGACGGGAGCGCCTGAAACATTTCTCTTAAAGATTAGAAAAGGGGCACATAACCGGCTTCGCCGACATATTTCTGACCCTTCTCCGGATTCATTACAAAGTTGATGAAATTGAGGGTGTCGCCTTGGGGCCACCCGGCGGTAAACATGAAGAGAGGGCGGCTGATCGGAAACGTCCCGTTGAGAGTAGTTTCCGCAGATCCCTCGACATTGTCTACCGTCAGGGCCTTGACCCCAGGATCCATATAGCCGAGTCCGATGTACCCGACGGCGTTTTTATTCTTTGCCACGGCCTGCACGATGGCCCCGTTGGAGGCCTGAAGCAGGGCGCCGGGAAAGACCCTTTCTTTTTTCATGACCTTCCCATGCCATACCTCGTATGTCCCGGAAGAGGTGTCCCTCGAGATCACGACGATCTTTCTATCAGGCCCCCCTAGTTCTTTCCAGTTCTTGATTTCACCTTTATAGATGGCCTTGAGCTGGTCCATGGTCAGGTTGGTCATTGTGTTGCTCGGGTGCACAACGGGCACGATGCAATCGTAGGCCACCGCAAAGGGAACGGGATACCGCCCCTTTTCCACGGCAAGCTTTACTTCCTTGTTCTTGATGAATCGGCTACTGTCGGCGATGTCCGTGGACCCGTCGATCAGGGCCTTGATGCCGTTACCGGACCCGCCACCGGAAAGGGAGATCTTGACATCGGGATTTTGCTGCATGTAAGCCTCCGCCACCTTTTGGGCGATCGGCAGTACGGTTGTGGATCCCTTTATGACGAGATTACCCGCCCAGGCGGCGCCAGCCACAAGGATGAACACCAGGGCCAGGACTAAAATTGCAAAACCTCTTTTCTTCATTTTTTCCTTCATTTTTTCCTCCCATTTTTTACGTTTATCATTTTCATCATTGATTGTTAGAATAGGGTTAGGACTTTTTTAGCGTTTCGTTAAGTCGTGCCCATCCGGAAAGGATACATTCCGGGAAAGAATAGGCCCCGTCTGTTTGGAAAAGGTTAAGGGAAAATGAGAATAGCGTGAAAAGCCAGGAGAGGTGGAATCTTGTCCGTCAGAACCAAGGGTCTCTGACCTGGCCCTTCGAAGATCCAGTGCCACGGGGAAAGACGAGGTTTTTAACAGCGAATAAAGGGGCCTCAGAGGACACCCCCTATGCCCCAGAGGCCGTGGGGGCTTCATCAGACGGTTTGACATGCCGTCAACCATGACATCACACCCTACGGTGAGTTAGTGTCTATCCACGAAGGGTTAATTATCTGAAATAAATACAAAAAAAGCGCATTTTAAGGTGGACAAATTCATTCGCAAGTTGTTATAAAAAGAGTGCAAACAATTGATATAACAGCAAAAGCGAAAAAAGGAGCCACCAAAAAATGCGCAAAAAGGATCAAAAACAGATGCCTCTTATGATTACCGGTATTGACCATCCACACGCTACCGAATTGAAAGGCATCAGCAAAATTCTTGATGACAATTCTATCATTTACGAATAGGTCTTGCAAGATCTCACCAGGGACGTCACTCATGTGGATTCCGGAGCCGAAGGCATGACGGCAGAGCAGGTTGTTCGGGCCGCCGTCATTAAACAAATGGAAGGCTTCAGCTATGAGGATCTGGCGTTTCATCTTCTCGATTCGGTCTCCTATCGTGGATTCTGTCGAATCGGTTTTGCTGACAAAGGATTTCAGAAGTCTGCCCTGTGTCACAATATTAAAGCAATATCGTCCCAGACGTGGGAGGCGATCAACCGTATCCT
>Ga0272442_10000052_pt1 | contig 178395 bp, 150 predicted proteins | sample SSMForm2O_FD_200262 | JGI IMG/M metagenome (GOLD analysis project Ga0272442, IMG submission 200262) | Marine sediment archaeal communities from Little Sippewissett salt marsh, Falmouth, MA, United States - SSM-Form-2O | ecosystem: Environmental > Aquatic > Marine > Wetlands > Sediment ... | reverse complement strand
TTCTTGTCTTATGGTTTTCTTTGAATATGCCGCGGACGGCGCTTGTGACGGTTGTAATGCCGGGTTTCTTTACTCCGCGCATACTCATGCAGAGGTGTTCGGCTTCCACGATAACGAGCACGCCGAGGGGCTTAAGTTTCTTCATTATGATATCGGCTATCTCTGTTGTGAGCTTCTCCTGCACCTGGGGCCGCTTTGCGAGTATGTCTACCACGCGCGCCAGTTTGCTTAGGCCGGTGATTCTATTGCCCTTGGGAATATAGGCAACGTGGGCTTTCCCTATGAAGGGTATGAAATGGTGTTCGCAGACCGAATACATCGGTATATTTTTTAAGAGTATTATCTCCTGGTGCTCCTTGTCGAAGATGACCTCAAGCTCTTTCTCCGGGTTTCCTTTTATCCCGGAGAAGATCTCTTCATACATGTCGGCAACCCTGCGCGGGGTGTCTATCAGGTCTTTACGCCTGGGATCATCCCCTATCGCCTGGATTATCGTCCTGAACGCCTTCTCTATCTTCTTCTTATCCATTCACAACTCCCTTATGATTGTCTGCGGTGCTCTATGACAATGATCTTACTTTCCTATGCAGAATCTGGAAAATATAGTGCCCAGTATGTCATCCGTGTATACTTTACCGACTATCTCTCCAAGGCAGTCGATTGCCTCCCGCGTGTCGAGGGCCGCTAACTCAGGGGCCACCTCATTTTTTATTCCTCTTGCGGCTCTATCAAGAGCCTCAAGCGCTTTCTCGACCGCCGCCTTCTGGCGTATATTGCCCAAGAGGATCTCGCCGGAAGAACTTAACTTACCGCCGATTATCTCATTATATATCTTCTTCTCCAATCTATCAATACCTTGTTGCCTTAAGCAGGATATCTTTATGGTCTTATTTTTGCCGGCGAGCCTCTTTACCGTTTCGATTTTCTGCTTGGGTTTCAAATCGCATTTGTTCACGGCTATGATGGCCGGCCTCTCTCTCAACGATCGTATTAGCTTTTTATCTTCCCGGGTAAGCCTTTCGCTTCCGTCTATTACGCAGAGGATGAGGTCCGCCCTTTCCATATATTGACGGCTTTTATCCATGCCGGCCTTCTCGGCGACGCCCCTTTGATTCCGGAAACCCGCCGTATCCACAAGTCTCACCGGCAACCCTCCTATGTTTATAAGCTCTTCGATTGCGTCCCTTGTGGTGCCGGGTATATGGGTCACTATGACGCGGTCTTTCCTGAGAAGCACATTCATGAGACTCGACTTACCGACATTTGCCCTTCCGCAGATGACGGCAACCGCCCCCTCTTTTATGATCTCGGCTTTATAGTAATTATCGGAAAGGCTCTTAAGTCTTTTGGAGACGAAACGTAAATTCTTAAACCAGACGCGGGGTTCATCTCTTTCCACATAGTCGGGAAAATCTATGCACGCCTCTATCTGGGCGCAGACAGAGAGAAGGCTTTCTCTTATGGAATCAAGTTCGGCCGACAGCGCCCCGCCCAACTGGTGCATGGAGGCGCGCAAGCCGGTTTCCGTCTTGGCCTTTATTATATCAAGTACCGCTTCCGCCTGCGCCAGGTCTATGCGCCCGTTTAAAAATGCCCTTTTGGTGAATTCGCCCGGCTCCGCCACGCGCGCGCCGTTCTTTACGGCAAGGTCAAGCACTTTCCTGAGGGCCATTACTCCGCCGTGGCAGTTTATCTCGACGATATCCTCCCTGGTGTATGTCCTGGGGGCCCTCATCACAGTAAGAAGGACTTCGTCTATGATATCCTTTTGGCGGACCTCTTTTATCTTGCCCCCTCTTCTGCCCCCGGGCTTGCCTTCTCTCCGGCTGCGTCTTTTAACTATATAGCCATAGTGAACCGTATGAGATTTGAAAGCAGGGACTTTCCTCTTATCCGCGGACAGAAAGATCCTGTCGGCTATATCAAAGGCCTCTTCGCCGCTTAATCTCACTATGCCTATTCCACCCTCTCCTACGGGGGTGGATATCGCCGCAATCGTTTCTTCCATATTTAATGAAGGGGACGTTTCACTTTCACCTAACTGCTTACTCAGTAATAGGTTAGGACTGGCGCTGGACCAAATAGCGCGTACAGCCAATCTATTTTCACTTTTCTGCGTGCTTCGCGCCATGCCGAATCATCACTTTTCCGCCCCATGGAAATCATGGGAACTAGGGGAATCCATGCCGGATCGGTCCAGCGTGCTTTCTAAGTCTTTGTTTTGCAATGGCTTAGGTGAAAGTGAAACGTCCCCTTTATTGCAGATCTGCATGGCCTCGGCCACTAGATAAAGTGAGCCGGTTATCAGGATGAGATCATCCTTTCCGGCTTTTTCGCCGGCCGCCAATATGGCATCTTTTACCGACTCCGTGGTTACGACATCTATCTCATCCTTATATTTAATAAGTTTACCTAATATATCCACGCTTGAAGCGGCCCGTTCAGAGTTGGGCCTTGTAACGATTACGGTAGACGCCAGGTCGCTAATCTGACGCAGCATCCCGTCTATGTCCTTATCGCACATCGCGCCGAATATGAGTATCAAGCGCCTGTAACCAAACACGCGAAGAAGGGCTTTCTTAAGTCTCATGGCGCTTGCCGCATTCTGCGCGCCATCCACGACGGTGGTCGGCTCTGTCGCTATTACCTCCAACCTGCCCGGCCACCTCGCCTTCGCCAGTCCGCTCTTTATGACGTCCTTCTTTATGAATACGCCTTTGGGCTTGAGCGCCTCCGCAACCGCTACGGCCAAAGCTGCATTCTCCACCTGAAAATCCCCCAACATCTTTATCCTGAGAAATGTGTATTCGCAGGATTTGGTAAGGAGGCTGAACTGTTGGCCGCGGATCGAGGAATCGTGTATCTCAAAGAAGAGATCCCTGCTCAATACGGTCAGGCCGCACCGTTTGGAGACAGCCGTCTCCGAGATGACCTTCATGACCTCCGCATACTGAAGGGCGCTTATAACGGTTGTGCCGTCCTTTATTACGCCGCACTTTTCAAAGGCTATCTCGCCGAGGGTGGATCCCAGATACTTGGTGTGGTCGAAGCTTACCGGTGTTATGACCGAAATCATGGAATCGGCGATGTTTGTCGAATCGAGCCTGCCCCCCATCCCGACCTCAAGGACCGTAAAATCCACCCGGGCCCTCCTGAAATATATGAACGCCATCATAGTACATACATCGAAGTAGGTGGGGCTGCTTCCCTCTTTGTCCATCTCATCCAGGGCGGGCTTGATTTCGTCCATAACGGAGGCGACCTCGGACTCGCTTATAACTTCATCTCCAATCCTTATCCTTTCCCTAAAAGATAACAAATGGGGCGAGGTATATAAACCCACGCGGTAGCCGGCTTCGGTGAGTATGGAATTCACGAATGCCGCCACCGAGCCCTTTCCTTTAGTGCCGCTTACGTGGATGGAGGCCATGCCTTTGTGCGGATTACCGAGGAGGGCTGCGAACCGGCGCATGCGGTCCAGCTTTAGCGATTCCCTGTAGTCGTAATCGCTTCTTCTTTCGAGATTTACCAATGAATCGAGATATGAGAGGGCGTCGCGGTAAGTCATTTTAGGTTTCGAGGTCTCTCTTTGAGGCGTCTGAATTATTTCCGGGCGGCTTCGGCGCGCGATGCCGCGCGGCAGAACTAATGCTTAAAATGCCGCATTCCCGTGAAGACCATGCTAAGCCCGAGCCTGTCCGCAGCCTTTATAACCTCTTCATCGGCGACGGAGCCGCCGGGCTGTATAACGGCCTTCACTCCGGCATTCGCCGCCGCTTCGATGGAATCGGGCTTCGGGAAAAAGGCGTCACTTGCCAAAACCGAACCCCTTGCCTTATCGCCGGCCTTGTTTATGGCAATGACAACGGAATCGACGCGCGACATCTGCCCCGCGCCCATGCCCACGGTCTTCCTTCCGCTCGCAAGGACGATGGCGTTGGATTTAACGTGCTTGACGGCCTTCCAGGCAAAATATAACGAATTCAGTTCTTTGGGGGAGGGCCTCCTGCGCGTGACGCACTTGAGATCCTTCTTTGCGATATCCGCCCTATCCCTTTCCTGGAAGAGCACGCCGCCTCTGATCTTTTTGATATCGAAATCTTTCGGCCCGGAATCCACTTTTTTCCTGAAATCGGCCTCCATTATCCTGAAGTTCTTCTTTTTAGTCAGTATCTCCAATGCCTTGCCGGAATATCGCGAGGCGACAATGCACTCGAGGAAACCCGCGCCCCGCACGGCGCGCGCCGTCTCGATATCGACGGGGCCGTTCAAGCCTACTATGCCTCCGAAGGCGCTCATCCTGTCGCAGTCGTGGGCGTCCATAAAGGCGCGCTTTATATCCGCCCCTATCGCTATGCCGCAGGGCGTGGCGTGTTTTATTATGACGCAGGCCGGTTCGGAAAACTCGGAGACTGTTTCAAGGGCCGCGTCGAGGTCTATGATATTATTAAAAGAGAGGTCCTTGCCGTGGAGCTTCTTCGCAAAGACCAAAGACGGTTTTATTGCGGAGTTCTTATCGGCGAAAAAGGCCGCTTTTTGATGAGGGTTCTCTCCGTACCTCAAATCCCTGATCTTCCGAAACGAAAGGCGGGGGTTTTCGGGGAATACGGACGGCGCGGCGGCGGATTCTTTGCGCCCCCTGAGATATGCGGTAATGATGCTGTCGTACTCCGCGGTCTTTTCGAACGTCTCAACCGCGAGGGAATGGAGCGTGTCCTCGCACAAAGAGCAGTCGTTCTCCCCGAGTTCGCGAAGTATGGCTTCGTAGCGCAGCGGGCTCGATACGACAGCCACATCCTTAAAGTTCTTCGAGGCGCTGCGAAGCATGGAAGGTCCGCCTATATCGATGTTCTCTATGGCCTCTTCGAAAGTGGAGCGCTTCTTTGATATGACCTCGCTGAACGGATACAGATTAACCACTACCATATCTATGAATTCTATCGAATGTCTGCCCGCCTCTTTCAGATGTTTTGCATTGCCTCGCAGGCCAAGGAGAGCGCCGTGTATCTTGGGATGGAGAGTCTTTACCCTGCCGTCCATTATCTCCGGAAAACCGGTATAGCTCGAGACATCTTTCACCCGCAGCCCTAACGACCTCAAAAACCTTGCGGTGCCGCCGGTCGAGATAATATCCACGCCCAACGAATCCAATCCCTTGGCGAAATTCTCAAGACCGCTTTTATCCGCTACGCTTATAAGCGCTCTCTTTACTTTCATATGCACCCCGTTCGAGAATCTTATGTTATCACACTTCCACTTCATTTAGCCGCATTTGGAGTAGCCGCAGGTATTGCAAACCTGGCAGCCTTCCACATGCCTGAGCGCGGCTCCGCAATCGGGGCAGACGCCAACAACGCTTCCCGCTCTGCCTTTTTTGGAACTCTTGGCCTTCACTTCCGTCTTTACGCCGCCCGCCTCCACGGCGGCAGGCGCATCATCCTGCGGGATACTGCCTGAGTTCGCCTTGGTCTCTTCCTCTTTTTTGGCCCCGCCGGCGGCAAAGGCCTCATTCAACATCTCGGCTCTCTCTTCGTTCTTTCGCTCAATCTCTTTCCTCTCGGCCATGCGCCTTTCTATCACGCGCGCGATGGCGTCACTGCATGAAAAGATCCTGCCGCCGCCCTTCTCCCAGCTGGGCGAGGGGCAGCGAATACCCCTCAACTGGCTCACTATGGACTTCACCTCCACGCCGCTTCTCAGCGCAAGAGAGACAAGCCTGCCTATGGCCTCCAGCTGGCTGGTAGCGCAGCCGCCGGCCTTGCCCATCTGCATGAATACCTCAAAGGGCCTGCCCGTCTCATCGTTATTCATGGTGACATAGAGGTTGCCGCAGCCGGTGCTTACCTTCGTGGTGGTGCCGAAGACGACCGAGCCGCGCGGTTTCGGTTTAAGCCTGGCGGTCGATATCTTCTCCAGTTCTTCGGCGATCTTTTTCCTTTTCTCTTCCCCGGCTTCGGAGACGGTTTCTTTGTTCACCTTCTCTATGTTCAGTACCTGCTCCTCCCTGCTTTTATTCCTGTATATCGTTATGCCCTTGCAGTCATACTTATACGCCCATAGGTAGGCCTTCCTGACGTCTTCTACCGTAGCATCCGAGGGGAAATTGATGGTCTTGGAAACCGCATTATGCGTATACCTCTGGAAAACACCCTGCATCCTTATGTGATATTCGGGTTTTATGTCAAGGGATGTCCTGAAGAGCCTCTTTACGTCCTCGGGTATCTCGTCTATCTTCTGTATGCCGCCTTCCTTTGCAATCCTTTTCATGAGTTCCTCGGAATAAAAACCTCTCTCCTTGGCAACCTCCAGAAACAAAGGATGCACCTCCACAAGCTCTTCGTTATCCATGACATTTCTGATATAGGAGACCGCAAATATCGGTTCGACGCCGCTTGAGCAATTGGCTATTATGCTCAAGGTTCCCGTAGGCGCAATCGTGGTGAGGGTGGCATTCCTCATGCCCCGGGTGCCCTCTTTGTTGTAGATGCTCTCCTTGAAAGCCGGGAACGCGCCTCTTTTTTCGGCGAGGTCCATAGAAGCCCTTTCGGCGTGCTTCATGATGAACTTCATTATCTTCTCGGCAACGTCCAGCGCCGCCCTGGAATCGTACGGTATGCCCATGCGTATAAGCATGTCGGCAAAGCCCATAACGCCCAGCCCGATCTTCCTGGTCTCCAGGGTCTTCTCCTTAATGATGGGCAGTGGAAATTTATTTATCTCTATGACGTTGTCCAGGAAATGGACCGCAGCGTCCACGGTATCTGCCAGTTTATCCCAGTTTACCTTACCGTCCTCGACCATCTTCGAGAGGTTGATGGAACCGAGGTTGCAGCTTTCGTAGGGAAGGAGCGGCTGCTCACCGCAGTTCGAAACGGCAATACCGTTGGCGATGAAAGAATGGGTCGCCGGTTCGGTTAAATCATAGACCTCGTAGACGCCATGATGCTTGACGCTTTTAACGGTATCTTCAAATTTCGAGGAATAAAACGCGTGTTTCTTTATGACGTCAATTTTCCGCGCGTGCTTATCGCAAAGGAAACCTACCTCCTCCAAAAAAACGCCGAGGCTTTCCCTGCTTATCTGCAATTCATGGCATACCCCGTCCAAGCTGTAGGTTCTTTTTCTGCCGTCTCTGGTTACATAAGGAAAACCTGTCCTGGTATCGCGGCTTCTATCATAAAGCCTGGAGAATATACCCATATTTAAAAGAAGCAGCTGTGTCTCCTTCAGCAGTTCCCGCGATTTGGAGGTGAGGCGAACGTAGGAAGTACCGTTATCATTTATGCCTACGGTACCATCGGCAGAGAATAGCCCCTGCAGAAAACCGGTTACGGCTTCTTTTGGCGCCGTAAACACGGATACGGGAACGGTTTTCTTATCCGCCTTTACGGCTTTTATCCCCATGGCTTTGAAGAAATCTACAAACCTTCCGCTGTGATATGAAAGGTGAAAAACCCCGTTTTCCCGAAGTGTCTCTTTTACATCCCGGCCGTAAAAACCATTTAAAATAGGCTTCAGATAATGCAGTATTTCCCGATCACCGGCACCAAAGGCAAATCCCGCGCGGCAGTTTTTGCCCTCATCCCGCAGCCATCCGTCACCGACAAGCCAGCCTAAAACCTGGCCCAGTTCCCGGCTCCATTCATGCGGAAAACCGAACTTATACACCCTGCCGTTCTTCGCCTTATATTCGTTCTCCGGCTTAACAGGCAGCGCGTAATCCCTGCCAAATCTTCCGGCCCCGGGTTGTATAAGCACCTTGTCTTTCCCCGTCCTTAAGCTGCCCGCATCAACCCATCCGTCTTCGGTCATGATCCGGTGATCCGCAGTAACAATGAGCTCAAAACCGCATTTGGTCTCAATCTTAAGTACCGGCTTGATACCCGTTTTAAAAGCCGCTCGCATCCTATTTAGGGATACGGCCGGTTTTACCTGTGTAGCAAGATTTCCCTCCGCTTTCCCGCCGCCGTCATGAATGCCACAAATCCTATCATCCGTGCACACACTGATGCCTCCGTCCGAATAGTCTGCGGCTAGCTCTTTAATCCTAATCAAGCCGTGTTCTGTGGGCACCAAGGTATCGCCGCTTACGCAAGGATTAGTGCTTTCGATCCGGCCCAGCTTCGGAGTGGGGTTTGCCCTGTTCAGCCTGTCGTCGAAGATGATGCCGGGCTCGCCGTTTTTCCATGCCATATTCACTATCTTGTCGAATACCTCCCGGGCCTTAAGCTCCCCTGTCTTCTTTTTGGTACGCGGGTCTATGAGATCGTAGGTCTCGTCGCTGTCCACCTTTTCCATGAACTCGTCGGTCACAAAGACGGATATGTTGAAATTCGTTATGTCTTTTGTGTTTTCCTTGCAGGCGAGAAATTCCAGTATGTCGGGATGGTCCACGCTCAGGATGCCCATATTGGCGCCACGCCTCGTGCCGCCCTGCTTGACTGCCTGTGTGGCGGAGTCAAAGACCTTCATGAATGAGACCGGGCCGCTTGCCACGCCGCCGGTCGATTTCACTACGCTGTTCTTGGGCCTCAGGTTAGAGAAGGAAAAACCCGTTCCGCCTCCGGATTTGTGAATAAGGGCCGCCGATTTCAGGCTGTCGAATATGCCCTCCATCGAATCCTGCACCGGCAGTACAAAACACGCGCTCAGCTGCTGGAGCTCCTTACCGGCGTTCATCAACGTGGGGCTGTTCGGCAGAAATTCCAGATTCTCCATAATGGAACGGAACTTATCCTGCGTCTTCTTCGTGTTAGCTTTTTTGCCATACCTTGCATCAGCGGAGGCGATATTGGAGGCAACCCTCTGGAACATATCCTCGGGTTCTTCGGTGATATTGCCTTCGACATCCTTTTTCAGATATCTCTTCCTGAGAACACGAAGCGCATTTTCGGAAATCACGGGCATTCGGCGTCCATTATCCATATCGAACCTCCTCCGGCGCGTTCCGTAAAGAGGCGCAAAGTAACCCCGCACGGAACGGTAAATCCACTTCTGATACGAATACGAAAAACCTGCCAAAAAACGGAATAGGGCAAAAGGTGCTTATGGTACGCATATATCCGGAACTTGACAAAATTCTCTGCCTTCGTTGGGACGAAGTAGACTCTATTTAATATATTGGGAACTTTTCTTTATCCGTAAATAAAATACCGAAAAAAATATACCACAAAAGGCGTGGTCTTGTCAAGGCCTAAAACACTATATATTGTGTTTCCGAATGGACTTCACTGCTATTAGTTGTGGTTTAGGGACAGCCTATTTTGTCCTTCTCTTCGTCTTGGAGGTCTCTTTTATCTCACTTATTCCGGCGGCAAGAGATATGATGCCGCCTAAAACCAGAAGTGCGGGAATGCTTCCCTTGAGGACCACGATAAAATCCACCCACCAGTTTACGAGGCCCAAGAGGCCGACGATTATGGCAATGCATCCGCCGACTATACTCGTTATGTTACTCATAAAATCCCTCTCTACCAATCCAGGCTAGGCAATTATAGCATACCGGATAAAGATGCGCAATATCTTTTTCGCCGCAGGTAATATTTCCGGCTACAAATGCATAAACTGGCTGAGATTATCCACCATCTGCGAGCAGTAGTATTTAAGCAGGGTGTTCTCGTCGTCCTTATCCACCGTATAGATCTTTATGCCCGCTTCGAAGCGGTCCTTCTTCGCCCTTTTGCTCGATGGTATCTTCTTTACCCAGACCACCTTACCGTCCACCCTCACCGGCCTCCTCTTGCCGGGAAGAAGTATGTCCACCTGAACGTCATTATCCCGCGGCAACTCCTTATCGACGGCGATGCACACTCCTTCGGCCGAGAGATTTTTCGCCTTACCTCTCATCTTGTCCCGGCTATGGGGTTCCCCCGCAAGGTTGTATCTGACGTCTGCGTCTAGATCGAACCTTATAAACTGCCTTCTCTCCTGCCTCTTGTATTTCATCTATCCTCCGCCCTTTTTCTAAGATGATGGAGCCGGATATATTATAACACGCAAACGGCTTTTGAAGACTGCGTTAAGCGGCGTATTTTGAGAAAAGTATGATTTTCTCTTCTGAAAAAAGGCGTAAAAAAATAATGGAAATAATCAATTTTGCCTTGACAACGCTTATTTTTTAGTATAATGTTATAGTGTTTACGACGGCGGGCGATCTATGGAATCTACGGGACAAAGAAAAACGGAACACGGCACGGCCGCAAGGCATGCATCATATGCATAGTTGCGGTCTTTTTTTTAATAAGGTCACTCGCAACTAAACGGAGGGGGGATTTAAAGCAATGCCAAAAGGCACAGTAAAGTGGTTCAGTAACCAAAAAGGCTACGGCTTCATAACAACCGAGGAAGGCAAGGATGTATTCGTGCATCACAGCTTTATTATCGGTGAGGGCTACAAGACTTTAAAGGAAGGCCAGGCTGTAGAATTTGAGGTCAATCAGGGGCCAAAGGGCGAGCAGGCTATAAACGTTAAAGCTGTAGAATAAAAACGCGCGGGCCGGTTTCCTGCCGCAGATATAAGAATCGGATCCGGGCGGTTTCCTTCACAAAATACCTCAAAAGATCTTTCCTGAACCTGACGGATTTAAAACGGGGATCTTCTGATTTTTAAAGACTGGTTAAAATGGGTGAGACCCCTTTTAAAAGACGGTAAAACGCTATCCCCAAAGGCCTATATATTCTCTTCCCGAAGGTATTGCTCGGCTTCCTCTTTAAGGGTCCTGTCGCCGGGCGAATCCGGCACCATCGAAAGGACCTTCGAGTATTCCGCGCGCGCCCCTTCGTGATCGCCAAGCGCTTCGTATGTGCGGGCGAGCTCGCAATGGTTTCTCACGGCATTCCCGCCGAGATCAATGGATCTTTTGATGAGTGAGAGCGACTGCTCGAGGCTCGCATCGGGAAGGGATCCGAAGAACATACCGGCCAGCTGCCTTTCTACGGAAGAAGCCGTGGCAACCTCCCTGTGCCACACCCCGAGAACCATATATGCCTTATGTAAAGCGGGGTCGAACTCTATGGCGGTTTCCAGTTCCGTCTTTATCAATCCGGCGTTCTTGACTTTCCTGGATGCCGGTAGATATTGACCCATCTTAGCAAGGGAGGTGGCAAGATAAAGGTGGCCTTCTGCGCCGTCGGGCCGCACATCTATGGCGCTTTCGGCGTACTCCCGGGCCAGGCTCCATTCCCTCTTCTTCGCCTTCTTGTTCCCGGCCGCGATGCCTCGCAGTACATGAAACCTGGAAAGCCTCCAAAGGGCATCATAGTTCTTGGCGTTTCCCTCAAGCAGATACTTATAGATGTCGCCGGTTTCATCGACCACCTGAGAGCGCACATCGGATTCGTCTATGTAGGATTCGGCAATCGGCGCGTCTCCGTCCTCGCCCGCTAAAAGCCCCCCGCCGCAAAAGAGAAAGAAAACGGCCCAGGCAAATACGCAAGAGACCGGCGGCAATACCCGCCGGCCGATCAAGAATTTATAAGATGGGGTTCCTTTATATCTCATGATATGTTATGCCGAAATCCCTTTTTTTTCTCATGCTTTATCTTATACATTTCCCTGTCCGCCTCTTCTATCCACTCCTTTTCATCTCGCATGAAATCCTTTATCTCGGAGATGCCTATGGTGAGGGTAATCTTATTCTGGGACTCCCGCTTTAAGCGCGATTTCAGTCTTTGCGCAAGGGCCTCCGCCGATTTCCTGTCGGAAAATTCCATCAAGACGGCGAATTCATCTCCCCCTATTCTGAAGGACCAGTCTACGAACTTCCTGGTGCTCCGCAAGAGTATATCGCCCATAATCTCAAGCAGTCTGTTTCCGGCCACGTGGCCGTAGGTGTCGTTATAGGCTTTGAAGCCGTCGAGGTCGATAAACAGAAGCGTAGACCGTATCTTTGTGCGCCGGCTCGCTATGAAGACCCATCTCAACTTCTCGGAGAAGAACCTGGTATTATAGATCCCCGTAAGATGGTCGGTGACAAGGAGGCTTTCTATATCCCTGTGGTGCTCGTATATGAGGAATACGATAAGGGCTCCCAGCAGAAGTGTTATGCTTGATGCGGTTATCTCGTTGAAGAACTCTATGGGGCGCGAAGGCCAGTGTCCCTGTTCCGCGTAATCCGAGACCCACGGGATTATGGCCAATATTACCATTATAAAGGCGGTGATAAACAAGACGCGTATAATCCTAGGCATATCTACACCTCAAGGTGATTTATACCATGAACGGTTTTAAATAGCAAGTCAAATGGCGTTTACCGCAGTCAGGACAGGGTGAAATGCCCTCCTGCCTGAGGGGTTTTTCATATGGCGTGCTATAGTTTCGTCCTTCACGGCATATCTATCGCTGCCCAGACAATTGAAGATCTCCCGCTCCCCTTCGGCGCCCCTGAAAAAAAGCCTTGTATCCGACATGCGAAAACCGAAGACCTGGGCAAATAGCGGGATCCTCACCTCTTCGTGGCACAACTGCGGTATGTCACAGGAACTTAATTTATCGATAAACCTCCTGGGAAAGACCCCTCCGGGGTTTACACAGGCGCAGGGCTTCATGTTATAACCGTAATTTTTCTTTACATAAGCAAGTAGCTGTTTCCACTGGCTACGGTATTCGCTGCTGCGTTCATAACGAGTAAACCAGAACCAGTCTTTTATTATCTCTTCGAGCACTACAAGACCCGTAAGACCGAGTGACTCGCGCGGTATATGGGCGTATATCTTTTCTACGCTCTCAAGTAAAAGCAGGTCCCATTCTATGTAGTGAAGCACATCAAAGGCTACGCCGCAGCCGAAGTCTCTATACCATAAGGAAAGCGCCGCATCGAAATTGAGCCTCCTCCACTCCGCGTCTCCGGCGGTGAGATGATAAAAGCCGTCCAATAAAGGACCGAGACCATCCTTATATACGCCGGCCTCCCTGTCCGGCCCGCCGTACATGCCATATACGGGAAGACCCGGATTGAGCTTTCTCAAAAGTGAGATGCGGTCTCTGCAAACTTCGATTCTTCTGTGAAATCTGAATAATATGGCCCTGTCCATATCTTAGGAGCAGCATACTATATTGAAATAGGTGAGTCAAGGCCATAAAGAACCGGGACAGCCTCCGGTGGGACAGTCTCCGGTTCTCTAAAACCTTGCAACCTGCCGCACATTGTGGTAGGCTTCTTTCGGATACGAAGTATATGGGGGATCTTATCGATATTTCTATTTTAGGAAATTATTATATTATTATCCTGCTGTATTTTTTTCTTGTCACCTCTTTCTTGGCTATTACCGTCTACGCATTCCGCCGTAAATGGGCGGTGATAAACGACGCCAGGAGACTTGCCGTAAACATCTCTGTTATGGTCTTCACGACGCTATATATTCTGGTGATCCTGGAGATAGTCTTCTGTTATATATATACGCCTTCCGATAGCTGGAATTTTACCCTGTCATCCAAAAGATGGTTTCAAAAATACTGGAAACCCGTCAATTCCTACGGATACAGAGATTATGAACCTGAATGGAGAGATAAAGTTCTCTTTGTGGTAGGCGATTCCTTCGTCGCAGGACACGGCGTAAAAGATATAGATGAGAGATTTTCCAATGCCCTTTCCCAAAAAATGGAAGAAGACTGGACAGTTACCATCTTGGCGAAATGCGCGTGGAATATACAGGATTATATAGAAATTTTAAGAAAACAAAACAGAAGACCTGATGTCATAATAATATCCTATGTTTTTAACGATATAAAAAATCACCCTTCGGTGCAGAAAACCATGGCCAAAAAGCACACTATACGGCTTCCCGGCGGAGTGGCAAAAGTCATGGTAAATAATTCCTATTTCCTTAACTGGGCCTACTGGAAAATAAGGAAACAAGGTCACGTAGAAAAATATACGACCTTCCTGAAACGTTCCTACGACAACGACCGTATCTGGAGCGATCACACCTCAAATCTGGACACCATAATAAACTACGCCGGGGAAACCGGAGCCAAGCTGAAATTCGTCGTCTGACCCATTCTGTTTGAAGTCAGCGGAAGCAAGTGCATCACCTCCAAGGTGTGCGCGTATCTGGAAGATAAAGGCATTGACGTTTTAGATCTTGCGGACTATCTGGAGGGAAGAGACCCGAAGGATCTGGTAGTAAACTTACTCGACGGCCATCCTAATAATAAACTTCACAAAGAGGTGGCCGAAATAATCTATGACGAGTTCGGGCCCTGGTAATTAGTTTATGCACAATATCCGGTTTTCGGTGGACGGTTGCCGGTAAAAATTCCTTGCCGCCGTCAATCGTCTATCTTTTGGGACGCTTCTCGCTGGCTAAAAACACTATCTGGAAGAGAAACGTCCCATCCCTCCTTCGGAGGGAGATGGCAGCCCCATGGGGATTTGGCGGCCGAACCACGGATGGGTTCGGCACTTCCTCGGACATTTCGTCCTCGGTCGCCCTCACCCGGCTCACTGCGCTCGCCAGGGTGTTCGGGTCGGCCACTCGCTCGCTTCACTAGTCCAAGAACTTCTTCGAAGCAGGCGTTTCTCGCTCCTACTCGTCGCGCGCTCGCTCTCTTCAAATCCCAAAAAAGATGGCAGCCCCATGGGGATTTGAACCCCAGTCTTCAGAATGAGAATCTGATGTCCTGGACCGGACTAGACGATGGGGCCACCGGTTCTTTCAATGTATAATATTTATATACTATAAATTTTACAATATCAAGACAAAAATTAAAAATAACAGGCAATACTACTTGTTATTTGAAATAATTGTGATATAATCTGCGTATGGTTTTGATTAATTCCTTTGTCATAAAAAAGAGTATCATCTCCAAATCGGGGTTTAGGCCGATGGCCAGTTTCCTGCATACCATCGTGCTGCCCAAATCCTCCTATCCCTACACGGCGTTCGCACTCAGCAATTATCTCTTCTTCCAGTTTTGGTACACCGACGATAAAGACCACACGGCGAAGGTTACGATATCCGACGCGGAACGGAAGAACAGGATTGAGGTGGATACCTATACCGTACCCAAAATGAAGGAGGGAATGAGAGTATTTCAGCAAACCCTCATCCTTCCCAGGATAGTGGTATCCGAACCGCAGGCTGTCTGGATTACGACAATCTGCGACGGCAAAAAAATACAGGAATACCCGATAGAATTCCTGTATAAATAAAATCGCCCTGCCTCAGGCTGCCCCGAGCGCCGGTAAACGCTTAGACCTTAAAATATCTCTCTTGCTATGCCCGCAAGTTCCTCTTCCCCCACCTCTTTTTTGGTGGAGGCTGTTTTCTTGAACTTCTTATATATCTCATCCAGCTTTCCGGAGCCATCTTTGCCCTCGAAATTAAACCCCAGTTTTCTGAGCCTGTCATAGACGGCGTGCTTTCCGGAATGCCTGCCCAGGACTATCCTTGTGCCGCTTTGTCCGACATCCTCGGGCCTTATGAATTCATACGTCATCCTGTCTCGGAGCAAAGCAGCCTGATGTATACCGGCTTCGGTCGCAAAGACATTCTTGCCTACTATTGGTTTATTGGCGCTAGTCTCAAGACCGGTAAGGTCTGCCACCAGGCGGCTGGTCTCATAAAGCCTCTTTGTCCGGATATTCGTATGCAGACCGTAATGATCTTCACGCGCGGCAAGCGCCACGACGAATTCTTCCAGCGACGCGTTGCCGGCCCTTTCTCCCAATCCGTTTATCGTGCATTGGACGATATTGGCCCCGCTCTGGACCGCAGCAAGGCTATTCGCCACTGCCAGGCCCAGATCGTTATGGAAATGGGTAGCCAAAAGTACCTTATCTATATTTGGCACATTATCCCTTATGCCGTTTATCAGCCCTTTTACCTCATCGGGAAGCAGCCTCCCTACCGTATCCGGCACGCCTATAACAACCGCCCCCGCAGATATGGCCTCTCTGTACACCCTGTAAAGAAATTCCGGTTCGGTGCGCGTGGCATCTTCGGCGCCAAATGCTACATTAAGGGTATATTTTCTCGCAAGTCCTATGGCTTCGCGCAATATGGCCAATAATTCCTCTTGTGATTTGTCGAGGCTGAATTTTCTAAGAAAAGGAGAGGTGCCCAAAAACAGAGATATCCCCCATCTGGGGTTACCGCGAAAAGCGTCTTTCGTCTTTTCGATATCACCCTTAAGACATCTGGAGAGAGCCGTTAGAATGGGCCTTTTGACTGATGCGGAAATCAATCTGACTGCGTCGAATTCCTCCTTGCTGGATGCCGGAAAACCGGTCTCTATGGAATCCACGCCCAAAGCGTCCAGCTTCTTGGCAACCTGAAGCTTCTCCTCGCTGTTAAGGCTGGCCCCGGGAGCCTGTTCGCCGTCGCGTAATGTGGTATCGCTTATAAGAATCCTGCGGCTGCCCTTGATGGCCTTTATGACATTACCCGTTATGAAGTCCCTGAAATTCTGCTTTATGTCCATTGCGCCCCGAAATCCCTCATTCCGGCTTGTTCTTTTTTCCATTTTCGCTCTCGGATACAGGGATCTTTATGGTAAAGCGGGTACCCTTTCCTGCCGTACTCTTGCAGTAAATCTTCCCGCCGTGCCTTTCTATAATGCCGTAGGCCGTGGCCAAACCCAGTCCCATTCCCTTCTTGGGGTCTTTGGTAGTGAAGAACGGTTCGCCCAGATGTTTCATGTCTTCGACACTGATACCGCAACCGTCGTCCTCTACGGATATCTCTATGAGTTTATCATCCTTCGAATATGAAGTCCTTATGGTGAGCATGCCTTCGTTTCTCCCCATGGCATCTAGGCTGTTTATTATGAAGATAACAGCCACCTCGACAAGCTGCTCCTTGTCGGCCATAATAAGCGGCACGTACTCTCCGAGCATCTTCTTGACGGCTACCTTCGTATATCTTATTAGGGGATCCGTCAGGGAGAGGGCTTCCGTTATCACGGAATTGACGGCTGTCTGGCTGAACTCACCGCTGGTCTTTTTGGAAAACGTGAAAAGTTGGGTAAGGAGGTCTGTGCTTTTGCCCTCCAGCTTCTCCATATATTCTATTATCTTGGCCACCTCGCTTGTTTCGCCGGCCTTTTCTATGAGGGTGTCGGCATAACCCCTTATTCCCGTAAGATAGTTTATTACGTCGTGCGCGGTATTCTCAACGAGGTAGCCCGCCGAGAGGAGCCTATGGGAATGCCTAAGCCGCTCCTCTTCCCTCCCCCGCTCAGTTATCCTTATGATTTTGGAGGTGTAGGCACTGAAATAACCGAAGGCAAAAAGAAAAGAGACATTGCCTATAAGCAGGCTGAGCATCTGCTGGAAGTTAAGGTCGTAATCGTAATACGATATCCTCGGGATGAGACCGAAATGTTCAGAGAGAACCACTGCGCTGAACAAAAATGAAGAAACGGCGGTCGCAAAGAAGACGCTTCCCGCGCCCGAGGCCATGCCTGCCCATAATATGACTACATAATACCCGATTATTATAAGGGGGGCCTCCAGACCTCCCATATAGTAGATAAGCCAGGTTATGGCAACTATATCCGCCAGCATATGGTAGTAGAGAAGCCTGCGGACGTCGGTCATTTTAACTATGAAATTATAGGGCTGGTTAAGTACGGCCTCAGCGATTATGAGAGTCATAAGAGCCCAGTTAAGGTAGGAGTAGCCGCCTATCATCTTCATAAGAGCAAGAAAGAAAAATAGCAGCGTAAATATGATAAATCTGATCCTGCCGGCAAATCTGTATTTTCTTATCAGTCCTTCCGTTGTCTCGTTCAAAAATTCCATTTTGGCTCCCGGGATTTTCCTAGCAAAAGACCTTTTCCTCTTTCCTTGGACAAACAGCTATATCCTGCTGAGCTTCTCCTCCCTGACCCACCCCAATTTGCCGTCCGGCAGTTTGATCTTAAGCCAACCCTTCTCCTCTTTCTCTATTATAACACTTTCGCCTTCATTTAGCTTAAAAAAAGTAGTGGCCTCCTCTGCCGGCTCAAATCTGGCATTTACGTTTTCCGCCACCACCACGCCTCTCTCGACGGATGTAACCTCATATAATCTCAACGAGAACAAAAGTACAAAGAAGGCCAATGCCGCAGCGGAGAGGATCACTCCCCACCGGAGGGGGCGCGAGAAACGAAAAGCGAGAATCCGGGCCGTTAGTAGAGCGGTAAAGACCAGGTATGAAATAACAAGAAAGATAGTTATTCTGTCCAAAGAGAAACTCTCCGCCAGGCCCGTCAGAAAAGCGGCGAAAGGATTCCTCTGAACCCGCAGAAATCCGCCTTTCACGAATGACCCGGCATACTCGAGGTTGGACTTTAGATCGGCATCACGCGGCATAAGCCTTTTGGCTTTCAGGTAAGCGCAAACGGACTCGCCCAGTTCTCCGTTCCTGAAATAGGCATTTCCCAGATTGTAATAGACGTGGCCGCTTTCATAACCGGTTTCAATGACCCTGTTATAGTTTGCGGCGGCCTCCTCGTAATCTCCGTTTCTATAGGACGAATTCCCCTCGTTAAAATACATAGTCGCCTTACTTATGTCGCCGGCAAATGAATCCAGGGAGGCAAGAAATATAACAAAAATAGCGAGCGCGGTTATTCTTTTCATGCCTTCTTCCTCTCCAGTTCTTCTATCAACTCTTCCAGAAGCCTGAAAGTCTTTTTCATATCAGCTTTCGCCACCCCTGCCGGAGCATAACGCGCCCTATCGCAATAATCGAAACACGTCTTTAGCTTCTCCAGCGTCTCCGCTTCCGCGCCCCTGTCCGCAAGCAGCGTAACAACCTCGGAAGTAATTCCCGCGGCGGGCAGCTGAAACCTGTCGCCCAGATATTCCCTTAGTGTCCTGTAAACCCAGCCGTAGAAATTCTCCTCGTCGCCCAATGAGAGGAACCTTCCGGTCCTGGCGAGGTTCTTTCTGGCTTTAACGGGAGCCCTGATGCGCCTTGCGTAGCCGGTATCGGTCATGATGCGCTCCCGCTTTCTGCTGTACAGGTAAGCGCCTGCGACTACGGGAACGGGCGCTAAAAGTAGAAACGCGAAGAGGGGGCTTGCCGGGAGTCCGGGGCCGACGGGTCTGAGCCTGCCCGGCGATTCCTTGATATAGATAAGGTCGCGCCCCAGCACCTCCTTGGGGCCGAATCTCCGGGTGCTCTCCGGCAGCTCGAAGAGACTCACCTTCTCGCCTGCGCCCAGAGGCTTTACTTTTATCGGGATAGGCCCTTTTTCGGCGGTTCTGAACCGGCCGGAAGAAGGGTCGAAATAGACGAAACGCAGCTTGGGTATCTTCTTTACGTCGGCATTTTTGGGTATGAGGACCTGTTCGAATTCTTTTGCGCCCTTGCCGGCCTTTACGTTGGGCTCATACACCTTAAAATCATCTTCTTCTATATCGAGATCGGGCATCTTTACCGTCTTAAAATTGCCTTCGCCGGCCACAGTTATTTTAAGCGTTATGGGATCGCCGGTCTTCACATCGGTGGGACTCGCCTCCGCGTAAAGCCTGTAATTGCCCACCGCGCCATCGAATCCGGGCGGCCTGCCTTCGGAAGGAATATTAGATACGTCTACCGAAATGCCCGGGGATTCGAGGCGCAAAGGGTACTTTTCGTAACGGTCGAAGAAGTCGTCAAAAAAAGACCTGTCGAAGAAGTCCCTGTCAAAGGTGGAGCTGCGGCTGTCCCTCTTGACCAGGATATTCAGTTCAAGGCTTGCCGGGCCGAGAGTCCACTTCCCGGGACGCGTGGCAAAGACATCGGTGGTAAACTCGAAGACCTCGTATGAGATACCGTTTAAGGTCTCCCTGTACCGCCTGGGCTCATCGAAGCGCTCGGCCTGGAACCCCCTGCGCTCGAATTCCGGATACTGTATGTCCCTGACGCCGATATTACCCACATAAAGTTTTATCTTAAGGAGTATGATTTCGCTTATAAAGACATCTTTCTTGACCGTCTCCATAGTAAGAAATACGCGGTCCTTAAGGTCTTCTTCGGCCCCGGCGCCTCCGTCAACTCCCCGCCGTCCGGATGGCGAGGCAGCCACCCTGATCGTTATGGGATCGGAGGTCATGGTGGCGCCTTTGTAATCAAGCGAAAACCCCGGTATCTTATAGGTGCCCTCCCTGACCGCCAAAAGCGAATATACGTGCGTTATGGAAGAAGCGGTACGGCCGTTCACAATGGAAAACTCACTTGAGGGACCCATATATCTGATCTGGAAACCGTCTATCTCGGGCAAATCGGGGGCAGGCACGGATTGACTTCCCCTAAATGTAAGGTTGAGTTTTAGACTTGAGCCTACGGCTACGGTCTTTCTGTCCACGGTCACATCGAATGAGAGTGTCTCCGCGGAGGCGGCGCCTGCTCGGCAAAAAGAGAGACAAAGCAACACCAAAGACGCCACGCATGCTCTTCTGAAGCCGGACATATCGGATAATCTTAAAAATCTCATATTGCTACCAGTCTTTCTCCGGGCCGGACGGGCCTTTGGTTTCTATCCTAGGCCTGTAAAGGGAGCCCGGCTCCTCCTCCTGGCTGTAATTCTCGAGAAGCATCCTCGCCTCCTCTTCGTTCATTCGGGTAGCGTCTCCTTCCCGAAGGGCGTCTGCGGCGCCGGTCTCATTTCCCTCTGCCCCCGCGGCGGAATGAAACCTCTCGTCTCCTTCTCCCTTCTCTTTATCCTGCGGATAAGCGCCTTTAGAAGCACTATCTCCTTCTTTCTCCCCCTGCCCCCGGTCTTTACCGGATTCCTCTTCGCTTTCGGATTTCTCCCCGCCCTGCGAATCCCGACTGCCGCGATTTTCTCTGTCTTCGGGGCCCTCCTTGCCGGAAGAGCCGTCCTCCTTTTGTCCCCCTTCGCCCTCCTCGGGGCCGTCTTCTGTCATCTTCTCGGCCTTCTTCTTCAGGCGTTCAAGCTCGCCGGAGACAAATTCGTAATTATGCCTTGCGTCATCGTCATCCGGATCCACCTCAAGCGCCTTTTCGTAATGGCGAAGGCTCTGAGTAAGAAGCTCTATGGCGCCGGCTATGTCCTCGTCTTCCTTTTTCAGTCCGTAATTGTATTTCGCGTTTCCCAGATTATAGCTTGCCTTCCGGCGGATGCCTTCATCCTCGGAGAGAAGTGCCTTCTCGAAGTGGCTTACGGCCTCTTCGTAGGCCCCTGTCTTGTAAAGTGCGGCTGCGATGTCGTAGTTAACTATGTCGGAATCCGGGGCGGTCAAAAGTCCTTCTTCGTATTTTTTAAGGGCCCGGTCGTACTCACCTTCATTATATAATATATTTCCCTCCTTTATCCACTCTTTTGCGGATTGCCCTCCCAGGGCCGGGCGGATAAGGAAAAGCAGCATAAAGAGTGCCGGTATCGCAACCCTCATCCCTTCTTCTCCTTTATAAAAGGCTCTATAAGGATAAGCAGCAAAGATAATGCAAGGGGAAACTGGAATCTTTCGTGGTACATTTTGTTCATGCCGGAGGTAAGCTCTCTTCTCTCCATCGCCGACAGCCTGCGTTCATATATCAAGTCCAGGCCGAACTGGGCACCGCTTGAACGGACGTATGTTCCTCCGGTGGCAAGGGCGACCTTCTTCAATACTGTTTCATTAAGACGGGTCTTCACCACGTTGCCCGAACTGTCTTTCAGAAATTCCGTCTCTTTCCCCCCAGACCCCATCTGTATCAACTCGCCTTCCACCGTCCCTATGCCCACGCAGAATATCTTAATGCCTTCGGCTGCCGCGCGCTCAGCCGACTTAACGGGATTGCCGGAATGGTCCTCTCCGTCCGTAATTATAATAAGCACCCTATAGTCTTCCGCCGCCTCCTCGAATCCGTCCGCGGCAGCCTCTATGGCCTTTTCTATGGAGGTGCCGGGGCGCGGTATGATATCGGTGTCGATCGAGTCCAGGGAAAGTAGAAAACCGTCATAATCCGTGGTAAGGGGGCATTGAACGAATGCGGATCCGGAAAAGGCAATAAGTCCTATCCTGTCCCCTTTAAGCCTCTTTACCAGATCCCTCACGGCGAGTTTGGAACGCTCGAGCCTGTTCGGTTTCACGTCCCTGGCCAACATGCTCTTTGAGGTATCTATGGCAATGTATATATCGAGGGCTTCTCTTTTCACCTCCTGCCATTCGAAGCCCCACTGGGGCCTCATTAAAGCTATAACCGCAAGCAAAAACGCGCACGCTATAACCGCCAGGCGGATCCTTTTCCTTCCGAAATCCACCAAACACGCTATTTCGCTTAAGGTCTCCTTTTCGGCGAAACCCTCAAGGAGCCTTCTCCTCTTTTTAACAGACCACCACAGAAAGAGTACTAGCAAAAGAACCAGCCACAGTAAATATGAATATCGGAGGGCGCCGAATCTCATGGCAGCCTCCTCAAGACCGTCTCCGACAACACGACTTCCGTCAGTAAAACGGCCAGGCCGGCCAGAAGGAAGATGCCGAATAACTCGTTATAACGCATATATCCTTTCTGCTCTATCTCGACCCTTTCCATCTCGTCGATCTGGCGGTATATGTCTTTCAGGGATTCCGTATCGGTGGCCCTGAAATACGTGCCGCCGGTGACGCGGGCAATATCTTTTAACGTCTTCTCGTCTATCTCTATCTTCACGCTGCGGTAACCGACCCTGCCCCAGGCGTCCCTTACCGGATAAGGGGCTACGCCTTTTGTGCCGGCTCCTATGGTATAAATCTTGATGCCGAGGGCCTCGGCCGCCTCCGCCGCCGCCATCGGTGATATGCCGCCCGTGTTATTTATGCCGTCGGTCAGAAGAATGACGACTTTGCTCTTGGCCTCGGTGTCCTTTAATCTGTTAAGCGAGGAGGCTACCGCCGAACCTATGGCCGTACCGTCTTCGATGGACCCTATCTCCACGCGCTTTAGGTTCTCCTCGAGCCAGTCGTAATCCAGCGTAAGGGGACATACGGTGTACGCTTCGGCGGCAAAGGCCACCATGCCTATCATATCGCTTTTGCGCCTTTCTATAAACTCCTTCACCACATTCTTCACCACTTCAAGGCGGTTCAGCCTCCTTGAACCTATGGTGAAGTCCTCGGCAAGCATGCTTCCGGATGCATCTATTGTGAGAACTATGTTTATGCCTTCGGTCCTTATCTTCGTCTCGTCTATCGGCAGGCGCGGCCGGGCCAGCGCTATAATGAAAAGGGCGGCGGCGGCAAACCTAAGGTAATGAAGCTTACCGGCCAATATAGGTCTTAATCTCCCGCCAGTACCCGATAATAACTTCGTGGAAGAGAAACGAAGGGCGGCCGGCCCGCGGGCTACCTTAAGCAGATATAAAAGAACGCCCGCCGGCACGACCGCTATCAGCATCAAGGCATCTTTAAACTCCACGCCGGTTCCTCATCTTTTTTTCCTCGTCTGTTTTGGGCGAGTCGTCATCTTCCGTTTTTGTCTCGTCGATGAATCTATAGGCCGCCTCCAGGCTCTGGTCCGTTTCTTCGCGGGTGGGCCCGTATTTGGCGAACTTCACAATATCGCACAGATCCAGAAATTCCCTTAGGCTCTCCTTATGGGCCGCGGAGAGAATACCGGAGTCCCCGATATTCCGAAAGAACTCCTCGGTGGTCATCTCGGGGACATTCAGACGGTAGCGCTCGCCGATATATCTTTTGATTATAAGCGATAACTCGAAGAAATGCTCCCTGGCCATGCCCCGCAAAGGGTACCCTTTCGATCTTAATTCCTCGAGTGCTTTATAGGCCGCCTCGTGCGGGCTTATCTTTCTTTTCTTTTCTTCGGTTTTCTTTAAAAGCCTGGCGGATGCGAAGCGCAACAGAAAAAAGAGGGCGCCCGCCAGAAAAATGAAGAGGGCAAATAAAAGCAGTTTGTAGTCGGCGGGAAAATAGACCGGGCCCTTTATATCGCGAAGCCCATCCGCAAATGCCGCAGCCGGGAAAAAGGCGGCCGGGATCGAACTGCAAAAGAGAAGAATCGAGCCTGCCATCTACGCCATCCTTTTTTCCCTGAGTTTGAAGAATCTTATGAGCTCTCCTGTATAAGGGGCATATGTAGTCACCTCTATTGCGTCGACGCCCGAGGCACCGAGAAGCTTCCGCCTCAGGGCCTTTCTTTCCAACGCCCGGGTTTCATAGTCCCTCCTCCAGGCGGCATCCGAGGTATCCACCGTAACGCGCCCGCCTGTCTCGGCATCTTCAAGCTCTACCATTCCTACATCCGGCATGAAGGCCTCGCGCAGGTCCGTGACCGGAACGGCTATTATGTCGTGGCGTCTGTTGGAGGCGCGAAGCAGCCTCTCGAAGCCCGTGTCAAAGAAATCCGATATAAGAAATACTATCGCCCTCCTTTTGGTAACCCTGTTCAGGTACTGAAGGGCGAGCGAGATATCCGTGCCACTTCCCTTAGTCTCATCGCTGTAAAGGGATTCCCTGATTACCCGGAGGACATGGCGCAGGCCTTTACGGGGAGGAACGAATTTCTCGATCCTGTCGGTAAATACTATCAGTCCCACCTTGTCGTTATTGTTTACGGCAGACAGGGCGAGGAGCGAGCAGATCTCAGCCGCAACCTGGTTTTTGAGCTGCCTCGCGGAGCCAAAACGCGAAGACATGGACGCGTCCAGGGCGAGCATCACAGTAAGCTCTCTCTCCTCCACATACTTCTTTACATAAGGATGCCCCATCCTTGCGGTGACGTTCCAGTCGATGGCCCTTATGTCATCGCCGGGTATATATTCGCGGACCTCGTCGAACTCTATCCCTCTTCCCTTGAATACGCTGTGATACTGACCCGCGAAGACATCCGTCACCATGCGCGAGGTGGTTATATGGATCTTCCTGATTTTACGGAGGACCTCCTTCGGTATCATCTACGGCACCTCTATCTCGTCGAATATTCTCTTTACGATGTCCTCCGAAGTCTTCTCCTCGGCTTCCGCCTCATAGGTGGCTATAATCCTGTGCCGGAGTATATCCGGGCCTATCGATTTAACGTCCTGAGGCGTCACGTAGCCCCTTCCGCGGATAAAGGCGTAGGCCTTGGAGGCCACCGTCAGATAGATACTGGCCCTGGGAGATGCGCCGTACTGAATAAGGTTTGCGAGATCCTTGATGCCGTACCTTTCTGGTTCCCTGGAAGCAAATACGATATCCAGGATGTACTTCTCTATCTTTTCGTCCATATATACCTCGTCCACGGTCTTCCTGGCCCTGATCACATCCGCGGCCTTTATCACCGTATTTACCCCTATCGCCTTATCGGTATAGCTCATCCTCCTCAGTATTGCGTGCTCCTCCTCAATTGCGGGATAGGTAATCTTTATCTTCAGCATGAATCTGTCCACCTGAGCCTCCGGAAGAGGATATGTCCCTTCCTGCTCTATCGGGTTTTGCGTGGCCATTACCAGAAAAGGGTCATCCAAAGGATACGTAGTATCGCCTATGGTCACCTGCCGCTCCTGCATGGCCTCAAGTAGAGCGCTCTGCACTTTAGCGGGGGCCCTGTTTATTTCATCCGCGAGTATTATATTCGCGAATATCGGGCCTTTCTTTGTAGTAAAGGTACCCTCTTTCGGATTGTATATGAGGGTTCCTATCAAATCGGCCGGAAGAAGGTCGGGGGTAAATTGCAGCCTCTGGAATTTGGCATTCAAGGCCTGCGAGAGCGTCTTTATGGATAGGGTCTTTGCCAATCCCGGAACGCCCTCAACCAGGATATGGCCGTTAGCCAGAAGCCCCACCAAAAGCCTTTCTAAGAGATACTTCTGCCCCACTATCACCTTCTCCATTTCGGTGACGAGGGCCTGTATGAATTCACTTTCCTTTTTAACCTTTTCATTTATTGCAGAAATACCCTGAGTCATATCGCACACCTCCTTAATAAAGGGAACGCTTGTCCTCCGTAGCCTTGGCGAAGAAACGCTTGTCCTCCGTAGCCTTGGCGAAGAAACGCTTGTCCTCCGTAGCCTTGGCGAAGAAACGCTTGTCCTCCGTAGCCTTGGCGAAGGAGGGCTTGTCCTCCGTAGCCTTGGCGCAGGAGGATTTCCCTTTGCTATAACTCATTACAGATAAAGAATTTGCAAACGGCATTGGGCCGATTGCCTTTTTCAAAAACACCCCGGCGGCAAATCCTACATAAAAGTATGTATTTGGGAAGTCTTTCTCCTGCGAAGCGGCCCGGTCCAACTTGACTCCTAACCTAAAGCAGCAAAAGGGGTTATGATAAAGTGAAACGTCCCCTTTATTAATCCTTTAGGGATTGGAGTTTGCTGCGGGCTCTTGACACGTAAGAATCGTATTCGGGCGGGGCATACTTTATAAAGTTATCATATGCTTTTATGGCTCTTTCACAATCACCTATCTTTTCGCAGGCGACCGCCAAGCCGTAATAAGCGTCTGCGTCATCTGAATTTATGTTTAAGACCTTTTTGTAATCGGCAATGGCGTTCCTATATCTTCCCTCGCTGTAATAAGCCCCGCCGCGCTCGTAGCGGGCGTCTGTGTTATCCGGATCTATATTTATAGTTTTAGTCAGGTCCTCTATGGCCTTGGCGGCCCTATTACTGGATTTATGCAGAAGCGCTCGGGCGTAATAAGCCTTGGCGTAACCTGGTTCGATCTCTATCGCCCTGTTGAAATCCGAAAGGGCTTTCGAAAAATCCCCTTTATTGAAATAGGCATTGCCTCTGTTATAGTGGGCCGTGGCGAAACCGGGTCTGGAATCTATTACCTTGTTAAGATCCGTCAGCGATTTATCGTATTCACCCACATAGAGATATGCCAACGCCCTGTCGTTATAAGCATCCAGAAAAGAAGGGTCTTCATCTATGGCATTACTGAAATCCGGTATCGACTTTTCGTAAAGGCCTCTTTCGAAATAGGAGCTTGCTCTCTTGTAATATATCCGGGCATTCTGGAATCCGGACCGCAAATCGCCGCCGTCGGAAACCGGCCCGATATCGCTGAGCCCGTCGGCCTTTTTTGCGGTGGAAGACGCCATGAGCTCTCCGAAGTTCTTCTCCCGCACTTTCGAAGTTCTTGTATAGGTATCTATGTCTTCAAGCGCGAGGACCGCCTTCCCTCCACTTTCCATGGCAATCTCCAGCTCTTCGGTAACACTGTCCAGCTTTGCTTCGGTAGCGGCCAATTTGGAACCCAGCTTCGCCACATCACCTCTGGCTATCATAAGCTGTTCTTCCAAATCCCTATGTCTGCCGAGAAGTTCGCTCTTTTCTTCGTCGAAGGACCTGCTAATCTCCTTGGACCGGCTGCGCCGGGAGATCATCTGGTTGCGCTCCTCTTCCAGCTGCTTTATCCTTTTCTCGAGTTCCTTCTCCCTGGCACGGTCAACATCTCCGGAAAGCGGTCTATCCGCAAACTGCATCCTTCCCCTGACGTCTTTGAGCTCCATCTCCGTCGAAGCCAATTCCCTGGTAAGCGAGGCTATGTTGCTCCTTGCCTGGTTCAACTCGTCCTCAAGAAGTGACTGTCTTTCGAGCAGGGACCTACGGTCCTTCTCTATGGAGTCTATCACTTTATTAAGTGAAGCCCCCTCCGCGCCCGAAGACCCGGTTTTGCCCGCGAGGTTCATCCGGGCTTCTCTCTTCAGTCTGTTGACCTGCGCCCTAAGCTGCACATTCTTGTCATACAGTCTCCCTTTCTCATCCTCCAGGTCCTTTATTCTGCCTTCAAGCCTTTTAGCAGACCAGTTTGTTTCGGCTTTTTTCTCCGCCGCATTCACAGCCTGCCGGAGAGCGTCCCTTTCGTTTTCGAGCCTTGTCTTTTCCTCCCCAAGATCGGCGAGTTTCAACTCAAGCTTCGTATTGGCGCGCTCATTCATCGAGGCGGAAGCTATCCTTGCCGCGTCGATTTGGCCCCTAAGGTCTCTTTTTTCCGCAAAGAGCAAATCGCGCTCCTGGCGAAGGTCCTTATTGGTTACCAAAAGATCGCCCCTTTCATCCCTTAGAGCATCGAGTTTTGCCTTTAATTCAAATACGGATGTATCTATCTTCCGCTGCATGGCCTCGTCTTGGGAATCGAGCTGCGCCATCAATCTGTTCTTTTCGTATAGAAGGCCGTTTCTTTCGCTCTTCAGATCCTCCAGTTCATTCTCAAGTGATGCAATCTCCCGACGGGATTCGCGGTCAGCATCAAGCTTCACTTCCTCCAGCGTCTTCTCTATATTTACTTTTTCCGATAAAAGCGCGGCGCGCTCGGATTCAATATCATTTGTTTTTGCCAGAAGGCCGTTGTACCGTTTCTCAAGCTCACTATTGCTTGTCAGGAGCATGCTGTTGGTCTCTTTGAGTCCCGAATTTTCGGCAAGCATACTGCTGTTGGTATTTTCAAGTTCTCTGTTTCTCACTATAAGGGTGTCCCGCTCTTCGCGGATAAAGCCCATTGTTTTTTCAAGCGGGGCCTTGGCTTTTTCTATCTCGTCTGCCACCGAAAGCCGGACCTCCTCCAGTTCATCTTGCAGGCTGTTTTTACGGGAGATAAGGTTGTCCCTTTCGGTTTCCAGCTGTCTTTTTTTCACCAGAAGCGAATCCAGCTCACTGGCAAGCTCCGATTTCCTTCTGATGAGAGAATCCCTCTCCTCCTCAAGCGACCTTATTTTCGCTTCAAGCGGGGCCTGGGCCTCCTCGAGCTTATTGGGCAGTCTCGCCAATTCGGAAGAGAGTTCGCTCTGACGGGTCAAAAGCATGTTCCTTTCCCTTTTGAGGGTTTGAATATCGGCTTCGAGCGGAATCTTGGCTTGTTCGATTCTTTGAGGCACGAGCGCCAATTGTTCTTCCAGCATCTTCTGGCGCGAGATAAGAGACTGCCTTTCGTTCTCCAGAGAACTGATGGTGGCTTCCAGGGCTGCCTTGGCTTGATTGATCTTATTGGGTATGGAGGAGCGCACCCCTCTCAGCTCCCTCTCGAGCTCACTCTGTCTATTCATCATATCGTTATATTCGCCCTGCAGAGAATCTATGGTCGACTTGAGCGCGGATTTGGCCCTGCTTATACCCCCGGAGCCGGAACTGTACGAACTCTCTTCGGGGAGGCGGTACCGGCTTTGGTGGGTCTCTTCGTAGGGGCTTCGGTAGGAATTCCGTCCGGCCGGTTTATAAGCGGATGAATCGTATTCCCGTTCCAAAACCGTATCGCCGGATATCACTTCCGGCGCACCGGATGCGGCACCGGTTATGGAATCCAGGTCCACGGCACTCGAGTAACCCTCGCCCACGACTCGTGCAGGCCCCTCAACCTTAAAAATATCGGTTTTCTCGACGGTAAATATGCTTATCCGAGTCCTTATTTTTATTCTGTCGGCCGTCTCGCTTATAATCTCACCTTCTATCTTGCCGCCGTTTTTCAGATGCACCACTTCCGAAAAGACGTCCCGCGGGAGCGCCAGGATAAAAAATAAAGCAATTATGAAGAGCGTTTTCCTCTTGTCCATATAATGCCCTCTTTTGGTATCGGGTGATTACCGTTTTTTATACCAGACCAAGCCTAGAAGATGTATTTTGATATAATTATACATTCTAAAAACAGGATTTGCAAGTAAATGGCTGAGTAAGTAATGTCATGATAATTGTGCGTTTTCATAAGGAGCTATTGAGATTGGCCGAACCCAGTTGTGTTCGGCACTTCCTTAAGGACATTGCGTCCTCGGTCGCTTCACCCCTTCGGGGTTCGCAATGACGTACTGAAAGTGCACACAATATGTTAGGTTATGACTGAGTATTTTATAAGGCGCCTTCTCCGGACAGCCAAGGCAGAAAACACACCCGTCGGTGGTATCTTACAATACGGATTAAATGTTGTCAAGTGTATTGAGAGATTGCCGGTGCCTTGTAACCTACAGGAAATTAGAGAAATAAAGTTAGAGTTATCGACGCAACTTAATTGCTGAATGGATAGGGTAAATATTAGAAAAAGTGAGCGTATAAACAGACCAAACCAATCAAATGGCGGATAGTCATCTTATATCCAGCCTTATTATCAGATCCTCCCTATGGCCGCAGCACGGGCATCTTCTGCCTCTTTTTTTAAGGCGCATCCTCTGGCCGTTCTTTGTCCTCGGGGCAATCTTTAAAGTTATTTTGTCGCCGTTATAACCGAATACGGCCTCGCCGCCGGTTAATGCGAGTTCGCGCGGTATCCCGAGAGAGGCCGAAGTCTCTGTTTCATATCCATCTCTTTCCGCGTGTATATCCTTGTGCGGGGCATAACGGTATTCGGTATATATCCCGTCTTCACCGCCGGAGAAATCGAAACCGAAATCCCCGAAAGGACCGCCCTTTCCCGTGCGCGTCCCGGCGCGCCTCAGTATATCCTCAAAATCGAATCCGGCGAAATCGGCGAAACCGCCGCGCGAGGAAGCGCCCCCCTCTCTGAACGAATCGTATTGGGCGCGCCTCTTTTTGTCACCGATGACATAATAGGCCTCCTGGACATCCTTGAACATCTCCCCGGCCTTCTCTTCGTTTCCGGGGTTTTTATCGGGATGGTATTTGAAGGCGAATCTTCTGTACGCGTTCTTTATTTCCTCCTGACCCGCCTTCTTACCCACATTCAGTATCTTATAATAGTCCTTTTCCATAGCGTCACCTTCTTCGGCCCATATCCTGCTTACTGGAAAAGACCAGTTCCCCCTTTTCGCCCGAAATGACCTCGAGCGAAGACCCCGGAGCGACCTCGCCTTTGAGCAGCTTGAGGGCAATCGGGTTGTAAAGCCTCCTCTGTAAAAGCCTCTTCAGCGGCCTGGCACCATAAACGGTGTCGAAGCCCTCATCGGCCAATGCCTTCTTCGCCTCAGGCGATACATCAATTCCGACGGACTGCTCGCCCAGCCGTTCCCTGAGACGGCCAAGCTCCAAATCGACGATCTTGTCTATATCGCGCTTCCCGAGCTTATTGAAGACTATTATCTCATCCAGCCTGTTGAGGAATTCAGGCTTAAAATGGTCTCTCATGAGGCGGTTTACGGACTCTTTTATCTTCCCTGTGTCCTCCATCTCTTGTATGAGCGATGTGCCGATATTGGAGGTCATGAGTATGACGGTGTTCCTGAAATTCACGGTCCTGCCCTGCCCGTCGGTAAGGCGCCCGTCATCCAGGATCTGCAGTAGGGCGTTAAAGACATCCCGATGCGCCTTCTCTATCTCGTCGAAGAGAACAACCGAATAAGGTCTGCGCCTAACCGCCTCAGTAAGCTGCCCCCCTTCGTCATAGCCCACATATCCGGGCGGCGCGCCTATGAGCCTGCTTGTGGAATGGCGTTCCATATATTCGGACATATCTATTCTCACAAGCGCCTCTTCGTCGTCAAAGAGGAAACCAGCCAGCTTCTTCGCCAGATGGGTCTTTCCCACTCCAGTGGGTCCTATAAACATAAAGGACCCCAGCGGCCTCGAGGGATCCTTGAGCCCGCTCCTTGACCTCCTGACGGCATCGGCAACAAGCCGAATGGCCTCGTCCTGGCCTATTACGTATTTTTTCAGTATATCCTCCATGCCGGCCAGTTTCTCCCTCTCCCCCTCCATAAGTTTAGAGAGGGGGATGCCCGTCCATTTGGAAATAATAAAGGCGATATTCTCCTCTGTCACCTCTTCCTTAAGCATGCTTCCTCTCTTTTGAAGCCTCTTCAGATTGTCGCCGGAGGCCGCCAGCGATTTCTCCTTTTCGGGTAACCTGCCGTATCTTATCTCGGCCGCTTTGCTCAGATCGCCGGCCCTCTCGGCCGAGGCCTCTTCGGCCCTGAGTCTCTCGATCTCCTCTTTTGTCTCTCTTATGGAGTCTATAACGTCCTTTTCGCCCTTCCACCTTGCCTTCATCTCCTTCGACTCCTCCTTTAGTTCGGCGATCTCCTTCTCCATGCCGGATAGCCTCTGGCGGGCGGACTTATCCTTTTCCTTCTTGAGCGCCTGCCGCTCTATCTCGAGCTGCATGATCCTCCTCTCGAGCTGGTCTATGGCGGTTGGCAGGCTGTCCATCTCCATCCTCAGCTTGGAGGCAGCCTCGTCGATAAGGTCCACCGCTTTATCGGGCAGGTGCCTCTCGGTGATGTATCTATGGGAAAGCGTGGCCGCGGCTACTATCGCCGAATCCTTTATCTCTACTCCGTGAAATACCTCATATCGCTCCTTCAGTCCTCTCAGGATGGCTATGGTATCCTCCACGGTGGGTTCATCCACATAGACCGGCTGGAATCTTCGCTCCAGCGCCTTATCCTTTTCTATATGCCTCCTATACTCGTCCAGCGTTGTGGCCCCTATACACCTTAGCTTACCCCTGGCAAGCGCGGGCTTAAGCATGTTTGAGGCGTCCATAGAACCCTCGGTCCTGCCGGCTCCCACCATCATGTGAAGTTCATCGATGAAGAGGATGACACTGCCTTCGGCGGCCTCCACCTCCTTTAATACCGATTTAAGCCTCTCCTCGAATTCCCCCCTGAACTTGGAACCGGCCACTATGGAGCCTATGTCAAGGGTTAATACCTTCTTGTCTTTCAGGGAAGCCGGCACATCCCCCTCCATTATGCGCCGCGCCAGCCCTTCTACGATAGCGGTCTTGCCGGTGCCCGCCTCACCTATCAGTACGGGATTATTTTTGGTCCTTCGCGAAAGGACCTGCATTATCCTTCTTATCTCATCGTCCCTGCCTATAACCGGATCCAGCTCCCCCTTGCGTGCCATCTCCGTCAGGTCCTCGGCGAAACGCTCAAGGGACCTGTACCTCTCTTCTGAGTCTCTGCTGTCGGCCTTATGCGCGCCCCTTATTCCTCTTATCGTCTCTAGAAGCTTCTCTTTAGAGACGCCGTGTCTTTTCAATATATCGAGAAAGGCCCCCTCCCGGGAGGAGGTAAGGGCAACAAGGAGATGTTCGGTCGAGACATACTGATCCTTTAAAGCGGAGGCTTCTTTATCGGCCGCTCTCAATATACTGTGGAGATCGGAAGAGAAATATACATCCGCTCCTCCTTCCACCTTTACATAATTCCTCGTGAGCTCCCGGAGCTCCTCAAGGAAAGCTTCCGGCGAGGGGCTTACCTTGGATATTATAGAAAAGGGAAGGCCGTCTCTCTCTTTTAAAAGGGAAAGAAAAAGATGGCCGGCCCCAAGTTCCTGATTCCGGAGTTCCCTGGCCGTGTTCACGGCCTCCTCTATCGCCCCTTGGGCCTTTTCCGTAAATTTATCAAATCTCATAATAACCTCATTTCCGACTTAAAACGCGCGCCTTTTAGTCCCGGGCTCAACGCCCGGGACTAACCGACGCCAAGTCTATTTCTTTTCTATCTTTATCTCCTTCTTACCCGGCGAGTCCGACTTGTCGAGCTCTATATTGAGAACACCGTCTTTATAGGCGGCCTTGGCGCTGTCGGCCTTTACCTCCCAGGGCAGTTCCACGGTTCTTTGGAATGTACCGTACAAACTCTCCACCTGATAGTAATCCTCCCTTTTGACTTCGTTCTCGGTCTTCTTCTCACCCCTTATAGTAAGGTTCTTGCCGTCAAGCGCAAGTTTAACGTCCTCAGGTTCTATCCCGGCGACCTCAGCCTTCACCATCACCTTGCCGCGTTTCTCATAAACGTCAACGGCAGGTATGCTGCCGAAACCCTTTATGCCCGCCTTGAAAGGCCATTCGAAGAACCTGTCAAGGAGGGTCTCGAAATCGGGTGTCGGCAACGTTTCATACGTCCTTTTAGCTAAAGGCCAATATTTCATTTGGCACCTCCTTTGGTTTAGGTTGGTTTTGCTTTATAGTTAAACTTAAATATTTAAATCTGTCTATACAAATGTTAAAAAAATTTACAATAGCTCTATGTCGAACCTTCCTATATATTCTTCAAAGCCGTCCCTTAGCGTCCTCTTATTTATGGAGTAGTAGGTCATCTTCCCTTTTCTCTTCGACTTTACCAGAAGGCATCTCTTAAGTATCTGAAGATGGTGTGATATCGTGGGCTGTGTCATATCCTCGAATTCGATGCATATCTGGTTGACATTCATTTCGTGCTCGTCCAGAAGTTCGAGTATTGTCTGTCTGGTCTCATCCGAGAGCGCTTTGAATATCTCAAGACACGTTGAATCCACGAAACTCACCTTCTTTCATCATATAGACGTATTTCTATTCATTTATAATGATACACTATTTTCCCGCGCTTGTCAAGTCCGGCGTATGAAAAAATCACTTCTTGAGCCAACCCTTCTTATACTCTTCTTCCCTGACAAGATTACCCTCTCGGTCATAGTGCCTCACCGTTCCATGTCTCAGTCCTTCCTTATAGGGTATGACGCTGTAAGAGCCGTCATTCTCGTACCTTACCGACTCTCCTTCCATCACGCTCCTTTTGAATCTTATCTCGTGTTTTACGGCGCCGTCCTCGTAATATGCCTTTTCTATTCCGTCGATGAACCCTCTGCCATAGGGAGTTATTACGGATATGTTGCCGTTCTTAGAGTATCCCCTTACGTTGCCGTCAATCTCCCCTTTTGAATAGGGGGTCTCTGTCTTGATGGCGCCGTTTTCGTAGTATCCTTTCTCTACGCCTTCCAATTTTCCGTCCACATAATGCCTCTCCACCGCCACCATGCCGTTTTCGTAATACACGACGGCCCGCTCTTTCTTTCCCATGTCAAAGATGATCTCCTGGGTAAGATCGCCTTCTTTGTTGTATAATTGCATCCTGCCGTCTATCTCGCCGTCCTCGTACGGTATGACCTGCTTGAGCTCTCCTGAGGAATAAAACTTCTTCTTGACCTCCTTCCAAGCTGATACCCTGCCGCCCGCAGCCGCAGACAACAAAAATACCAGCAGAGTCAATGAAAGCGTTCTAATCATCATTCCACCGCCCCGGTATCGCCCGTTACGCCCGAACGGGAATATATCTTTCCCTCAAGTTCCGCATTGCCCGCTCCCAGCCTCCTCGCCTCCTCGTAGCTTGCCTCCGCCTTTTCGTATTCGCCCATGTTATGGTATATAACCGCCAGATTCGAATGGGCAAGGCCATAGTCCGGCGCTATGCTTATCGCCTTTTTTGCCGCCTCCACTGCTTCTTCGTTTCTACCCATAGCGCCATAGCAAAGCGCGAGGTTATTGTATACCTCAAGATAGTCGGGTTTATATTTAATGGCCAACCTGTAATTCCTGACGGCTTCCTCGAATCTGTCCAGCCGTTTATACACATTCCCTATGTTATAGTATGCCTTGGAATAATAAGGGCTTATCTTCAGGGCCTCCTTATATGATTCTATGGCCTTCTCGTAAAGTCCTCTTTCGGTATAGATATTGCCTATGTTGTAATGGGATTCAACCGAATCGGGATATAATTCAAGCGACTTTTTATAATAGCGCATCGCCTCATCCTTCTTTCCCATTAGGTTGTATATCTTACCGAGATTGTTGTAGGCGTAAACATATGTGGGGTCAACGGATATAGCGGTCTTAAACATCTGAACGGCCTTCTCTCTATCGCCGGTTTCGGAATCGTTCCTATCCGCATAAAGGATACCCAGATTATTGTATAGAACAGACCTGTCCGGCGCGTACTTAAGCGTCCTCTCGTAAAGGGTGATGCCGTCCTGCCAGAACCTGTTGTTTTCCACGGTTATCCTGCCGAAAAAAGATAGGAGAAATAAAACCCCTATCAAAGCGGGGTACCTAAAGCGGGGACTGTGATATAGATTGCTGAAAACGTACCCGGCCGCCATGGAAAGCCCCATCAAGGGAATATAGAGCCAGTGTTCGGACATATAGGCGTTTATCGGGTAGATGTTCAAGGAAGGCAGGAGTGTTATCACAAACCACGACAGCGAAAAGAAAATGACGGAGTTCCTTTTCCTGGAATAGGCTATGCACACACAAATCAACAGAAACGCCGCCGCGCCCGCCGGCACCAAAGAGTGGCTCCAGGGAAAGATGCGGGTGCCGTATTCCATGTGAAGATCGAATGGTAGAAAGATAAGTTTAACGTATGTAGCCACGGCTACGAGGGAACCGGGCAGCCTTTCAAAGATATTGGCCGGACATTGCGTGTGAGGAAGGCTGAAGCGGAAGACAAAAACCCTGAAGATTACATATATCACTGCAAGGGATGCCGTCACGGTAATCGCGGAGGCATTTGGTTTCCTGCGGAATGCCATATTATACAGTAAAAAGAGCGCCGGCAGTATAAGGGCGCTCTCTCTTGAAAGTACGGCAAGTATAAAAGCGGCCGTCAGCGCGGCAAGATGCGCTCTTACTCCGCTATCCAGAAACTTCACGTAATATACAAAGGATAAAAGCATAAAGAGAGCGGCCAATGTGTCCGCCCTGCCCGAGACATAAGTTACGGCTTCTATATGGACAGGGTGCACTATGAAGACAAGCGCCCCCGCAAGCGCCAGGAGCCTGTCCTTGAAGAAAAGCAGCACAAGCCAGTAAAGCGAAAAGGCCACCATGATATGTAGCAGGATGTTCGTCAGGTGGTATCCGACGGAGTTAAGCCCCCATAGATGATAATCCAGGAGGTAGGAGAACATCTGGAGGGGCCTGTAAAAGAGGAACCTCTTTCTGTAGGCGGGCTCGATGTTTTCGGTAAAGATCTTACCTACGTATTCGAAACTGCGTATATAGACGTTATTTTTGACAAGGTAATGGTCGTCCCACAAGAGATCCGCCCCAAGGGCATTTGTGTATACGGCAAACCCCGCAGCGGCAATAACCAGCAAGGCCAGCGCTAAGAAGCCTATATCGCGCCCTGACCGAAGAAGGGGTGGCGATTCCCGCTTCTTGTTTCCGGGCGCAGGCTCTTTTCTATCGAGGAACTTTCTTACCTTCCTCTCCTTTATTCCCAGATCCGCGGCTATCTCGCCGGCAGTTTTTCTGCGTATGTTATTAAGGATATATTTCTTGTCACGCGCCTTCACGGCTATGCCTCAATTCTTGGACTCGAGCAGTTCCTTCAATCTCTTATCCACTATCCCCAGCTCTTCGGCTTTCTCGTAATACTGCAGGGCTTCACCGTAACGACCCTCCATAGAATAGGCTGTGGCAAGGTTCAAAAGCGCCTTAGGGTCATCCGGATCTATCTCAAGGGATTTGCCGTAATTCACTATGGCCTCTCCGGTATCGCCCAGGTTCATATACGCATTAGCCATATTATAATAGACCTCGGGGGAATCCGGTCTTATCTTAAGCGCCTCTTTGAAGGCATCGATGGCCAGTTGTTCCGCGGCGGAATCGAGATAGGCATTACCCAGATTAAAGTACGCGTTGAAAAAACCGGATTCGATCGAGACCGCCTCTGTATAAGATGCGATTGCATCCTGATTTCTACCGGCCTTCCTGTATATATTGCCCAGGTTATAGTGAGCCTGAACGAAATTGCCGTCACATCTGAGGGCCTCTTTGCATAGACGCACCGCCTCCTCGTCCTTTCCTTGGGCGCTGTAGACCAGCGCCAGATTCACATAGCACTCCAGGTAATCATCATTAAGGCTCAATGCCTTTTCATAATGGGCCTTCGCCTCCTCATAGTCCCCGTCCACCTGGTAAATGCACCCCAGATTATAGTAGGCCTTTGGATAATCGGGGCCGAGCTCTATGGAGCGCCTATAGGAGTCTATGGCCTTCTCCTTCCGGCCCATATCATAATAGAGATTGGCCAAGTTATAATACGCGAGCGGGTAATATGGGTTAATCTTTATGGCCGCTTTGTAAAGGAGCTCCGCCTCCTCGCCCCTGTCGAGGTCCGCGTATATCATGGCGAGGTTGTTATACGCTTTTGCGGATGACGGCTCATAACGTATGGCTTTCTTCAAAAGGCCTATCGCCTCCCCGTCCCGGCCCTCACCGTGGTAGAGAAGGGCCAGGTTCACATAGGCCTTCGCTCTGCCGGGAGAGACCTCTATAGAGCGCTTGAAATGCCGCGCGGCCTCTTTTTTTTCGCCCAGCTTCTGATAAGCCAGCCCCAGGCCGTTGTGGGCCGAAGAGGGGTCAGGGGTATATTTCAGTGTCGTACCGTAGAAATTGAGAGGACTATTCCAGAGACCGTTATTCCTGAAGGTAATATGCCCATATAAGGCCGCCAGAAGGATCAATAAGACGACCGCTGCCTTCCTTAAACGTTCATTCGCACATAGGTGCTCGAGTCCGTAAGCGACCAGAAGAAAGAAACCGAAGCTGGGTATATACAACCAATGCTCCGCCATATAGGCGTTTATAGGGTATATGTTGGAGGAAGGTATCAAGGCAACGAAGAACCAGCCAATAGAGAAACGGACGGTGCGGTCAAGCTTAGTCGAACGCATTACCAAAAAGGCCGCCCCTAATATTATAAATAGGCCCGCTATGACCCGTGGATCCGCCGCGCTAAAGAGCCTGTCGCCATAATCCACCTTAAGAGTGATAGGCAAAAGGAGAAGTCCTAAGTATCCTGTAATCGCCGCGAAAAAACCGGGCACCCTTCTGGCCGCCGCGTAAGCGGAAAACGCCAAGCCCTGCCGGGCCTGCGGCGAGACCAACCTTAAGGCAAGGTAACACAGCGTAACAAGGCATATAAGAGAAAAGAAACGAGGCGCCAGCTTCTTTCTGTATATGAAGTGGTATAAAAGGAGAAGAACAGGTAATATTACTGCAATCTCCTTTGATAGAAGCGCCGCCGCGAACGCGGTTAGCGTAAAGACATGACGAACCTTACTGCCGGGGCCCGAGACAGCCTTGAGATAGGAGATAAAAGCCAGTGTCAAAAAGAGCGTCACAAGGGCATCGGCCCTGCCGGATATGTAGGAGACAACCCCGGTATGGACGGGATGGCAGGTAAATAAAAAGGCCGCAAAGAAGGCCGGACGCCCCCTTCCAAAAAGAAGCCTCGCCAGCCAATAGAAGGCAAGGGCAACGGACAAATGAAGGATGATGTTGGACAGATGATACCCCCTTACGTCCAGCCGGTAAAGAGAATAACCCACCATGTAACTAAACATCTGCAGAGGGCGATAAGATCTGGATTTTATTCCGGCGCCCGCTCCCACGTTTTTGGTAAAGAGCATCGGAAGATAGGCCCAGTCCTTCAGGAAGACATTGTTCTTTATGAGCTCGTGGTCGTCACGTATAAAATCGCCGTTTAGTGTGTTTAAATATATAAGGAGGCCTGTCAGGAAGATTACCGCTATATGCAGGAGGGTCTTCTTTATTTCGCTACGGTTTTTTATCTCGGTCATATGTTTGGGGTTTTGCGTTAACGCCTAAAATAGATGATATTACTTTCGGCTTAGGGAGTCAAGCCCCGTTTAACCCGCCATAAAAAGCGTCTATGCTTCGGCCAGGGAATCGGCGCGCTTCTGAAGCTCTATAATCCTTGTCGATATGAGCTTATTGAAGATCTTCTTCTCTATGAACCCTTCCAGCCGCCCTTCGCCGTCCACGACGGGTATATAATCCACATTGAATCTGTTGAGGACCTCGTTTACATCTTCAGCCGGAGCGCCGGAGCCTATGCTCGAAACCACAGGCTGCATGAGGTCGTGGGCAAGGATAAGTCCCCCTACATCGGTCTCAAGGACAGTCTGCTTTATGCCCTCGACGGTTATAATGCCCCTGAGCCTTTTTTCGGCATCCACAACCGGATAGTAAAGGTTATCGTTCTCGCTGAATATCCTGAGTATATCGGCCAGCTTGAAATTTTCGTATATGGTGGGCGGGTCGTCATCCATAAGGTCGGAGACCCTGCTCTTTCTTACGATATCTTCCTCGGTTACGTTAAGGTCCACCTCTCCGGCCTTCGTCACGGCCATCTTGGTAAAGAAGGGGCCTATAAGCTGGGTGATGAAGGTGGTAGCCGTTATAACTACCAGTATTACGTCTCCCACCTCTCCCGGAAAATGCTGCGCCGCCAATATCGAAAGGCCTATGGCGACGCCGGCCTGGCTGTAAAGCGAAAACGGCAGGTATCTTTTAACGGAGGTCGAAGCGCCGGATACCCTGGCGCCTATGTTGGCCCCGGCCATCTTGCCGCTTAATCCAAAAGCCAGGTAAATCATCACCAGCGCCAGAACCGGCATGGTCATATGGGAAAGCCTGAGTTTTGCGCCCACGAGGACAAAGAAAAGGACGTATATCGGAGGAGTAAAACCCTCCACTACGTTAAAGGCGTCTTTGCTTTTATACGGAGATAAATTAACGGCCACTATGCCCAGCGTCATAGCCGCCAGGAGCATGCTCACTCCAAGCGCAAGAGAGACGCCCGTCACCAAAAGGACCATGCCTATCGAGAAGGCCAGCACCCTGTCTCTTTCCGCGTATTTTGTGATAATCTTACTTAAAACCGCGCCCGAAACCAGGCCTACCGCCAGGGCTCCGCCTATTTCGTACAAAGGATGGAGTATCGTCTTTACAAGAGGTTCCATCCCGTGACCTATTATGGAATTGGCCGCGCTTGAAGCAAGGGCAAACAAAAGAAGAGCCAGTCCGTCGTCCAGGGCCACTATACCCAGAATTGTGGATGTGAGAGGACCCCTTGTCTTATATTCCTTCAAAACAGAAGTAGTGGTGGCAGGGTCCGTGGCCGACGATATGGCCCCCAGCAAAAGCGCAAGCGGCCATATGTATTGTTGCGGGCCTAAAACAAGCGAACCCAGGATGCCTACGGCAAAGGTAACAGTCAAAAACGGAGTCACGCCTTCGCAGAAAAGTATGTACATAAACTGACGTCCGTATTTTGCGAAGATGTCCTTTTTAAGCTCTCCACCCACCATAAAACCTATCAGGCCTAGCGCGAAGTAATTGAACGGACGAAGAGCCTCTATGGCGTCCTCCCCGACTATCTTGAAGCCCGTCTCCCCTATAAGCACCCCTATGATGATATAGCCGACCACCTGAGGCACGCGAAGCCTCTGGAATATCCTGCCTCCTATAGTCCCGCCGAAGAGGGCCAGCCCCAGAAGCAGAAGCATATTGAGGTGAAGAAGCGATATCTTGTCTAATATCTGGGAAAAGTATTCGAGCATCCGAATTCTCTTTTTTAAAAAATCCGCCAAAGGCGGGTTGGATAGTCTTAAAAGAAAGACTCCTGCCTTAATCCAGCAGGAGCCTCGTTCTCAGCAAAAGGGAGCCCCCCTTTACATATTCTATCATGCTAATACCTTACAATGCAAAAGTCAATAAAATTATCTGGATCTGGCTTTATGGCGGCTGAAAAGGTTTCTTGTCAAGACCTTAACTATTCTGTCGTTTATCATGCCGTAGCTATCGCCTTCGGACATCTCATCGTCTGTGATAGTGGCTTTGAGGGTATCCTCCCAAAGCACTTCGCCAGATTTTACGTCCGTAAATTTGAATTCGGCTATCATGCGTGCGTAATTTTCCTGCTTGGCCGCGTCTATGGCTACACCGCCTATACCCAGTAGATTATCCACGGGGTCATCTTCGGTCCACAGATACTCTGTAATGTTCATGTCTATTGTCACGTCAGCGGTCTCACTTGTGACCGCCACCTCGAAATCCTGACTTACCCTCTCCAAAAAAGCATTCTCTACGGACTCTTTCAAGAGAATCAGGTCCACTTCCTCGTTACCCGTGGAGTTCTTTATGTCATTCACGAAAATCCTCGTTATGTACTGATTTTCGAAGTATTCCATGATATTGACGTTATCCGCAGCGTAGGACACATCGCAAGCAACCGATACAAATATGGAAACAACAAAAATAGCCCTTATTATCTTCACCATATTACCTCCTTTGGTCTTTTTTGAAAGATTCTATTGCTCCTGTATATAAGTGTCTCTGGCCTTTATGTATTCTATCAACTTCGTTATCTCATCCTCCTCGGCCCCTACAAACCTGAAACCCGCGTTGCACTCTTCGGCCCACACTATATCGCCCTCCACGCGTATCGGCCTGTCCTCCTGGGGGAGAGTTACCTCTATCTTAAGGGACGTGCCTATGTCCACGGCCCTATTCAGAAAAAGGTGCGCGCCGGAGAGGCTTATGTCCTTTATCCAGGATATCCCTTCCTCGATGGGGGTCTGGTAACGCGCCCTGATGGATGTCCTGTATCTGGGCTCTTTCCTGGATTCCTTTATTCTTTTCGTCTCCCTTCTCTTAACCGATACCTTGCAAGAAGAGCCCTGCCTATTCAAAAGACCAAGCGTAATGAGCACCAAACCCAGAAAAACAATACCGAAAAGGGCTCCACCGGTATCCATAATCAAACCTCAAGTAATGTAAGAGCACAGGTAATTAGCAATGTAATAGCCTTAGTCGACGGTCCATAGTCTATGGTCTATGGTCCATAGTCTATAGCCTATGGACAAAAGATCAAAAATCCAGGGATTTTGTTTTTTCCATCGACTATTGACTATCGACCATTGACTGGTTATATACACTGCCTTCTAGACGCTAAACGCTCCATAGTCCATTGTCCACCGACCATAGACCAGGTTATCGGTGAACAGTTACCGGTTGCCGCAAACCGTCAACCGTAAAAAAATTTAAAACACTTTTTCTATTCCGCCCCGAAAGGTGATTTCAGTATGCCCTTGAGATCTTCCGCGGTCTTGCCGAGAGATTCCTTGGCATCTCGAACGGCGGCGCGTGCGTCATCCTTTGCTTTCCGGACTGCTTCTTCGGCCTTATCTTGGGTCCGGCCGATTGCCTCTTTTGCCTTTTCGGTGGTATCATACATAGCCTTTTGCGCAGAGGAGAGAACTCCGGAAACCGAATCCTCGAGACCCCCGAGGTCGAAATCGGACAGACGCGCTATGGCAGTATTCATAAGCGCTTTTACCACTATGATGCTCACAAGCGAATAGGGGTCATCCACGCCTGTGAACCTCTCTTCCAGATTCAGGTTATATTCGGTGACGGACGGCTTTGGTCCTCTCGAATAGTCCTTATAAGTAACCTTTCCTATTCTTAAATAAAAGTCGTCTATTCTAACATTCGGCGCTTCGCCCTTTCCGACAGATTCGGGTTTTTTGCCCTCTTTCTCGGCTTTTACGACCTTAAGTGAATCCAGGTTCAGAGCGCCTGCGCTATTCTTCACTACGGAAAATTCGTCTATGGATATACGCAGACTTTCAAGGTGGATGTCGCCCTTAACGGCTTCCGAAAGGACATAGTCCACATGCAGTTCGGGAGCCGACAACATAAGCCTGTCTTCAAAACCCGGAGGGTTTTTAAGATAAATCCCCTTGGCATTTACTAATGTCTTTAATATGCCTACATTGAGCGATCCTATATCCAGTTCCAACCCCGTCACCGCCCCTACGGCCTTTTCGGCCGCTGTCTTTATGACCATATCCTTGGCTACGGACAGAAGAAAGACCGCCACAACCACCACGCAAACCGTTATCAATATCTTCTTCATAAATCCTCCCTGCCATTAGCTAACTATGGCTGCTGATATTATAGAACTTCTGCCGGCGCTGTGTCAATTGCATACCGCAAAATATTTGAAAACGGATTATCAAGATAAAGGCTTCTTTATGCGCTCCTCTGCCGCGCTTTCTTCAGGACCTCATCCGCCCAGCCGCGGGCCTTCTGCCAGGCCCTGTCCTTTCCTGTTGCAAACGGCTCGACGAAATCGATCCTCGAGATGATTTCATTACCCGCCAAGGCCTTCTCCATATTTGCGAAGAACCCTCCTCTGCCGCCTCTGTGGCAGCAAAAGAGCGCTATCGATTTGCCCCTTATCCTCTCGGAGCCAAGATAAGTACGCATAGGCGCAGCCATACTGCACGCCCATACGGGGGTACCTATGAAAATAAGGTCATAATCCTGCCATCTAAAGGAATAGTGCTCAAGAGCGGGCGCCGCTTTTCCGAATACCTGGCTGACTCCGGATATGTATTTAAAAGGGCCCCGGGAAGGGATGCTTTTAACCGGTTGAAGCTCGAGTGATTCGGCTCCAACAGAACCGGCTATAGCGCGGGCAATGAAACCGGTATTTCCGCTGTGTGAGTAGTATACGAGGGCCGTCTTCAAGCCGGCCTCCTCTCTTGCAGAGAGACTCAGATTCGTGGAAGGTTATTCCGGATAAGATGGTCCTTATCCAAACCCCGGTATTTATTGTATGTTAAAATCATAAAAATTGCAATCCCCCAGACGGCCCCCGACGCGTTGAAAACCAGATCCCTCACATCGAAGACCCTGTAGGGCAAAAAAAGCTGTATCAGTTCGTCGGCCAAGCCGACTAAGACGCATAACGCGAACGCGGCAACCGGCGCCGGGTGTATCCCTCCGGCCCTGAAATCCCGTAAAACAAGGATGCCCAGAAATGAATATTCCACTACGTGTATCCGCTCGGCAGGATTCTTTACCTGCCACAAAATTATCGCACCAGCGGTCAGGAAAATAACTATAAAAAGATCTTTCGCCCTTGCTTCTTTTCTGCGTAATCTCACAATGAAAAAGACGGTCGCACCCAGGATAAGGAGACCGGCTATCACTGCCTCCTCCCCGGCCCGTCCGAAGAGTCGCTCTATGTATTCGGCAAGGCGGTTCATGAAGAAGGCCGACGCAAGTATAAAGACGGTATAAAATGACGTAAACGGTCTTACAATTGGTTTTCTTTTACTGCCGATTTCCACAGAAGATAACCTTTTATTTTAGGGCCCGGGCCTCTTCCGGCGGAATTAACCCTACCTTTTTCAATATAAGGGAGAAGCGTTATGCTTCTCCCTTATAGAGTTTACCTTTATTGTGCCGGAATCAATTATTCAAGCCTGTCGGTCAAGGCCTCCCACGGATATTCCTCGTCGAAAGCCAGTGCTTTTGTCTCCACGGGGTTAGGTAAGAAGAATGTAGTAAGGTCCTTCGCCCCGTGTGCCTGCCGGCTCAAGAAGTACCATATACCCTTAACAATACCCAGATCGTAGGCTCCCTCGTTGACGCCCTTGGCTATTTGTCCGGGGACCTCAACCACTCCGAGGAAGGAATTGCTCAAACCCCTCACGAGCTTGTTGCCCATCGGCACAAGGGTTGCTTCGCTGAAATCCGGCTGGAAATACTCGTATGCAGTTCCCTCTTCCCAGGCGTAATCGGAGTCCAGGGGTATGCCCACTTCCCTGTAATCCTCGGGGTCCGCAGCCCAAAAAGTTCCCATATCGGCTACGCCCGAGACGGTCCTCCCTATGCCGTGGTACACGCCTTCCACCAGACCCGCAATGGAACCGACCACCATATTTTCGGTATCTCCCATAAAACCGTCATTATATCCCTTCACGGTCTGGGCGGGTATCTCGACCCAGCCGGTAAAGGTATTCACGACTCCCGTAATGAATTTCTGCACCATCCCGTTCCATAGCTCATCAGAGGCCGCCTCCGCGCTGCCCGACGCCGATATCAAAAACAGGCATACGGCTAACGCTAGTAATCTGTGTTTCATAAACACCTCCTTTCGGCAGTTAAAAATACTCTCAGGTTTTACACTTAAATTCTATACTTTTTAAAAACGGAAATCAATATAAATCCCACACTCGGCCTTAAAGTCTTCTGCCGGGGTATCAGACGGTTTTCAGATACACGGTTTCGCCCCTGGAGGGGACATTCACCCTGATGTTGAGCCTTTTCTTCATCTCCCGCCTCAGGCTCTCCGACTGCTCAGATTCCCCATGTACGATAAACACCCTCTTAAGCCTGCCCTCAAGGCTCCTTACGTAATCGATCAAACCGTTCTTATCGGCGTGGGAACTGAAGGCGTTTATTACCTGTACCTCGGCATTTAGATCGAACGGCCTTCCGAATATCCTCACTATGTCCTTCTTCTCCGTGATGCCCCTGCCCAGGGTATCCCCGGCCATAAAACCTATTACTATTATAGTATTGCGGGGGTTTTCTATGTTGTTTTTCAGATGATGGAGGATCCTGCCGTTCTCGCACATCCCGGAGCCTGAGATTATTATCACAGGCCTCTTGACGTCATTGAGCCTTTTGGATTCGCTGACGCGTTTTACATAGGTGATGTTGTCATAGCCGAGTGGGTCCTCGTCGTTCATGAAGGACTGCCTGGTGGTCTCGTCGAAATACATCCAGTTCTCCCGGAATACCTTGGTCAGATTTACCGCAAGGGGGCCGTCCACATAGATGGGCAGCTTCGGAACCTTTTTCTTCTTCATGAGCTGACTTATAAAAAATACTATGAGCTGCGTCCTTTCCAAGGCAAAAGAGGGAATTATAACCTTCCCCCCTCTCTTTGCCGTGCGGTTTATGACCTCGGAAAGGGCCTTCCCGGCATCACTAAGTGAGCCGTGAACCCTTGCGCCGTATGTGCTCTCTATTATGAGGTAATCTATATCCTTGGGGCTTTCCGGATCCTTCAAAAGGGGCATATCGAACCTTCCCAGGTCCACCGCATAGCCAAGGCGCGTCTTGCCCTTGGAGGTCCCGATCTCCAATACCGATACCGCGGAACCAAGTATATGGCCGGCTTCGTAAAAGTTCAGGTTTATATCGCGCGTAATGGAAAACGGCCTGTGGTACTCCAGCGCTCTCAGATATTTAAGGGATTTTTCGGCGTCCTTCTTATTGTACAACGGCTTGCGTGGAGGCAGACCCCTTTTCTTATTTATCTTGTTCACATATTTGACGTCCTCTTCCTGGACAAAGCCGGAATCGGCAAGCATATACCTGCAAAGATCCCTTGTGGCCGGGGTGCAGTGTATATCCTTCCGGAATCCTTTCTTGACAAGATTGGGGATATTGCCGCAGTGGTCGATGTGGGCGTGGGAGAGAACGCAGGCATCCAGGTTTGCGGGCAAAAAAGGGAAATTGGCGTTTATCTCGTAATACTCGTCCCTGTGGCCGTAAAAGAGGCCGCAGTCCAAAAGCACATCGGAATCATCGGTGGATACAAGATGCATGGAGCCGGTTACGGTGCCGGCGCCGCCCAAAAAGCTCAGCGCTATTGTCAAAATCCGGCTCCCCCTTCTTCAAGCCGGTTCCCGCCGTAAAAGACGGACCGGGCCTCGGCTAAAGAGACATCCTCGAGAACCGTTATGTCTTTGACCCTTCCCGAAAAGAAGTAAAGCACCACAAAAACGGAGTTATCTATTCTGTAAAGCTCTCTCTTTCTGGATATCGGCAGAAAACCGGATTTATCGTCTTCCGAAAGAACGGGCGGGCCGTACTCGCGGCGTACCTCTGTAAAATGGGCGCCCTGCTTTATCTTGATGGCGCTCTTCGCCGTCTTTTCCGCCGCCGAGGTCGCCTTACTTAACGCGCACATCATAAATAACGCACAAAAAAGCACGTAAGCGCCTGTTTTAAAAAGAGTTTTCGAAGGCATATTATCGAATCCTGAAGAGGTTCCGGACTGCGGCATTTTAAAAGAAGCGCGGTCCGCGCACTTACCGGGTGAGATTCCTTATCTTCTCAAGCAGCTCATTGTCGTTATATGGCTTGGTGATATAATCCTTGACGCCCATATCCAGAAGCTTCGTCTTGACTTCCGGATTTGGAAATGCGCTTATTATTATGACGGGTATATTCCGCGTACGGCTGTCTTCCTTGAGCCGTCTGCACGCGCTGACTCCGTCTTCGACAGGCATCTTGACATCCATAAGGATGAGATCGGGCTTCTCTTCCTTAGCTTTTATGAACGCCTTGCTGCCGTTATCCGCAATCGATATCATATAATCGCTGGCGGCAAGCCGATAGCTTAAGAGCTCCAAAAAGTCCTTTTCGTCATCCACTACAAGTATCTTCTTTATCATATCTTATTATTTTACACGACGTCTTTATAATTGCAACATCTAAATGGAAAAACAATTAAAGGGAGAACGGGTGTTGCATCCGCATGTAAGGATATGAAGAAAACGTGAAAAATCTGTGAATTATCACGCCTTAGGAAGGCCTGAGCGAATCGCCTCTTTCCCCCGATGGGATCAGCGAGGCCCTCTTTATCACGGAGACAGCGGAGGCTACGTCCCTGGTCTTTCTGTAATCGTATATGCGATAATCCCGGGTGAGACGCGTTGGCGTGAAATTCACCATAATGACGTTGCATCCGGCGCAAAGAGCGCGCGCTGTCATGCGGTCTCCTTTCATGGAGCCTACCGCGGTAGTGGCGGGTATGTGGGCGTATCCGGTAACGATTCTCGCCAGCGCCAAAAATCTTAAGACAATCTCCTCTCCGGGCGCACGCAATCCGCCTAAGGGGGTATCCTTTTGGGGGAGAAACGGTCCTATCCCTATCATGTCGGGTTTCGCTCGGCGGAGAAAGAATAGGTCGGCCAAAAGATCCCCTTTAGTCTGGCCGGGTAGTCCTATTATATTGCCGAGGCCTATCTGGTAACCCAGGCTCCTTAAGAAATCCGTTATCTCAAGGCGCCTTTTTAAGGTCTGACCCGGATGCAGCCGTTTATAAAGCCTTGGGTTGGCTGTCTCGTGTTTTATGAGATACCTGTCTGCGCCGGCCTTCCTGAAGGCCGAATAATCCCTCAAAGGCCTCTCTCCCGCCGAAAGTGTCACCGCCATCCCGGGATGGCTCTCTTTTATCTTTTCTATGATGCGGCAGAGCTTATCCTTTGTATAATATGGATCGTCCCCGGACTGGAGAACTACCGTCCAGATGCCGCTTGCGGCTATCCTTTCTGCGGCCTTAAGGATAGCTTCTTCGGTCATCCTGTATCTTGTCAAGCGGGTATTCTCTCTTCTCAATCCGCAGTAAAGGCAGTTGCGGAGGCAGTAATTCGAAAATTCCAACAGGCCCCGCAGATATACTTTGTCTTTGCAAAAGGTAAGCTGGGTGCGGCGGGCGAGGCCGATGAGCTCGTCTGTCGGCCCATCATAAAAAAGCGAAATCAATCTCTTGTCTGTGGAGGGCGAAACTCTTTGGGCCGTTTTTTCCGCCATCTCTTTCTCCGCTATTTCCTTATGTGTTTTTCTATGCTTTTAAGAAGCGCGGCGGGCTTAATCGGTTTCTCCAGTATCTCTTTTACGGGCAGAAGCTCATCATCCGGCAAAAGCGCGAACGGCGAGAGGGCCCTCTCTATTTGTCCAGATGGACGTCCACCTGCGGGAACGGTATGGTAATGCCATTTTCGCTGAAGGCCTCGTTTATGGCCTTGTTCACCGAGAACATCGTGTCCCAGTAATCCTTCTGTTTGCACCATAACCTCGCGTATATGTTGATACTCGAATCCGCGAACTCCAACAGGCCTATCTTGGACGGCTTCTCTCTTACGACCCTCTCTTCTCTCTTTACCACATCCTTTACGACGTCGATAGCCTTGCCGACGTCCGAAGAATAGCTTATCCCCACTTTTATATCGAGCCTCTTATACTCGCTGTAATTCTGTATTACCTCTCCTATTATATGTTTGTTCGGCACTACCACCATGGTCCCGTCCACTGTGATTATCTCGGTCCTGGCAAGCGTCATATCGCACACCTCTCCGGTGACCCCTGCCACCTCTATAATATCGCCTACCTTGAAAGGCTTCGTGAAGACCAGCGTAATGCCGGCCGCGTAGTTGGAGAGCGGTCCCTGCAGGGCGAAGCTTGTGCCGAATCCAACAACGCTCAAGCCCGCTATTATGGGAGCTATCGTTATCCCGAAATTACCCAGCGCGATGATAGCCGCGAAGACAATCACAAGGATCTTTACTATCTGGACGAGAAACTTAGTTACGGTGACATCGATATTCTTTTTGCCGCAGAAATTGGTAAGGAATCTGGCCACGAGATTGGCGGCGAATAAGCCGAGGATAAGTACGATTATGCCGCCAAGCACCTGGAAGCTGTACGTTACGAAGAATTCTATGACTATCTCTATCAGTTTCTTTGCCGTGCTCAACTCGGTGGAAAATAGCGCCTTCTCCGTTCCGACTGCCTGGCAAAAAGCGGGGACTTGGGCTAAAAAGGCCTTGAAAAAAACTGCGGCTGAGACTATGCGTTTGGTTATATTCATATGATTACCTCTTTAAATGTTCATTTGGACAGCGTTTACGTTTTAACATGAATAAGTTATCAGATTAAGGTGGAACAATCAATAAAATAAGGGTGTATGCCGGCGGTCTTTTAGGTAAACCCTAGTAGAACAAAAAAAGGTTTTATCCCTGTCTCGCCGGCCCTTCATTACTTTTCTTGAGCCCGCACTACATCTCGGCAGCTAACTCAGAAGGATACGGCTCCATGAAGCTTTGGTCTACCAGGGTATCCGCACCCAAGCGCTCTACATGATTCTTTAGAAGCAGGCGGGGTGCGTTTAAAGGCAGGCAAAGGCGGCTGTAGCCGTCGAGCGCAACCATGAATTCCCTCTTTTCGCTCTGACAGAGCCTCTTTATGACATGGCCCAGGCATTCCGTCAGGATATTTACGCAAGAGGTGCGCCTTGGGGGATGGCTTAGCGCAGCGGCGAGATGCCTCGCGTAATCCACGAAGGTCTCGGATGCAGTTCTCCCTTCTCTGTTTGCGGCTATCCTGGCCATGGCGGCCTCTTCCTTCCCGCTGTAGCTTGCGAAAAGAAAGGAATTCCTTGAATGGAAACAGCCTAAGTCTGCGCTACTATGGACCTTTCTGAACGAGCTAAGAGTAAATAGCTTTGTCAGGAAATGCTCACGTATCCTCATATCGGCCAGCCGTTCCTCTGATTCAACGGCGGCCGATTTAAAAGTATCGAGCACCTGACGGGCGAAAAGGCCGGAAGTCTTGGCAATGATCTCTTCGCTTCTCAGGCCGGCGCATATCCCGACCTCCCTTATGCCGCAGGAAGGAGAGCGCTCCTTAAGGAGGAAGCCGTCTACCTCGCCGAGGGACTTTAGGTAACTGCGCGCAAAGTCTTCCATCCTGCGCGTGAGATCCTTCTCCGTGTTAAGCTGAAGCAGACGCTGGCCTTCGTCCTCTTTCACTATCTTTATAGGATCGCGCGGCACCCCCAGGCCTATCTCCAGCTCCGGGCAGACCGTCACGGTCTCCGTGTACGCGATGAGTCTTTCCGCGAAACCGTTCGGGACGGAAGCGCCGTCCCATCTGCAGGAATCGAACCCAAGGCATCTGCTGAAAACTACTTTAGGAGTGACGAAACCTCTCTCCATTATCCTGAAATGCTCTCTTTCTAAAAGGGATTTTCATCCGCGGGGATCATTCACGCGGCCGATAAAAAGGATGCTCCTAGTGGTCTTTTCGCGGATAAGGAAGATGAAGGGCCTGTCCGCTTTGAAGGTAAGCGGTCTCTCGGGTGCGGCCGTAAGCTTAATCACTACGGCCGTGGCCGCCGCGGCCTCGGTTCCTTCCTCGTTGACGTCTACGTAAGATTTGTGTATAACGTCGCTTATATATAGTTCTCTCAAGCCCACCGTCTCTGCCCCAGAGGGGGCGGTCATGTCGGTAAAATCCGCGAGGCCTGGGACAAACGGATCTTTCATCCCCAAGGATTTGAGGATTCCGGTGAGCATAAACCGGGACTCTATCCTGAACTTGGGAAAGGTTACCATCACCTTTCTTGTACGGATTCCCGATATCCACCCCTCAACGGAACCGGCATTTAATCCCGCCTCTACGGCAGACAGAGGAACATCCTTATCGGGAAGTATGACCACCATGGAAAGCGTCTCTCCCACGTAGGGCATCTCAAGCACCTTGACCCTGTCGCATTCGTTATAGCCGAAGTCGCCTTTACCGTTCATCATATCGGCTTTCACTTTCTTGCCGCCGGGCAAGATAAAATCATCCGGGCAAGTCCTAGCCTTATCGAACTCCTCGGCCCACTTCCCTTTGAAATATACGGCATTTGTAAGGACGAGTCTCGTCAAAGGCCCCAGCACCCCCCTGGGGATAAGGTTTTTTATCTTTCCCCGCGTGGCTTTCTCGGCCCATCCGTTTATAGCACCCCTGGCCTCTTCCTCCTTTTCGAAATCCACTTCCCGCAAACCTGCGCCGTAATATCTGGAGGTTATCTCGATGAAACTCTCCCTAAACCCGTAATCTTTCTCTCCCCAGAGCGCATTCGCTATAGCGAGAACCAGCCTCTCTTCATCATCTGCCGAATCAAGCGCCCCTAACAGTTCCGAAAAAGCCGCGTGCACTCTTTGTTTTTCCCTGCCGAAATGGAGGACCGCCGCCATCTGCTCTGCGGTCTCCCCTTTAGCTCCGGCGTATGTCATGGCAAGGGCCGTGGATATGCTAATGGGCGATAAGAAAACGTTTCCGGTTTCATTCTTTAATTCGCTGTACAATTCCAAAGCAAATTCCGTATTACCCCGGATGAGGCTTTCCACCTCCTCTTTTTCGGAAGCCAGAAGATCGCACACGTATGAGAGGCCCGCTATTCCCAGGGCCACGACCAAGACCCCTATTACGAAGACGATCCGCTTTTTTAAGACGTTACCCTTCGTCCCGATATCCATGTCTTACCTCTCTTTTGGTCAAGATCAGGTCTTATCTTATTTACGCCGAAGGAATCAGATGAAGATGAAACCCGCCACGCGACGCCGGCGGGCAGGCTCCCCTCTCCTTACCGCCTGAAGCAGTCGCCTCTTTTCTAAAAGGAGTAAGAGAGGGAGGAGGTCATGGTAATATCAAAATCCTCTACTCCGGCGGGTGCGTCGGAATCGAAATCGGTTGTTAGTTTAAGGTTTACTGAAAGATTGTCACTTATGGGATTATTCAGCATCGTCTCGGAATGAAGCCTCAACTCGCCGATATCACTCACAGAAGGATAAAGATGGATATCCTCTATAAATGTGGAATTTTTAAATACCGATTTCTCCAGGTAGGCGCGCGGAGTTATCACGGCTTCATCCGTTGCTTCGGTATCACTTCTATATTCTGTGTGCTCCCAGGCCGCACCTATTTCGCACATAGCTTTTAAAGCGGGTGAATCGAAGAGCCAGTAACCTATGCCGGCGCCGGGGATCAGTCTGTATTTTATGTCGATGAACCTGTCGTGCTCTATGGAAGTCTTATAAAAATTATAGAACCTCTTCTCCCTTCCGAAGCTGTGGGCGTATCTGGCCGACGCATCCCATTTTTCGGTATCGGTCTCCTTATCGGTGGCCGAATAGCAGAATCCGCCGTTTATGGTAATCTCGTCTACATGAGGCCTGTTTCTTTTTATATAGACTCTGGCGGCTATACTCTGGTCCTCGGAATTACCGCGCGCGATATCGTAACCCGCCTCTATCCTTTTTTCCCAGACCGCCTCCTCTTCTCCCGCCGAGGCGCCGGCAAAGGGCAGAACAAGAAAAGAGCCGACCGAGAAAGCCATAAATACCGCAAACGAAAATTTATTTGCGGTTTTCGGGTCTGGACCAAGATTTTTTACATGCCTCGACAAAGGAAGATCCTTTCCGATCTCTTTTAGTTTCCGGGGTTTCGCGCCGCTGGCGTTATCCCGCGTAACAGGGGACCTATCAGAAGGAATGCTTTATAACCGCCCTCGGCCCGCGCAACTGGAATTCCGTCTTTGCGCCCTGATCCGCCGGGACGGTCTCATCTTTTTCTCTTTCGTGCAGCACAAAAGAACAACCCGCCACCAAGGCCGCCATTACAAAAGGCGCGCACGCCATCATGTATCTGCTCACAGGCCGTCCTTTCCGTTTTTCGCCGAAACACCGGCAACCGGCCGGCTCAATCCCTTCTTACTCCAAGCACCTTGTATTTAAGAATTCCGGCGGGCACCTGTATCTCCACCATGTCGTTTTTCTTATGTCCCAAAAGCGCCTTGCCCACGGGACTCGTCACCGATATCTTGCCGCCGTCAAAATCCGCCTCGGCTTCCGACACAAGCGAGTATTCGAACTCTTCGCCGGAGGCCATATCCTTCAGCTTCACGGCGGCCCCTAACAATGCCTCGTCTTTAGGCATACCGGTATCGTCCAGTATATTCACATCCGAGAGTTTCCTCTCCAGATCCGATATCCTCTTCTCGTTCATGGCCTGCTCTTCCTTGGCGGCGTCATACTCGGCGTTTTCGCTTATGTCGCCGTGGCCGCGCGCCTTTTCTATGTCCTGGGATATCTGGCGTCTCTTCACGTTCTTCAGGTAGTCAATCTGTTTTAATATGTCTTCATAGCCTTCGGGTGTTATATAACCGCCTTTACCGCTCATATAACCTTCCTTTTCGACTGTTTCCTGTCTTAGACCAAAGCCGACGGGGCGCCGGTCTCTTCGGCCTGCAGGCCATAATCGAGATACCTGTATTCGCATTCGACCCAGGCGTTCTCGGTTATCTTTATCTCCGCCTCTTCGGTAGCTGCGGCAATCCCGTGCCAGATCCCTTTTTTAAGCACCACGGGTTTATCCAGATAGAAACTCTTTATCTCATCAGGTTCCTCTTCGGTGGCTACGAAGAGGACGGCCGTGCCGCTTACGGGCTCAAAACTCTCATAGGTATCCGGATGGCGTTCCAGGGTATCTATTACCCTGTCCCTCAAAAGAAGGTACGCAATTCTCCATCCCACGCCGCCTTCTTCGGAAAGAACTATGTGGAAGACGTTCTTCGTCTTATTCTTTCCGATGTCCGCAGGCAAGCCTATGATGCGCCCGTATGGCGCGAGGTTCTCCGCATTGGGGGATTTCGGCATAACAGACTCCTCTTTTTACTGCTCCTTTAATTATAAAGCCGGGAAATCCTTTTATCAAGCATAAAAGACCCGGCGCGCGCCGCCGGGTATTCAGGGTCCTTTCGATATTTTCGGGGAAATATCTTCAGGGCGACACCATATCTTTTATATTGCGCATTGCCCTTTTAGCGTGTATCCTCCCCTCTTTTATGAAGAGATCCGACTTATAGAATTCGTACCAGTCCGCGAGCTGCGGTATCGGGTGAAGGTATACATCAACCTGCTCCCGCACATTCGCCGCCATCACGAATTCCATGGCCTGAAAGCTGTTGACGATTATCTCGTATATGTTAAGCCTCTTCGCCTCTTCTCTCACCACGTCCGCGGGCGAGGGGAGGGTATTCACCGCTATTATCCTCTTTACTCCGAGCCTGGAAAGAACATTTGCCGCAAGCGGATTGACTATGCCTCCGTCCACCAGCTGCGCTCCACCGCGCGATACGGGCTCGAAGACACCCGGTATGGCTATAGAAGCCATTATGGCGTCTACGAGATTCCCTTTATCTATAACCACCTCTCTCCTATTCTTTATATCGCAGGCCACTATCTTAAGGGGTACCCTGAGGTCGAAGAATGTCTTCTTTCCGAAATAAGACTCCAGAACCGACCTTACCGCCCTGCCTTTTATAAGCCCCCTGACGGGGATTGCCGGATCCAACAGAAAAAGCGTCTTAAGTTTACTTTTAAAAGGCGCTATAAGCTTTTCTATGTCTTTCGCTGAGTAACCGGAAGCCCAGAGGGCGCCTATCAGCGCGCCCATGCTAGTGCCTACTATTATATCCAGCGGCACCTTCTCTCTCTCAAGGACGTTGAGCACGCCTATGTGCGCAAGCCCCATGGCTCCTCCGCTGCCGAGGGCAAGACCTGTCCTTACGCCCGAAACGAGCCTTGCTATCCGCCTCACCGTTCTGTCATATGCCTTATTGGCCGGCGGTAACGTTGCGAACACATCATGTTTGAGGAGTTTCGCCTTCCGGTCGAAAGACATCTTTCCGTAATGGCAATCCTCTTTGAGTATAAAAAAGTTGCTCCTTGCCGATGAACCCGGAAGAGGCCTCCCCAGCGCGGAGACAAATGAGGCGCTTCTTCTCAGGCTGGAGGCATCGGTTGCGGTTATGATATGGCGGAGATCGGCCTGGTTAAGGATCTCCCTCCCTAACTCTCCGGCGGACTGAGTAACCTTTACTATTAGATAATGGTATTTCTTCGTAAGCGAACTTAAAGCGGAAGGAACATCGCGCGCGGAAGAGATGGCGTTACCGTCCAGGAGAAAGACCTTCTTGCCGGACTCGTACCTTATGCCCTTGCCCAGCTCGGAGGCATACTTTCCTACGGCCTCCTTATCTTCGAAACCGTAAACGGCGATGATATTGCTCTCGAAGACCTCCTTCCTGCCGCCGCCGGCCAATCTCCTTGACAGAGAATGCGTCATGAACACGGCAAGCTTCGGTATCTTCTCAAGCAGTCTCCCGAAGTCCTCCACGGGTATCCTGATTACTATGCTGTCGTTGAGAACGGAGGCGCAAACGCTATGTTTCCTGCCGGTAAAAGCCGAGATGGAGCCGAAGTAATCGCCTTTTCTGAGATGGCCTATTACCCTTTTTCTCCCCCCTCTGCAGGAGGAAACCGGATGGTAAAGTTCCACCCTTCCTGTGAAGATGCAATAAAAATTGTCGGGGGGATCCCCCTCCTCGTAAAGGATATCGCCTTTTTTGTATTCTTCTATATGGCACTTTGAGCAGATGGCCCTTTTGTGGAAGAACGACAATCCGGAGAAAATGGGCAGGCTGTCTATAACCGAATACTTGCTTAAGTTCATGCACGGCCCCCAAAAGCGGCGCCCGCTTTTCGTCAGCGCTTGAAATCGCTTATCTTAAACCACCAGTCGTTTAAATCGGCCTTTTTTATTTCTCTCCAAAGCGCCCGGGCGCTCTTTGTTTCGAGAAAGGTAGGCGCCTTCTTCAGGAACTTAACTGCCTGGCTGTAACCCTGCTGTTCGTATTCCCTCGCCTGCATCAGGCACTCGAGTATGTCGGCGTCGCGCGCCGCCACGCTTTCCGGGCTTTTCTGCCTGCGGTATTCCCGTCGCAAGCGCGCCATCTCCCCATCAATGCCGGAGGGAAGCCCCGATATCTGATGGGAAAATGCCCTGTCCTCGGGCCCTTTCAATTCTATATACGCCTGGGCCATCTTATGCAAATCCGTTATGCGCGCTTCATGGAGGTCGTTAAATAATGTCATCAAAAGGACCTTTTCGGCATTTATGCCTTCCCTGCGCGCAAGCACATAACCGATGACGGCGCATCTGTAGCTATGGTCGGCCACGCTCTCGGCCTCGGGGATACCTACTACAGACCAGCCGGAGCGTTTAACCCGCTTAAGCAAACCGGCTTCGGCAATGAAATCGAGCAGCCTGGCGTTATTCTTTTTTCCGGTATCGTCCTTTTTCATCTATTGCGGCCTTTCTGCCTGCAGATTTCATAACAGAAGATGGCACAGGCTATATTGACGTTAAAGGAGAGTTTGGCCCCGCCCATTCTGATGTGGGCCCTTATATCCAGATGCTTATCGAGGCCATGGCGTATGCCGGAGCCCTCCGAACCAAGTACCAGAGCCAGAGGAAAAGGCAGCGAAACCTCGCTTATATCCTCGGACCCTTCCTCCGCAACCGCCCCCACCGCCCAGTATCCGGCCCTTTTGGCCTTTAGGAGAGCCGAAGAGATGTTGGGAACCATGGAGACCCTCACGTAGTTCTCCCCGCCGGAAGAAACGTGCAGGACGGTCTCGTTCACGCCGCATGCCATACGTTCAGGTATGACCACAGCCATGTCGCCGAAACAGGCCGCGGTACGCATTACAACACCCAGGTTGTGGGGGTCTGCCACCCTGTCGAGAAATATTATGGTGCTCTTTTTGGGAATAGCATCCTTAAGCATGGTCTCGAAATGAGCATACCTGAAGACATCCACCCTTGCCACTACGCCCTGGAGGTCCTTGGCGGGCTTCATTTTCGAGAGGCTTTTGGCGGATAGTTTCTCAAGCGGTATCTCTGCGCTTTCCGCCAGCTCTTCTATTTCGGCAAGATCGATATTCTCCTGGATCCATATACCGCGCACGCTCCGGGGATTGACCCTGAGCCTCTCCAGGACGGAATTTCTTCCGTAAAGCAACATAGATTTGACGGCCATATTTTTAGCTGCTTATAATATTATTATGGAACTGCGATAATAAGTATGTTACATTGGCGGGGTTGCCTTGTCAAGGAATTATGGAAGCCGTTTTGGATGAAGCCGGGAAGGCGATAAAAAAATTAAAAAGATAAGCCCGGCATTTATGCCGGGCTTACCATATATAAAGGTATTTGTTATACCTTTTTCACGTTCGTGGCCTGCGGACCCTTAGGGCTTTCCTCTACCTCGAACTCTACCGCGTCGCCTTCCTTCAGACTCCTGAATCCTTCGGACTGTATGGAGCTGTGATGGACGAATACATCCTTACTGCCATCGTCAGGCGAGATAAAGCCATAGCCCTTCTGGTCGCTGAACCACTTGACTTTTCCTGCTGCCATTACTTACTATACCCCCTTTCCTCATCGACTATAGTAAATAATGGCCAACAAAAGAACTCTCGCTATTGCAATTCATACGTAACTTCTTTCCCATATTTACTACGCATACAATATACACAACTATGGTTTATTTGTCAAGATTAAGTTGAAATTTGTTCAAAAAAAACGATTAGAGGCCTTTTGCGCCGATTCTGATGAATCTGTTCACAAGGCCGTTTGTTGATGAATCGTGGCCCGAGACCTCTTTTCCTTCCTTTATCTCCCCGAGGACGGCGCCGGCAAGTTTCTTGCCCAGCTCGACGCCCCACTGATCAAAGCTTGTTATATTCCATATTACTCCCTGGACGAATATCTTGTGCTCATACATGGCTATCAACGCGCCCAGGAGCCTTGGGGTAAGCTTGTCGAAGACAATGGTGTTGGTTGGCCTGTTGCCCTTAAAGACCTTATACGGCGCCAGACGCTTTATCGCATCGGCGCTCATGCCGGAGGCCTTAAGCTCGGAGCGTACCTCATCTGCGGTTCTGCCGTTCATAAGGGCCTCTGTCTGCGCCAGGAAATTGGAAATCAGCATGCTGTGATGTTCTCCTACGGGATTATGGCTCTTAAAGGGGGCTATAAAATCGCAGGGGACGATCCTCGTCCCTTGATGCAGCAGCTGGAAGAAGGCGTGCTGGCCGTTCGTGCCGGGCTGGCCCCATATAACCGGCCCGGTATGGTAATCCACTTCGGCGCCGTTTCTGCCCACATATTTGCCGTTACTCTCCATATTGGCCTGCTGGAGGTACGCGGGAAGATACTTCAGGTACTCATCATAGGGCAGTACGGCTTCGCTTGATGCCCCGAAAAAGTTGTTATACCATATCCCGATAAGAGCCAGCATGACGGGTATGTTCTTTTCGAAGGGCGCACTCCTGAAATGGCTGTCCATATCATAGGCGCCTTCCAGCATCCTGCTGTAATTATCAAAACCCACGGCGCAGGCTACCGAGAGACCTATGGCGGACCATAGCGAATATCTCCCCCCTACCCAGTCCCAGAACATGAAGACATTTTCCGCGGCTATGCCGAATTCTGCCGCCCTTTCGGCGTTGGCGGATATGGCGATAAAATGCCTCTTTATATATTCCTCCTTTTTCGCCTTTGCCAGAAACCATTCCCTTGCAGTCTTGGCATTTGTCATGGTCTCCTGAGTGGTAAAGGTCTTGGAAGCAATAAGAAAGAGGGTGGTCTCGGGATTCAGACCCTTGAGCGTCTCGCTTATGTCTGTGGCATCAATGTTCGATACGAAATGAAGGCTTAACTCATTTGAATACGGCCTCAGGGCTTCCGTCGCCATGGCCGCTCCCAAGTGAGAACCTCCTATGCCTATATTCACCACGGATCTCACCGCCTTGTCCGTGTACCCTCGCCATCTCCCCTCTATTACCTGCCTTGAGAAATCCTCCATCCTCTCCAGTGTCGACCTTATCTGCGGCATGATGTCCCTGCCTTGGGCATACACGGGTTCCCCCGAAATGTTTCTGAGGGCTGTATGGAGAACGGGTCTGTTTTCCGTGACGTTGATACACTCGCCATTGAACATCGCCTCTATGGCATCCCTTAAGCCCGTCTCCTCTGCCAAAGCCGTAAGAAGCCCGACCGTCTCACGGGTGATGATGTTTTTGGAATAATCCACCAGCAAATCTCCGAGAGAAAGAGAGAACCGGGAGAACCTCTCCTTGTCTTCGTCAAAGAGTTTCCTTATTCGCGCATTCCTCATTTTGCCGTAGTGGCTTTTGAGCTTCTTCCAGCTTGCCGTCTCGGCCGGATTCACGGATTTGAGCATAATAAGCCCTCCTTTAAAAAATTCTCTTCCAGATAATCATATAAATACTCGGCTATGATCCGGTGCCCTTCTTCATTAAGGTGTAACTCGGCTCTCGAGAAACACGTTGTCTCGATCGGAAAGTGCGACAATACTTCATCGAAGCTCGCTATATGGCGCACGCCGATCTCCCGGTTACCTTTAAGGACCGCCCCGTTTAAATGGCCGCTCGATATGAAGGCCGCGCCTCGCTCTCTTAGAAGAGATCTTATCTCTTTAAGATGCCTTGCGTAATTGGCGTGCCCAAGCATATACCAATAATCTTCCGGCACAAGTTCTCTTTTTAAAGGCGGATTATGGCCTCTCGCCAAAAGCGGAACGATCTCGAGGCCGGGATAGGGATAGATAAAATAATCTTTGTAATATACGCCGAGGATATTCTCCTTAAAACCGGCCCAGGCATACCTAAGACCCTTTATAAAATTCAATCTATAAAGCAGGTAGTCAAACTTATGTAATATGTACCGGGTAAAAAACGAGTGGTTATAGAAGTAGTTAAAAGGCGTGGAGCGCGATTTTATGAAATTGCACAGGTGGATATCGTTGCCGCTATATACAAGAATCACCATATCGGCTCCGGCCTCAAGCACCGTTTGTCTTATGAGTTCCGTTTCCTGGGCCGTGTTGTAACCCGGTACGGAAAAGTTGATTATCTCAAAAAGGCCCCTTCCGCTTTTTTCAAGCAGCGCCTCAAGCAGGCTTGGAAAACTCCGGCTGCGGTCCACCTTCCATCCGAATGACGCCGAGTCCCCCACTATGGCAATGCGGCATACCCCCTCCGGTTTCTCAACGCCATACACTTCGTCGTTCAGACCCTGGCAGCTGACGTAGGCTCCCATCTCCCTCATATAACGGCCCGGTATCAGTTCATAGACAAGGCGGTCATTCGAAGAAGGCCTGTATCCCCCGATGATTTGCGGCTGAAAGACGCGAAAAAAGAGCTCCCCCGCAGCCAGAAGGAGAATAAAAGTGAGAATGGTCACCAAGATGTTTATCTTAAATGATCTATCGGCCATTTTGAATAATACCTTAAAAAGTCTGCAGTCATGCAGAGTACAGAGATAGGAGTTATTATATCATATTAAATAGAAGAGGTAAAAAGGTATCTTCCCGCCTCTGGGCCAAGCGGGAGAAATCTCTTGGGCGGCAGCGTAGATCAGACAGCCGGATTTTTTTCTTCTTTTTCCCTGTCCGCTGCTTTACCCAATATCTTGCCGACCAGCTGGTCTCTTCTCTTTACTCCGTCGGCGGAGACATGCAGGGTCATCATAGCATCCACAAACGCGCTCAAAACATCTATCCGGGAGAGTTTCGAGCCGGTGGAAAAGAGCGAATCCATCCCCAATCTGTCCAGGAACTCTATCTGGTCCCTGTTCAGAAAGGCGATCACCCTCCTTTTTTTAAGGCCTTTTCCGGTAGATTCCATCTCCGGTCACCCCCTTAAAAAAAGACGGATTCCGATTTACGGTACCAATCGAAATCCGGGTGAAATAACACCATTTCGGCAGCCGGTCTGCCGTATTCCGCCTCTAATATAAGTATACACCACAAATTGGCATTGGGCAATATGTACATAACAGACTTTTTAAAACTTAACACATAAGAACCTTTACCCGCTGAAATATTATGTTGTTGTCGCTATTGCTATATGATATCATGATTTCATGTTCCAGGAAATCATGCGGCGGCTAAACGCGGAGATACCCGTCTTTTTAAGCGAAATAGACAAAGATTACTCGCTAAGGCGCGTATCGCCCCTTTTCTTCCGGAGGATGCGCGAATTTGTCCTTCGCGACGGAAAACGGATAAGGCCATTTATGCTCGTTGCCGGATGCCTGGGCTACGCGAAGAGAATGCCCGGAAACCTTTTCCGGTGCGCAGTCTCCGCCGAGCTACTCCACGATTTTATCCTTATCCACGACGATATAATAGACGACTCCGACACTAGAAGAGGCAAACCATCCCTTCACGCGATGCTTAACCGGGACCTGAAAAGAAGAAAGGTGCCCGGAACCGCAGGCGCAGACTTGAGCATGATAATAGGCGATGTCATCTTCGCGCTCGCCATCAGGGCTTTCCTCTCCGTAAAGGCGGACAGGCGCTTAAAGGAGGCGGCGTTAGACAAATTTATAGAAGCGGCCCTCTACACAGGCAGCGGAGAATTCATGGAACTTTTGGCGGCGGAAAGGGACATATCGGCCATCCGGAAAAAAGAGATCGAAAGGATATACGACTATAAGACCGCCTACTATTCCTTCGCCTCCCCCTTAGCGGCGGGCGCCGTCCTTGCCGGAGCTTCGAAGGGAGAAACGGAAAAGCTGCAGGCCTTCGGCCTTGCCCTGGGAAGGGCCTTTCAGATAAAAGACGATATGACAGGTTTCGTCGGAACCAGAAAATCCGCGGGAAAACCCGTGGTTTCCGACATACGGGAAAGGAAAAAAACGCTTCTGGTCTGGTATGCCTACCGAAACTCAGGAGTCGCGGAGAGAAACGCGGTAAGGAAGATATTTAAAAAGAAAAAAATCTCCGGTGAAGATCTCTACTATATAAAGAATCTAATCATAAAAAGCGGGGCGCTTGACGACGCGAAAAGAGAAATATCCGTTTTGAGGGAACGGGCCTTAGGGCATTTGGATTCAAGCGCGATAAAAAAACGCATAAAAGAAGCGCTTACAGAGTGCGCGGCGGATATGCTAACGCCTTAAACGGCCATGCCTTCCGCTATTCCGGCAGACCGCTTCTCTGCAGGTTATACTCCGCCGATTCCAGGGCTTCTCCTCCGGGTCCGGCGTCTTCTTCGGCCTTGAGTCTTCCCAGATAATCGGGCTCCTCTATTACGGGGGCATACCCCTGCGGCAGCGGAAACGGGAAGGTAAAGGTCTCGTAGAAGCCTACGGAAAATCTCCTTAAGGTCATCCAGCTGCCTTTTGTAATGCCGAGAAAGAATGCCAGGGCCGGATCGTGGCTCTCATAAGCCTTCGACATGCTCTTGAAGAACTCCATAGGACTGACGAAGATGTTTATGACCCCTCTTGTCAGCTTGTCCTTAGCCGTCCCTTCCGCAAGCGCCGCTGCGCCGTTCATGAAGATGATTGCGGCAAATACAAAGCAAATTAATCTTTTCATAGGATACCTCTTTTTTTAACGTTCCCTCAGTTTAGCCAGAAGGCGCAGAATCTCCAGATAAAGCCATACAAGCGTTACTATCAATCCGAATGCGCCGAACCACTCCATATATTTAGGGGCGCCGTACTCGGCGCCGTTCTCTATAAAGTCGAAGTCCATAACCAGGTTCAGCGATGCTATCACTACCACGAAAAGACTGAAGCCTATGCCCAGGGCGCCGCTTTCGTGTATGAAAGGGATGCGCGCGCCGAAAAAGGACATAACCATGTTTACTATATAGACAAGCATTATGCCCCCCGTTGCCGCCACTACGCCCAGCTTGAAGTTTTCTGTCACCTTGATGAGGCGCGATTTGTAGGCAATCAAAAGGGAGAAGAGCACAGCGAAGGTAAGCGTTACCGCCTGGAAGACTATTCCCTGATACTGCGCTTCGAAGACTGCCGATATCCCGCCCAGGACAACCCCCTCCACCAGCGCGTATATAGGAGAGGTTATACCGGCCCATTCCTTTTTAAAGACGGTCACAAGCGCCAGCACAAGACCTATGATAGCCGCGGGGATGATGAGTGCCGCCGCAACGCCCATATTAGACCATGCCCAGAAAGCGCTCAAAAGCACGCATCCGAGCAAAATTAGCGTCTTATTTACGGTGCCCTGTATAGTCATTACGCCGGCGCTTCCTTCTGCCCTGGCGCCCGCGAATACATTGCCGCGCAACGCGGGATTTCCGCTTCTTATCATATTTTATTCCTCCTCTTTTTCATATATTGAGTTCTTTCCATTCCTTTGCCGCCGGCTTTTCGGTTGTCGATTATCGTAAAATTCCAGGGACGTAGTATCTAGTGCCTTCCGGCAAAAGATTTTTTAACGATATAATTTTTATACCTTCCGGCGGCCTTTCCTATGGCTTTTACGAAATCATACAGGTCTTCGGACCTGTTTCCGGATTCGAAGATATTATTGTGGAGCTTCCCTAAAAAAACGGTGTTGTAAGCGAAGCAGCAGTTTCTGCAAAGAATATCCACAGACATATCCTTAAGGCCTCTTTTCACCTTAAAATATTCGCCGCTCTTAAAGAGATCTCCGTAATCCGCCTCAAGGAGATTACCCAATTTATGCTTCAATCCGTAATCCTCGCAGCATAAATAGACATCTCCGTTCGGAAGGAGCTCGTTGAAACGGAGGCCCAAACTGCAGGCTATCGCGAAAAGCCTCCTTATGGGGGCCGTACCCTCCCTTTTCGGGACATCGTTCACGGAACGAGATGCGATGAGAACTCTTTCTGCGTCGGCGATGAAAGGCCTAAGCGATTCGTGAAGCTCCGGACCGTGGTAATGGAACCTAGCGCCGATATCGGTTTCCAGGACCTTTTTTATGCGCCCCAGATATGATTCATCGGGCCTTATTCTTTCATCGGGATCATTTGAGGGAACGTGGACCCTGAAAAGATGAAAAGGTATATGCTTTATCCTGTCCAAATCTTCGAGGCTTTCGCAGGTGAGAGTCGTGGAGACCTCTATCTTGTGGCCTTTGTCGTAGGCATATAGAAGCATCTTGGTGCATTCCGGATTTGCCCAGGGCTCGCTCATGCCGGCAAAGGAGATTATCACATCCTGCGGTATCTTATCGATGCATCTTTTGAATGTATCGAACGGCATCATAAGAGGCCCGCCAGTCTTTCCGTATGATCTCATCACCAGTTCCTGAAGGCAGTAAACGCAGTTGACCGGACAGCCGATATTTGTGGTTATATCCATTACGGCCATGATAATGACGACTCCTTTTTAAGCTCTGTCTCGCGCGGATCGCTGCGGCGGGAGAAAGATTTGACTGTCATTATTCCGCGTGAGCTTATATAATAATATACATTGTAATCCCTCAAAATCAAAGAAAATCTATGGCATTAGACCAAACGGGAAATCAATATCGCGACTAGGTATTTGAATAAAATAAGTGCGGCGGCCGACACATATCCCCTGTTTTGGTAAAGATGCCGTAAAACCGAAAAACAAGCCATGAAGATAAACGTATCCAGATCCGCCGGGTTCTGCTTCGGGGTGCGCCGGGCCATAGAGATTGCGCTCGATACCGCAAGGACGCAAAAGGACGTCGTAATGCTGGGAGACATAGTGCACAACGACGATGTGGTTCGCGATGTAAAGCGGGCGGGTATCGAAAAGGTGACATCATTAAAGAAAAACGGCAAAAAAACGCTTCTCATAAGGGCGCACGGGGCGCCGGCCGGGGTCTACCGCAAGGCCAGGAACCTTGGTTACAAAATAGTGGACGCCACCTGCCCTAAGGTGACCGGAATTCACAGGATAGTAAAGAAAGCGGAGGCAAGAGGTTATTCGGTAATAGTGATAGGGGATGAAGGCCATGATGAAGTAAAAGGTATCCTGGGCCAGCTTAAGGGCAAGGGGATGGTGATAAGCGGGCCAAAAAAGATATCCCGGAAAAAGATAAAGAAGATAAAGAGGGCCTGCGTGGTAGTCCAGTCAACGCAGGATTTGGAAAACGTGAAGTCTATCCTTTCCGTACTAAAGGAACGGATAGATGAACTCGAGTTCTACAATACCATCTGCGAAACCACTCGCGTAAGGCAGAAAGAGATGCGCAGCATGCCTCTTAAAAACGATGTCATGCTCGTAATAGGCTCCCCGAAGAGCGCCAACACGAAAAGACTCTACGAAATATCGAAAAGGATAAATCCCGAAAGCCATTGGATACGTTCGGCAAGGGACATAAAGGACTCCTGGTTTGAATCCGCTGCCTCGGTGGGCATAATATCCGGTGCCTCAACTCCGGATTACACGACAAATGAGGTAATAGACTACCTGGCCGGCCGCGGTAAAAAACGTTAGGCTTAAATCTCCGGCTATATCTATATTCGCGGCTCTTCGGAGGTGCCCCCGGGCCCCTTATATGTTCCGTTTTCCGCCATGCCCTCGAAAAATAAAAAACCCCCAGGAAAAACCTGAAAGGTTTTACCCTGGGGGTTGTTACGTAACTTTTACAACTTTGTTACGGTTGTAGCCTGCGGGCCTTTGGGTCCGTCCTCGATTTCAAACTCAACTTCCTGGCCGTCTTTTAAAGACTTGAAACCGTCACCCTGAATGCTTGTGTGATGCACAAATACATCTTTGCTGCCATCATCGGGTGTAATGAAACCATAGCCTTTCTGGTCACTAAACCATTTGACTTTTCCTTTTGTCATTATTCACTACCTCCTTCCAAAAAGATTATAGTAAATAACGACAAAAAATAAAAACCGCAAGGTGAAAACTCTCTTATCCTGCGGCATTAGATTTTTCTCCCATTTACTACGAAAGTAATTATACGCTAATCCGCCATATTTGTCAAGTAAATAATGACTACGGGCTGGGTTTTCCGCTCACGCCTTTCACCGTGTTGCCCACCTCTTTACCGATGTTGAAACAACGTCCGTTCCCTCTCCGTGAAATCATATACGCCGACATGGCCCCGGAGACTAAATAACCTTGAATATATACACCCCTTTAATTTATTGAGAGAAAGATATATAGATGTATGTATATATTGCTGATTTAAAAGGACGCAGTTTGGGCACATCTTTTTTTGGATGGCTTCAGAAGCTTCTCAAGAAAGCCTTTTGGATTGAATATCAATCAATCATCCAATAGGTTATTAGCTACTACAGCATTAAATGCATTTTCTGCTACAATACTGTAGCCTCTTTCCCTTGGATGCCAATTGTCTATATCTGTAAATATGTAATTTGAAATATCTTCTTCCTTCATTTGCTCGAAAAAGATAATATCATTTCTAACCAATGGAATGCTATTTTTCCCTGCTAATGAAATAAATACCTCGATGGGCAGATATGATGGATTTATATGATAGGTCATAAGAAGTACTTTAACATTTTGTCTTTTTGCTGCTGATGCAATCTTGCCGACGTCGTATTCCCATAATTTAATAAAAGCCTGGCTGTTTGATTTAGCAAACTTATATATGTATTTTTCCGGAGGAAATCTTACAAGTTCAGGCCCACCCCACTTGTAATTAGTAACATCTAAGCCGTTCGTATAGTTTGATTGTTCTCTTTTTATAAATTTCAAATACGCATATCTTAAAAGTTTATATAGGCGAAATTGATCAAGTATGACGTATGATTTAATTTTCAAAGATTCATAATTATTTGTCTCTATAAATTTTCCTATATTACTTTCAGCTAATGACCATTCATTGTTACAGCCTACCATCAATATGATAAGACGCGGTTTATATAACTCAAGATAATTTTGGATGCGATTGGAGATTTGTGATGTGTTCTGGCCAACATGCGGCGGTACAATAACATTAATATTATTGTTTCCGTACTTTTCCCTTAACATTGATTCCAGTTGATATGGATAAGATTTATTTTTCGCAACCCAGATACCTTCTGTTGAAGACTCTCCAAGGCATACAATATTTATCGAATCGCGTGACTTTTTATATTGATTACTATCTCGAGCGTAAATCCTGTTTAAATAAAACGTTCCTGCAAGACGTAGAGAAAGCTCAGCTATGACACAGATAACCAAAAAAGTAATAAAAATGTAGGCAGCTTTTTTCATAATATGACATTAAACGGCGGAAGGGCTCACCGTCTTCTGCAAATACTTTACGTTCTACTAAGCGAAATGTCTACGCGTTCAGCTTAGGAGAAACTCCGTGTTTGACCTCGCCGCTTTTAGCGGGCCATTTTCTTCTACCTAACTCTCATTTTTACAATATATTACGACACAACTTGTTTTACAACAACAGATCAAGGATTCTACCCTTTTTCTGTTTTATGACTGGGTTTCCCGTGTTTTCTCTTTTTCGTGGCCCAAATATGTCCCAAAATTGGTTTAATTTATTTAACGGCCGCCATAATAAGGCATTCCCCTGCGGTCTGCATTGAAACAAGGCGCCTGGCTAATCTCTCCTTTGCTCAGCGGTTTATCATGTTGAATATAATCGGCTAACTGTGCATGCCATACAAGTTCTCCATCAAATGTCACTTCTAAAAATTGACCGATAGAATCAATAATAAATGTGTTGCCATTCGGCAAACGATGCGCAGCTCGAACGAAATAATAAGGCCCTCCTTTGCGCCATGTAGTGGCGGGATAACTCCATACAACTCTTTTTTCTTTAGGGCTCCATTCAACTACCCTACCGTTTATAGGCTCTGAAATAATAATATTTCCGTTATCTAACATAACAGGTGTATGAGGACAATGCGGAGAGTCTTTGCCCCATGGGCCGGTTGGTATACTTTCGGTACCTGTAGTCCATACTGTCTTACCTCCTTTGTCAACAAAAACAAGAAGATTCCAGTTGCGCACACTAAGTAATGTAGTTCCATCTGCCAGGCGCTGCACAGAATTCATGTGTGTCCAGTCGTTAGCATCTTTGCTGCGTATATCTTTATATTTGCTGTTAGCATATTCGTTCTTTGCATACCACGCCCAGACAATTTCGCCATCTTTGTTCACTTCTATAGCCTGGGGGTCTTGATAAGGGAACTCGGCATTTAATTCAGCGCCCACGCACGCCATTAGCGTATTACCATTTTTTAATCTATCTGCGTCATGTGAGACGGTTGAATTGTGATATGACCAGGTTACGGCGCCGTCTTTGGTTAATTCGTAAACACCGTCTCCGCCTATTAAAACTAAGAGATTAGCGTTAGGCAGGATTTCGACATCCGTTAAACTTCCTCCACATGGACTGCCGTCAAGTCCGCAAGTTTGGGTTGTCGGAGCCTCGCATTCCCAGACTACTTTTCCATTTAAATCGCACTCAACTATGCGGTTCCAGTGTTTATCGACAAAAACTACATTACCGTTCCAGGTTTTTTCTTTGTCATATGCCTTTACCACAAGAGCTGGATACCGACCTTCTTTTTCATTCTTTTCAGCCTTAGGGCTCCCGCCTGAACGGTTTTGGTGAAAATCGGCCATCTCTTTTCTGCTTAGATAACCATCCTTGTTTTGGTCAATTCTACTAAAAGCCTTATTCGACCCCTTAAATTCTGTGGTTGATAGTTTCCCATCATTGTCTATATCCATTTGCTGAAAAGGGTTCTTGCCTTGTTTTCTCATTGGCTGTGCATGTAATTGTGATATGGTATTAAATGATAATAAATAAAGCAAACTAATCAAACTACAAACTAATTTTCTATTCATCTTCACCTCCTATATTATAATTACTTTATAACCGTAAATCTTAAGGAGCAAGAAGATTTGAGAGGCAAAGTCTTCTTCGCTGAATTGCTTACGTGCTTAGCTTAGAAGGAGCTGCAAAGCGGGCCATCTTCTTCGCAGCCTATTCCTACGAAGCCGAAAGCGAAGGCATCTCGGCGAAGTAGAATGGCGGAGAGGCAGGGAGTCCATCAGGTATAATTTTATAACCCTTTGCCAATAAACACCTTACATCGTAAATCTTTTAATGTCGATAAATTAAGTAGTGCGGATCTTTACATATTGTTACATTTGCATGCAGGTCTTACTGAGTAAAATAAACACCATTTGGGCACCGAAGTTATGAAGTTTTTAGATGTTGTTCGGCTCTACGTAACTTTTTGGAGAAGTTGTCTTTCTTAAAATCTGATGCCCATCTCCTCATGGTAATCCAACCGCCAAAACGTATTACATAATTACGCCAAGGCCTGAACCATATCCTCCATCCGTTTCTAATATCATGTAAGAAGAAAACTACATAGGGGAAAGCTAGTATATTTAATCCTACAAAAAACATATTTTTAAACTGGTAAGTTTTACCCATAATCTCGCGCGCGGCAGCCTGTGTTTCTTCGGCAGTCATAGGTTCATCCGGCTTAAAAATAGGAAAATTGCCATCATAATATTCCCATCCCACATCTTGGAGTGGATAAATCCTCTTTTCCCGCTTGAGCCTTTCTCTCAATTCTGTTCCAGGCAAGGGAACCGGCAGCATGACTTGGACAGTATCGATCTTGGATTTTCGGATGAAATTCTTAAAGTGTGCCATTCTTTCCTTTGTAGACATCCTGAAATCTACGCCTTCTTTCATGGGGTATCCAAAAATAAACATACCATGCACCATAAACCTGAATTTACGGAATTCTTTTGTAAGCTCGATCATATCCTCGGGCTTAAGTTGTTTTTTCATAACCTTTAATTCTTCTTCAATGGGAGATTCATAGCCAATGGCTACAAAATTGACGCCTGCTTCCCGCATGGCGGAAAGGAGCTCTGAATCCTTAGCTTTATCCAGGCGTATTTGGACGCCGAAGCCCAGCCGTCTGCCTATATTTTTCTGATAACCTTTTAACATTTTGCAAAATCTTATAGTCTCGTTCCGCTGCTGTCCAAAAAGGTCGTCAACTATAAAAAATTTCCTGGCGTCTTTTGTCTCCACAAGAAAACTTATGCGCTCGAGCAACCGTTCCGGCGAAGCATATCTTGGCTTACCTTTAACAGTGCAAAATTCACAGTCCATTCCGCATCCACGTATTCGCTCAACGGGATATACTTTAATTTTGGCATATCGCACCAATGAAAAATCAGGTAAAGGTAATCTGTCAAAATCGGTTATGGGTTCTCTTTCGAGCGTTAAAATCGTTTTACCGTTTTTTCTGTAGGCGATTCCTTTTATTTCACTGAAATCCTTCTTTCCGGCTAAAGCCTGCAATATTTCCCTGGCGCTGTCTTCCCCTTCTCCCCTGACAATATAATCTATGCCGGATGACAGGCCTTCGTCAATGTTCTCTGTGACAAAATGCTGGCCTCCCGCAATAGTCGGGATTTCCTTACTTCTGTAAAAATGTGCTATTTCGTAAAGCCTCGGGATGGTGCTTGTCAATCCTCCGTAGAATCCGACAACATCCGCCGGTCTTAATCCCTGTAAAAATTCATGATCGACTCCAATCGTACGCGCCTTGGGTCCATACCAGCGGAGGTTATTTTCATCAATAACCTCAACATCCCAACGTTCCATCTTATTTACAGCCGTGGCGACGCAAACGGGCCCCAGCGCCGTAGTCCTCGCTGCATTACGGGAATAGATATTGAACATCGGGAATGCCGGAATAATAATCCTAAGTCTGTGCCTTTTTTTGGATCGGTCAAACATAACATCTCTCCTACATAAGTATTATAGACTTATAAATAAAAATCCCCAAACAAAATCTTTCTTTTATTTAGGATATTGCCTGGGGATTAATATGGTCTTCTCTACAGCTTTGTCACATTCGTAGCCTGTGGTCCTCTTGGGCCTCTTTCAACTTCGAACTCAACCGCTTGACCTTCTGCTAAAGTCTTGAAGCCTTCGCCTTGAATCGAGCTATGATGGACAAAAGAATCTTTGCTTCCATCATCAGGTGTTATAAAACCATAGCCTTTCTGGTCGCTAAACCATTTGACTTTTCCTGATATCATTATTTATCTCACCTCCTTTCATCAAAATTATAGCAAACAGTGTCAAAAAATAAAAAAACCGCAAGGCGAATATCTCTTTACCTTGCGGTATTAAAATTTCTTTCCTATCTACTATGGCGTTATTGTACCATATCTCCTCTATTTGTCAAGACAATAATATAAGCTAAATAGGAACAAAATGGGCACAAGAAATTTTTAATTTTTTATTATGTTTGTAACTTCCTTGTTTGCAAGTATTTATGTAAATCAAAATAAGATGGCGGAGAGGCCTCTTCTCCGCTAAATACTTATCGTGTTCAGCTTCGAAGGGGCTGCAGAGCGGGCCATCATTCCTCGCAGCCTGTTCCCGCGAAGCCGAGAGCAAAAGCATCTCGGCGAAGTAGAATGGCGGAGAGACAGGGAGACGTTTGAGTATAATTTTATAACTCCCTGCCAATAAAGGTCTTACAACATAACTCCTTTAATGTCAATAAATTATGTAGTGCGGTTCTTTACATTTTGTTACATTTGCATGCAGGTCTTACTGAGTAAGATGGCCACAATTTGGGCACAAGATTCTTATTTTAAACCCAGCACTTCCAGGGTTTCTTCTTCGTTTATCGCTTTTAAGTTACCTGTTATCTTATTTTGCCATTTCTTGTGCATTCTATTAAAAATACGTTTTATTTCGCTTTCCTTGCCGCTATTCATTAGCTCTCCAAACACCCGTAATGCCCCCTCGATATCTCTGTCGTGTTTATCCACTTTTCTCCTTCGCTTGAATATTATAAACTTGTGCAAAGCATATGCCGCTGGGTGTGGCAGTCTAATACGCAGACCGTCTGCATTAACTGATATTGTATTATCAAGCAAGAAATCCAAGAATCGGAGCGGCTGCGCATTAATTGCAAGCTGCGGTATCAAATAAGGTTTATCAGTTCCGCGACCTTTTTCCGGAACGAGAAATTCTATCGTTAGATCAGGATGCTCTAACTTAATATAACCCTTCGATCCCTTATATTGTTCTATAAAGCCAATGTCCTCGACAAGCTTAAATACATCCAGTTCTTTCGTAAACCGAAGCGGTAAAGGTATCAGAAAATCGATGTCTTTGGTCCTAATAAAAGTAGAATAAGTTTCAGAGGCAAAATAATATTTATAAAAATAGATGCTCCAGCTTCCTATCAAGACCATGCTCTGGAGTATACCTGCCTTATTAAACCTGTTTAACACCTCTTTACAAATCTTAAACGTCTTCTTTTCCATTCAAGACTTTCTTTAAATACTTTATTCTTCTGTTAAGATCCTGTATTAATTTTTTATACTTCTTTCTCATATCTTTTGACTTTTTAAGTTCCGCCATAAACTCTTTTGAGAGGCTCTTGCCCTTATAAACGAATTTTATTTTGCGCCCTTCTCTGAAGGCCAGATAATAATAATCGCGGCCCCTTATCCTCTTTTTTACTATGCTGCCACCTGGATATTTCTTTAAAGCCTTCTTGTATCCGTCTTTTAAACGTATCGAATTTTCCAGTTCTTCTTTAAGAACGCCCTTGATCACGCCCATGGCTACGACCTCTTTATGTTACCAAACATTTATCACAATATAGTATATATTGTTTGGTAACCTTTGTCAAGGTTATTACCAAACAAATCATGAAATACAGCCATTCGTGTTAGGTAAAAATGTTACCTGGCTCACTATTGTCTTTTCCATGTTGTTAGGTAACAGACACGCTTAAAATGGGCACAAAGGTGATTTAGATTATTACTGTATTTGTAACTTATTTATTTACAGACAGTTGTGGAAGGTAAAAATAAGACTGGCGGAGAGGCAGGGATTCGAACCCTGGGTACCCTTGCGGGCACTCCTGCTCTCCAAGCAGGTGCGCTAAACCACTACGCGACCTCTCCGTGTAATTCGGTTTTATAACTTTTCAGTGGGCGAAGATTACTGCTTATCTCCGTCTTTCTTCGATTCTTGTCCCATAATACCAAGGGCCGTTTTCGCAAGCGAAGACCTGGGCAGCTGCCTGGCTTCATTTATGCTCTCATCTATCCTTGAAGTAAGGGGCAGATTTGTCCTTCTTCCTCTTTTTATGGAATTCCTTATGGCCTTCATTGTATCGACAAAATTAAGGGCCGCCAGAGCTATAGTGACCACCATAATGATGAGCGCCACAAGGTAGCCTGTCTTCCTTATGACGTGATCATCCTCTCCGAGAGACCTCACTAATATGATATATCCAAAACCAAATGCCATTAGCAACAATGCCCATCCGCCGTAATTGATGCCTGAATACATGATCCACCTCACTTTTCTCGTAAGCAGTTTTTTTTGGAAGAATTATTATTACTTTACCTTTTCCCTTCTAAGCTTTTCATCGAAAAAATCAAGTTCGCTTATAGGCAGAATAACCGACGAACCTATATTGGCCAGGTGCGCAGCTATCCTTTTGAAGTAACGGGCTATCAGGGTGAGACATACGGCCGTATTAGTATCAACACCGCTCTGCGCCATTCTTTTCAGTATACTATCACATTTCCTTACAATGGCAGTCTCTATCTCAAGGACCTCTCTTGCAAGATTTGCGTCTGATTTTACGAAGGCCTTCCTTGTCTTGGTGAATTCAACCTTGATCTCCTCGTCTATATTGCCAAAAAGATCCTTGAACCCCTGGATATTGACGGGTTTATTCAAAAGTTCCGTAACCTCATACAGGTTCTTGCAATAGTCGCCTATTCTCTCTGCATCCTTGACTACGCTCATCATCAGAAGGCAGGCCGGTACATCCACGGTGGGCCGGACGGACAGATGTTCCACAATTCTTTTTCTTATATCTCTCTCGAGGTCATTTACCTTTTTGTCTACTTTGTATATTCTGTCCTTTAGCCCCGCATCCTCTTTGCCGTTTAATATCTTCTCCAGAACCGAGTTAAACATATCTTCGGTGTCCACGCACATGTTGTTGAACTCGTCCAATATCTTGCTCAGGAAATCCTTGCCCTGCCAAAAAGCCAGAAAGGTTTTAAACATAGCGCGCCTCCTACCAGTTCATGTTCCTCGATATAAAAATCAAAATCGCCGGGATTATAAAAAATATAGTAGAGACATATGCAAAGGCGTATCTTCTTTTTTTGTAAGCCATTTCGCCTATAACTTTGCCTAACAAAACGGGTATCTTCCTCAAGGCCGGGACGGGATAGAAGATAAGTATGCCCGTGATATTGAAGAGAAGATGGGCAAAAGCTATCGTTATGCCCGCGGTATTACCGGCAAGTGAGGCAAGAATGGCAGTAACCGTAGTGCCAAGGTTCGCTCCAAGAGTAACGGGAAATGCGTTTTCTACAGACAGAATGCCGGAGGCTACCAACGGAACAAGGATAGAGGTTGTCACGGAACTGCTTTGTACAATGGCTGTAAATAGCATGCCCATAAACATCACGAACAGCGCATTGCTGCCAAGGATCTTATCCAATACGGCCTCGGTTTGCTTAAGCACGATGGTCTTCATCACCTTTACTATAAATATGAGCGAGGTAAAAAGCAGTATGACGGCGAAGATCAGCATAACGCCGCTTGCAAGTTTGCCCTGCGCCCCTATTAAACCGGTGAAAAAGGTGTCTATATAACTAACGGCCGGTTTTATTATGAGCTTAAGCGGACTCTGCAGGCACACGGCCGAGACATTACAAAATTTCCCGGCAAGAAAACTGGCGCTTTTCTCAAGAAAGCCCGTAGTAATTTCTATAGGCAGAAGTATAAATGCCGTCATAAGATTAAAGAGGTCGTGAACCGTAGAGCAACTTAATGCCCTTTTGAATTCCTCTCTCCTGGTGATATGACCGATTGCTACCAGAGTATTTGTGACGGTTGTGCCTATATTGGCGCCCATCACAATAGGTATGGCGTTTTGCACGCTTAAAGTTCCGGATGCAACGAAAGCAACCACCATAGAGGTGGTAGTAGACGAACTCTGTATTATGCTGGTGGCAAGTAACCCCACAAAAAGGCCGATAAACGGATTAGATGTTGTCTTTATAAGATATTCTGCGAAACCGCTCCCGAACCCCTTGAAAGCTTGGCTCATAAGGGATATACTTACCAGGAAGATATATAACAGCAGAAAAACTGCTAATACTTTACCTGCCCGCCGTGCCCTGTTTTTGAATACCGCGACAGTCAACATATCATAAAAACCTATATAAAAAACCTAACCCATCTTATATGCAAGAAAAAAGTCTTTGCCCCGGTTATTTCGAAAATAAGCAAAGTAGGCGCATCTTTAAGCAATATATTTCAGACGGCAGATTAAATCCTGCAGCCTCCGCGCATTAAACAAAGCTGGCGGAGGAGAGAGGATTCGAACCCCTGAGGCCCGTGAGAGCCTAACGGTTTTCAAGACCGCCGCTTTCAACCGCTCAGCCACTCCTCCGACGACAGATTATGATATCAGATTTAACCGCGGTTGTAAAGAGATGTCTTCACTTGCTAAATTGCCCCGCCAGCCAGTTGTATATGAATATATAGTAAGAGACGGACGCAGCGTATGATTTTTTCAGAAACGACGTCACCGAGAAACTCTCGAACAGAAGCCCCAGGACCGCTGATATCAGAACGAGGTTCACCAGGAAGATGAATATAAGGGCATTGAGGTGGCCCATGCGTATGAAGTCGGGCTGCTTGGTCTTCGCGGCGTCCGCCGTCATAACTATATGGAAGGCGAGTGTTGCGCCGAAAAGAAACATGAAATAAGGCTTTGCCAGAAATCCCCAAACAAACGTCTTTACCACAACATAATAAACAAGCGTAAGCAATATGGAGTAGAGCGGCACAAAATAGGGACTCATCTTTATGAAGAAATTGGACTTGCTTGTCGACACGCTTCCGCCTTTTGAACTCACGTTGAAGGAGGTGACACGTCCAAAACAGAGCCAGGTGGCCAGGACGTGCACACATTCGTGACCGAGGATATAGATAAACATGGGTTTAATCAAAAGGAGTTGAAAGAGGCAGTAGGCGGCTATGCCCCAGAGAAAATAGATCTGGCCCTGTGTGAAATTTATGTCTATGTAGGCAAATTGCTCGTAGAAAGCCCTGGCCGTTGCGGCTACCATCGGAAGAAGTATGATGCCTATAGCGGTACGGAGAAACCTTCCCATTATTTAAGCTTTATCTCTTCTATGCCGTCCATATACGGAACAAGGGCTTCGGGAACGGCAACGGAGCCGTCTTTTCTTTGGTAATTTTCGATTATTGCTATTAAAAGCCTCGCCGTGGCCACGCCGGAGCCGTTTAAGGTGTGGAGATAGCCGAGATGCTTGCCCGAGGCATCCTTATATTTTATACCCGCACGCCTCGCCTGGAAATCTTCGAAGTTGCTGCAGCTTGAAACCTCCAGATGCGCGGCGCTCGCTGCCGCCCACAACTCTATGTCGTAGCACTTTGCGGCGGCGAAACTTATGCCTTCTGTGGACAATAAATTCACCCTGTAGGGAAGTTTTAAACGCTTCAGTATGTCCTCGGCGTCTCCCAAAAGACTCTCCAGCTCGGCATAGGATTCCTCCGGCTTCGTGAACTTCACGAGCTCTACCTTGTCGAACTGATGCACCCTAGTAAGCCCCTTGGTATCCTTGCCGTACGAACCCGCCTCCCTCCTGAAGCACGCCGTGTAGGCGGCATAACGTATCGGCAGAGTGTCGGCATCCAGTACCTCATCCCTATGCATATTGGTGACCGGCACCTCTGCCGTAGGGATAAGAAAGAGGTCGTCATCTTTCAGCCGATACATATCGCTTTCCAGCTTGGGAAGTTGGCCAGTACCGGTCATGCTGGCCCTGTTGACAAGAAAAGGCGGAAAGATTTCTGTATAACCGTGTTCCTTTGTGTGTATATCAAGCATAAAATTCAATAGCGCCCTTTCGAGACGCGCGCCGAGCCCCTTATACAGTATGAAGAAAGAACCGGTTATCTTGGATGCGCGCTTGAGGTCTATGATATCGAGTAGTTCGCATAACTCGGTGTGATGTCTCGGCTTGAAATCAAACGCCGGTTTATCACCCCATGTTCTTAATATGGTATTTGCGTCTTTTTCAGGCCCAACTGGGACTGTTTTATGGGGTATATTTGGGATTCGAAGTAAGATATGCTGCAATTTTTTGTCTATGTCACCCACTTCCATGTCTAAATCACATATTTTTTGGGAAATTGATTTTATTTGACTTTTTTCATTTTTAACGTCTTCCTTTTTGGCTATTTTTGCTCCTATCTCCTTGGACATGGTCTTCTTTTTATGCTTTAAGGTCTCCGCTTCCTGAAGCAACTTTCTCCTTTTGATATCCAGAGAGAGAAGACTCTCTATGTCCAGTTCGCTCTTCCTGGCTTTAAGCGCCTCTTTTACCACCTCGGTATTTTCCCGTATGAATTTAAGATCAAGCATGGCATTATCCTTTTATTACGCCGACAGGGCGCATCCGGCATACCTTCTTCGATATGCCCGCGTTATGCACCACATCGACTATCTCGTTTACATCCTTATAGGCATAAGGGGCTTCCTCGGCTATGGTGCCCCTGGAGGCCGCCATCACCTTTATGCCTTTTGCCTGTAATTCGTTCAACAGCGTGTGCCTGCCCTTCTGGTGCATAGCCGCTTTCCGGGACATTCTTCTACCGGCGCCGTGGCAGGTGCTGCCGAATGCTTCCTCTTCGGATTTTTTCGTGCCAAGCAATATGTAGGAATTCCTGCCCATATCCCCCGGGATTATCACGGGTTGACCGAATTCTGCGAAGTCCCCGGGCAACTCAGGGTTTCCCGGCCCGAATGCACGCGTGGCGCCCTTTCGATGCACGCATAGAAACTTCTTTTCCCCGTCTATTTCATAGTGTTCGAACTTTGCTATGTTATGCGCCACATCCCAAATCAATTCCATGCCCAGTTTAGAATAAGAGGTGCCGAAAACCCTCTCGAAGACCTCCCTAACTATATGCATGAGGCATTGCCTGTTGTTCCAGGCGTAATTAGCGGCGCATTTCATGGCGCTTATATATTCTTTTCCTTCAGGAGATTTTACCGGTACGCAGGCCAGCTGTCTGTCGGGCATCTTTATGTCATATTTGGGCATTGAGAGAACCATCTCTTTGGAATAGTCGGTGCAGATCTGGTGGCCGAAACCCCTGCTGCCTGTGTGTATCATAACGGTGACACTGCCTTTATCCAGGCCGAAATGCGAAGCGGCTTCGGTATTGTATATCTCATCTACGGCCTGCACCTCTATGAAGTGGTTGCCCGAGCCGAGTGTGCCGGACTGATTAAGCCCCCTTTCATAGGCCCTTTCTGAGACAGACGAGGGGTCGGCGCCTTCCATAGAGCCTCTTTCCTCCGTGTGGTCAAGGTCCTCCGGCGCGCCGTATCCTCTCTCCACTGCCCAGGCAGCGCCTTTAGTCAATATCTTCGTCTCTTCCTTTGTTTTAAGTTTCAGGTTTCCCTTGGAACCTACCCCTGCCGGAACCGCATTATACAGCTCGACCACGAGTGGATCGAGCCTTCTGCGCACCTCTTCTTCTTTTAGATCTGTTCTTATTATCCTGACACCGCAGTTTATATCGAACCCGACTCCGCCCGGAGTAATTACGCCGCCGGCCTCGATGTCCGTAGCCACTACCCCGCCTATGGGCAGACCGTAACCCCAATGTATATCGGGCATAGCAAGGGAGTGGCGCACTATACCGGGAAGGCACGCGGCGTTCGCCACCTGTTGGGGGGCATTATCTCTCTTGATATCCTCTATGAGTTTATTGTCGGCATAAATAATGCCGGGCACGCGCATGCCCGGCAGATATGTCTGGGGTATCTTCCACCTGTAATCGTCCACTCTTTCCAGGGGCCCATGCCAGACACCGCCCATAAAAACTCCTTTAGATATCGAATATTATCCGAACCTCATAAAGACTGTCGCGTTTCATTATCTTCAGATTATGGCGGGTAGCCGCTTTTATTTCGGTCTTAAGCCTGTTCTTGTTTTCTCCCACAAAGCGGCCCTTGACTTTAGCGACCAGGTTATTATCTGAAAATTCGATAATATCAAAGGATGAGAATATGATATGTTTGGTATAGAAATTATATAGCAGTTCATCAAGCCACTCTACGAGGAGCTCTTCGGTATCAGGCGCAACTACCTTTATCTCAAGCTCCATGGAGGTCGTAATGCCTTCGAGGTCGGCAAGTATATTGAACATCCCGAGTGCGGAGTTCCGGAAAAGCTCCTTAAGGTCTCTTCCGTAGGCTTTGATGCTGACGTCGGCGGTATGTTCAACTATATCGAATGGTTTCATGGTTTGGAAAAATCTCCATTCTGCGCTCACCTTGAAAAAACGATGAGCTTCGGAGGATAAACTCCGGACTCTTCTCGTCCTTCTTGGCTCACACATTAAACAAAGCTGGTGAGCCGCCCTCCTGCGCTCACCTTGAAAAAACGATGAGCTTCGGAGGATAAACTCCGGACTCTTCTCGTCCTTCTTGGCTCACACATTAAACAAAGCTGGTGAGCCGCCCTCCTGCGCTCACCTTGAAAAAACGATGAGCTTCGGAGGATAAACTCCGGACTCTTCTCGTCCTTCTTGGCTCACACATTAAACAAAGCTGGTGAGCCGCGAAGGACTCGAACCTTCCACACCCGCCTTAAAAGGGCGGTGCTCTACCGGATGAGCTAGCGGCCCACTAAAAACTTTCAGTCGATCTTATCTATGCACGGCGCAAGCCTTTAGTGGCCTGCGATTTCCTCTTCCTTGGTCTTGAGAAATCCGTCTATCTTCCCCTGGTGCCCGTCTATGAGCTTCTGCATCTCTTTGTGGCCTTTGAACTTTTCGTCTTCGGATATCTTCTTTTCCTTTTCCAGCTTGTCTATGGCGTCTATCCCGACGTGTCTTGCCGAACGCAGCGACACCTTTCCGTCCTCGGCCATCTTCTTTATTACTTTGGTAAGCTCTTCGCGCCTCTCTTCGGTAAGAGGAGGTATACTCAGCCTTATAACCTTGCCGTCGTTGGTGGGAGTAATGCCTATGTCGGACTGCATTATGGCTTTTTCTATAGGCTCAAGCGCCTGGGGATCCCAAGGCTGTATCACGATAAGTCTCGCATCGGGAGCGGAGATTCCCGCCACCTGTCTTAATGGAACATCCTGTCCGTAATAGACCACCTGCAAGCCTTCCACCATGGCGGTGTTGGCCCTGCCGGTCCTCACGGTGTTGAATTCCCTGTGGGTTGCTTCAACCGTCTTATCCATTTTGGCTTCAGTATCCCGCAATACCTCTTTTACCGTCTCCATATCTCACCCCTTGACGACAGTCCCTATTTTCCGGCCCAGGACAACCTTCTTTATGCTGCCTTTCTTAAAGAGATTGAATACTATTATGGGCAGCTTGTTATCCATGCACAGACTTATTGACGTTGCATCCATTACCCTGAGATTCCTTCTTATGACCTCGATATATTTCAATTGGTCGAATTTCTTGGCTTTTTTGTCCTTCAGCGGATCCGCCGAATAAACGCCATCAACCTTTGTTGCCTTCAATATTACATCCGCGCCTATCTCCACCGCCCTGAGGGCCGCGGTAGTATCGGTGGTAAAATAAGGGTTACCGGTGCCGCCGACGAATACAACTACTCTCTTCTTCTCCAGGTGCCTTATGGCCCTTCTTTTTATGTAGGGCTCAGCCACCTCCTTCATCTCTATGGCCGTCATAACCCTCGTGTGGACACCTTCTTTTTCAAGGGCATCCTGCAGCGCCATGCCGTTTATGACCGTGGCAAGCATGCCCATGTAATCTGCGGTGACGCGGTCAAGCCCCTTGCCCACGGTGCCAGCCCCGCGGAATATATTCCCGCCGCCTATGACAACCGCAACACCTATGCCCATATCGCGGATCTCTTTTATCTGCCTGGCGATAGAGAGCGTCACGACAGGGTCTATACCGTGTCCCTTCGCTCCCTGCAGGGCCTCGCCGCTCAGTTTAAGGACTATCCTTTTAAACGCGGGTTTCTCCATTATTAACTCGGCTTTCTGTTGACGGTTCACTGTAACCGGCTTTCGGTTTCCAGTAGTCAGCTTTCAGCTACTTGTGCTCCTGTGCCCTTGTCACTTGTGCTCTATCGATACCAACAGGGCCCTATTCTATATCCTCGCCCACCTGGTATCTGGCGAACCGTCTTATCACTATGTTCTCGCCGATCTTCGCCACATACGACACCAGATATTCTTTCACCGACATATCGGGGTTCTTCACGTAGGGCTGCTCCATAAGGCAGGCGTCTTTATAGAACTTTGCCATCTTACCTTCCACTATCTTCTCTACGGCGTCGGCGGGCTTATTCTCCACTTGGGCCTTGAATATCTCCTTCTCCTTGGCAATTACTTCGTTGGGCACGTCTTCCCTGGATATGTAAAGAGGATTGCTCGCGGCTATGTGCATGGCTATATCCTTAATAAGGGTCTGAAAATCTCCGCTCTTTGCCGCAAAATCCGTCTCACAGTTTATCTCCACTACCACGCCTATCTTGCCGCCGGTATGGATATAGCTGCCTATCCGGCCTTCCTTGGCCGAACGGGTCAACTGCTTCATGGCCTTGGCCTGGCCTTTCTTCCTTAAGATCTCAATGGCCTTCTTCATGTCGCCGTAGGCCTCGCGCAGGGCCTCCTTGCAGGTCATCATTCCCACGCCCGTCTTCTCTCTGAGTTTCTTTACCTGATCAGCTTTTACCATCTCTATCCCCTTCTCCTTGGTGCTTGTTTTTTCGCGCCCGCTTTCTGCTTAAGCGTCTTTTCTTCCTCCAGTTTTTCCTCTTTCTTGCCCCTCCTGAAGCGCTTCTCTATCTCCTCTGCCTCTTCATCTATTTTGTCATCCGGCGCCTGGGACTTGGTTATCTTGGCTGCCTCTTCCGCCCTGGCCTTCTCCTCAGCCTTTTTGCCCACGTTGTACTCATCCTTCGCCTTAAGAACGGCCTCCAGGACGATATTCGTCACAAGCTTAATGGACCTTATCGCATCGTCGTTTCCGGGAATGATGCGGTCTATCTTGGTGGGGTCGCAGTTCGTGTCGACAAGTGCAACTATCGGGATACCCAGCTTTATGGCTTCCTTGACAGCTATGCTCTCCCTGGTGGGATCTATTACGAAGAGCGCGCTGGGAAACCGCTTCATGTCGCGGACACCGTCCAGGTTCTTTTTAAGCTTCAAAAGCTCCTTGTTGAGCTGGGAAGCCTCTTTCTTTGAAAGCTTGTCGAAGGAGCCGTCCTCCTTCATGCCTTCTATCTTATCGTACCTTGCTACGCTTTTCCTTACGGTTTCAAAGTTGGTCAGAAGCCCTCCCAGCCATCTGTTCGTCACATAGAACATACCGCTTTTTTGGGCGGCCTCTTTGATTATGTCCTGGGCCTGTTTCTTGGTGCCTACCAAGAGTATGCTTTCCCCTTTGCGCGCTATCTCCGCCAGGTAATCGCAGGCTTTGTTCAACCCTTCTATGGTCTTTTGCAGGTCAATGATGTATATGCCGCCCTTCTCGGCGAAGATATAATCCTTCATCTTCGGATTCCACTTGTTCTTCTGGTGTCCGAAGTGGACCCCCGCTTCAAGCAATTGCTTTGTCAGCGTACGCGTATTCTCTTCCACATCTCCTCCTTGTTTTTTACCGGCGCTTCGGGAAGATCCGCCGCTTCCCGAACCGCGAAGCGGGGACAATCTCTTCTTCGGATTTCATCCCTGGTGCCGGCGGGGCCTTTCTTTAAAGACCCCCGTTTTAAACCGCCTTAAAACTTCCCTCTTATTTTTTAAAATGGTATTAAGGCCTTTATTATGTAAAAGGCTTACTCTCCTTGCCCCGAAGGGCGGAAATAAGCCAGGGGTTGTATTATATCAGAACCTAACCCATTTGCAAGGGAAATTTGAGCATCAGGCGTCCCTGAACTGCATCTCGTAAAGCCTACGGTAAAGGCCGGAACCCTCCATTAGTTCGCTGTGGGTGCCTGCTTCTTTCACCACCCCGCTCTGAAGAACCAGAATTCTCGTGGCGTGCTTTATGGTGCTGAGCCTGTGAGCTATCACGAACACTGTCCTGCCTGCCATAAGGCGGTCTATCGCCTTCTGAACAAGCGTCTCGGATTCGGTATCAAGCTGGGAGGTGGCCTCGTCGAGTATCAGAATGGGAGGATTTTTGAAGATGGCTCTGGCTATGGCGAGCCTCTGCTTTTCGCCGCCCGAAAGCCTGAATCCGCGCTCGCCTACAATGGTGTCGTAACCTTGGGGCATTCGGGTAATAAATTCGTGGGCATTGGCTATCTTCGCCGCCTCTATGATCTTTTCCTTTTGCGAATACTGCCCTTCCCCATAGCCGATATTGGCGCTTACGGTATCGTTAAAGAGTATGGTATCCTGCGTCACTATGCCTATCTGGGACCGCAAGGAGCTTATGGTGCATTTTCTGATGTCGTTGCCGTCTATGGTTATCCTGCCTGCGGTGGGGTCGTAAAAACGCGGTATGAGGTTCACGAGGGTGGTCTTTCCCGCGCCGCTCGGCCCCACAAAGGCCAAAATCTCACCCTTCCCGACGGCAAAGGAGATGCCTTTTATCACTTCCTCATCCCCATAGGTAAAACGCACGTCCTCAAACGCTATATTCCGCTTTATGGACGGTAGCGCCTCTGCGCCGGAGATCTCCTTCACCCTGGTCTCCTCGTTCAGGACCTCGAATATCCTGTTTCCGGCGGCAACGGCGGTCTGAAGTACGCCGTAAACCCTCGCCAGCCTCTTCATCGGCTTGGCCATGAGGGCAAGGGCGCCGACGAACACTATGAAAGCGCCCGCCGACAACGTTCCTTCTATTATGTTTCTGCCGGCAAGGAGAATGACCACTCCCGTGCAGAGTATTATGGCCCCTTCGGAAAGCGGGCTTATGAGCTCCATCCTCTTCACTATCTTCATGCTTAGCTTATAGAACTGCTGGTTATTCCTATCGAATCTGCCCCTTTCGTAATCCTCCATGGAAAAGCCCTTCACTATCCTTATGCCCGATATGGTTTCGTATAAAGAGACATTTATATCGCCCATCTTCTCCTGGCTGGACTTACTCAGTTTTTTCAGTTTCTTTCCCAGCTGTCTCACCGGATAGATTATAGCGGGAACCACACCCACGCTCAGGAATATCAAAAACCAGGAGATGCCGAACCACATCTTGATGGCTATCACTATGGCAAGGCCTATTAATATCTGTATGGGCTGGTCGAACAGATCCGTTAAGCCCGATGTTATGGAATCCCTTATCAATGTGGCGTCATAGGTTATCCGGGAGACGAGTTTGCCCGTCGGGTTTTTACTGTAGAAATCGAGCGACAGGCACAAAAACTTATCGTACACGGCGGATTTTATATCGCGTATCACCCTCTCGCCGAGGTCCCGCATGAAGTAGTTCTTGAAAAATGACGATACCTCTCTAAGCACAAGAAGCACGGCCAGAAAGCCCAGTACCCAGTAAAGGAGCAAAAGGCGCGATCTCTGTGCCAGCGTGTTTATATTGTCTACGGCCGAGGCCACGAATCCGGGCACAAAACGGTCATCCGGAATGTTTATCTCCTTGCCCGAAAGTATGTTATCCACAAAAGGTATGGCGGCCCAAAGAGAGGCCTTTTCGAAGAGCCCGAAAAGTAGCATAAAGACAACCGCAAGCACGAAGATCCATAAATGGGGCCTTAAGAATTTAAGTAATCTCGAATATTCCCTGGCAAGCATAACGTTTAAACCTCTCCTGTTTTATTATATTGCCGAGTATTTTATCATATTTATTATATGAGGACAAGGGGAAAAGCGGGGTCGTGGCTTGACATGTGACAGCCTCAGCCGGGATTAGCGGGGGCTGCCCCCTACAATGCTTCCCAGCTGAGGCTGCCCCCTTTTATTTTATCCTTGCATAAAAGGTCCGATAATGATATAATTTTACCAATTTGGTGCGGGTTAAGATTATAAAAAGCAAATAATAAAGGCAGAGAAAGAACAATGGAAAAACTTTACGTAGGGGTTATAGGCGTAGGCCACTTGGGCTCAAAACATGCCAAGGTCTATTCGGAGCTTGACAACGTGGTCCTGGCCGGGGTATGCGATATCGACAAGGAGAAGGGCGAAAAGGCCTCAAAAAAATACCATGCCCCTTTCTTCTATAATTATCACGACCTGCTTGAGAAGGTGCAGGCCGTCAGCATATCCGTGCCTACATTCCTGCATTATAAGATAGCCAAGGAATGCCTGGAGAAAGGTATTCACGTCTTAATAGAGAAACCGATCACCAGAACGCTCAAAGAGGCTGATGAACTTCTGGAGATAGCAACCAAAAAGGGCCTCATAATACAGGTGGGCCACATAGAGCGTTTCAATTCGGCCGTCCGCGCGATAGAGCCATACATAAGTACACCGCGCTTTATAGAATGCAACCGGCTGGGGCCATTTGTGGAGAGGGCTTCGGACATAGGCGTTGTCCTCGATCTTATGATTCACGACATAGATATAATCCTCGGCCTCATCAAGAGCCCTGTCGAATATATAGAGGCGGTCGGTGTGAGCTCGGTCTCTGACCACGAAGATACCGCCAACGTGCGGCTCAGGTTCGCAAACAATACCGTATGCGACCTCACCGCAAGCAGAGTGACTAAGAAGGCATCGAGAAATATAATAATCTCGCAGGAAGATTCCCACATAAACCTAAACTACCTCACCCAGTCCGCCATACTCTACAAAAGGAAGAACAGGCGCCTTAAAAAAGAGAAGATTAAGATCTTCAAGGAAGAGCCCCTCAAAAAGGAACTTGAGTCCTTTGTCCACTGCGTCATCAATAACAAGAGGCCCGTCGTCTCGGGAGAAGAGGCGCGCAAGGCCCTCAGAGTAGCCATAGACATAACGAAGCAGATAAGGGCCAAGCTAAATGCCTAAGAAGATATTCCTGATGGCCGGAGAGCCCTCGGGAGACCTCCATGCCTCCAGGCTCGCCGGAGAAATCAAAAAGATAGCCCCCGAAGCCGAATTATGCGGGGTGGGCGGGCCCCTCATGGCCAAAGAAGGGGTCAGGCTCTTCCACTCCTCGGATGAGCTCTCCATAGTGGGCGTAGCCGATGTAATAAAGAAGTTTCCGCGGATAAAAAGAGTCTTCCGCGATTTTCTGATGAAGGCCGACGAAGAGAGGCCGGATGGCATAGTGCTGGTGGACTATCCGGGTTTCAACCTGAAGATGGCGGCCGCCCTGAAGAGAAAGGGGTTTAAGGTAATATATTACATAAGCCCCCAGATATGGGCCTGGGGCGGCTGGCGCATAAATAAGATCCGAAGATACGTCGACAAGATACTGGTCTTTTTCGGATTCGAGAAAAAAATATACGAAGAAGCGGGGATACCCGTTGAATTCGTGGGCCATCCGCTTATAGACTCCGTAAGGCCGGCTAGGGAAAAAAACGAAATACGCAACCATCTTATGATAGACGAGGGTAAGCGCGTAGTCACTCTCCTCCCCGGTTCCCGGCCGCGCGAGATAGATTTTCTCCTTCCGAAGCTCGTCCTCGCCGCCAATCACCTTTATAAAAGACACGGTAAATTGCATTTTGTTATCGTGAAGTCTGAAAGCATAGAGGAAGGGGTGTTCGCAAGGATCTGTGGGAAACTAAAGGTGCCATATTCGATTGTGGAAAACGGCAAGGGGCGGCTGTATGACGTCCTTTCGGTAAGCGATATCGCCGTAGCGGCCTCGGGCACGGTGACGCTTGAATGCGCCATAATGGGGGTGCCTATCGTAATAGTCTATAAGGTGTCTCTCTTAAACGCCGTTATAATGAAACCTTTTATGCGCGTCTCCTCCATAGGTCTTGTAAACGTCATAGCGGGAAAAAAGATAGTGCCCGAACTGGTGCAGCTGGAGCTCACCGTGCCCAACATATGCAGGGAGGCCGAACGCCTCTTATTTAACGAGGAAGATGTCCTTGAAATGCGACGGAATCTGTCGGCGGTGAAAAGCGAGCTGGGCGAAAAGGGCGCATCGCGCCGCGCCGCCGAAGCTGTAATAAAGACGGTTTGGGGTGTTTAAATCCCCCATCTGCTTTTGCATCTGATTTTTACATTAAAAAAGGGGAAGGATAAAATAATTCATCCTTCCCCTTCCTCCACTCTGCAACGGACTCAGCTAACCTTTAAGGTTCTCCGGCTGGCCCGATAAAATCTATGTAAGCCTTTATGACGGATGCTGTCCCGCCGGAGGCTGTCCCGGAATTAGCGGCGGATTATTCCGCCGTAGCCGCTTTGTCCGCTGTAGACGGCATGCACTTCGCCGTCGCCGTTGGCCTTTATCCAGGTAGACGAGCTGTATCGGTTTCCTATCTCGATACTCCCGTAAACATCCCAATATTCGAATTGATAACCATATGAGACCCAGGCCGTTATATCGGCCTTCTCCCCTTCATCAAGTGTCATGGTAACGCATGAGCCGTCGGAAGTATTATATACATCAACATGATACGAGTCTCCTGAAGTAATCCCTATGGGACCTCCGCCTGAGCCGTCGCCCATGACGGCGGTAACGGTTCCGCTTCCAAATACCTGAACCGTTGTATCTAAAGCGTAGGCATCATCCAAAACAAGAAGCGCGGAGTCCGCCTCCCAATGGCCAAAGGATTCTCCTGCATCCGGCTTGGCGGATATTGGTATAGAGTCACCGTAGCCGCACTGGGTCAAAAAGACATCGCCGGGGTCTGTCCCCTCTATTACGGTAACGCTGAACGACTCCACCGGCACCTGGTAATGTGCTGTCACAGTGCCGGTTCCGTTCACAGTCACTGCCGTGACGGGAGAAAATGGACTTGATACATCGATAGTGGCATCGGCCTCCCAGTGCGAGAACGTACCGGAACCCGTGGCATATATCCATACTTTCTGGCCTTCAAAACAATCCATAGGGTTCGTGCTGGAGAACCGTTCATATATATTCCCATCTGCAACCGTAAGGACCGGTGACTCGGGGCCTGAACTAAGGCTCCCCTTATCCACTTTCATAGACATTATAAAACAGCTTTTGTAAATCGTAAGATCTGTCGGGTCGACTTCTAGATTGCCGCTAAAATATGTGTCATCGGCAAGTCCCATTCCAGACTCGTCCCATACTTCCCAGATGATTTTTTTATCAGCGGACACGCTTGTAATAGTGCTTTGCAAAGTAATTGTTGAATCGGAGGGCATATCAACTATCGTAGCAGGTAAACTCAATCCGCCTACTGCCGGGGATACGGCTGTGATAGTGCCGTCCATCACTTCAACGTGGACCGGGCCTGCCGGTGCCTGCTTTGTTTTAAAGTCGGCTGTTATTTTGCAGGATTTGTGTATGCTTATATCTGTGGCGGGATTCTTGCCAAGATCGCCTGTAACAAAAGCCTCTACGTTGGTTTCTACCAACGTATCTCCGTCATACACAAGCCATTTGTCGAATTCTTTATCATTGGGAATATCTTTTTCTTCTATTTTTATGGTTATCTCGCTGTCTTTGTCTATTGTGGAAGGATTATCTGCCAATGAGTCCCTGATATAAATATCGCCATTGGTCACTTCCACTTCGACCTGTTCCATAAAGACTGCTTTTATAACACACGAATTGTGCACGTAGATTTTAGCATTTTCACTTAGACCGAATTCGCCTGTAGCGAAATCCATCGTGCGACCCGGTTTGGTTACGCCGTCAGGAAGAAAAACTTCCCATTTCAGGAACCTATGACCAGGCGGAATATCTGCCGTTAGCATCACGAAATCTCCCTCTTGAAGCGTAGCCGTGGTCGCTTGAGGGTCACTCCCGATATAACCGTTTTGGACTTCCAATGCGATCTGGACGGCCTTTATGGTTATGGATTCCAACACTGTCATGCTGGCGCCCGTAGCGCTACTAAGGTCATATTCTGTAATATACATATCCAGATTCGACACTTCCTGAAGCGGGTCCCCGGCCATGATCATCCATTTACCGAACACCTCGCCTAAAGGCATATTGGCGGTTATCGTTATGGTGCTTCCTTTACCTATTGTTGTGGGATATGTGTCTATGGTGACGCCGGCGCCGTTTACGTGGGTTATCTCGCCGTTTACCACATCAATTGCCACTGTGGAAACACCGGGTTTATTTTCGAAAACGGCTTCAATCTTACAGGACTTATGGACCATTATATGAGCGGGGTTATCCTTAAGATAACCCGCGTAGACCATAGAATCAGCCGCTGAACCATCGGTATTCCTTACCTCCCAGGCCGAGAAGTCTTCGCCGGTAGGTATGTCGGCTGCCTCTATCTCAACCGTAACTATTTTATGTGTATCCACGGTAGTATCGGTTACGGGCTCGGTTAGTTCCGTCCCGTCCACATGGGTTATGCTGCCGTTTAGCATTTCTACGGTAACCTGTCCCGATGCTTCGGCCCCATAGTTGGCCGTCACGGTGCCGCTTGAGTTGGCTTTAACCGCATCGGCGTTTCCTATGGTTATATTTGCGCTCTCGCTCTCTACGTAATCCGGATCTATCGTTATAACGGGAGAAGTTGTAGTCCAGCTCTGGAATACATCGGCGTCGGTTGTGTCGGGATCGACGGCTAAGATATTTACTGTTTCATTCGGGTTGAAATCGCCTTCTGTCTGCCCAGAGTCATCGTCTATTACACCGTTTTCGACTACGAGGTGGAACTTAAGCGGGACGGCTGTTATGGTGCAATCCAGGCTAACTGTAGCTTTCGCGTTCGTTCCATCCGTTATGCCATCCGGTGTCTCCCAGGTGACTGCCGTATTGGGTTCAACTTTCCACTCCTTTAGGACTTCGTCGGCAGACAGACTGGCTGCTATGATTATAGTGCTTCCTTTACCTATTGTTGTGGGATATGTGTCTATGGTGACTGGGTTGTCGTCCACATGGGTTATGGCGCCGTTTACCATGGTGACCTGGACCGTCGCCGGTTCTGTCGGCGGAACGGCTTTTATGGTGCAGGACTGCTTCACCTTTATAGAGGTAGGTGTCGTATTAAGGAAGGTTTGAGGATCTGCGTCAATACCCGGGGTAACATAGTCATCCACACTCGCCACTTCCTCAAGAGGGTCACCGGCCTGCACGATCCATTTCCCGAAGTTCGCGGGATCACCGGCTGTTATCTCGATTTCCTTGCCATCGGGGTAATCCGCGGAAGTAAAGGACAAAGAGGAAACCGGAGGCTGTTCGCTTGTAATTTCACCGCCGTCTATAGTGACGGTATGCGTGGTTACATCACCATACTGGGCTGTGATGGTGACGTCGCCTTTAACCTTTACGGTTGCCTTATCCTTCTTTAGTTCATCCTCAAGACTAACGCTATCTGTTGTATCGGCGTCGTCTATTTTGTCCGCCGGGTTGGCCGTCCAGTGGGTGAACGGCTTCGCAGTATCGGCGGGTGCATCGGCGGTTATCTCCACTATCTCATTCTCTTTAACAAAATCCTCTGTGCGGCCGTCCGTTATGTCGGCGTTGCCTATCTTTGTAATCTTACCGCTTTTGACCGTGAGCTTGTAAGACGGAAGTACATTCAATGTCATGCTGGCCTCATCTTGAAACGTCACTCCACCTTGTATCCGTTTTTCTACATGGAGTTTTATTATGTGAGACCCGGTTGCGGTGAAGGTGTGTGTAAATTCTTTAATTACCGGATCAGGCGGTGTTTTAGAAGCGTCGACTGTCATTATTTCAGTGCCTCCGTCCGTCCACAGCCAATAGTTGGCGTCGTTTTGAGTCTTATCCACGAATTTCACTTCTTTGTCCGCAAGCACATCTCCGCCATCATTTATTTCAACGCCGTTCTGATATACCTCAAAAGCGGCTACGGGAGGCAGGTCTTGCCCCGGATTTGTTACGTTGATAGTCAACTTAGTGCTGGTCAACGCCGTATCATTAGAATCGCCCGGCTTACGTATAAGCAATAGAAGTGTCACCTCGTATGTTTTATTGCACTCTGTGAATTGATGAACGACATTGAGCGGATAGTCGGCTGCGCTTTTGTCATTAGTCCATGACTGTCCGGAAGTTGCCAAAATCTGTTGCGCGGTGCCGGGCGTCGTATCCTGCATAATAAGGCTATATCCCCTGATAAGGCCTGTGGAGGTATTTTTAAACTTAACCTCTTCATCCTTATGTATGCTAACCACTGTATCAGAAGTAGCGGAATCCGCAGTAGGAGAAGTTTGCCATGCATCGCTGCTGTCCTTAAGAAACGCCTGAATAGTAGCCTCACTAGCAACGGTCAATGTGGTGCCGCCTCCGCCGCCGGTTGTCGGCATACCTACCTGTGAAAAGGTGGCGTCGTCGAGGTATATCTCATACTCTAAGGTATCTGTAAAGTTGTCGAAGGTCATGTTCTCGATTAAACAGCTTTTTGTGCCCTTCTCCACCTTAAGGTCATATGTGTACCAGGCCCTGCCCCCGAATCTCTTCACGTCGGTGTATTCAAAGGTGGATTCGGAAGAAGTCAGCTGTTTTACATCCGAGAGAGGAGGAGCGGGATCGCCGGGCGTATCCGGTATCAGCCTCCCATTGGTAATGGTCAAGGTAACTTTGGCTCCCGTTACAGCTTGTTTGCTTGAGGCCTTGTCGTAGATCGTCCCCTTTATGGTACCCTTGGACTCTATGGAAACCCAAGCCGTGAGCTCTTTTGTGACTGTGTCGGTGTGCGCGGAATCCTTAAGTTTCACCGTAAGGCTCACCTTGTATTTGCCCGCTTTCTTGTATGTTACGGTCGGCTCTTTCGAAGAAGTGGTATCGCCGGATTTAAGTGTGATGTCACCGGATGCCGCTATGTCGTCAACGTCGAAATCCCAGGTGTAGGTATCCACCTTAGCGTCATCTATGACGGGCGTAAATTTGACCTCAAGAGGTATGAGGCCGTCTTTCTTTGACATGCTGAAGTCCGCGCCGCCAAAGGCTGTAACGTGGATGATTTTGGGATCAGAGATTACATCATCGGTAAGGTCCTTATGGTCAACGGTGAGTTTCACTCTATATATTCCGGGTTTTTTGTATGTCACGGTGGGTTTTTTCGAGTTGACGGTGTCCCCTGATTTAAGGGTAATGTCGCCGGACGCCGCGCCGAAGTCCCAGGTGTATCCCAATATATTGGCAGGATCCTCGTCTACGGCCCCGGAGCCGTCGGCCGGATACTTCCTGGGCTTGGCTTCGAAGCTTACCTCAAGGGGGAAATCTCCTCTATCCGGTGTAGCCGTGAAGTAGGCGGCGCCGTAGCCTGTCTCGTGGCCCACGGTGACTATCACCTTTTCCTGATCGATAAGTATATCCTCGCCTCCGAGCTTGCCCATGAGGATGAGGAGGACGTCGTATTCCCCGATTTCCGAGAAGGTATGGGTGTATTTGTTATCATCCTTATCGTCATCAGGATTGGTATCCCAGATCGGGACAAGCCGGCTCGCGCCCTCAATAATCAAATAGGCGCTTTCTATGCTCTCGCCCGTGGACTTATTTTCGAATGTCACATCAAGCGGTTTCGGGCCTTCCGCGGGATCCGGGGTAGTGGTAAGCTCGCAGGTTACATCGACGATAAGTACCTTTATGCTCATCGTATCGGAGCCCTCTGGCCCTGAGACGGAGAGTGAAACGTCATAGGTTCCTCCGTCGGTAAACTTATAGGTAACGGTGGGGGCAGAGTAGGAGGTATCGCCTATCTGCCAGGCATACGAATTTATAGTACCTGTGGAGCTGCTTATGAACTTGATATCGACACCTTTCGGCAGGATCCAGGTAGGCGGCGTAGTAGCGATTGCGCTGGAGGGCGCAGGTTCTGTATGGAAATTTGCCGTAGGGCCTTCTATGTACTCCTCTACCGGCTCCATATCATTTAAATCCAGAAGGAAGACGTGGTTTCCCTTTATGCTTCCTCTACCTATATTCACCCTGGTCTCATATTCGTTTTCATCGGTATCTACGAATCTGGCCACTACTATGCCCTCTTTGGTGTCGAGGTCGCCTGTGCTCCGGCTGGAGACTCCCGCCCAGCTCCTATCTGCGCAGAAGGCCCCGTTCTGGACAGGTATGCCTTCCTCGGCTTCCTCTCCCTCAAGGTCGAGATAGATGGTCCCTTCCTTTGCGCCTATGATGCCTCCCCAGATACCACTGGACGAACTTATATCCTGGCCGAGAATGCGGTATGCGGATTTAGTCACGCTGCCGAATTCCACCTCAAGCCTATAGAGCCCCAAAGCGGTAAGGCCTCCTATCCATTCGGGGTCCGAGACCTGGGCTGTGGAGAGCCCCATCTCGGCGTAGCCTATACCCTCATACGCCGGAGGATTATCCTGAGGTTCTATTTTGAGATCCACCTCCGCTATAAGCGCATCGTCCAGGTCATACAACCTGGCCTTGCCCGTTGAGCCGTTCTTCTCATAAAGGTCTGAGTTCGCCTCATCCTCGTAGTCGGAGCCGTTGTCGAATGTCTCGTAGAAATAGATGTTCTGCTCTATCTCGTAATCCGCCGCTGCCACATCGTGGACGGTATCGGAGAATATCTTTTCGCCGCGCGACACTACACAGCCGAAAATACGCTGGTCGCTTATCCAGTCGGAGGTACTCTTGCCCTCAATTTCGGCAACGGCGCTCCTTATGTCACTTATAGTCTCCTCCCGTGAACTTCTGAGGGACGAATCGCCGTTTACGTTGTAATACCACTGTTCGTTGAACTTGAGGAAGAAGTCTTCGTCCTCTATCTCTATCTTCTTCATCGCCGCGGAGGCCATCTCGTACCTGTTCCAGAAGAGCCCCGTGTATCCCATATCGCTGTAGAGGTCCTGTGTGGTGAGCTCCGGCACGTTGTGGAAGTCATAGTCCCAGACGCGGTCCGACATCCATACCTGTTCAGAATTTACAAGCGTGTCGTCCGGATATATCTCGATGTATTTATTCAGTACGGTGTAGCTTGCGGCCTGGGCGAAACCCTCCTCGAATGCGCTTAATGAAACCTCATACTTCCAATTGGCATCCGTCGTAAGCTGGACGTTGTCCCTGAATGCGTGTATGAGTTCGCGGGTAAGGAGCTGGTACTCCGAGGGATCAGAGAGATGTACCTCGTTATACTGCGGGAAATAGACCGCATTCTCTGCATATCTGGCATTCTTCACTATGGAGACAGTGAAGTCGCGCGCGGGCGAGCCGTAAACCTCCTTAATTAAGGGAATCACGCGCCCGGTGAAGTCCTGCAGCGTATTCTTTTCCGTGTCGGTCCAGCCGGCGGTCTTCGTCACGCCGTCCGCCTCGAAGCCGTAATCCGCAAGGCTTACCTGCATGGCATTCGAGATTTCGCCTATAGTGTCTGTCGTTAAAATAAGCGGCGCCGAGGCATTGCCCACCTGACTGTATTCCCCTTCGCCGTTACACGCCATAACGGAGACATAGTAGGAATCGGTCTCCGTAAGACTGTCTTCGAGCGGATAGAAGGCCGCCTTATTCCTATATACCTTCTGCCATCCCCTTACGTCACTGGCCCCGTCCGTCGTGCCGACGGCAAAGACGTAGTGGTCTATGCCCGACTCCGGATCTTCGGATTCATCCCAGCTGACAAGCGCAACGTGCATGCTCTCTCCTTCTGCGGTTATATTCACGGGGGTGGTAGGGATTGTGGCATCCTGCGCGGTTCCGCTGCCGGGCTGAGGGTCTGATACCGCTTCACCCAGCCACGGGTCCTCGCTTCTATCAAGATATGACGGTATGGTCTTATCGCACTTTCTCTGCTGGCTCAATAACTGCGATATGTCGGATGAGCTATATTCCGGACTGGCCGTTGAGCCGTCACCGGGGTCTCCTGCGCCGGGGTCGCTCGGAGGGTCGCCTGCGCCGGGGTCGCTCGGAGGGTCGCCTGCGCCCGGGTCGCTCGGAGGGTCGCCTGCGCCGGGGTCGCTCGGAGGGTCGCCTGCGCCGGGGTCGCTCGGAGGATCTCCTGCGCCGGGGTCTCCTATTGTAACCTTTACCTCAACGTAATTCTCATTGCCCAGGGCGTCTGTGGCTCGGAAGGTAACTATCTCAACGCCTTCCCAGCCTGTGTTCCGCGCGGCCTCTGACGCCGTTAAAAATACGCAGTTCCAGCCCATATCAATTAATTCGGCATCCACTTCAACATAGGTGGTAGGGTCGACTGTCCAGATAAGGTCAGGATCGGTTGTATATGAATCGAGTTCTATATCTTTCATGTCGTCTACATCAAGCTCAAGATGTATATCGGGGATCTGATCTATAGGCGGCACACCCGTTGATGGGTCGTGCGTTGTGCCGTCACCGTCGCCTGAGCCGTCGCCTCCGTCGGTCGGGCTGGTTGAGCCTTCCACTACGTTTATGGTAACTACCGCCTCCGCGCTTTCCACTGCGCCGTCTGTAACGGTAAAATAAAGCTCATCTGTACCCGTAAAATCGTCCACGGGGGTGTATGTAACGAGCGGCAGGTCGCTTGTATCAAGCGACTTTTTATGCTGCAGGCCCTTACCCGTCTTTACCTTATATATAAGCGTATCACCGTCCGAATCGAAGGCCTCAAGGACGAAGGTGCCTGATGTGTTCTCCACCACCTCTGCCGTGCTGTCATAAGCCTTCGGGGGGTTGTTTCCCGCACCGCCGTCTATGACGTCTATATGGACGGTTGCCGCGTTGGAATCGGCTATGCCGTCCGAGGCCCTGAACTGGAACTCATCTGTGCCCGTATATCCGGAATCGGGGGTGTAGGTCTGGTATTTATTATTGGCCGAGACCGAGCTGAGGGTTCCGTGCTGCGGATCCGCCACAATTTCATATTGAAGGTTCTCCCCTATTACGTCGGAGGGGTCGTCCGCGTCATAGGCAAAGAGCGCAATATTCTCGGGCCTGTTCACTATAACGGTGTAGCTGTCATTACTGGCAGTGGGCATTTTGTTGCCGGGGGTATTATCTTCTACAACTATTGTGACTATGGCATCCTTGGATTTGGTAAGGGTGTCCGAAACCTTGAACCTGAAACCGTCTACGCCCGTGTAGCCTTCCTCGGGGGTATATACCAAAGCATGGGGAAACTGGATGGAATCCACGCTGCCGTGCTGCGGCTTTATGAACATCTCAAAATAGACAGTGTCCCCCTCGGGATCATATGCGTATATGTCTATGGTAAGCGGCTCATCCTTGTTTGTGGAGAGGCCAACGCTTGTCTCTATAACGGTGGTGGTCGAAGGAATGAGATCCACTATGGGCGCGGTATCCCCTCCGTCGGCTACCGGGTTGACGGAGACACTTACGAGCCTCTCGCCTTGAATATCGCTTGTACCCGCCTCGGGATAGCCGTCGTCCACGAATATCCTGAAACAGTCGCTTCCGTTCTCGTCCTCATCCGGCGTATACACCAGCTCGAATTCCATTGTGGAAGAATCCACGCTGCCGCTTTCCGGGCTTACGCTGCCTATGGCTCCGGCATATTCGCTGGAGCCGTCGCCCATTTTAACTTCGTATGTATAAGGACCCGGGCCGTCAGGGTCACTCACTTCTACCTTAATAGTAACGGGCGTATCCTCATCGGTGTGGACAGCCGTATAGCCCGTTGCCATATTGGTCACCTGCATGGAAGGCTGTTCATTCGTTGTGGACATGTCGAGGTCGCCGTCGTCATCCACAACTAATATGGTGATGGTGCCGGGGACAATCCTGTCGTAATTCTCCGGGCCGTTGAAATGTTTCTCCTCGGCCTTATGTTTTATGTAAACCTCCCCTACCCAGTCACCGGGCGCCCCGTAATTGAGATATAAAAATGGGTCTCCGGGGTCGGGGTCCCAACCGTTTCCGTAGAGTGTCTGTCTCTGAGTATGTGAGCCGCGCGTGATCCCCGCGGCATCCTTGGGGCCGTCCACTATGGTATACATTAGGAAGGTGTCACCTACCGGTGAATCCATAAGTAATTCCAGGTCTATGTCGTGTATCCATCTGCCGCGGGTCACCGTGAACTCCCCATCCAGCCCCTTGGCCTCGGGCCTCACTATGAGGTTTATGGTGCTTTTGTTGGAGTAAGCCTCGCCGTCATAGGCGCGGAACTTGAATGAATCCGTGCAGGTATCCTCGGTAAAATCGGTCTTGCCGAAGTCCTCGTCGGTAAGCCTGTAATCAAAGACATAGATATTGCCTTCCTGGGTCTCGTTTATTATTTCACCGTGCGCAGGGGGGTCGGTTATCTCATATGTGAGGTCGTCTCCATCCTCGTCGGTTGCGCTTAAACGGAAATTCCTTGTCTCGTTTGTCTCCGATTCCCAGTTTATGAGATAATAATTATGGAATTTTATATAGCTTGTCAGATAGGGATCCGGAAGTTCGGGCGGCCAGTTGACGCCGTCGCCGTCCGAATCCGCCAAGGTGGCAATCAGTGAAGGCGGCGTTGAGGTATCAGGCGTACTTCCCGCGCCCTGGTCCTGACCCGAAGGCGCAACGAGGGGCGTGCCGGAAGACGCAAACGAAGAGACATAAACCGGTTCAAGGAGGGATTCGTCTATCACAAGGCTGTTCAAGAGATCCGGCGCGCTATCCGCAAAGAGGGAACTGAAATCCTGCACGGAAGTAGGAACGGGTATTGTCGGGTCCTCATCCCAGGCAACGTGGACGTCAATGTTGCCCGCGAATACGACAGCCTGCGCAGCGTCATCGAATGAGAACGGATTTATATGAAGCTCGAGAAGCTGATAGGAGTCGAAATCCGTAAGAGAAATAGCCTGTGAGGCCTCGGGGGCGTCGGCCTGGGACTGCGGCATATAGACCGAGTAATGTACCGGATCCACTTCTTTGCCGCCGGTCGTCTGTGCGGTCACCGTGACGTTTGTAGCGCTTTTCGGGAGCCAAAGGCTCTCGGTAATGGAAAGAACCGGGTTGCCCGTATCAGAGACATGAAAATCGCAGTCGTCTATAACGGCGTCTATGGAGCCGGCGCTTGAGCCGTCATAAGCGGGCATAGTGAGACTGAAATCAATGGATGTATCGGTCTGGCTGCCTGTTATATCAATACCGCTTATAGGGTATGACTTACTGAAGCTATAGACACTAACGGCCCCTCCGTCTGGATCGGCCTGGCTTGCGGGATCAGAGATTCCGCTGCCCAAAAACGAATACCAGGGCTGGCTAGTATACCCGCCCGCAAAGGCAGGAGCCGCACACTGGTAGAAGGCAAAGACGAATGCTACGAATGCCTTTATGATCTTTTGCGTTCTTCTGTTTCTCATTTCTCTCTCCTTAGGTTTCTTGGGTTTTTCCAGAATCTTTAAACTTTTTAAAATCCTTAAATAAAGAAAAAAGAAAAAGAGCACTCTGCCTGTGCTCAATATATAGTATATACGAGATATGATGATTTGTCAAGGTGCTTCATTCCGACTTTTTTATATTTAACATTAATAAAGGGAACGTTTCTCTCTGACGCAACGCTTTTCACAGCAACGGGTTACAAGCGGTGTTGAAGCAATATCCGCAAATGTAGTGTTAAGAGTAACAAATCCCTAGATTTCTCTTTTTTATACACTCCCCCTTTCATAAATAGACGTAACTAAAAAGCTGTTTTAACAAAAAAATAAGTCAAAGTATAGGTAGATACTTCTTTATCTCGTGCGATGTAACCTGAATGCGGTATTCATCCCATTCCCTGACTTTGTTGTGCAGAAATCTGGTAAAGATATGGTCGCCCAAAGCCTCTCTTGCAACCTTGCTCTTCTCTGTCTCCTTTATGGCCTCAAAGAGATTTACGGGAAGGCCCTTGAGCCCCTTTCTCTCTCTTTCCTCCATCTCCATTTTATAGATATTGGGTTCTATGGGGTCAGGAAGTCGGTATTTCTTCTCCACTCCTTCTAAACCCGCCGCCAGCATTACGCTGAAAGCAAGATAGGGATTGCAGGCGGGGTCAGGGCAGCGTAATTCTACCCGTGTGGCGGCCTCATTGCCCGGCCTGTAGACAGGTACCCGTATAAGGGCGGTACGGTTCTTCCTGGCCCAGGATATATAAACCGGCGCCTCGTATCCCGGCACAAGTCTTTTGTAGGAATTCACCCACTGAGACATTACGGAGCATATTTCTCTTGCGTGCTTTAGCTGCCCCGCTATGAAATGCTTTGCCGTTTTCGAGAGATGGTATTTGTCGCTCTTATCGAAGAAGGCGTTTCTCCTGCCTTTAAAGAGCGACTGGTGGGTGTGCATACCGCTGCCGTTTTCGTTAAAGATGGGCTTGGGCATGAATGTGGCGTGGTATCCGCGGCGCTGGGCAACCTCTTTTACTATCATCTTGTAGGCCATGACGGTGTCGGCCATCTCAAGGGCTCCGCCGTATTTAAGGTCTATCTCGTGCTGGGAAGGCGCTACCTCGTGGTGGCTGGTCTCCACATATATCTTCATCTCCTCAAGCATCCTGACGGTCTCTTTTCTCAAGCCGTTGGCCACATCATTCGGGACGAGATCGAAATAGCTTCCTTCGTCGAGAATCTCGGGCTTGTCCTTCCTTTTGAAATAAAAGTACTCGAGCTCCGGGCCTACGTTGAAATCGAGGCCCATCCTTTTGGCCCGCGCCACGTTCCTTTTAAGGGCGTTTCGAGGACACCCTGCGTAAGGCGCGCCTTCCGGGGTGAGGACATCGCATATCATCCTGGCAACCGGCTCTCTCTTGTCCTCCCATGGGACGAGCCGGAAGGTGGACACATCGGGCATGGCGAGTATATCGCTTTCTTCGGCTTCCGCATACCCTGTTACGGAGGAGCCGTCAAAACCTTTGCCGTGATCCAGGGCCGAGGGAAGCTCGTCGTCCGTTATGGAGCAGCATTTCAGGTTACCAAGTATGTCGGTAAACCACAGCTGGATATTGGCAATCCTTTTTTTCTTCACGTACTCAAGGACATTCTTTTTGGTCTTCATATATACTCCCTTGTCGGTTAAGATAGAACTTATGGGGGCCGTCTTTCAGGGCGTCAAAGGCGGCCTTCTTTTGAATTCGGTCCGGCGTATCCTTTTTCTTATTTTTAAGATCAGCTCTTTTTTAAAACCTTCCTTTTCAAGCGCGTCATCCGACAAAGAGCGGCACACCATGGCCTCAAGGAGCCGGTCCGCCTCCTCATAGGATAGGCCCAGCTCCTCCTCATCCGTCTGCCCGGCCCACAGTCCCGCCGTCGGTTTTCTCTTTATTATCTCCTCCGGCACTCCGAGCTCCCTTGCCAGAGTTAAGACCTGGGTCTTGAAGAGACCGGCTATGGGATTGAGCGCACATGCGGTATCCCCGTAAATTGTGCAATACCCTAAAAGCGCTTCTGTCCTGTTGCCCGAACCCGCCACGAGCGCCCGGAGGCGTTTGGAAGCATCGTACAGCGCAGCCATCCTTTCGCGGGCCATTTTGTTGCCCCGCCGTATGCGGTCAGCGTCCGGAAACCGCTTGAAGTACTCGTCTATCATCGGGGCTATGTCGAATACCTCGTGCCGGGTGCCGAGTCTGCCGGCGACCAGCTTTCCAAACCTGACGCCGTCGGGGTCCATGCCGTTATAAGGCAGGGAGTAGGTGTAGACGTTGGACGCCGTAAGCGCCGCCTTTGAAAGAAACGCCACCACGGCAGAATCCACGCCGCCGGAAACCCCCACTACAACCCTTTCGAACCCTTCCCCGCGCACGCTCTTCCTCACGAATTCTATCAATTCATCCCTTACGCCTTTTATGTCCGAAGAAAGACCGCATTTCATTTAAAATATGCCTCTCAAAATCGGCCGGCTGCCGTAAGCCTTAGAAAGCCAGAATGCATATACCGTTTCTATCAGCCTTATTTATGCACTCATCTCTATCTATAAAAAAGGTCCTCTTTGCCTCTATCGCAAGCACCGCCGCGCCGGCCTCCGCCATCTTATCCACCGTATTCATGCCCACGGTGGGTATATCGAATCTCGTATCCTGACTCGGCTTCCTTGTCTTCACTACCACCTGTCCGCCCTTCGAATACTCGCCGGAGCGCCTGATAGCCTCGTCGGTCCCCTCGATGGCCTCGACCGCAAGTATGGCCTTGTTCTGCACTACCACCGTCTGTCCCACGTCGAGTGAGCCCAGGGCCTTGGAGAGGCGCCTGCCGAATTCCACGTCCTCCCGTTCGGCCTTGGTAGGACCCCTTTTCGTGAAGAGTCCCGCCTCCGGCAGGAGGTCGGAAAGGATGCGGCTGGGGTCAATGACCCTGACCCCGAACCTCTCTATCCTTGCCGCCGCCCGTCGCAGAGCGGAATCATCCGCGGCGCCCTGCGGCCCTCGAAGGACGCCATCTATATCCTTACCCTCAACCGGGGGTTTTTTGAAAAAGAGGCTCTTGGGGACCTTACCAAGCAGCACCACGTGCCTTATCATATTAGAGAGAAAGAGAAGCGGAAGCCTTGAGACCTCGTTAAACTCCATCCAATAGGTCCTGTCGGCGTGGCTTTCCAGCTCGGGACGCGCTATGTCCTTTGCCGCAAAGACCACTACCTTTATACCCTTCTTCTTGGCCTCGTCTGCAAAGATAACCGGCAGATCCCCGCCGCCGGCCAAAAGCCCTATTTTTGAAATACCCTTCATGGTCTTTATATACGCTCCATACGGAAAAGAGTCCTCAGTCTGAGAAGCCAAACATGATATCGGCTCCGGCGGCCTTTTCGCCATCTACAATCACCTCGCCGCGCAGCTGCGCCACCCTCGATCTCAGACGCTTCACCGTGATCTCCATCCGGAGCACATCACCGGGTATGACAGCCTTTCTGAAACGAACGTTGTCCACACCTATAAAGAACGCCGGACGGTTAAGGTTCTCTGTCTTATTGAGCATGAGGATGCCGGCGGCCTGAGCAAGCGCCTCAACCATAAGAACGCCGGGCATTATGGGGTTTCCGGGAAAATGGCCCTGAAAAAAGGGTTCGTTCGCAGTGACGTTCTTTAAGGCAACGATTCTCTTATCCTTCTCGAAATCTACAACCCTGTCTACCAGGAGAAACGGGTAGCGGTGGGGCAATATCCTTTTAATGGCGGCAATATCCATCTTTCCGTCTTTGGGCATAGCAATCTCTCTGGCTATCAATCCGGCGTCTCTTGCGATATCCATAAAATTCCTTTCCGTGATTCAGGCCGGCATCATCCCGCCGAGCCTTTTTACCAGTTTTCCGTTCAGCGCGTGACCGCTCCCGATGCCAGTCACGCTAGCCTTTATATCCGCGCCTAATACCGAGAGGTCTCCGAGGAGATCGAGGATTTTGTGGCGCGCGGGTTCATCCGGCATACGGAATTCGTTCTCTACGGGACTGCCGTCCCTGATTACGAGGTTGTTTTCGTAGGTCCCGCCCTTGCCCAAACCCGCCTCGAGGATACCCGCCACCTCATCTTCAGGGCAGAACGTCCGCGCGGGGGCAATATGCTCCATGAAGATCTTCTTCTTCGCCTCCGCGTCCGCGAAGCGGAAGTCTACGCAGCCCGTAAGGCCGCAGGACGGGATATCCATAATATATGTAAGACGCAGGCTCTCCGACGGAAGGGCCACTATGACACGGCCTCTCTCGTGCAGTATCACGCTCTTCTTCAGTATAAATTCTCTTCTTTCCCGTTCCTGCTCTGCGCAGGAGGCCTCTTCGAGGCGCAAGGCGAACTCCGCAGCGCTGCCGTCCAGAACCGGCAATTCCTCCGAATCGATCTCTATTTTAGCGTTATCTATGGAAAGGCCATACAGGGCCGCGAGCAGGTGTTCCACGGTGCGCACCTTAGTCTGACCCCTCACCAAAGAAGTGCACCTTGAAGAAGCGCGCATTCCCGGGCCGCTCTCCCCGCCGAGCGCCCCACAGTCCGCAAGTACCTCACCGCCGGCGCCGTCGCATCTAGCGAAGACTATCCCGCTGCCCGCCGGTGCCGGCGTTACCTTCAGGGAGACCCTTTTACCCGAATGCAGCCCCACGCCCTCGAATGCCACGGCCGTCTTTAAGGTCCGCTGGAACCTCATTCGCTTTCTCCGGCGTCGCCTTCGCCGCGAAGGCCCTGGGTCCTTTTTTCTATCTCATCCAGCCGCGCTGCCGTCTTAGGGAGATTATCTATATGGCCGATCAGCCTTTTTGTGATCCTGTGGGGCCTGGCCGGTATGCCGCTCATTACGGCCTTAGGAGGAACCGACTTTGTTATGCCGGCCTTCGAAGCTATCATGGCACCCTCGCCTATATTCACGTGGTCCGCTATTCCAACCTGGCCGCCTATTACGGCGTTATCGGCTATTGTAACGCTGCCGGATATGCCGGTAAGGGCCGCTATAACACAGTGCTTTCCTATCCTGACATTGTGCGCTATCTGAACAAGATTGTCTATCTTAGTACCTTCTCCTATAGATGTGGAGCCGAACCTCGCCCGGTCTATCGTGACCGCAGCGCCGATCTCTACATCATCCTCTATGACGACGTTTCCTGTCTGCGGAACCTTCAGGAGAGTGCCGCCGTCTCTGACGAAACCGAAACCGTCGGAGCCTATTACGGCGGATGAGTGAATAATGACATTATTACCCACTTTCGAGCCTTCGCGGACAGTCACGTTCGGATATATAACACAATTACTTCCTATGGAAGAACCCCTGCCTACAAATGCAAGCGGATAGATTACCGTCCCCTCTCCTATGGTAACCCCGGCACCTATATAGGCGCCGGCGCCGGCCGCAACACCCCTGCCAAGGCAGGCGTCTGCGGCGATCGAGGCCCGGGCGTCTATACCCGCAGGATGTTCTACGCGATGAGGGAACATCTTATTGATTATCCTGGTGATGGCAAGGGACGGGTTTTTGCATATTATGACGGGTTTGTTTGCGTCCTTCACCTCGAAGGCCACAAGTACGCCAGAGGCCTTAGTGTTATTCACGAGGGAAAGGGAGGTCTCCTTCTCCACAAAGGCGAGGTCCCCCTCGCCTGCTTCGGCTGCGCCGGAGACGCCTTTTATCTCCACGCCTCCGTCGCCCACGAGACGGCCCTCCACAAACCTGGCTATTTCATCAAGCGTGTGTTTCATCCTCGATTGCCCTTTTATAGATAAGGCCCTGCGCCTCCTTTTGACGCAGGGCCCCGCAGCGGTTACTCCTTTTTGTTGAGTATGTCTATTATGTCCTGTGTGACGTCTATGGTTTCCGTGCCGTATATGACCACTCTGTCGTTCAGTATAACGGTATATCCGTTGTCCTTGCCGTAGTCCTGTATGATCTCGTCTATCTCCTCTAGGATGTTCCTCACCATATCGTCCCGCTCCTGCCTCAGATCGTCGCGCGTCTCCCTGTCGAATTCCTGCAGCTCCTTAATCTTCTCGTCTATAAGGGTCTGTTTCTCCTCCTTGCCCTTGTCGCTCAAAAGAACCATCTCCTCCTTAAGCTCCCTTATCTTGGTCACCAGGTTCTCCCGCTCCTTCTCCTTGTTCTCGCCTTTTTCTCCGAGCGTCGACTCATATTTCTGGGTCTTCTTATATTCGTCGAAGGTCTTGCCGAGGTTTATATACCCTATTTTCATCTCCCCCGAATAAGCGGTAGCGTACGGAACAAAGACAAGAGCCGCCACTATGGCCGCAACTGACAAAAATGACTTGAGCATCTTCATGTCAAACTCCTTTTTACCGTATTTTCATGAAATTTTAAAATGATCGGCCTTTTTAGAACCCGTGAGACATCGAAAAATAGAACCGGCCCTTCTTTTCGTCATCCCTATTGTCCGAAAGCGGCCAGCCGTAGTCCAGCTTGACGGGGCCGAGCGGCGTCTTGACGCGCGCGCCCAACCCGGTGCCGAATTTCAGGTTCGTGGAAAAGATATCGGATATCTCTTCCCATACCTCGCCCGCATCCATAAAGACGGCGCCCTTTATCACTTTCTCCACCAGCGGGAAGGTTAATTCGGCGCTCGTCAGCACGCGGGAATTGCCTCCTATGGGATCGTTAGAGTCGGCGTCCCTGGGACCTACGTGCCGCTCCTTGTAACCTCTTATGGTGCCTGAGCCACCGGCGTAATACCTCTCGAAAATCGGGACCTTGTCCGTGTCGGCGTAACTATCGGCGAAACCGAGGCTACCCGAAAATTCCAGAACGAGCTTCTTTGCAAAGAAACTGAAATATTTGTTCCCGTAGATGCCGTATTTTACGAAGTCCTTGTCGCCGCCCAGGAATCCTCCGGTATTTTCGACCGACCCGCCGAAGAGAAATCCTGTGGTGGGCGTAAAGACATTATCCCTCTTGTCATATTTAAAGGAAAGCATGGCCCTGCTGAGCCATTTGTCGCCTTCCTCGTCTTTTATTGCCTGGGACGCGTTGTCCGAGACGTCCGAGATATCGATATTCTCGAGCTTGTACATACCGTCCAGCCTCAGGAAATCGGTAAGCTCCTTGCCGAGCCTTATGTCGCCTCCGTGCCTCTTTTCGTCGAAGAGATATCCGACATCCCTTTCCTTGCTGTGTTCGGTCCTGTAGAGGTCGAAACCGAAAAGCAGAGGATAGCCCATTATCCAGGGATCTGTCCAGCTGAGGATGTAATTCTGCCTTACGCTTCCCAGTTCGGCCCTCATCTTAAGCATCTGGCCGCCTCCGGTAAAGGTGGGGAAATTCATAAAGTCGAAGTTCCTCTGGTTTATCTGGATGAAACCCACGAGTTTATCCACGGAGCTATACCCTCCGCCGAATGAGAATTCGCCCGTCTTGGCCTCCTTCACCGTGACAACGAGGTCCTTTTTGTTGGGCGCCGAGCCGGGTTCGGTGTCAAAGACAACTTCCTCGAAATAACCCAGATTGTAGAGCCTCTCTTTGCTCCTTCTTATTTCGGCGCCTTCGAAAGGCTGGCCCGGATACGCCCTGAGTTCCCTTCTTATCACTACGTCTTTTGTCTTGGTATTGCCCTGTATCCTGACCCTGTCTATGAATATAAGATCCCCTTCGTCGACGGTATAGCCTACGTTTATGTTGCCGGTGGGCGGATCGACTGCCTTGTCCACCTTGACGCCGCAGTCCATGTGGCCCCGGTCAAAATAGTATTGCTGTATGCTGATGACATCCGAGGCTACGACGCTCTCGCTGAAAGGCCCGTCGACCTCCAGGCTAAGTAGATCATATATATCGCCTCGCGGGAAATTCTCAACCCCGGAAACCTTTATCCTCCCCACCTTGTACTGTTTATTCTCCGCTATGCGTATGGTTATGTACATCTGGGTTCCGTCGTCGTTGTACTCGAAGGACGGCTCCACGGAGACGTCCAGATAACCCTGGTCCTTATAGTAGGCGCTCACCCTTTCTACGTCGCTGTCGAACTCTTCGGCCTTGTAATACCCCGGCTGGAAGAAAAAGAGAAACTGGGGTTTGGTGACGAGGAGTTTCCTGAGTTCTTTATCCTTTATGGAGTCGTTGCCTTCGAACTCGATGGACTTCACCCTAATTCTCTGCTTTTCGTTAATGATGAATGTAATATCCGCTGTGTTCAGGTCTTCGTCCTTTTTTATGTCGTAATCCACGCTGGCCAGCTGGAATCCCTTGCTCTCGTAATATTTCTTTATGGAGGTCAAGTCCCTCACCAGCCTGGCGCGGTCGAGCATATCGGCTTCTTCTATCTTTATCTCCGAGGCCAGCTTGGCGCTTTTGACGCTCTTGTTGCCTTTGAACTCCACCTTACCGATTACCGGTTTCTCGCTGACTACGAAGTTGACGACGTAACCTTCGAAGGTCTCCTCCACGTCTATGGCTATATCGTCGAAATAACCGAGCGCATAGAGCCGCTTCAGGTCTTCGTTCAGCGCATCCTGTGAGAAGTCCATGCCGACCTTCGTCTTCAGTTTGGAAAGTATGGTGGCGCTCGAAACCTGCTTGTTGTCAAGGACCTTGATCTCGACTACCGGCTTCTGCTTGCCTTCGGATTCGGCAAAGAGTCCCGGGGTATATCCTGCGGAAACGACGCCGACCAACATGAATAACGCCAATAATAAGGATATCCTTTTCATTACAGACCCTCTCTCTTGGACAGGTTTTCAAACCTAGTGTATTCGCTTATAAAGGTCAGGTTTATACTGCCGACGGGGCCGTTCCTCTGTTTGGCCACAATGAGCTCCGCCAGTCCCTTTTTGTCCTCCAGCGACGGATTATAATACTCCTCCCTCAAAAGCAGTATGACCAGGTCCGCGTCCTGTTCTATTGCGCCCGATTCTCTAAGGTCGGATAATTGCGGCCTGTGGTCCGCCCTTTGCTCTACGGCCCTCGAAAGCTGGCTTATGGCTATAAAGGCCACGTCCAATTCCCTGGCAATGGCCTTAAGGGATCTGGATATTTCGGATATCTCCTGCTGTCTGTTCTCAGACCTCGAGGGGCCCTGCATCAACTGAAGGTAGTCCACTATCACCATCTTGATGTCATACTGCGATTTGAGACGCCTTGCCTTGGCCTTTATCTCCAGGGGGTTTAAAGCGGGGGTATCGTCTATATAGATGGGGGCCTCGGAAAGCTTTCCGGCGGCATTGACCAGCCTGGGCCAGTCCGCCTGCGAAAGAAAGCCGGTCCTGACTTTATGTGCATTTACCTTGGCGTGGGAACATAACATCCTCTGGACCAGCTGTTCCTTGGACATCTCAAGGCTGAAGAAAGCAAGGGGCGTCTTCTCCACTATCCCCACGTGTTCGGCTATGCAGGTAACGAGCGCGCTCTTGCCCATCGACGGCCTGCCGGCCACCACTATAAGGTCCGAGGGCTGAAGCCCCGCCGTCATAATGTCGAATTCGTGGAAGCCGGTCGGAATACCGGTGATGTTCTCCTTCTTCTGATAAAGCGTATCTATAGTCTCTATGCTGTCCTTGATGACGTCCTTCAGCAGGACCGACTTCTGTTCCACCTGTTTGGAGGTGATCTCGAATATCAGCCTTTCGGCGTTATCCAGGATATTGTCGGCGGCGCTCGGGGAATCGTAACACTCCCCCACTATCTGCGTGGCGCTATTGATGAGCTGCCTCAATACGCTCTTCTCTTTTATTATCCTGGCGTGGTACTCTATGTTTGCCGCGGTGGGAACGGAGGCGGTGAGGCCGGTTATGTATGATGCGCCGCCGACATCTTCAAGCTCATTGGACTTCCTGAGCGCTTCGGTAAGCGTCACTATGTCTACCGCCGCGCCTTTTCCGAAAAGGCCGGTGACGGTCCTGTAGATAATGCGGTGGGCCTCCCTGTAAAAAGCGGTTTCGTCTATAAGCTCTATGGCCTTGGCTATGGCCTCTTCTTCTATCAGCATCGACCCCAAAACCGCAGCCTCCGCCTCTATGTTCTGCGGAGGTATCTTGCCTACCGGCATATTCTTGGTTGACACGCTCTCATTAGCCATTTTAAAAGGTGCGCTTTCGTAGGACGCCGACCGTTATTTCCTCACTACCCAGACTTTTGTGGAGACGGTAATCTCCGGGTGCAGCTTAATCTCGACCTGGTAGACTCCCAATTTCTTTATGTTTTCGCCGATCAATACCTGTTTCTTATCTATGTTGATATTTTCCTGTCGGAAAGCTGCGGTTATATCCTCGGTAGTAACGGCCCCGAACAGCCTGTCCTCTTCGCCGGCAGTTACCGCTACGGTGCAGGAGGCCGCTTCTATTCTCTTTGCAAGTTCCTCCAGCTCCGCCCTTTCCTTGGCAAGCTGCTCGGCTTTTCTCCTTTTCCTGGCTTCAAGAACCTTCAGATTCTTATCAAGTGCCTCTATAGCCAGGTTTTTGGGAAAGAGATAATTGCGGGCATAGCCCCTCTTTACATTGACCACGTCCCCCAGATTACCCAATTTCTTGATATCGTCCAGCAATATTACCTTCATCCTCTCTCCTGACTGACGCTATTCTTTTACATAGGGCAAAAGCGCTATGGCGCGGGCTTTCTTTACGGCCCTGGCCAACTGCCTCTGGTGCTTGGCGCAGTTACCCGTAATTCTGGAGGGTATTATTTTGCCCTTTTCGGTTATGAATTTCTGAAGCCTGGAGGTATCCTTGTAATCTATCATGGTTCTCTTCTCCTGGCAGAATCTGCAGACCTTTTTCCTCCTGGGCTGAAGACTCCTTTTAAATTTCTTTCTTGGTCTCTTTATCTCGGCCATCTCGGTCTATTTCTCCTTCCGATTAATCAAAAAGGAACTTTGTCCTCCCCTTTGCTCTTCGAGGCGGGGGGGGAGTCCGTTCCCGCTTCACCCGATTCCCCTTCGGCGTCAAGGTTAATATTTTCCACATTGTCCTTACCGGCCTGCCCGGAGGCGCCATCTCTCTGCCCCCTGCCTAAAAACTGCACCTTTTCCGCCCGTACCTCCAGCGTGCTTCTCTTCTCGCCGTTCGCTGACTCCCAAGTGCGGTACTGGAGTCTTCCCTCCACGAAGACGGGGCTTCCTTTTGAAAGGTATTCCCCGCATGTCTCCGCGATGCGTCCCCATACCACAATCCGAACGAAACAGGTCTCCTGTTTCTTTTCGCCGGTCTGGGTAGTGTAGAACCTGTTGGTAGCCATGTTGAAATTCACGACAGCTGTGCCGCTTGGCACATATCTGAGTTCCGGATCTCTTGTGAGGTTGCCTATCAAAAAAACCTTGTTGAGATTAGCCATGTTTCACCACCGTTTTTGACTGAATGATGCGGCAGGCCTGAATGCCTAGCATGCCGCCGGATTCCCGATAATATATGCTATGAATCCCTGCTTAATATCTGGACTCGAAGAATATTGTTGTCGAGACCGAATGTATTTTTGAGAAGTCTGATAGACGCCGGTTCCGCTTCGAATTCGGCATAGAAGAAGAATCCTTCGCCCGATTTCTCTATTTCGTAGGCGAGCTTCTTCTTGCCCCACGCCTCCTTTTTGGCGACCTTCCCGTTATTCTTGTTTATGGTCTCCTCAACCTTGGCGTATTCCTGCTCCAGCTCCTTCTCCTGAAGTTCTCCCCTTAAGATAACTATTATCTCGTAGTGGTTCAAATCCCCAACCTCCTTATCCGTCTTACGGCCCGATGCGCGTGTCGGAATTTAAAAACACAATGAATATCCACTGCCTTTTTTATGATATCACACCACATGAGGGAGAGCAAGGTTAATCTGCCTGTCTGCCGCCGCCGGAATTATAGGCATTCATGCATTCTGATATATCCTTTGTAAACCAGCATTCCACGGCGCCGGCCGCCTTCTTCAATATGAACTCAAGCTCCCTGAGTTCGTCTTTCACAAAAGGACTTAAGACGTGGCTCGAGAGCTCACCTCTTTTGCCTATGCCTATCCTGAGCCGCGCGAAATCGCTTGAGCCCAGAGATTCTATGACGGAACGCAGACCGCGATGGCCGCCGTCGGAACCCCGGACCCTGAGTCTTAGACTTCCGAATTCAAGGTCGGCGTCATCGCATAGGATGAGAATATCAACCGTGCGGATTCCCCTGTCTTTCGTTATGGAGCGTACCGCCTCGCCGGATAGGTTCATATAGGTGAGCGGTAGCATGAAGACGGTCTCTTCGCCTTCGACTCTGCCCTCTCCGACCAAGGATGAATACCTGCGCCGCCTTATGCTGATACGCCTTTCTGCGGCGAAACTCTCGGCGAGCAGGGCTCCTACATTGTGCCTGGTGGCCTTGTATTTCCTTCCCGGATTGCCGAGGCCCACTATGAGCTTCATCGCTTTAGCCTTCCTTCTCTTCGCCTCGCTCCTTCTTCTCTCCCTTGGCCTCCGGGGCTTTCTTCTCCTTCTCTTCTTCCTCCTCTTCGGCCTCCTCTTCTCCCTCCTTCTTCTCCCTGATGAGTTCGGGCTCGGTCATCTCCTCTTCCGGAACCCCTTCGGGCTCCTCCTCGCGAGGCGGCACTACCGAGACGACTATCTGGTCAGGTTCCGCGAGGACCGTAATACCTTCTGACAGTGCGAGATCCTTGACGTGAATGGAGTCGCCGATCTTAAGCGCGCTTACCTCCACTATGACATTTTCGGGTATCTCGGTAGGCAGACATTCTATCTTGAGCTCCCAAAGTATATGCTCAAGTATGCCTTCCTCTTTCACCACGCCCTCGGCTTCGCCTCTGACCTCTATGGGAATATCTACCTCTATCTTCTCCGTAAGGGATATCTCCTGGAAATCGACGTGAATGAACTGCCCCTTCAGCGGATGCTGCTGGACCTCTTTTATGATTACGACCCTCTCCTCGCCTTTGGGCTGTCCTTTACCCTCTTTGTCCGCCTCTATTTTCAGGTTTATCAGTACGTTCTCTCCCGCTTTGGTGTGGAGCACATGAATAAGATCTCTCTCCGAGACCTTAAGATGCACCGCGCCCTCGTTACCCTTATAGACCACGCCCGGAACCTCCCCGGCTGCCCTAACGAGTTTTGTATCCTTTTTCCCGGTGACGCTTCGTCTTTGCGCTTTCAGTTCTACTCTTTCCATTTTATCCAAACTCCTTATTATGCGTTTTTCTTAAAATCCCGACACCTATCCGAGGTGCTCAACCGAGCCTCTCGTAACCGTTGAAAAGGACGCTTATCGATTCTTCCCTGTGTATCCTGTCGATGGCCTCGGCCAAAAGCTGCCCGACCGATATCACTTCTATTCTCGGTATCTTCTTTTCCTCCGCAAGCGGTATGGTATTAGTTACTATGAGTTTCTTTATGACGGATTTTTCGATGCGCTCTATGGCCGGCCCCGACAACACGGGGTGCGTGATGGCGGCATAGATCTCTTTTGCTCCGTTCTTTTTGAGTGCCGCAGCGGCTTCCACAAGGGAGCCGGCAGTAGCCACTATGTCGTCCACTATTATGGCATTTCTGCCCTTTACCTCTCCCATTATGAACATTACTTCGGTCTTCTGGTCATCCAGCCGTCTCTTATCCACAATGGCCAGTCCCGCGTTCATCCTCTTGGCGTACGCCCTGGCCATCTTTATGCCGCCTACGTCGGGAGACACGACAGTCAGGTTATCCAGTGCCTTCTTCTCCAGATAGTCCACCGATGCCCTAACCGCAAAGAGATGGTCAAGGGGTATGTCGAAGAAGCCCTGTATCTGTCCGGCGTGCAGGTCTATGGTGAGTACCCTGTCGGCGCCGGCCGCCGTTATTAGATTGGCTACAAGCTTTGCGGTAATGGGCACACGCGGCCTGTCCTTCCTGTCCTGCCTGGCGTAACCGAAATAAGGAAGAACCGCGGTGACCCTCTGAGCCGAGGCGCGCCTGATGGCATCTATCAGTATCAAAAGTTCCATCAGGTTGTCGTTCACCGGAGGACATATAGACTGTATGATGAAGACATCCCTGCCTCTTACGTCCTCGTTTATCTTTACCTTTATCTCGCCTTCGCTGAACCTGCCCACTACGGCGTCGCCCAGCTTTATGCCCAGGTCTTCGCATATCTCCCTCGCCAGATTGAGATTGGAATTACCGGCAAATAAAAGCATCTGTCCTCTTTTCATATGGCCACCTTCCTCGTGTTAGCGGTTAGCGTAAGGCGAAAAGCGCCCTATGGATAATATATGATGCAACTCCGGGGTTATCTCTTTCTCGTGACCCTGGCCGGGACACCGACTACAACCGAGCCGTCCGGGACCTTTGTCCTCTTTGTCACTACGGCTCCGGCGCCGGTAACAGCCCCCTTGCCAATGGTCACAGGCGCTACAAAGATAGTGCCGCTGCCTATGAATGCCCTGTCTTTTATGACCGTCTTCTCTTTCGTCTTGCCGTCGTAATTCGCGGTTATGGTTCCGGCCCCTATATTCACTTCCCTGCCTATGACGGCATCCCCTATGTATGAATGGTGCTTGATCTTGGTGCGAGGCCCCACCTTTGCCCTGGTAAGCTCTACGAAGTTGCCTATCTCCACGCCCTGCGACAGCCGGGTGCCGGGCCTGAGTCTCGAAAAAGGCCCTATTACACAGGCAGGACCTATCTTTACCCCGTTGTGTATCCTTGAATAGGGATGTATAACCGTATCCCTGCCGACAGAACATCCGGGGTCTACATGGGTTGAGGCGGGATCAACTACGCTGACACCGCATTCCATAAGCCTATCTACGGTCCTTCGTCTCATTATGGCATCTGCCCGCGCCAGGTCGGCCCTGGAATTGACGCCGACGGCTTCTTCCGGGTCCTCCAGCCTGTATGAGGCTATGGCCTTTCCTTCCCTCTCAAGTAACCCGACGACGTCCGTAAGGTAATATTCCTTCTTGCGATCGTTTCTCTTTATCTTCCGCAGGGTCTTTAAAAGATCGCCTGCCTTGAAGCAGCAGGGCCCCGCATTCACTTCGTTCATCACCCTGTCATATAACGGCACCTCGGTCTCTTCCGCTATAGCTGTCACATTACCGGCGGCATTTCTCAGAATCCGGCCGTAACCGGCGGGGTTCTCCGGTCTGGCCGTCATAAGCGTGCATGACGCCTTACGGGACCTGTGCATCTCCATCATACCCTTAAGCGAGCTGCGTCTCAAAAGCGGCACGTCACCGTAGAGCACGAGGATATCTCCTTTGAATTTCCTAAGCGCCGTTACGGCCTTCTTAACCGCATCCGCCGACCCCAACAGCCTATCCTGTTTCACCACTTTGGCTCCGCCGGCCAGATCCGCCACCTCCTTGCCCTTATAACCGACCACCAGTACCACATGCTTAAAGAAGAAAGGGGCTATGAGATCATTGATATGTTCTATCAAGGCCCTGCCGCATATTTTGTGGAGCATCTTCGGCATATCCGACTTCATGCGGGTGCCGCGCCCCGCGGCGAGAATTATGCAAGCCGTATTTCTGCTCATTTAGTCTCCCCCTATGCGACAGTTTTCAGGCTATCTTCTTACGCGCCCTTTTGGCGAGGACGGGCTTTATCCTCTTTCTCACTATATCCCCGTTAACCACGCATTCTCCCACATCTTCGTATGAAGGTAACTCATACATGGTCTCCAACATTACCTCTTCCACTATTGAGCGCAGAGCCCTGGCACCCATTTGCTTCTTGAGGGCCTCCTCTGCTACGGCCTCCAGGGCATCTTTTTTGAATACAAGCTTTACGCCCTCCATTTCGAAGAATTTCTTGTATTGTTCTATGATGGCGTTTTTGGGTTTGAGCAGTATGTCTATCATATCAGTGCGGGAAAGAGGATCGAGTGTTGTAATGACGGGAAAACGCCCTACGAATTCGGGTATCATTCCGTACTTAAGCACATCCTCCGGTTCAATCTTCGGCAGGATCTTCATGAGTTCTTCGTCCCTGCCGCACGCAAAGGCGTTGTGGAATCCTATGGACTTGCTTGAGATCCTCCGTTCTATTATCTTCTCTATGCTGGAAAAAGTGCCTCCGCATATCAAGAGAATGTTGGAGGTATTCACCTGTATATACTCCTGCTGCGGGTGTTTTCTGCCGCCTGCAGGCGGTACGTTGGCGATGGTCCCTTCCAGTATCTTCAGAAGGGCCTGCTGAACGCCCTCGCCCGAAACATCGCGCGTTATGGAGACGTTCTCCTGGGTCTTGCCTATTTTATCTATCTCATCGATATAGACTATGCCCATCTCGGCGCGGCCGAGGTCATAATCGGCGGACTGCAGAAGCCTGAGTATGACGTTCTCCACATCCTCCCCCACGTAACCGGCCTGGGTAAGGGTGGTGGCGTCACTTATGGCAAAAGGGACTTCCAGTATCCTGGCGAGCGTCCTGGCTAAAAGCGTCTTTCCTGAACCGGTCGGCCCGATAAGAAGCACGTTGGACTTTTCAAACTCTATAGCCTTGTGCTTTCTTCCGGCAAGTATGCGCTTATAATGGTTGTACACGCTGACCGACAGCTGTTTTTTAGCCCTTTCCTGGCCGATGACAAATAGATCCAACGTCGATTTTATATCTTTGGGTTTGGGAAGATCCTTAAGGGGAAGTACCTCATCGGATGCCCTTTTGGAGGTTTTCCGGGCCTCCTTAGCAAGTATCCCCGAGCAAAGACGGACGCATGATTCACATATCAGGCCGGATTGCCCCTTGAAGAAACGGCTCACTTCCTTCTTTGTCTTGCCGCAGAACGAACATCTTTCCATGTATATTTCCTTTGTTGGATACAGCCTCCGCTAAGAGCCGGATGTCCACTTGTGCTCCTGTGCTCTTGTAACTTGTCACTTGTATTTATGGTTGCCGGACTAGTTTAATGAGCCCATGATTTACGGAATGTAATGAACGTAAATCATATGGGCGAATTTAATCCACCGAAGCTTTAGCGAAGGCGGACCTGTCCACCGAAGCTTTAGCGAAGGCGGACCTGTCCACCGAAGCTTTAGCGAAGGCGGAGACTCGACCGCATTTATGGTTGCCGGACTAGGACTCGAACCTAGGATCTCGCCTCCAAAGGGCGGTGTGATACCGATTTCACCATCCGGCAGCCAGTTTCCTTCTTTAAGACAATGGTCTTTTTCCCGTCAAGTGCCAACAGCAAACCGGTAACCTATAACCGTCCACCGGTAACTATTTATCAAAGTTCCAGGTCCCCTTCGAAATCCTCGTCAACGTCCGATTCCGCCGAATCCGCGCCGGCCTGCGGCGTACCCGTATCCTGCCGTTCTGCCTTCTCCTCGCCTGCCGTTTCTTTCGCGGCGGGCTCGGGTGAACTTTTCGCGGGCTCTTTGGCGACCTTTGCTTCCTTCTCTTCATCCGAAGCGCTCTTGCCGGACTTATTCAGCTCTTCTCTATAGGCATCGAGCACTTTCCCCTGGATATACTCCCTGCATTCGGGGGTAATGGGATGGGCTATGTCTCTGTGGCCGGACTGCCTGCCGTCTTTGGAGTCCATCTTCTCTTCGTGCTGCGGAAGTGTCGTTCCGCACTGGTTGCAGAACCTGCTCCTTATAGGGTTCTTATATCTGCATTTCGGGCAGGCTTCCCTAAGTTTCCTGGACGGCATAGCCACGAAGAGACCTTTATTCCCCTCTATGACCTTTACGTTCCTAATTACAAATGAGTTATCTATAGTTATCGTTGCGTAAGCTTTTAACTTACGATCCTCGCTCTCTCTCAGGAATATCCTAACTTCTGTAATCTCCATTCTCGAAAATCTCCTTTCTCGGATGTTTTTAGATGTTTTTAGAATGTCTTAACAACGAAAAATTTCCAGTCCCCCTGAAAAGACCCGGGAACATATCTTTTTTTGAGCTTCTCTTTAATCGCCCAAGCCTCCTTTCTCGTTTCCGTTAAGACAAAAATAACCGGCCCGCTGCCGGAAACCATCATACCTAAAACGTCTTCGCTTCTGATATAATCCTTAAGCGGAGCAATTTCCTTAACCTCTTGCTCCACAATAGCTTCCAATCTGTTATATAAACAACCTTTGAGCGCGCGCAAATCACCGTTTTCGATGGCGCGGAGTAGTATTTTAACATCGGCCGAATTCGGTGTCAAGCCCAAATTGACCTTTGAGTATACATCCTTACTTAATACCTTTACAGGTGGAGATATCAATGTGTGCCATAGAGTCAGACCGGTATCGATTCCCTCTACGGCGTCCCCTTTCTCGGATCCTAAAGCAAATTTATGGTTAAAAATAAAAAAAGGGACGTCTGCCCCAAGCGACCTCCCCAATTCCGCTAATTCCTCATCACATATTTCGAGTGCCCAAAGCCTGTTTAAAGCATGAAGTGCGGCGGCCGCATTACTGGATCCCCCGCCCATCCCTGCAGCCACGGGTATCCGCTTGTCTATGTGTATCTCCACGCCCTTATCTATGCCGTACTTGCCCATAAGTAGATTCGAGGCTGCGTGCACTATATTTCTCTCGTCGCATGGCAGGCTCGCGTCACTGGAGGATATCTTTATGCCGCGCGATCTTTCTTTTGCGCTTAAAATATCGCACAGGTCTATCTTCTCAAAGACCGTAACTATGTCGTGGTAACCGTCACCGCGCTTGCCGTTAACGTCAAGATAGAGGTTTATTTTCGCGGGAGATAAAATCCTGATGTCCTGCATGATTAGGCCAAATGCTGTTTATCCAAACGATTTATTGTAAAAAGAAGCCCTCAGGGCTTCCTTGTCTTTCCTTTCCCCGATGCTCTCATCTTACTGCCTGATTTCCTCTTCATAACGGCCCTTGCCTTCCCGGCGATGTCCGCGGCCAACAACTTGAAACAGGAGAAAAGCTCCTTTGGCGTGCCGGACTGGCCGCATCCTTCCACCCCTATTATATTGACGGGAACCGGCATCTTCTGGGAGACGATCTCGCTTACCGTCCCGCCCAGGCCGCCGAAGACGGAATGCTCCTCCACAGTAACTATAGCGCCGGTCTGGCGGGCAGCCTTAACTATGATCTCCTCGTCCGCCGGCTTAAGTGTATGGAAATTGATGACCCGCGCGCCGATCTTATCCTTTGCCAGGATATCCGCGGCCTTCAATGCCTCGTATACCATCTGGCCGCAGGCCACGATGGTGACGTCGTCTCCTTTCCTGAGGAGCCGGGCCTTTCCGATCTCGAAGGTATCCGATTCGCGGGTAAATACGGGGCAGGCGTTCCTGCCGAGTCTTATATAGACGGGGCCTTTGTGCGCTGCCGCCTTCACGGTGGCCTTTCTGGCCTCAACAGAATCGCCGGGAACGAGAACAGTCATGTTCGGAAGAACTCTCATAAGAGTAATCTCTTCCAGCGCCTGATGCGTGTGGCCGTCCTCGCCTACGGAGATGCCGCCGTGGGTCCCCACGATGTTTACGTTCAGATTCATATAATCAACCGATACCCTCACCTGGTCCCAGGCCCTCCCGGCCGCAAAGACCCCGAAGGTGCAGGCGAAGGGAATCTTGCCCGAAAGCGCAAAACCGGCGGCGGAGGACACCATATCCTGTTCCGCCACTCCGAAGCTGAAGAAGCGCTCCGGGAATTCCTTTTTGAACCAACCCGCCCTGGTGGAATCGGTGAGGTCGGCGCTAAGCACCACTACGTCTTTGTTGACCTTGCCGAGATCCAGGAGACCTTTACCGAAGCCGTCCCTGGTGGCCTCCATCTTCGCATCCTTAATATTTTTCATCTAACTCCTCTATGGCTTGTTTCATTTCCTCCGGCTTAGGCGCAACGCCGTGCCATTTGGCGTCGTGCTCCATGAAAGATACACCTTTACCTTTTACGGTATGCGCAAGTATTACGGTGGGTTTACCGCCGGTGTTTTCGGCTTCGTCCAAGGCATCCATCAACTCGCCAAAATTGTGACCGTCGCATTCCAGGACCCTCCAGCCAAAGGAAACCCACTTGTCTTTAAGCGGCTCTATCGTCATTATGTCCCGGCAGAACCCGTCTATCTGTATCTTGTTGAAGTCCACGATGCCGCATACCGTATCAAGTTTATAGTGCGCGCCGGTCATTGCGGCCTCCCAAACCTGCCCCTCATTCAATTCCCCGTCCCCCATTATGCAATAGAACCTCGATTTCCTGCCGTCGAGCCTGGCGGAAAGGGCCATGCCGTTGGTGATGGAAAGCCCCTGACCCAGCGAACCGGTGGAGGCCTCTATGCCGGGAAGCCCCAGTTGGGGGTGGCCCTGAAGCCGGCTGTGGAATTTCCTGAATGTCATGAGTTCCTTCTTCGGGAAATAGCCCGCCTCGGCCAACGCCGCGTAGAGGGCGGAACAGCCGTGGCCCTTGGACAGAACAAGCCTGTCTCTGTCGGGCCAATGAGGTTTTTTCGGGTCGTGACGCATCTTATAGACATATAAAGATACCAGTATCTCCACAAGGGAGAGGGACCCTCCCGTGTGGCCCGAACCGGCCTCCGACAGCATCTTTAGGATAGTCTTTCTCAAATTCTTCGCGGTTCTCTTTAATTCTTCTACGTCGGGTCTTTTCATCTCACCCCTTTTTCCACCTTTTTTAGTTTATCCTTTATGTCATCTCTTTCGGGATTCAGCTCAAGGGCTATCTCCCACTGAGCCGCCGCCTTCTCCTCCATGCCTTTTCTGTAGTAGACGTCTCCCAGATGGTCTCTTATTACGGCATCGTTCTCTATGATCTCCGTCGCTTTTTTCAGATACAACGCCGCTTCATCCAGCATACCTTTTTTGTAGTAAACCCATCCCAGGCTGTCTACATAAGCGCCGTTTTCGGGATCGAACCTGAGGGCCCTCTTTATCAGCTCGAGGGCCTCGTCCAGATTTACCCCCTTCTCGGCGTACATATAACCCAGATAGTTACATGTTTCGGCGTTATCCGGATCCAGATTCAATACGGACTTAAAGGAGGCTACGGCTTCCTCCCATCGGCCCATCTTTTCATATACCGCGCCCAAAAGAAAAAGGGCCCTTTTGGATTCCTTGTTGGCTTCGAGGACCTTCCTGTAGTGCTTGACTGCCTTTTCGTATTCGCCGGAGGTGGAAAAGACATAGCCGATAGCAAGCCTTACCTTGTCCTCATCCCTTACTTCCGCCTGCAGGGCCTTTTCCAGCACCTCCAGGCTTTGCTCCATCATCTCTTCCCTTGCATACATATAGGCCATCTCGATGTATGAATCCTGGTCTTTTCTGTCAAGTTGTATCGCGGACTCATAATATGAGGCGGCCTCCTCCACATTGCCGGCCTCGTAATACACGCCGCCTATATGCTGGTATAGCCTCTTGTTCGGCCTGCTGCGCTCTATGGCCTTTTCGTAATTATCTATTGCCAGCTCGTATTCACCCTGGTTTTCGTACAAAACCGCAAGCGCTATATATGCCTCTATGTAATTTGGGGCCAGGCGGAGCGCCTCACTGAAATAGCCGGCCGCCTTCTTGGCCTTGTCCATTTTGGTGTATATCACGCCCAGATTGAAATATACAAGAGGCCTCCTCCCTTCTTCGGTCTCGATGAGCCTCTCGTAAATACCGGCGGCCTCCTTCATCTTTTCCTGAAGCACATAAAGATCGGCTAGCGAGCTGAGGGCCTTGAGGTTCTCAGGGTCGTTCTCTATTATGGCCTGGTATTCGGAGGCTGCTTCGTCGAAATCCTTGAGCATGGTGAAGGTGAGGGCCTTGAGGAATTTGGCTTCGGCGCCTTCCGGGTCCAGCTCCTCCGCCTTTTCGAACTCCTCCATTGCCTCCTCGGCTTTTCCCATCATGAGATAGTCGGCGCCGAGGCGTATGTGAAGAATCTTGACTTCCGGGTCCAGCTTCAGGGCCTTGCCGTATTCCTCTATGGCGTTTTCCACGAGGTTCTCGTGGTCATAGATGATGCCCATGGCGTAGTGCGACAGCGCCCGGGAAAGGACTTCGCCGCTTTCTATTTCCGCCTCTTCTTCGGCCTCGTCCATTTCTTCCACACCGGAGCTGACAGCTGCGGCAGAGACAACCTGACCGGACAGAAGAGCCAGAAAAACCAGTAATGTATATATCTTTCGTATGTTAAACACGTCTATATCAAATAAAAGGCCTTTCGGGCCTTTGCTTTTTTAGCAGAGAGGTGTTGTATAAATTTCTATCGGCTGTTAAAGGTTTGCCGGTAACTACTTCTTCTTGTGCCGGTCCCTTCTCAGTCTCTTCTTCCTCTTGTGTTTGGCTATCTTCTTTCTCTTACGTTTTCTTCCGCAAGGCATCTATCTTCACCCCCTTAAAACCAGGTTTTCGGTTTTAAATACAGCGTTTAGCGCCTAGCGTTTAGAAAATCAAAATCCATGGTTTTTACTAACCGCTAGTCGCTATACGCTGCTTTTTTAAAGTCAGACTCATATACTAGACGCTAGTCGCTATACGCTGCCTTAATCAATCACCTTGTTCAGCGGATACTCCACTATACCCTGCGCGCCCGCTCTTTTAAGCCTGGGAATAATGGTTCTGGCCACCTTCTCCTCTATTACGGTATCGACGTCGCACCAGTTATCGTCGCTCAACTGGGATATGGTGGGTTTCTTCAAGGCCGGAAGTATCTTTATGACTCCCTCAAGATTCTTCTTTCGCGTATTCATCTTGAGCCCCACCATCCCCTCGGATACTATAGCGCCTTTAAGGAGCATGGCGAGATTCTCCATCTTTTCTCTCTTGAAGCCATTCTTATAGGATGCCCTGTTGGCGATGAACTTTGTAACGGATTCGCAGATGGTATCCACTATCCTGAGCTTATTGGCCCTAAGGCTTGAGCCGGTCTCGGTAAGTTCCACGATGGCATCCACAAGGTCGGTGCCTATCTTGGCCTCCGTGGCGCCCCAGCTGAATTCCACTTCGGCTTTGACGCCTTTGGCCTTAAGATACCTCTTTGTGACATTGACCAACTCGGTTGCTATCCTCTTTCCTTTGAGGTCTGCAACCGACTTTATCCTTGAATCCTCGGGCACGGCAAGCACCCAGCGCACCTTTCTTCTGCCCTGTTTTGCATAAACGAGGTCGGCTATCGCTTTCACCGATGAATCGTTCTCCAGTACCCAGTCCTTGCCCGTTATTCCGCAATCGAGGACGCCGTTCTCGACGTATTTGGATATTTCCTGCGCGCGCAGGAGAACTACGTCTATCTCCTCATCGTCTATGGAAGGAAAGTAGGACCTGGAACCCACTGTGACGTTATAACCGGCTTTTGCCAGCATCTTAAAAGTAGATTCCTGGAGGCTTCCTTTAGGTAAACCAAGCTTAATTTTTCTTTTCATCCCTTTTTCCTCTCATTTATTCGCAGATAAAAAATTGATTCCCTATTTTAATATAATAACCATTGAGTTGTCAAGCGGCATTAGTTTGACCTGCGTACCTTCGACGGGAGTTCTCCCCGCGGCATTACGCCCGTAATCGGCATCTCTGTCCGCCGGCGGCATCTCTTTATTCGCCCGCAGAGCAGATAAAGTGGAGTACCTCTTTCCCCGGGATGAAGGATGTCCTGCCCATAACCTTGGCGCATACATATGACAGTGCGGCGCGCTCGGCCGCCATGGTCCTGGCCATGGCTTCCCCCGGATCGGCTCCAACGGCAATAAGGCCGTGGTTCTTAAGTATTATGGCATTATGGTCCCGCACAGCCTTCTCTACCGAGGAAGCAAGACGCCTGGTGCCGGGCCTTATGTAAGCTATGCGCGCAACGGAAGTGCCGATACTTACCAGGCTTTCATAGGTGAGCCTCTCCAGCGGGATATCCGAAATGCCCAAGGCGTTGATGAAGACAGGGTGGGTATGTATGACGGCGCCTATATCCTTTCTCTTTCCGTAACAGGCGAGGTGGAAGTAAGATTCCGAACTGGGCTCAAAGCGCCTGCTGGAACACCTTCCGCTTAATATATCCACTTTTACATAGTCGCGCGCGCCGGCGCTGCCCAGATGCGCGCCTTTCCTTTTTATAAACATGGCTTCTCCCCGTCGGGCCGATATGTTGCCTCCGGCACCTATGGTAAGACCCAGCGCATCTATGCGTCTGCCGATTTCAACGAGCCTTGATTTGAGAGCTTCCTCCCCCGTCATCGCTTTTTCCTGCCGCCGTTCCTTCGTCTTTGAATAGCGCCTTTCTCTTTTGCCCATTTCATCTCTTATCAGCCGCACTTTGCTATGTCCGGTTTGTTCCAGCCGGTTTCATGGCTATTATTATATCATAGAGGAGGTATTTTTCAAAAATAAACTGCTTGCCAAAGCAATTTAGCTGGATTATAATATGCAGTTAATAACTTCATCAAACGCGATTTTTTTAGGTATCGGAAGTCGATGATGCCGGCTGAGTCTTTAACCGCTTGGACCGGAACCATAAACGAAAGGGCTCATATGTTAAGGCAATTAAGGAACAAGGAAGTGGCAAAGAAGATTCTGATAGGGCTTGCCATAATAATCATACCTGCCTTTGTCCTGTGGGGAGCCGGCAGCATGAGGGGCTCCCGCAGGGAAGGCCCCGCCTATGCCGGTTATATCTTCGGCAAAAAGGTATCGCTGGAAGATTACGCCAATGCCTGGCGCGCGGTCAGGAACGAAGCCATGATGAGATACGAGAACTTCGAGAAGATCTACGACAAGCTTAACCTGGAGGAGGAGGCCTGGACGAGACTCATCATGTTAAACGAAGCGGGAAGGCTGGGCATACGCGTAAGAGACGATGAAGTGGTGGATGCCATACAGAGTTTCCCCTTCCTGAGCCGCGGCGGCCGTTTCGACAACGAACTCTATAATTACATAGTCACCAATACCTTCAGGATGACGGCGCGTGAGTTCGAGGAGGACATAAGGGATTCCATAAAGATATCGAAGCTGGCGCAGGATATCTTAAGTGATGTTACGGTATCCGAAGAAGAGCTCCTTGAGGAATACAAGAAAAGGAATGAGGAGGCCAAGATCTCCTATGTCATACAGAGCGCCGGAGATTTCAACGACAAGGTGGAGATTGCCGAGGATGAGACAGAGGATTATTATACGCGTAACTTTGAGAAATATAAGATGCCCGAGCAGGTAAACATAGAATATGTGGAATTCTCCTACGAAGACTATATGGACAAGGACGCCGTCACCGAAGATGAGATCTCTTATTACTACGAGACGCACATGGATGAATATGAGCACCCCGAAAGCATAAAGGCCAGACATATCCTTCTGGAGGATGAGGAAACTGCAAATGAAATACTCGAAAAGCTTAAAGGCGGCGCCGACTTCGCGGAAATGGCAAGACAGCACTCTACCGGCCCGACGAAGGATAAAGGCGGCGACTTAGGCTATTTCGAAAGAGGCAAGATGGTCCCCGAATTCGAGGAAGCCGCTTTCGCGCTGGAGTCGGGCGAAATAAGCGAAATAGTGAAGACCCAGTTCGGATATCATATCATAAAAGTGGAGGATAAAAAGGAAGGCCATACCGATAAACTGGAAGATGTAAGGATAGATATAATAAAATCCATTGCCGAGGAGAACGCAAGGATAGAGGCATACGAAGATGCCGTCAATGCATACGACGCCATCCGGCAGGAAACCGGCTTTGAAGAGGCGGCCGAGACGGCGGGAAAGACGGTAAAAGAGACCGGTTATTTCTCCCGGATGGGACTCATCCCCGACATCGGGTGGAATCCCGACCTTCAAGAAGAAGCGTTTAAGCTTGAAGCGGGCGAACTGGGTCAATTGATATCGATAGACGGCAGTGAATCGGATTCAAATTTCCTGATAAGGCTTATAGATAAAAAACCGCCTGTGATCCCGCCGCTTGAAGAGGTGAAAGCAAGGGTCAATATGGCCATACAGCAGGAAAAGTCCGGAAAGATGGCTAAAGAAAGCACGGAAACCTATAGGAAGCTTATACAGAAGAGCATGGATGAAGGATTGTCTTTTGAGGAAGCGGTGAAACCGCTTGAGCTTGAATTGAAGACCAGCGAATACATCACGAGGTCCGATTATATAAAGGAGATCGGACCCGCCAAGGACATAGAGGAAGTCTTCTCCTATGATGCGGGTCAGGTAAGCCCGGTATTGAGCAATCAACGGATGGCCTGCATCGTAAAATTGGTGGATTTTAAGCCGATAGAAGAGAAGGCATTTGAAGAGGACAAAGAAGAGTTCCAAAAACGGCTGCTCGCGGAGAAAAAGAACCGTTTCTACGGCAAGTGGTTCTCAAATCTTAAGGAACAAGCCTCCCTCCAATCCAATATCTAAATTGAGGCGGGCAGGACCTTCATTAAAGGCCGATGGATTTGCGGGCGATGAGGGCGGCATCATATGCGTTAACGCCTCCGATTCCGTCAAAGTTGGCCGCGAGTATCTGCTCCTCCGTGAAATCCGGCTCCAGGCCTATCGCGTACCTCGCCGCAAGGGCGGCGTCGTATGCCCTCACCTTTCCGTCCTGGTTGACGTCACCGAGCAGAAAACCCGAACTTACTATTGTGGCGTTCTTCGTATAGGTCTTGTTCGTTCCCATTGAGATGTTATCGACGGAGACAACCATGCACCCCACAAAGGATATGCTGCCATAGGTATTTTTTCTGTTCATATCAAGCGATTTATTGAACAGGCATGTAATCTTTCTGCCCGCTTCCGATATGACGAAACCCGTAACCGTGGAATTATCCACGCGGGAAACAACGGGCGAAGACGTTCCGGTATCCTTCACTAACAAAAGATTCTTAAAGACGGCCTCTGTCACGGGGGAAACCGTCTTCTGCGAAAGATGGTACCCGTGTTGCGGCGGAGGAAACCCGTCGGAAGTAAAATCGGCAAGCACGTCCTTCACGGAGAGCCCGTCGTAAGGCTGCTCGCTTTGGTAATAGGCCCTCAGATAGGAATACAATTCCTGGCTGGTCAGGCCGGGGTACCCCATCGGCGGCACGAAATACGTAGGGGCGATTTGGGCCTCCTTATCGTCTCCGAAATAGAATTCCATCTGGGAATCGCTTACCGTAAGGATGGCGGTGGCGCTTGCGCTGCTGAGGGTGAAGCGGTTTACCTCGTCCACTACTTCGCTGAGATCGGAATTGTGAAACCTTATCTCCATGGTCTTGGGAGAAAAGGTGCGAACGCGGTCGAAAATGATGATATAATTGCCCAGTATCACAAAGTGGCGCCTGAAGAGATCGAGGTCGCACTGGACCCTGTAGGCGTTACTGGCATCGCCTGTGAAATGGGCGTATAGATTGTTTTCGTCCGCATAAAAGTCGTAGGTATCGGCCAGGTCCGAGGCTATGTCTCCAGGAAGCCATATGTAATTCTCCCCTATCTGCCCATAGTCGTCAACGACAAGCGTGCTGTGCTCCCCGGTAGTCTTCCAGTAAGAATATCCTTGGTCGGTAATCAAATGATTGCCTTTGTGATATACCAGAAAAGAATTCTGGTCCGGATGGCTGTGGCCGGTCTTGAGTTTTCCGCAGATGAAATTTACATACATCGCTTCGTCTGACCACGACGTTCTGTAGGCAACCTGTCCGTTCTCTTCGAAGAAGGCAATCTTAGGTATGCCCGTGGCCGGCAGCTGGGGCACGAGAGCCGGATCGAACCAGAAAAGCGAAAACATCGGGTATGTGTCTATCATGGGAGAGGATTCAGAGTAATACAGCGCTATGTGCTGGAGTACCGGGTCGTTAAACTCATCTGCAAGAAGGAAACAGTACGAATGCGGAGAATACCAATATGAGGTATTTGAATGATCCGCTATATTGACCCATATGGAATGATCCGGGAAAAGGTTATGATGCATGTAGTACATGATGTACTTGAAATAATCGGAATCCGAATAATGGGTCAGCCCTTCATTCCTCTTCTTCAGCTCTAAAAACTGAAGCATATAGTGAAGTCCGTAAAGCGAATAGGCCGATACCTCCTGCCCCGATCCGTCCTTCGGAAGCAGGTGCATCACTTTATTCATCATCATCTCGGTAGTAGTATTTACATATTCGGCCTGGGCGGCGGCGGGTATATCGTTTCTCAGGGCGACAGCGGCCTGATATACCGCCGTGTTATTTATCCAGAGGTGGTTGCCCAAAAGGGTGGAACGCCTCGAAAGCGTGTCGTCGAAATATATGGCATGGTTGGTGTGGACCTTCTTGTCCAGCTCCTGCAGAAGACGATTTTTTATGTCCTCCCTCAGTTGAGAGTCGAGCTCCGCATACAGATAATCGTATGCGAACGAAAGCCCCATAATGAGATGGCTTGTAACAAGATCGTCTCCGGCCCACCAGTCCCAGGAGGGATAGGCGCATATCTGCTGCAGGTATCCCACGGCCTTGTCGAAATAGCGCGAATCGTCCGTAATCTTATAGGCCATAACCAGACGCATGATGTATTTTTCGTAATGGCGAAGATCCGTAGTATCGATATCTATTGCTTCAACGGGATGGGCTGTGTTATTCAGCACATAGTCTGCCGCGGATATGAATCTGTCGCGGAGCACTGTGTAATCGGCGCTGGTTTTTACTGCCGATATCTTTGCGTCCGAAAAGAGGAGTTCGCCGTGGGTAGATTTGACATCGCAAAAGGCGGAATGGCATAAACTAAGCGCCACCAGAGCATTTACAGCAAAAAACGCAAAAAGAGACCTGAAAATTTTCCCGTTCATCGTATTACCACCATTCTGGTTATAATCAGGTTGCCTTTTTATCATCATAGTATATGACGTTAAACAAAGACTTTTTATAACAGAAAATTTTGTGTCTAAAAAAATACTTTTGAAAATCAATATATTAACTAAAATAAAAAAAACCTTCGGACTATTTCCACCTTAATATTATACCTGAAAAAGAGCCCAATATCAAGTATATATAACTGACTTTTTTGTAGTTAACACGTTCATAACTTTAATATAAGAAGGATGTTATGATGCCAACCGCATATCTCGCTATAAGGGCGGCGTCGTAAGCTGTCACGCGGCCGTTTTTGTCCACGTCCGCCTTTATAATCTGAGATTCGGAAAGGTTTATAAGGCGGATTGCATATCGGGCCGCCAGGGCCGCATCGAGGGCCGTTACCTTGTCGTCGCCCGAGATGTCGCCCATTACAACAGAATCGGTATCCGGCGGGCCGCCCCAACCGGCAAGCCTTGCCCACAACCACCATGCGGCATAAGCCTTCTGATTGGCATTCAGGGGCTGGCTATGAGCGGACGAACACTGGTACCAGTCAACACCTTCAATGTGGCTCGTCTGCCATTCTATGGCCCAATTAGCGTCGCGGGTACCATTGCCATCCGAATCATAGCTGCAGTCGTCGTCCGGTATCTTATCGCCGAAATAATTGCCGTCGGGGTCCCAGGTTTCTATGTCAGCGAAGTCATATAGTATCTTATTATTATCGATACAGTAATTACGTATCTGTTCATTCCGCCTGTGGAGGGTGCCCAGCAAACCCCCGCCGTTCAGGTGCCCCGTCATATATATAAATTGTACGTCCGGATATTCCTGTTCAAGATTATGCATAAGGTTTAGATATAACTCTATATTGCTTTCGCTGGTGCTGGCCTGGCCGCACCAGGACCACATAATTACGTTTATTTCAGGGTAATAGTCGAGATAATTCCGCGTAGCCTCCGCCCAGGCGGTACGGCTTGGGTTACCGAGATCATGAGCGCCGTCGAGGACTCCGTCATCGTAAAGTCCGCTCCGTAAATCAAGGGCATCGCCTACGCCTCCATCGTTGAAACTATATAGATAACCTTTGAAGTCTATCAGGCCCTCCATGCCTTTATAAATCTGGCTGCCGTGAGAGGTGTGGCCATAGGCTATATGGAGAACGGATTTTGCCTCTTCGATTGCAGTCTGGGGTATTTCGGAAAGCTTTGTGCACCTGTGATCTATGATGAGCCGCTCGGCGGCGTCCCAGGAGAAGGCATCGCTTGTAATGATGAGCAGGCAGACAGCCATTGCGAATTTCGTTATGATTTTTAATCTCGTCAGCACAATCAGTAACGTATGCATAAATAACATCCGTTGGTTTTAAAATGATGTTATGATGCCAACCGCATATCTCGCTATAAGGGCGGCGTCGTAAGCTGTCACGCGGCCGTTTTTGTCCACGTCCGCCTTTATAATCTGATATTCGGAAAGGTTTATAAGGCGGATTGCATATCGGGCCGCCAGGGCCGCATCGAGGGCCGTTACCTTGTCGTCGCCCGAGATGTCGCCGTACATAATGCTTTCGGCTCCAACCTCCACAAACCAGCTCAACCCGGCGGCCTCTCCGTCCGGGTCGGCCGCAACCACCTTGACCGAGTGGGTATCACCGTCATAAGGGACCTCGAACTGATATGACGAGAGCAGGCCCGGAGAGGTCTCTTCCGATTTCACTATATCCCCGTCTACGAACCACCGTACCTGAATATTTTCAAATTCCGAATCATTCACGATCACGGAAAAGGCCCGCGTTTCCCCTCCTTCGCACCCGATAATTTTATCGCCCGGCTTTTTATCGGTAAAGTACGGCGGGGACTTTTCAAGAAAAGTGATGTTCGTATTGTTGCCCGAATCCCGCGAGGCCCTCACGGTGAGACCGGCGCCGAGTGCCCGGGCATCTTTAATATCCATCCCGCGCAATACTGAGGCTTCCGTTTCGTCGCCCAGTCTGTACTGCTTGCCGTATTCCATGCTGCGTAATGTGATGGTATTATGAATAGGCAAAGCATATGTCATAGAATCGGTGAAATAAAGCGTTGGGTCAAGGATGGCATCGGGGTGGATGAAGACCTGGCAGTCTCTGTACCAGCCGCCTGCGAAACTAATGTATTTGGCCCTTATATTGCCGTAGGCAAGCACCGTGTTTTCAAACCTGATGCCCGCATTTTCCGTAAAGCCGCTGGCGGTATCGAGACCTTGGCCCATATTAATGGTGGCCTTCACCGTAATACGAACGGCGCCTGTTGCGTCAAGTGTTCCGCAGTCCGCAAGGAAACTGTTCACTGTAACGGAACCGCCCAGTGTAACCCTGCCCGAATAATTGTTTCTCATCACAATTTGGCGGTATGTCCCGCCGGGCAGGACGCAGTCTATTGCGGAGGCAGCCGAATCGAATACGACTGTCTCATCGCTTGCGGGGGCATGGCCGAGACTCCAATTGGCGTCTTTCGATCCGTCTGTATCCTCGGCGCCTTCCCACTTATTCTCCTTAAGATCATATATCGTGATATCCACCGTCATCGCGGTCCTTCCGTCCGCATCGTTTGCATAAACATAGAAACGCTTCCTCGTTACCCAAAGAGGTATCTTCCAGGAAAAAGCGAGCGTAACGGGGTTGAAGATGCAATCTTCCGGTAAACCGTAGGTGGTATAGGTGATGTCGTCCCCGTCAGGATCAAAGGCAGGCGGCAGATGAAGGGAGATGGTCTGGCCCTGCACGGGATAAAGCTTTATGAACGACCGGTCGTAATAAGGGAGGCGGTTTGCGGGAGGCAGAATAAAGGTCCTCTCGGGCGTTACGGTCTCGTTGCCCGCCGGGTCCTTGACAGAGATGCGATAATAATAATCGGCGTCCTGCTCCAGGTCCTTAAGAATGAATTTTTTATTGTTCCAGTAACCGAGCCTTGGGTCGTAATCGACCTTTTCCCCGTACTGCCCCGGAATCCTGCCGTATTCCAGCTTCCAATAGGCTATATCGGCAACCCTGCCGATGGTATCAAGCGAAGCGTGTATCTCTACCTCATCGGCTGCTATTATCTCGCAGTGCGAATCGGGCACAGGCGGGGGCGTGGTATCGATTTCCGAGGGGCCGCCGTGATAAATACAGGTTAAGGGATCGCCTCTTGTGCAGTTGGCCCAGTTTATGAGCGGAAGACCGTAGGAGACTGCTTCTCCGTATGTATACCCTTCCAGGGCATAGTAGACCATTTCGAAAGGCTGAACCACGCCGTTTGTATAAGGTTCGAATAAAGCACCGCTTACGAATGTTATGCCGTGGGTGAACGCAATATCGGCAGAGGTGCAGCTTGATGAAATCGCCTGTGTATAGAACGACCCCGGAAGCCAGTTATATATATTTCTTGCGCCGTCATGCCAGCCTCCGTACGACAACGCGGGTATGTTCTTCCACACAGGGGTGCCGTCCTCGAAGTGGTCGTCTTCGACGGCGCCGGCGACATGTTTCTGATTATGCCATAGATAGCGAATTCCTTCTACGTCGAAGTACCGTACGGCGGCAACCATCTTCTGGTCCATTTCCCCGTACCGGTAGCCCGGCTCATAAGGATAATTCTCCAGTTTATAGGGGGAATCCGGGTCGGTGAGATCGTGCACGGCAGAGCTTCCGCCCTGGCTGTCCATTATGTGATAACCGCCCATAAGGCTGTCGTGGCCGCCGTACCTTTCGCCGTATAAACTGGCCTCAATCTGGCTTATAGCGGTGATGCCTGAAAGATGCGAAACCATGTAATAGAACTCTCTCCCTGTTGAATCGTATATTGCATGGTTAAAACGCGGTTTTGGCGAACTATAAGTCTTCGGTTCCGTATTGGAGGGCACGGCATAATAAAGGGGGTTGCGCCTTCTGCCCGGCGGCGGTGAGTTCTCTAGATTATATACATTCATCGTAAGGGTGTGGGTAGATCCGCCCTCTTTCGCTTTTACCGGGATATTTACCAATACGATATAATAAATGGTATCAGGACCCGCGAGAATCAACCTTTCTTTGATTGGCGCGACATATACGTTATAAAAATCCTCCCACTCGAGAACTTCGGTGCCGTAATCCACTCCAAGGATATTGGATTGCGGGATACCGCGTTTAGAGATATAGTAATCTAATATCTCATCGGTGTCCTCTATGCCGTTTTTGTTTGTGTCTTCATTATCCAGGGTGTTATACACAACTAATACCCTGTAGGGATCTTTCGGGTCGGCTGCGATCTGGGGGGTACCTTGCTCTATCTCGGAGAAACCGCTCTTCTGGCCGGTAAAGCTGTAGGCCTCGAGACGATAATAGTATACCTTCCCGTTTGTCAACCCGCAGTCCAAATAAGCGGTTTTGTTATAAACCGACTTTATCAGCTCAAAGGGCCCTGCCTGGGAACCGCTGCGGTATATGTCGTACCGGTTTACACCTTCCTCCGGATTCTTGTTCCATATCAAGCGCAGCATACCGTCTCCGGATAAGATTCTCCACCAGGTAGGGGCTTCGGGCGGGCCGGAAGAATCAACAGTAATCGTTGCCGCTACGCTCTCGTTGCGCGGATCATTGCCATCATAAGCATATACCCAATAATCATAAACCGACAGGCCGTCGACATCCGAATCTACATAAGAAGTGCTCGTTTTCGGATCCAATTCCGCCACGGTCTGATGGTCTTTCTCGATTCTGTAGCCGGCGGCATAAGGTTCGCCCGCCTCATTCCAGGAAAGCGTCACTTCGCAATTTCCTACGCTTGCACTAAGGCCATCGGGTTTCTTAAGCCAATAAGTAAAAATACTGCCGTAATGCGATGTATCCGAATATACGGCTTCATATAAATAGCGGGCGTCTATATCACGATTATGATCGATAAAAGGAGGGGTGCCTTCATAAATTAGTTGCCTGTCTCCTGCGCCGGGGCCGTCTACGCCGAACGAGCTCTCACCATCGTTTGAGTATGTCGTGCAATAAAGGGAGGCTTCGAAAACGTCTTCCCAATCTACGGTGATGTCGGCAGTGGCGCTTGCCTTATCCGTACCGATGATTTCATACTCTACGTCGATAGATCTGTAATCAGGCGTGGCGGATTCGCTGGCGGAGGCAACAGGACAAGGCGCAAATATTCCGAGAGTGATTAACACTAAAAATAAAGAGATAGCACATGCGCCGTGCAATCCGGATAAGACTGCTATATGGGCATTTATATCTTCTCTTATTTTTTTCATTTTATCCTCTTGCGCACTTTTAAAATTAACTGAATTAACCTATAATAAAAAAGAGCGGAGATTTCCCCCGCTCCTTTTTTTAAAATCTCTATACCATATAAGTATACTTTATTACAACGGTAAAATCAATAGTCCATTTTAAACTTTTTTAAACCCTAACTTAAAATAAAGGGGACGCTACACTTTGCTCTAAGGCCTTCTATAGAAAGAAGTTATAAACGATGTTGGACCAAAATACATGATTAATTTAGTATATAATTCGAGAGGAGATTCGCTTCCTTATTAAGTCTTTTTCTTAAATTGGTCCAGCGTGCGTTGTAACTCTTTGCAGAGCAATGAATTGCAGCAAAGTTAAACGTCCCCTTTATTGAAGGGTGGCTTTGCGGGCAATTAATCCGGCGTCCTGAGCAATGATAACGCCATTTTTGTCCATATCGGCAAGTTCCTTCTGCCCTTCACTCAAGGTAATCAACCCTACAACAAATCTCGCGCAGATAGCGGCGTCGAGGGCAGTGACGTATCCGTTCAGGGATACGTCGCCGTAAAGCACGGACTGAGGCTTTGCGTTCTCCTCGAATTCATAGCAGCCGGCATCGGTGTAACCGATGCGTTCGCGGCCCGTTATGTCTATCAATGGCGCGTTTGCGGGGTCTCCGAAGTCTATCGCGGGGGAGCCGGCCTTAAGGCGATAGTCCTTAGTTACGGGATCGACGCAAAGGTCGGCCGCGGCCTCTTCCATGCTCGCGTATTCGACGCTATTGGGTTCGTTATATCCGGGTGAGCCGTTCCACGAAGGCACGAAGATATTATAGTCGTGATATGTGAGAACGCTTTCGCTTCCCGTATACGGGACCGCGAAGATATTATTCACTACGGTAATATCGCTGTTATATTCGGGCCCGTATATCACAAAACCGGTCTGGCCGCTTTTGTTTGCTATGATGGTATTATTTCTTATGAGACCTCCGTGGACGCTGTACACCCGCCATTCGTAATTGCCGCAGTTGTAAATTAGGTTATTTTCGAAGAGAACGTTCTCCAGGTATGAACCTCCGGTCCAAATCCCCTGCGACGGATGATCGTACAGCATATTGCCCCTAATAATGAGATTGGTCATGCGGGCACTGTCTCCATATTTGTCGGCGGCGGTGTAAAACTGGATGCAATCCGGATGCGAGCCCGGAACCAGATATTTTCTTCCGTGGAACCTGTTGTTCTCTATCACGACATTACGGCCGCCTCCCGACATTATCTTGTCGCATCCGCAGTCGTGTATGTCGCATCCTTTAATCTCGACGTTGTTCGGATTATGCAGATATATACCGTCGTAACCGGCTTCTATTTCGCAATTTTCGATTTTGACATCCCCATGCGTATAACGTAGCCGTACTACGTTATAATGGGTCCTATCCCCCGGTTCATAGTCTATGGTGTGTTTATTTCCCGACAGATACATGTTTCGAAGCCGCAGGCCTATGCCATAGTGCAAAAGAACACAGCTTCCGTTTTCGTTTATTATGTTGATCCCGTCGAAGACGTGGGCAATAAGCCTGATGTCCTTGGCGTAGGTATAATTAAGCGATATCCGGCTGAAGAATACGTCTTCGCTTCCCGGGGCGGCTTTGTATGTAACCCATTCCGTATCCGCGGGCAATGCTTCCTTTACGTCTCCTGTATATATTTCAAGATCCTGCGGCTCAAGGATAAAAGGGCCGTAATTGCCGTCGCGTATCATTACCGTGTCCCCGTAGGCCATTCTATTGCCGGACCCGGAATAGGTTATCATGGCGCGGGGAAGCGTCTTCCAGGGTTCGGAGATTGTGCCGGGGTTTAGGTCGTCGCCGGATACGGCATCCAGATAATAGGTAGCCGCGTGGCAGGGACTGATACACACTAGCATAATTAATATAGAAAAAACCGTTGTAAATAATCGGGCCTTAAAAATATTTTTGTTATACCGTTTATATTCTTTCATCAAGAAATCCTCTTCAACTTCCAGGTAGGACTTGGCAAAATCCAAATCGGTCCAGTGCAGGTTGTAACACTCTGCAGCGCAATGAGTCGCGGCAAAATGAAATCCTCCTCCGCCTTGGCTTCGGAGGACAGGCCCTCCCTTCGCCTTGGCTTCGGAGGACAGGCCCTCCATTCGCCTTGGCTTCGGAGGACAGGCCCTCCATTCGCCTTGGCTTCGGAGGACAGGCCCTCCATTCGCCTTGGCTTCGGAGGACAGGCCCTCCCTTTAGTAAAGGCCGACGGCGCGTCTGGCTATCATGGCGGCGTCTAATGCGGTTATATGCCCGTCGCTATTCATGTCGGCGCGCCTTTTTTGGATTTCATTAAAGACCTCAAGACGTACGGCGCACCTGGCCGCCAAGGAGGCGTCTTGCGCCCGGATATAACCGTCTCCGTCGACATCGCCCGGCTGGCCTATATCTGATACGCCCATATCCGGGGTACCGTCTCCGGCAGACGGAGTTATATCTGTAATGTCGTCTACGCCCGCAGGCGCAGGGGCACTTTCTACAACCTCTATATCGATTGTTATCCTTCCCTGAAGATAGAAGGAATCTTTAATTGTAACGCTCAAAGAATAAAAACCGGCTGGGCCGCAATCCTTCCAATCTATGCCCCACTTATTTCCGGTTCCGTCATCCCCCCCTTCTCAATGTAAATTTGGCGAGTGTCGCGTGGAAATCGTCGGGATACGGAAAAGGCGTTATGCTCCACTGCATCTCCCTTAACTGATCGCCGTCCGGTTCGGTAATCTTAAGATCGATAGAAAGATCGGTGCCCGCGACGGCAACAACCGGCGTGGGCACGGAATCAGCAAGCTCTATAACCGGAGATCTATTCGGCGGCGGCGGTATATATTCGACTATTGAAACGGTGAATGAGACCGAATCCTCGGCTCCGTGTTCGTCCCTGGCAATAAATTTAAAATTCCTCGTTGTCCCGATGAGATCCGGCGAAGGTGACCAGTTAAACAGCCACCTATTTTCTGTCTCCGTACTTTTTTCAAACGTCGAACCTTCAGGCAGCGGGACCTCGTCCGGTATATGTACATCTATCTGGTCTTTATTGTAATCGCTGGCAAATATCATTATTAAATTATCGCACTCTGCGTAGAGCGTGTCTTTTTCTCCCGCCTGCGTCATCTGCGCGTTTCCATAGGGCTTAGACGCGGCGCTTGCGAGGCCTGCTATATTATAAGAGATCACAGGTGGCACATTCTCGTCGGTCTCAACTTTGACCTCCAGGTATTCGGTGTCGCACGAAATACCGTCGCAAACCTTTATATCGAGCCCGTATATAACATAAACATCCATCAATGCGGGCGTATATGAGAAGATGCCGTCATCAAGATATTCCCAGACTGGGGTACCGTCCATTCTCATAAGCTTGGCTTGGTACACCAGAGAGCTTTCGTCTGTGTCGGGATCTATAACCTCGATCTTGAAGCGAGTCTCCTCGCCAGCACGCATAGCTATAGGGTTGCGCAGTTTATCCCTATTTATGTACGGCGGAACATTTGTTCCGGATACATAGCTATTGTTGGCCTCAAAATGCTCCTCGATGGTATCATATGGATCTATCCTGGCCGTTATGAGGTGGCCTTCGGGCGGCCTCCTGATTATCCTGGACGAACTTACGACCGAACCGGCCTTTATAACGTCGAAGACTATTTCGCACAAAAGGGTTCTCGCATCCGTATCGGGATTGACGCTGTACACGTTGACAAGCACGTCCCTGGCATCGGCCTCTCCTTCATTTATTACCGAAACAGTGACGGTGTTGCCTTCGTAGAGCACCCTTGAGCCGTAAAAGGCCATATCGGGAAGCTCCTCGGTTGCCCTGCATCCGAAAAGCTGCAATGCCGGATCCCCGAGAAGTACAAAATCATCGGAGGTCCTTTCGTCGAAGAAGGCGCCCAATAAAATGGCTTCGCCAAGCGTCAGTACGCCGTCATACAGGGCCTCGCCTATAATACCAGCTATGGTATTGGTTATATTACCCGTAGGCAGAGTGGCACCGAAATAGGCTACGGCCCCTGTCGGTGAAGTCACGAGATACTCGCCTATGGAATCGCCCGCAGGATCCAGGCTTGCCGTAAGGCAGGACTCCGCTATAATGACAGGAAAAAAGGGAGCAAATTCGAGGCCTGCGATGTTACCAAGCGTAAATCCCTCGCCCCGGCCGTATTCCCAACTGTCGGGGAGACCATGGCCGTCGTAGTAGATGAGGCCCTGCCCCAGTGCCCAGGCCTCCATAAGCTCGTCCAAACCGTCTCCCTCCTCGTGAAATAGATCCGTTACGTCGAAACCCAACATCCTTAAGACCTCTATGAAATGAAGCAAAGCGGCATCCGGCGTAGTGCCCATGACGGCAGTCACCCTGCCGTGAAAGCTGCCTGGCCCGTTTCCCGCCTGTTCATATTCGTAGATCTTTTTGAACATATTATCAAGCTCCTCTTCCGTACTTACAGGGAAACGGCCCATGGCTATGTCTGCGAAACCGTCGTCGTCTATATCCGCATACCACTCGTCGCGCTCCGCAATGTCTTGCGCTTGTGTATCATCGCATACAATTATATGCGTGGGAAGGAGGTCGGTATCGCCGACAAGGAGAAGATAATTTATGCCTCCGCAGGCTGTGTACATATCCACTATATATTCCTTAATGGCAGCGTCTAAGGCCGTAGCATACGTTATTATCACATCAAGGCCGCTGTAAGCGGACCTGTACTCGGCAAAGTCCTTTAACGCAGGGCTGCCGTAAAATTCGTAGGCGGCGATAATAAGATAATCGCACTCGGCGTCTCTTATCCTTGCCATGCCGGGGATGTACCGAACTGAAGGGTCCCCTCCGGGCCATCTGCCATAGCCGGACTCCCCATAACCGCTTTGGTCATGGCCTGCGTCAGAGGACTCAACGCTTATAGTTACCTCGTCGTTCCCTACTATACTGCCGCTTATGTCTTTTAGAACAAGCGTTACTTTATAATTGCCGGCATACGTATAGGTTTCCGTGAAGGCGTCCTCCGTTCTAGGGCGGCAACCTTCTTGCCGCCATTCGAAATCATGGTAGTCTCCGGTAGAAAGGTTCGAAAACATGACGGATTCATTTTCGATTATGTGAACAACGCCAAGCCTATCCTGACCGGGGGATGTTTTTATCGTTGCCAGCGGTCTTTCTTTTACCGTAATAATTGATACGCAGGAGTTTGAACCGCTTCCCCAGTCAATGGTGAAGGTTACGGTATATGTCCCCGGCTCATTATACACATGCGCAGGCTCTTTTTCACTGCTTGAGCTTCCGTCACCAAAATCCCAATAGTAATGCATAAATCTTGTGGCGGCAGTATAATCGGATATATCTATAAATTGAACCTGGGCAGGGGCATAATCGCCGTCTGTGAAAAGATAAGAAAAATCCGCTTCCGGCGTAATAGCATAGCCGCAATTTTCACTTATAGCATCACCCGTATAAGCAATTAATATTAAAAAAATGGCTGTAATGGATTTAAATATTAAATTTTTCTTTTTCATGGTTTAACTCATTATTTCAATCGTTTGTAAAAGCGTGTTAAAAAGCAGTAAATAAAAATGGCCGAAAATATTTCCCTCGGCCTCTTTTTTTAGGTTCTTAATATACCATATAAGTATACACAAAGAAGGGTGCTATTTCAAGGGACAAAATTAAACTTTTTTAAATACTAACAATATACATAAGGCATTCTCTTATAAGAAGTTATGGTATTGGAGCTGCGTCAAGGATTGCGGAGGGTAATCTTATCTGACTTCTACGGGGAATTTATCTATATCGCCCTGGATGTACTGCCAAATATAGGAACCGTCGATGCCGGAAACTTCGCCGTTTCCCGATACATCGCCCGCTTCAAGGGCATCCAGGGAAAGCATCTCTCTATTCATTATGTAATCGACGATGAGATCTATATCCTCATCCGTTATTTCCCTGTCACCATTAAGGTCGGCCAGCATGTATTTAGGCCCGACATAGACTCCCGTCAAGGGCGCGATGGCGCAGGCGGCTCCGCCGGGACTCAGCCTGAAATCCCCGTTTCCGTAATCGGCGAAGTTGGACTCCTTGTCAGCGACCATCTGACTGCCTTCACCCATGGAACTTTCGCTCATACTCGGGTGGAGACTCAGATGAAGGTTATGGGACAATCTGTAGTTACCCGACTCCGGAAGGGCAATGCCGTCGACGATATTATCGATCACGTGAAAGGATTCGGCCCCCTCACTAATGACCAGAGTTGTAAGAAACAGGTTGTGTTCGAATGTAATATTTTTATTGCCTGCGCCGTTGAATAAAATGGGGTTCTCTATGACATTATATCCCAGGGTTATCCTCTCGGCCGAGTCCAAAAGGAGAGCGGTCCCGCAGCCCAGGATGCTATTCCCCCTTACCGCCACAGCCTTTGATTTCTCGCATAGATATAAAGCCGTATCGACGGTATCGAAGGTGTTAGCCGAAATCAAGCTATTGTCTTCGAAGTTAAGCACTATTGCCCTGGCTGTAATGTTATGAAATGTATTTGAGATAAAGGCGTTTGTCCCTCCGGTCATACTTACTATGCCATCGCAACCGATATCGTGTATCCTGTTAGACTGTATCGAGCTTTTCAGGGCCTTATTCAGTTTCACGGCTGCCTCGGCGTTTTCCGTCATCCCGCATATATCGTTATTCACTATCTCGGCGCAGGATACGCTTTCTGACCCCACTATGGCGTATGAGGAATAATTGACGAAAGAGAAGCCCTCTATCCTAACGTAGTCCCCGTTCTCAAGTTTAAAGCCGTACCGCAGGGTGCCTTCGCCGTCCAGCAAGACGGAGCCCGCATGCTCCGCCAAAAAGATTATCGCCTCGTCCTTGTTTCCGCTGATCTTTATATCTACGCTCTCGTTATAAATGCCGTCTTTTACGATAACGATGTCTCCGGGCTGTACGGTATCCGCGGCTTTCTGCATGGAGCCAAAAGGCTTCTCTTCGTTTCCCGCGTTGGAATCGTTTCCCGCGCCGCAGTCCACATAGTATGTGTGATTAGCGGCCAGAATCGGCTTTCCGTCCGGCAGGAAAACGGCCGGCAGAACGATAAATAGCACAAGGAAAAAAAGGTATGTCTTCTTAATCTCTTTCATCGAACTTTCCCCATTTAAAGAACGCGGTACCGCCTCAAGGCATAGATAACCCCGCCTGCCCCGGCCAAAAGTAAAAGCACAAGAATGACAAGCGGCCAAATGCTCTTTTTGCCTCCGACCGCCCTGTCCTTTTCCGCAGTCACTTCTCCGCGGTCTTCTTTGCCAACGGCTCCGGCAGCAACATCATCATCGGTCTCATCGCCCGCCTTCTCCTGATAAAGGACATCGTAGTTGGGGTCCTTCCGGTCGCCGGTACGCCGGGAGACAGTTGAGCTGCGCCTTCCGGAGGAGGTCCCCCCAGGCTGTGACGGATAATAGCTTTCCTCCGGATAATAGTCCTGCGAGGGTTCCCTTCTGGAAGTCCGCCTACCGGTTTCTCCGGCATCCTCACCGCTTTGAGCCTTCCGGACAACCTCGCTTTTCTCGGTTGTTTTAGCGGTTTTTGAAGTTCCGCCTTCGTCTGCCTCTAAACCCCCGCCCAGGGTGGAATCATCTTCATCGGGAGCATAATAAGTACCGCCGGTTGTAATGGTGTCGCTAGGAACGATGCTCCCGCTTTCGTTATCGTCTCCGTTGTCTCCTCCGGCTTCTCCTCCGGTGCCGTCGCCTCCGTTATCGCCTCCGGTGCCGTCGCCTCCGTTATCGCCTCCCTGTCTATATACGAGGTCGATTCTCTCAGGGGGATAGATATCCGAGTTAGGGGTGAAGACATATTCGCCTCCGGAAGGCTCAAGTATATACGTAGAAGCTGTGGACTCACTGTAGAGTCTGAAGACCACCTTGTCCCCTTCCCGAAAGCCGGGTATGGAAAAATCATCTGGTGAATCCAAAGAGGCGTCCTCATACTGGAACGCCGAAAGAAAGTACCGGCCTCCCCTGATGAGTCCGGCGCCGTAGCAGTTTCCCGCCTCATCGAACATCCCGACCGAATCACCGTCCTCCACGGTTATGCCCGAAATATTTCCGTAGACGGGGTTCCACTTCTCGGCCACGCGCACATCCCAATGGGCAGAGCTGTCTATGGTGGCCCAGGCATATTGGTTTACGCCTAAAACGGCAACAAGAGCGTATCCCGAAATTATCCCGATCATGATTCTGGCAGATATATTACGCATAATGGCGCCTCCCGCTAAAGCGATCTCCTATATATATTATATCCCGTATTCCTACTCATGGAAAGTAAAAGAACGGTCTTCTTTAAGTTTTATGAAGAGCCCCTTATTCCTCTCAAGTATTATATCATCTCCAACGGCCGGAGCGCACCAGGTTTTATCATCTTTTATGATAATGATGCTTTGCGCTATATCCCTGAAATATCCGGTAAAGATGGAGATATCATCGGTCTTGCCCAGCGAAGGCCTCGTGTCATCCGAGTGGTAGGCTATGCTGTTCCAGCCCCTTACAAGCTGTCTGGTATAAGGAAGCTCTACCGCAAGCCCGTAAACGGTAAGGGTGCAGTCATCTCCCGCCACAACATAATAGCTGTAGTGCGGGTCTATTTCCGTAAGAGAGCCTCCCGCCGACTTATCCCACCAGTGCATGTGGTCGTAGACGAAATCGACTTTATCTACGATATCTTCGAAGACCTTTTCAAGCCTGGGGTCTATTGGGGCAATGTTGAAGGATATCAGGTTCCAGCCTTTTTCGAGGGCGATAGTTTCACTCATTACGTTCGAGAGATCCACGCGCAAAGGGTCAGGTATCTGGTTTGCGGCATCGGGATACTTAATGAGAGAAGCGGATACGGGCATTGCATCCGTAATATTTCCGTCTCCCACGGTATAGTATTTGAAGAAGACGATCTCGCCCTCGCTGAATCCCGCTATATCCCCCAGCGGCGAAGCCGCATAGGCCGAAAGGGTATAGTAGTAATCGCCCGATATCGGATCGGCGGCATACTGCCCTGCGCCGTAACAGTTGCCGTCTTCGTCGAAGACCCCTATCCAGTCGCCTTCTGCGAGATGCTCGCCGTCTATCATGGCGGTGCCGTATACGGGCAGATAGTAGGGGTAATCATGGTAGGCGTCCGGATAAAAGCCCCACTCGGAAGGTATATCATCAAAGGAGTGCTCCGAAAAGAATGCCTCTATGGAATGGTCGAACGCTATATTCTGAAATTTATAGGTCTCCACGGCACCCACTGAAAGGCCGTCTGCGAGGACGTCATCTATGAGATAACCGTCGTCTGCCTCTATGAGGAACTGTTCCTCGTCCCCGGCATTTACCACAACCGGCCCCGCCGGACTTATGGTACCGCCCTGGTGCTGGAAAACCTCTATAACATAAGTCTCTACCGGCTGTCCGGAAACCGTAAACTCCCCGTCATGCAAAATATCCGCATCGTCGTTATTGAAGATCGCCTCGGTCAGCATCAGACAGCTTGTCATCCCCTCCTGGGCCTCGGGGGAGACATCGAACAGTATCCTTGCGAGGGTGCCGGAGCCGTAAGGCAGGGCATCGGTATGATAGAATATAATAATGAGCTCGCCGGACACGGTGGTATCCGGAGCCAGTCCCCAGCCTTGAGTAAGCTCTCCAGCAAGAAGGTCGGTGTTCTTAACGGAAAGTATTGCCGGGTCATAGACAAGAGACAGCTGGACACCGTATATAGCCCTCGGGCTGACATCATTGACGCTCACAGTAACCTCCACATTGGTCTCACCCGGTGAGCCGGTCGCATCAGAGACGCTCACCTCGATATCGCCGGTTATCTCACCAAATACCGCAGATATGGTATGGTTGTCAACAACCTGGATGAATTCGTAACTTGAGACCGGCCCTATTGAATCATTATCCACCAGCACATCTTCTATCTCATAGCCGGGGTCGGGGGTGATGTTAAATATTATGCTTCCGTCCCTGGGGACGGTCTGCTTCCCCTCGGGGGTTATGGTTCCGCCGGCGGCGGCGCTTGCGGTGATGAAGAACTCTGATATGCCCTCTCCCCTTAAAAGGTCTATCCGTACGGGGTCATCCTCGCCGCCTTTGACGTCGGGATACAGGTACTCCGCGTTATCCGCAAGGTAGGCATCAAGTTCTTCTTCCGTAGATTCTATATAAAACCTGAAATAGAGCTTCTCCCCCGTTTGAAAGCCCGGAATATTGCCTATGTCCGACTCCGCATATATCTGAAGGGTGTAGTAATATTCCGACCGAAGCGCATCAAAGCCATACTGCCCTGCGCCGTAACAGTTACCGTCTTCGTCGAAGACCCCTATCCAGTCGCCTTCGGCGAGATTTACGCCGTCTATCATGGCAGTGCCGTGTACCGGCAGATAATACGGGTAACCTGTATAATAATCCGGCTCGAAATCCCAATCAATGGGAGCGGAGTAGGAGGACACGAGGAGGCAAAAAATGCCCATAGAAGCCAATATGAATATAAGAGATGACCTTTTTACCCCGGCTTTCATCATCGATCTCCGTTACATTTAGACGTTAGAAAAGGGGCGGTTTAACCGATTGCTAAATTCGCTGTGTATTTTATTAACCTCAAAATAACATATAATAAAAATGAGACCAACTTCTGTTTTCGCAATATTATACCTTCCAAAGACTACGAAAACTTCTGTCCGCCCTGTTTTTTAGTGGCTGTCAAAATATATTACTAGAATAACTAAACTTTTTTACTGCTAAACCAAATAAGTATATCATATGCGGACCGAATCTACAATATACAAATTCTTACTTTTTTTTAATTAACAAATGCCCTATTGTGATCTCTTTTGAGTTTCGCGATAATTGATAATTAAGGAAGGTCTAAAATCCCAGGTCGAATTCCTGTCCGATGTCGGGATAATCATCACTGGATAGGCCCACGGCATAACGGGCTATGGCTCCGGCTTCCGCTGCTATAACCTCCCCGTTGCCATCGAGGTCGGCCGCCCAAAACTGCTCAAAATCAATAGGGTCTATTAAGTCTATTGCGTATTGTGCGGCCATGCCGGCATCCAATGCCGTTATTTTTCCGTTTCCATCTACGTCTCCATAAACAATAATAGATCCTCCGTCACCGCCATCTCCGCCGTCACCGCCATCTCCGCCGTCACCGCCATCTCCGCCGTCACCGCCATCTCCGCCGTCCCAGCCGTCGTCGTCTTCCCAGGGAAGACCCTCTCCGCCGGTTGCCCCGAATTCAAAACAGCCGGCATCGGGACGCGTGTCGCGAGCCCTGCCCATAATATCTATATCGGGGGCATTGTAGGGATCGGCAAAACCTATGGCGCGCGCGCCCTCTTTAAGCTCGAAGTCATAGGTCTGAAAATCCTCGAAGAGCTCCCACAGCGGAAGTTCCCACCATTTGTAGCCGAAGCTGTAAATCTCCGTCTCCCCCGGTATCTTCCACAACTCTGCGTCCGGCCATATTACGAGGACATCTTCGTATTCGGGAAATTCGTCCCTGTCGCGCCCATTGAGTATCGAATACTCATCCAGGGGGTGTCCCGGGGAGGTGATCTTAACCCTGTAATTAAGCCAATTCTCGTCCTCCGGCCTGATATAGAGATTGTGATTATTGTAGGAATCCTGCCAGAAATTGCCGTTCATCTCATAGGTGCATATGAAGATATTATTGCATACCGTAGCGTCGAAGAGGCTTGAATAGAAAAGGACCCTTCCCAGATTCGAGATGTCTTCCCATTTGTAGCTTACTAAAGTATTGTTCCTTATAGTGAGACCGGGAATGCTGTGGTCGACGCGGATATACTCCGCCCCCGTCAGGAGGCCTTCCGGGCCGTCTATTCTATATAGGAGATTATTTTCTATATTTATATCCCTGGTGCTGTGGCCGTCCAAAAACATCCCGCCTATCTTGAGCCCCACCCCGTCGGTATCGTGTATCCAGTTCCGCGTTATGTCGAGGTTTTCCGTGGATACGGCATACACGATATAAGAGCTGCAATCGTCGAAATAAACCGTTTTCGGCGTCTCATTATGATCGACGATTCCGTCATCGTCGGAGTCGTAGTAATAACTCGGGAAAGGCGCGTATTCGCCCAGCTTATCGGTGGCCCAGGACATATTGCGGTTGAACTCCCCCGGCCTGTCGTGGAGCCTGTTATAGTTTATAATAATATTTTTCCCTATCTTAAGCCTTATGAAATCCTCGCTTATCCCCCTGATATTCGAGCCTGTTACGGCAAGGTTATTGGTATTGCCGGAATCTATGGCGCGGAAATAATCCCTTATCTGGCAGCCCTCGAATCTTATGTCGTTACAGTCGTCGAGCTCGACAGCTATGCCTTCGTTTGAAGACGGACCCTGGAGAAGGGAACCCTTCATCCTCAGGCCCGCGCAATTATCCAATTTTATATCGGAGTTAAGATGGGTCGAGCCGAAGTCGGTACTGAAGGAATAAGAGGAGAACCCTATGTGGGATTTGATGCTTACGGTGTAGCTATTAGTCCTGGAAAGCCCTTTAAATTCATAACTGCCGCCTACAAGCTTAACGCGGTTCTCCCCGCCTCCGGATAAGAATATGGCCACCTGCACAGCGCCCGTATTGGCCAGGTCCTCATAATCGATGGCGCCCCAGACCTCGTCGTTACCCGCCGGCTCGCCGCCGTCATCCGCGCCGGTTAGAGGCGTAATCAGTATGTCGTAAGGCACCGCGTCCGCGCCCTGAGAGAAGCTTATAAGCTCACTTTTGTAATCCTCGTAGCCGTCGGCGCGGCAGGTAATGTAATAGTCGCGGTTTATTATTATTGTCTCGAACTCATACCACCCTTTGTCATCTTCGGTCAAGGAAAAATAATCCTTTACCTGATTCCCATCCGTAGTAACTATCTCTACATAGGCGCCCGCCACGGGATCGCCTGTAGTCTCATCCAGTATATATCCCGATATGTCCACAAAGAGCTCATGTTCTATGTGGCTTCCGTTACTATTTACGACTATATCGTGCCAATCCTTCCTTTTGGGCACGCTCTTTACGTCGTCGTAGTTTATCTTTATACCGTCGAAGACATAAGGGGCATAATACACGCCGGGGGCGTCGTAACTTTTGCCGAGAACGATCTTCCCTATTACTGCGCCGTGCGCGTTCTCCGATTTGAAGGTGATAAACTTAGCGCTTCCCGAAAGAGGGGTATCGTGGCCGCCGGAATATATGCCAAGGTCATCGTTGGTAAAGTCTCCGTAGTAGCCGTCCCGTAAAATTACTGTATCGCCGGGGGAGGCTGCGGATAAGGCCTTTTCGAGCGTCTTCCACGGGTATGAATCCGTTCCCGTATCATTATCGTTTCCGTCTGTGGCGTCGAGATAATATGTAGCGGAAAAGGCCTGCGGCACAAGACATAGGGAGAGTGCAAGAAAGACAAAGAGAAATATAAATCTTCCCGCTTTCCTTATATTAACCTTCTTTTCCGCTGCCGATCCATTGAAGCCCAACATCATTCCTTCCTTTTTTTAGTAACCTGTTAATTCAGGTACTAAGAGCTTTTTAAATATCTGAAATAAGCAATCCAAAAAGCCACTTCAAAACGCTTTTTGAGCCTCCCCCATTTTTCCCAATGCGGTTCTGCTGCCCACATTCCTCCTACTGCGAGTGATCCTCAAAGGTCAACACGGCCGTGTCGAGCATCTTAATGAATACGCCTCTTCCGCCTTTAAGCGTGACATCCCCTATTGCAGGCGTACACCATTTGTTGTCCGGCCCCTTCATCCAGCTTATATCGCTTACCATATCCTTGAAGAAGCCCGTGTAACCCGCGCTTGTCCTCGCCATGGCCTCGGCGTCCTCGTTATAAGGATACGCCACGCTGTTCCACCCTTGGGAGAGATCCACGGTATAAGGAAAAGATACGGCAGTCCCTTCCACCGTAAAGGTGCAGGCCTGGTCGGTGTGAATATAGTAACATCTTCGGGATGAGATAGTAGTGAGATTCCCGCCGCCGATAGACTGATCCCACCAGGACATATGGTCTCTAATCAGATTGATGTGCTCGATGGCATCGGAAAAGACCGCCTCGACACTCGCGTCAAGCGGCTCAACCCCGATCGATATGAAGCTGTTCCAGCCGGGTTTAAGCTCTATAGTATCAGTTATTGTGCTCACCGTACTGTAAACCAGATTGGCTTCTACGGGATTCGCGGCTCCGCCTGCTATATCCGGATAGTACAAAACGGCGCCGTCGACCTCTGTTATATGCGCCAGGATATCGCCTGTATCCCTGAACATATATACGCGGAATTCCACGGCGTCGCCCTGGTCGAACCCGTCTGTACCACCGCTTGGGTCATTTCCGTAGGCGGAGAGCTGGTAATAGCAGCTTCCTCCGGCACAGGTATATTCCCCGGCGCCGTAGCAATTGCCGGCTGTATCATATGCCCCCACCCAGTCGCCCGGCTGGATGTCGTCGCCGTCCACCGTTACCGTGCCGTAAAGGGGCAGATAATAAGGATAGTCTGCGTAGACAGACTCGTCGAAGTCCTGCGGATCTATGATGCCGGATGAGACCGGCGCAAAGGTCACATGGATATCTTTATCTTCGGTAATATCCAAAAAGGTGATGGTGTCATCTACCACTACGCTATAGACATCGTTTATCAGTACTTGGGGTACCTCATAGTGAGCGTGAGGCACTATAGTGTAAGTCTTGTCTTCCATATAAGCCGCCGAATCTATTAGAGTGGGTAATACCGTTCCCGGATCCGGGTTCCCGTCCGTTGAAGATACCGTTATGGTAATGCTGTACACCTCAGGCGCAAAGACGGCCTCTATCGAGGTATCTGAGGTCATGATGATATCTACGGTATTACCGGTATCGTGGGTGCCGTCGCCCATGATCCAGTATTCGAAATCATATCCTGTATTCTCCACCGCCACAACGGAGGCAATCTCGCCGTCCTCATACGGATAGGCGCCCTGCGCCGGTATCGCGCTTCCGCCTTCGGGCGGCGTCACGGAGATGGTGAGCGTATGTTCGACCGGCGAAGACGGTATCTGGCTGAAGACAACGTGTATGGCGTGGTCATCCGTTACGTTAGTAAAGGTGCGCGTGTCCGTGGTCCACACCGCGCCCTGAGACGCCTGGCCAGCCCCGTCTATAGCTACGGAGGATATCTGGTAGCCGCTGGCAGCCTGTATGTCGAAGGTCTTGGAATCGCCTTCCTTGACCTTTATATCCCCCATCGGGCTGATGCTGCCTCCTCCTGACGGTTCCGCGGTAGCCGATATCGTATGCACCCGGCTGAAGACCGCGTGTATGGTGTGGTCATCCGTTACGTCAGCAAAGGTATGCGTATGGCTTGTCGGATAAGCTTCATCTATAAACTTAGGAGTGCCGTCAACCGAAACCGACGAGATATAGTATTTTTGTTCGCTGTTTGCCGTTATCGTATATTCTATGGTCTCGTTCTCGAAGACCACAAGATTGCCGCTGGGGCTTATGCTTCCCCCTACGGAGGGCTCGACAGTCGAGCTGATGGTATATTCCTGCGGAAGCGGAGGTTCGTTGCCCGTAACAGTAAAGTATCCGTCTGTCATGGCGCCCACGTCGGCGTCGTTTACCTTCACCTCCGTAAGCGTGAGCGGGCTTCCGCTCTTCGAGTAGGGTATAGGGTTCATCACATCGAAGATGATGCTGAAGACTATACCTTCTCCTAGAAGGGGAATGCCATCGCTGGTGGCCTGGATATAGAGTTCGGTCAGGCTGCCGGCAGGGGAATCGGTAACGAGATAATCCCAACCGTCCGGGAGCAACCCTCTTTGAGTGGTATCATAAGTAAGGACGGAGGCATCATACTGGAGCTTAACGTCCAAAAAATAGACCAGCGTATCAATGGTATCGAGACCTATGCCTACAGCTATATCCTGGTCTCCGGGATTTCCCGAGGCATCGCCCGCAGAGGCCGTTATCCCGTCGATATTCATATCGCCGAAGTTGATATCGATGGTATGGTCCTCCTGGACATTGCTGAATGTCCACATATCCTGCGTCCACAGGCCGCCGTCCACGGTTTTTAATATGCCGTCGTACCCTATGCCCGATATCAGGTACCCTGTTGCAGCATCTATGGTAAAGGTCTGGGATTCGCCTTCCTCGATATATACCTTGCCGGTACCATCCGGCGCCGGGGAGATACTCCCTCCCTCGGGAGGCTGCAGGCTTATTGTGACCTCATGAAGTGTCGGGGCGACTGCGGTAACGGTTATGGTAATCTCCTCCGAGTCCGAAGCGCCTTTTGTATCCTCAACCTCGAAGTGCACGTTGTCGTGTGTGCCGGCCTGCGATGCCTGAGGGGTCCAGCTGAAGAGACGGCTTGTGGTATCGAAGGTTGCGCCGGCCGGGAGATTCGAAGCCGAATAGGTAAGCACGGTATCATCGGAATCGGTTGCCGATATGCTGAAACTGAGCGTTGCGCCTACCGCGATACTCTTATCGCCTATAGGGGCCAGGACCGGGGGGTTATTCGCCGGGATACCGCTAACCGTAAAGAGCCCGCTGCCCAACTGGCTCTCCGGAACCTCATAGTTGTTAAATCCGGCAAAGGTTACGACTATGTTGGTAGAGCCGGAAGCGCCGCTTGCTACATCGAAATTTATCACGCACAGTGAGTCCGGTAGGATTGACGGGATGGAAAGGTTGGTTGTACTGTATATCGCCAGAAGAAGCTTGCCAGGGTTATTCGAGTTGCCGTAAATAGACCAGTTCGAGGTAATGTTTCCCGTGTCCAAATCGCTCGGCAGGTCGTCTGCATTGGGCAAAGTGAGGACGGCAGGATCATACTCTATCTCCAGATCTATGCCTTTTATCTCCTGGGGTAACCCCGTGACATCGCCCAGATTTATGGTAACAGGGATATCCGCCTCACCTGCGGCGCCGGAGGCGTCTTCCACCTCCACTACGGCGGCTTCCGCATTAAATGCGAATAATAGAGAAACCGTCAAAACCGCAAGAAAATATAATCTCTTTTTCATTGCACACGCTCCGTTTCCTATTTTCTCTGCCCCAGTTCCAATCATCTTTTTAAAGGTTTTGAATAAAGTCAAAATAAAAATGAACCTCTGCCAGGTTCATTATAAATTATACAATAAATATGTGTAGAAATCAAGTTATCTAACCTCACTTTTTTTTCTTTAACCAAATAAAGGAGGAGCCTGCCCTCCGTAGCCTTGGCGAAGGAGGGTGTTACTTTGCCACAACACTTTTCATTGCAATATCTTACAACGCTCGCTTTACCAAAAACCTTAACTCAAGACCCTTCCCGTATTTTAAAATAGTAGATGGAGTCTATGAATTTTTAAGTACTTTTTTAAGAATTACTCAGAATTTTTACTTGCCTCTATAATTAGACGTAATAAACTTCCAAATCTTACGCTTCGTCTTGGGGAAGGGTCTTTTCTTCAGCGGCCGGCTTCTCCATCTCTTTACAGTTCATAACCGCCATCACAATGTAGATGATGTAAAGACCCGCATAGATTATCCAGAAGTTCGGCATCGTCAGGCCAAAAAATACCAGTAGAGCGCCCAGGATACTGCTCGGTACAATAGCATAAGCGCCTATATTAAAGACCTGCTTATACGTGAGTTTTAAGCCCTGCATAGAGGCCGCTATAACGGTAACGGGGGAGAAGATGAAGATCTGCAGAAATCGGGCAATCGCAAAGCCTATAAATAAAAAGAGCAGGCTTAACGGAAAGAGAACCCACATAGCGCTTGATCTTACTGTCTTGAGGAATTTATCGTCAATCCTGAGGCTGTCTAACTGCGACAGGTTGTATGTCTCGGTCCTGATCTCGCTCTCTTTGTAGATGGCCTGAGTCTCCGTTATGAGCAATCCCCCTTCGTATTCCCGCAGGGAAGTAACGCTGCCTGTAGTATCTATGATAAAGACAAAGCCGTCATCTTCTATGACATAAGGCTGCTCGACCTCCGCGGAGACCAAGCCGTTTTGTATCTGGATAACGGGGAGGTTTTCGAGTGCCCATTGCACTGCGGTCTTTATGCCCCTTCTCATATCGAGGCCATACCTGATGCCGACTACGAGAGTAATTACGCAGACAAGCGCGAAGACGAATTTGACGGGTCTTTTGAGATCGAAGTCCTTCACCCGGCGGTAGAAACGGAAATCCCTGATACTATTTATTATGTCTTGGAAAATAGAACGCATCGGCCCTCCTTTTTTGCCTGCAGGATAAATTAGAAATTTCCTCAAACATTACCTAAATAGACATTTTTCAGCTTCTTGGAAGCTATATCCCTGGCCCTCTTTAGACTATCGAGATCCGTCGGGGGCTCGCTAAACTTGTAGCAAGGGAAATATCTCGAGAAATGAAGCGGCGTCTCGCACCCCAGGCGTTCGGCGATCCAGTCGGTAAGCATCTTAAAATCCCTGTCCGCGTCGTTAAGGCCCGTAATAACAAGATTCGTTATCTCCACATGGACCCCGGAACGGACGGCGCGCTCGGCGTTTTTAAGGACAGGCTCAAGCGCGCCGCCGCAGTATCTTTTATAGAAGTCCTCCGTCATGCCCTTTACGTCGATATTCATAGCATTTATAAAGGGGAGTATCTTTTCGAAAGGCTCTTCATTCACATAACCGTTGGTAACTAAAATGTTCTCAAGCCCCTCCCGGGAAACCGCCCGCGCGCAATCGAGAATGAATTCATACCAGATAAAGGGCTCATTATAGGTATAGGCAATACCGAAGCTGGCGCTCGATCTGGCTTTCTCTATCAGGTCTTTGGGGGTCACCTGCCGTGTCGCCGCGCGGCGGTCTTGGGATATGCTCCAGTTCTGACACCAGGGGCACAGGAAATTACATCCACGCGTACCGACGGAGAGAATCATCCGCCCTCTGTGATAATGGTAAAGCGGCTTCTTCTCTATGGGGTCAAGGGCCAGGGATGTAGCCTGTTCGTATATCTCGGTGTAGAGAACGCCTCCTTTGTTCAGGCGCACCCCGCACCTGCCCCGTTCCCCATCCTGAATCAGGCAGAGGTTGGGACAAAGTAAACATCTAACGGCGCCGGCTTCCCTGCGATAAAAGAGCGCTTCCTTCATCGCTTCTTTCTTTTCAACATGCCTTTCAGCTCTTTCATGAACTGGTTGAGATCCTTGAACTCCCTGTAGACTGAGGCAAAGCGGACATAGGCTACCTGATCCAGGATGTGGAGGTGCTTCATAGTGAGCTCGCCTATCACCGAGGATTTTACCTCCCTGTCGTAATGTTTCTGTATATATCTCTCTATGGAGTCGGCTATCTTTTCGAGCTTCTGTATGCTGACGGGTCTCTTTTCGCAGGCCTTGATTAAGCCGGAGAGTACCTTATGCCTGTCGAAGGGTTCGCGCCGGTCGTCCTTCTTGGCGACCATGAGGGGTATCTCTTCGATGTATTCATAAGTGGTGAACCGGCTGCCGCATTTGAGGCATTCGCGGCGGCGCCGTATGTTCCTGCCGCCCTTGGAGGAACGCGAATCTATTACTTTATCCTTTGTGGAGCCGCAAAAAGGGCATTTCATAAAAAGATTTGTTTAAACGTCACGCCGCTTTCCGGCCTGTCTGACGGTTATGCCCGCCTCGTTGAAGAAGTCCATTGACATGTTGTCCGGGTATCCTTCCAGTATGACTACTTCATTGATGCCGGCGTTTATGAGCATCTTGGTGCATATTATGCACGGCTGGTTCGTGCAGTACAAAGTGCTTCCCTTGACGCTTACCCCGTGCAGCGAGGCCTGGAGAAGCGCGTTCTGTTCCGCATGGAGCCCCCGGCATAATTCGTGTCTCTGGCCCGAAGGCACATTCATCTGCTCCCTAAGACATCCTGTTTCAAAGCAATGTTTCAATCCCATAGGCGCCCCGTTATATCCCGTGGACAGGATACGCTTATCCCTGACCAGAAGCGCCCCCACCTGCCTTCTGAGGCACGTGGAGCGGCTTGCAACGAGTTTGGCTATCTCTATGAAATACTCGTCCCATCCGGGTCTTTGTCTTGAGACCGGATCCGCCTTAATCTCTTTCTCTGTCCTGGAATCTGTCATGTCATCTTTCCTTATCGTTCCGGCCCCGGCAAAATACCGGCCCGGTATCATCACTATGTCTTATAAAGCGGAAAATTGGAGAGCATCTCTTTTATCTCTTTTTTCACCTTTTCTATAACGGCTTTGTCGCGGCCGGCGGCCAGGACGCGGTCTATCAGGGCCGCTATTACCTTCATCTCCCCTTCGCCCATGCCCCTGGTAGTGACCGCGGGGGTACCCAGCCTTATGCCGCTTGCTACGGCGGGCTTCTGTTTGTCATAGGGTATGAGGTTTTTATTCACCGTTATTCCCGCCTCGTCGAGCATCTTCTCGGCGTCCTTACCGGTTATCTTTTTAGAGGAAAGGTCTACAAGCATCAAATGGTTGTCCGTGCCCCCGGAGACTATCCTGTATCCCGCCTTCTCCATACTTCCGGCCAGGACCCCGGCGTTGCCCACTACCCGCCGTTGGTACTTTCTGAATTCATCGCTCAGGGCATTTTTGAACGCAACCGCCTTCGCCGCGATAACGTGCATCAGGGGCCCTCCCTGCAGGCCCGGGAATACGGCTACGTCTATCTTCTTGGCGAATTCCTCTCTGGTCATGATGAAGCCGCTGCGCGGTCCCCTCAAGGTCTTGTGCGTAGTAGAGGTCACAAACTCCGCGGCGCCTACGGGATTAGGGTGGAGGCCGGCAACTATAAGCCCCGCTATGTGAGCTATGTCCGCCATCAGATACGCGCCGGTCTCATCGCAGATCTCCCTGAATTTGTCGAATTCTATAGTTCTGGAATAAGCGGAGGCGCCGGCGAGTATTATCTTCGGCCTGGCTTCTCTGGCCCTTTCGCGTATCATGTCGAAATCAAGCCTCTCGGTCTTCCTGTTGACGCCATAGGTCGATATCTTGAAGTACTTCCCCGAAAAATTCAACTTATGGCCGTGACTCAGATGCCCCCCGCAAGCAAGGTCCATAGCCAATATACCGTCCCCCGGCTTGAGCATGGCCAGGTACACCGCCGTGTTGGCAGTGGTCCCCGAATGGGGCTGTACGTTTACGTGTTCGGCGCCGAAAAGCCGTTTGGCCCTTTCTATGGCAAGCCGTTCGGCGATATCCATGTATTCGCAACCGCCGTACCACCTGGCTCCGGGATAGCCCTCGGAATATTTGTTGGTCATGGGAGAGCCCTGCGCCTCCATCACGTCGCGTCCTGTGAAGTTCTCGCTGGCGATAAGCTCTATATTTCCGTTTTCGCGTTCTGTTTCCCTAATAATGGCTTCGTGAATCTCGGGATCGCTCTTTTTCAGGTAATCGTACATTTCGCTATTCCCTCCGATCTGATTCGACTCGGACGCTCTCTTGACCGCTTTCATCGCTATTCGGTCTCCTTCGGAGCGCCGCCTTTCTTTCCGCAGGTGATATCCCTCTCTATGTCCTCTATCTGACTGATGCGCCTGGCGTGTCTTCCGCCGGCAAATTCCGTCTTAAGCCATACATCAATAAGTCTGTCGGAGGCCTTCGGGCTTAACCTGTCTCCGGAAAAGACGGCAATGTTGGCCTTATTGTGTTCCCTGCTGGAACGGGCGTTCTTCAGATTCTCTATAAGGCAGGCCCGTATACCCGGTATTTTATTCGCCGCAACGGACATCCCCAGACCGGTTTTGCAGATGAGGATGCCTCTTTCAAACTTACCGGATGCGACGGCGCCGCCGACTTCACGGGCTATCTTGGGATAGTCGCAGCTCTCTTTGGTGTAGGTTCCGAAATCCTCGACGGCGTGACCGTTCTTTTTAAGATACGAAACTATGTAACCCTTCAGAAGATATCCTCCGTGGTCGGCGCCTATAGCTATTTTCATATGGCTCCCCGATAAATCTTTTATTGTTTCAGTATCAGTTCCCCGATTACCCTCTCCGCCGATTCCTTGATGACCTGAAAAATCCTCTCGTAAAACGCCTTGTCGTTAGTAATGGGGTCCGGTATGTCCGGGTCCTTCGAGATATCGTAATTCCCCCTCTCCCTGAACTCCTTCAAGAGATACACCTTGTCCCTTGCGCGGGGGAAGTCTGCCAGTATAAATTCCTCGTGCCTGAGTTCCATAACGAAGATGTAATCGGCGCTCCTGATATCCTTTTGGGTAAGCTGTCTGGACCTATGGCCGGTGAGATCCAGACCCTCCTCGCGCACAACCTCTATGGCCTCAGGCGTTGCAGGGCGCCCCGAGGAAGGGAGGAATCCGGCGGATGCCACTTTTACGTCTTTCCTTCCCAGCTCCTCAAGCCTCTTTTTCAAATACGCTTCTGCCATTGGACTTCTGCAGCTGTTGCCGGTACATACAAATAGTATCTTCATCCTGTTTCGCCCCCGACGGTCTTTACGCGCGGGGCACCTTTCTCCTTATGCATAGAGGCCTCCGCACGCGGCCTCCATATCGTTTCTTGACACCGCGCCCTGCCTGAGTATCCTCACAGGCCGTAGGGATGCATCGCAAACGGTAGACTCCACGCCAAGCGCCGAAGGTCCGGCGTCAAGGACAAGGTCTATCTTCCCGTCAAGGTCTCCGAGAACATCCTCCGCCGATATAGGGGGATGTCCGCCTGAGATATTCGCGCTGGGCGCCACAATACTGCCTTTGCACATCGAGATAAATTTGAGGGCCACTGAGTCGTTCGGCATACGGAACCCCAGTTTTGCCCCCTCGGCATTCCTCAATATCACCGTAAGCGGCCCAGGCCAGAATCTATCGATTAGGCAGCCTGCCTCGGCGCTTACCTCGCAAGATCTATTTCTCACTTCATCTATTGCTGCGATGTGGAAGGTAAACGGTTTTTTCCTTTCTCTCCGCTTCACTTTGTAGAGCGAATCAAGCGCCTCACTGTTTTCATATGCGGCAGCCAGGCCGTAGACGGTTTCGGTGGGGAAGGCCACAAGGCCTCCGCTATCCACTCTCCGCGCGGCTTTTGCGATCGTTTCCGGATCCGGATTATGCCTCTCTACCTTCAGGACCTCTGTCTTCATCTCTCTGCAAGTGTCAAAAAAACTACAGCATCTTTTTCAGAGCAGATTTTCCCCGCCGCAAAAAGGCGGCGTCCTTCTAAAAGGTGCTGCGGACTCTCCTGTCTTTTTGTCTTACCCCATCGCGCAGGCTTCTTCTGAAAGCCGTAAGTTTAACCGCAACCTTTTTATCTCCAAGCGCAAGTATCTCTGCGGCCATCACGGCCGCATTTCTGGCCCCCGCATCACCGATGGCCATGGTCGCCACGGGTACCCCGCCGGGCATCTGCGCCATGGAAAGGAGTGAATCCATCCCGCCCAGAGAAGGGCTCTTCATAGGAACCCCCACAACCGGCAGATCGGTGTTTGCGGCTATAACGCCGGCAAGATGCGCCGCGCCTCCGGCGCCTGCGATGATAACCTTTATGCCCCTCTTACCGGCCCCTTTTGCGTACCGGATAGTATCCTCACAGGACCTGTGGGCCGAGAGTATACGAACCTCAAAAGAGAGCCCTAAGTTCTTCAGCGTCTCGCAGGCATTGGTCATGGTTGCCAGATCCGAATCACTGCCCATAATTACGGAAACATCCGCCTTCTTTTTCATGCCGCACCCCTTTTTATCTGTAAGCAAGCGCCCTTTTCCCGATGTCCTTTCGAAAATGCATGCCCTCGAACTCTATCGCGGAGACCGCGCGGTAGGCCTTCTCCATGGCTACCCCCACGGTATCCCCAAGGCCCGTTACTCCCAGGACCCTGCCGCCGGCGGTCACGTAACCGCCGGTCTTTCCTTCTTTTTTCAGTTTCGTCCCCGCGTGAAATATGGTTACATCCTCTATTCTTGCGGCCTCGTCGAGGCCGCAGATCTCTTTGCCCTTCTCATAAGGACCTGGGTATCCGCCGGAGGCAAGGACCACCGATACGGCACTACGCCTGTCCCATCGGGCATCATATCCTTTAAGCCCTCCGCGGACCGAAAGCCCCATTATTTCGACTATGTCGCTTTCGAGCCTGGGTAAAATTGCCTGTGTTTCGGGGTCGCCCATCCTCACGTTGAACTCAAGAACCTTGGGCCCTCCCTTGGTAACCATGATGCCTGCATATAAGACGCCTTTATAAGGCATATTATCTGAGGCAAGGCCTTTTATAACAGGCTCGATTATATCATCCATGATGGACCGCTCTATCGCGGCCGATACGACCGGAGCCGGCGAATAGGCCCCCATTCCTCCCGTATTCTTTCCTCTGTCCCCGTCGAGTGCGCGCTTGTGATCCTGGCTTGAGGCCAGGGGAAGAACATCCTCCCCGTCCGAGATGACTATGAAAGATGCTTCCTCGCCCTCCAGGCGTTCCTCCAAAACCACCCTGCGCCCGCCTGCCCCGAATCTGCCTTCCACCATGGCCTCTTTCAGCGCCTCCTCGGCCTCGGAGCCGTCAGCGCACACCGTGACGCCCTTACCTGCGCATAGGCCGTCGGCCTTGACGACAAGCGGGCCTCCCCACCGTTTTGCGCAGTCAGAGGCCTTTCTGTAATCGTCGAAGACCTCGAAGCGCGCAGTGGGCACGCCGTAGCGCACCATTGCCTCCTTGGCGAAGATCTTGCTGCCTTCAAGCATTGCGGCACTGCGGCGCGGCCCGAAGACGGCAAGTCCTTCCTTTTCGAAGATATCCCGTATGCCGCCAACCAGAGGCGCTTCCGGCCCAACCACAGTAAGGTCTATATCCTCGCTGCGGGCAAAAGAAAGAAGTGCCTTGGTGTCGTCGGCTTGTATGTCAACTATATCGGCGATGGAAGCTATGCCGCCGTTACCGGGGGCCGCGTAGATCTTTTCCGCCTGGGCGGACCGGGCTATCTTCCAGCAGAGCGCGTGTTCCCTGCCGCCCTGGCCTACCACCAATATCCTCACGACCCCGCCCCGCCTATAAAGGGATTGCCCCTCATATGATTACTTCCCTCCTGGCCCATTTTATTACTTCCCCGATATCGTATGCCCTTGCGCCTGAACCCTTAATGCACTTTATCGCTTCGGATACATCTTTTCCATCTACAAAAAGCACCATACCTATTCCCATATTGAAGGTCCGGTACATCTGTTCGTCTTCAAGACCGGCCCGCTTCTTTATGGTGCGGAATATGGCAGGCACCCTCCAGCCTGCCTTGTCTACGGAGACCGCCGTGCCCCTGGGCAGGACCCTCGGCAGGTTTTCGTAAAAGCCGCCGCCGGTGATGTGGGCGGCGGCCTTGATATCGATCTTCTCCCCAAGTCTCAGGAGATCCTTTACGTATATCCTTGTGGGCTCCAGCAGTCTCTTTGCGAAGCGTCCCTTCATCTCCTTTCCGGAGAAGAGCTTGCGCACCAGAGAATAGCCGTTTGAATGAATGCCGGAAGAAGCGATACCTATCAGCCGGTCGCCCGGGACCACCCTTTTGCCGTCGATAATCTTCTTCCTCTCCACTACGCCCACGCAAAAGCCGGCCATGTCAAAATCGTCCTTTGAATATATGCCGGGCATCTCGGCGGTCTCCCCGCCGATAAGGGCGCAGCCCGCCTCTCTGCAGCCTTTGGCTATGCCGGATATGATACTAAAGGCCCGGCTGCTGTCCAGTTTGCCGGTAGCCAAATAGTCGAGAAAGAAGAGCGGTCTGGCCCCTAAGGTCACTACGTCGTTTGCGCACATCGCCACCAGATCTATGCCCAAGGTATCGAACCTGCCGGCCTCCATGGCTACGCGAAGCTTGGTGCCGACGCCGTCGGTGGATGAAACCAGGACCGGTTCCTTCATGCCGGGAAACCTGCCGTCGAACAAAGAGCCGAAACCGCCTATCCGGCCGATAGTCCCCGCTACATCGGTCTTGGCGGCGAGGGGCGCTATTCTCTTTACGAGCTCGTTGGCCTTATCTATGTCCACTCCGGCCTTTTTATAATCTATGCGCTTCTTCAATTATCCCTCCACCCGCTTAAGGACCTCCCGGTAGGTCTCTTCTATGCCGCCGAGATCCCGTCTGAAACGGTCCTTATCCATCTTCCTGCGCGTCTCCTTGTCCCAAAGCCGGCAGGTGTCGGGCGATATCTCGTCCCCCAAAAGTATCATTTCTCTTTTGTATCTGCCGAATTCGAGCTTGAAATCCACCAGAAGAAGCCCCTTGGCCAGGAAGAACTCCTTAAGAATCTCGTTTACGCGGAAAGAGTAGTCCCTTATGGCATCCATCTCATCGCCTGTGGCTAGACCAAGCGCCCTTATATGATACTCGTTGAAAAGGGGATCGTGCAGCTTATCGCTTTTATAGTGATACTCCAGGACAGGCTCTTTGAGCTCGATGCCCTCCTCCAGCCCCAGGGACTTGGCCATGCCTCCGGCAACGATGTTTCTTATGGTGACTTCTACCGGTATTATCTCGAGTTTTTTTACGAGCATCTCCCTGTCGCTTAAAAGTTTTACGAAATGCGTCTTTACGCCCTTGGCCTCCAGAAGCATGAACACGGCGGCGGAGATCTTATTGTTGACGACGCCCTTGCCCTTTATGGTCCCCTTCTTTGTGGCATCGAAAGCCGTGGCGTCGTCCTTGAACTCCTGAATATAAAGATCCGGGTCGGGTGTCTCGAAAACCTTCTTTGCCTTGCCTTCATATATCTCTTTTACCTTCTCCATGTTTTACTCCTTGTAGATTTGTTTAGGCGTTGACGGCAGCGCGGAGTACGTCTTTAAATACCCGCTCTCCTGAAGATGCGGTCCACATGTTTTATGTGATACTGTATGTCAAAACAGTCTTCTATCTCCTCATCTCTCAGATACTCTTTAACCCTGCCGTTCCTGAGGAGCACCTCCCTGAAGTGATCGCCGGACCCGCGCGCCATCATGGCGCTTCTCTGGACTATATTGTAAGCCTCGATACGGGTGAGGCCTTTCTTTATCAGCTCAAGGAGAAGCCGTTGGGAAAAGATGATGCCCTTGGACAGCTGGATGTTATCAAGCATGTTCTCCGGATGGACCGTCAGGTTCTTGATGATATCGGTAAATTTCACTATCATGTAATCGAGAACTATGGTGGAATCCGGAAGTATGACCCTCTCCGCCGAGGAATGGGAGATATCCCTTTCGTGCCACAGCGTAACATTCTCAAGGGCAACCTGCGCGTTGCCTCTTAATATGCGCGCCATGCCGGATATCCGCTCGCAGGTGATGGGGTTTTTTTTGTGCGGCATCGCCGACGACCCTGTCTGGGCGGAGGAGAAGAACTCCTCTACCTCGTTTATCTCAGTCCTCTGAAGCGACCTGAGCTCTACGGCGAACTTATCGAGCGAAGACCCTACCACGGCAAGCTCGGCCATATATTCGGCGTGGCGGTCCCTCTGGAGTATCTGTGTGGAGACCTTGGCGGGCTTCAGGTTGCCCATTCTGCAGACATACGCCTCTATACGCGGATCCACATTGGCGTAAGTGCCGACGGCACCGGATATCTTGCCCACCCTCACGGTCTCGCGGGCCCGCCTGACCCTTTCTATGTCTCTTAATACCTCACAGTAAAAGAGCGCCATCTTCAGCCCGAAAGTTATGGGCTCTGCATGTACGCCGTGGGAACGGCCTATCATCACCGTGTACTTGAACCTGCGCGCCTTCTTCTTAAGCGCGTCGGCAAGTCTTTCGAGGTCATCTATGATCAAATCGGCCGCTTCGCACATCATGACCGATAATGCCGTGTCAAGCACGTCGCTTGAGGTGAGCCCCAGGTGGAGGTACCTAGCGTCCTCGCCTATATTTTCCGAGAGGTTCATTATGAAGGCTACGACGTCGTGGTTGGTCTCTTTCTCTATCTCCTTAATGCGCTCTACGCTGAAACCGGCCTTCCGTTTTATGTTCCTATAGGCCTTTTTGGGAATGATTCCGTATTTGGCCATAGCCTCGCAGGCGAGTATCTCTACCTCGGCCATCTTACGGAATTTGTTCTCTTCGCTCCAGATCTTCGCCATCTTAGGCAGCGTATATCTCTCAATCATATATTCACCTACTTATATTTTTTGGTTATATTATAGCAATTCAGTAAAAACTGCGACACATAAACCTTATATCATAATCCATGCGGGGTGTCAACGCAGAAAAAAGCGGCTGTTTTAGGTTTAATAGCAGTCTATGGTCTTTATTCGGTTTTTGGTTGACGGTTGATGGTTTATGGTTGACGCTATCCCTGGTTTTTGCTTTTCCCCGGGATTTTTTGCTTTTTCCGTCAACCGTTAACCGTACACCGATAACCGGTCTTTTCTTGTGCTCCTGTGCTCTTGTAACTTGTGCTCTTACCAGTCTATAGTCTATGGACTTTATTCGGTTTTCGGTTGATGGTTTATGGTTGACGCTATCCCTGGTTTTTGCTTTTCCCCGGGATTTTTTGCTTTTTCCGTCAACCGTTAACCGTACACCGATAACCGGTCTTTTCTTGTGCTCCTGTGCTCTTGTAACTTGTGCTCTTACCAGTCTATAGTCTATGGACTATGGTCTATGGACAAAAGATTAAAAACCCCGGGTTATGCTTTTTCCATCGACTAAGGCTATTACATTGCTATTACTACCCGCTAAATGAACAGGGGCTATAGATTCTTCTGTCTATAGCCCCTGTTCCGTCTCTTTATGTGTTATATTGGTAGCGGGGGGCCGATTCGAACGTCGCTCGACTACTGTCTCGCTCCTTAAAGGGGCAACCTGAAGTTTCCCCTTTAATGTTTCCCCTCCTTCCGCCCATGATGCTTAGTTCGCCGATAGGGGGGAACGGTCTTCCCCCCTAATACCCCCTTTTTCGTTCGAATAAACGAATTGGGGCTATAGATCCTTCTGTCTATAGCCCCTGTTCCGTCTCTTTATGTGTTATATTGGTAGCGGGGGGCCGATTCGAACGGCCGACCTTTGGGTTATGAGCCCAACGAGCTACCAGACTGCTCCACCCCGCGATCTTTACAACGGAAAATCCGCAAAACCGGTAAATATTCTACCAGATAAACAGCCTTTTTGAAAGAACTATTTTACGCTCTCGCCTTTATAGGTTTCCTCGCCCGCTTCTATGGGGGCGTTTATAACATCATGGGTCGTCTTCCCGACGGCCTCTGTGGCGCCCATTACAGGCTTCACAAGCACATCCTTGGCCTTCGACTTATCGCCTGTGGCCAGTTTTCCCAGGTCTTTCGCTTCCTCTACAACTACGTCAGCGCCCTTTTTTATTCCTCTGCCCACGGCATTTACTTCTTTTTCCACCGTTTTTTGGGACATGCCCATAAGCTTAAGCACCATCTCCTGGAAGGGGCTGGCCTTCTTCTCTCCGGCGTTTGCGCATAAAGTAAAAGAAAGCGCAAAAGCCAGAACAATAAAACAAGCCGTAAATCTTATGAATCTAACCATGCTTTCCTCCTTAACTTGCCGCGCACCCCAGCGGCACCATCTTGCCTCTGCCGGCGCATGCGTCGTTATCTTCGTGCACCCGCGCTTCTTTCGGCGGGCCCTGATATCGGTTTGGGAAACGCCGAGCTTGCCAAGCGCGCGGTATTTATGTATTGTATCGGAAAACTCGGGAAGAATCAAGCGAGATTTACATCCTCAGTCGGTCTCGTCTATGAAGCGATATGGTATCTCGTTCTCCCTTACTACGCCCAATTTCTCCCTGGCGCGCTTCTCGATATACTCTATGTCCGTCTCAAGCTTATGTTTCTCCTCCTCCAGCCTCGCGTTCTCTCTTTTGAGCTCTTCTATCTTTATCTTAAGATCCCTGCGTTCTGCGGCAAGTTTGCGGTATTTGGAGTAGTTGGGAAAAAAGATGAGCACAAGGAGGGACATAAGAGCTAAAAGAAATATCAGCCTCTTCTTTGCCATATCTTTTTACCGTAGGATGCTCTCTGCCCGAGATCCTCTTCTATGCGCAGAAGCTCATTATACTTGGCTATCCTGTCGGTCCTTGAGGCTGACCCCGTTTTAATCTGTCCCGTCCCGGCAGCCACGACCAGATGCGCTATAGTCGTGTCTTCGGTCTCGCCGGAGCGGTGTGATACCACCGCGGTGTAACCGGCGGACCTGGCCATCTTTATGGCTTCGAAGGTCTCGGTAAGAGTGCCTATCTGGTTCACCTTTATCAGTATCGAATTAGCTACGCCGCGGTCTATGCCTTTCTTCAAAAGCTCGGTGTTGGTTACAAAAAGGTCGTCCCCTACAAGCTGCGTCTTCCCCCCGAGGGAATCCGTAAGTCTCTTCCAGCCGTCCCAGTCGTTCTCGTCCAGTCCGTCTTCTATGGAGACTATCGGATATTTACTCAGCCACGCCGAGTAAAAAGAGATCATCTCTTCCGACGTCTTTACGGGAGACGCTTCGGCATTAAGTTCATACGCATTTTTCTCTTTGTTAAAAAAAGCGCTCGAGGCCGAGTCCAACGCGAGGCTGACGTCCTCGCCGGGCGTGTAACCTGCCTTCTCTATAGCCTCCAGAATCACCTCCACCGCCTCCTCGTTAGATCCGAGGTTCGGGGCAAAACCGCCTTCGTCTCCCACGGATATAGAAAGATTCTTCCCTTTTAATATGGCCTTCAGGTTATGGAAGACCTCGGCGCCCATTCTGAGCGCCTCCCTGAAATTATCCGCATTGACCGGCATCACCATGAATTCCTGGATGTCGACGTTATTATCGGCATGGGTACCTCCGTTTAAGATATTCATCATAGGTATGGGCATCATATTGGCTTCCCTCGATATGCCGGCCAGCCCTGCCAGGTATTTATAGAGAGGTATGTGGTTCAGGTTGGCCACGGCCTTGGCCGTTGCCATAGAGACTCCGAGCAGGGCATTAGCGCCCAATTTGGCCTTATTGGCGGTTCCGTCCAGCTCTATAAGGAAGTTATCTATCTTCGCCTGGTCATATGGGTCGAGCTCCTTTATGACAGGCGCTATCTTTTCGTTGACGTTGGCAACGGCCTTCAGCACGCCTTTTCCTAGATACCTGGTCTTGTCGCCGTCTCTGAGCTCAATCGCTTCGCGCTCGCCGGTGGACGCCCCGCTCGGCACCGCCGCCCTGCCCATTATGCCGCCCGCCAGGAAGACGTCTACCTCAACGGTAGGGTTGCCCCTTGAGTCCAGTATCTCTCTCGCAGTTACCCTTTCTATTCTCGACTTCATTCTTCCTCCCTTTCAACTCCTTGTCACTTTTCTCCCGTCCACTTTAAGCCTGCCTTCAAGAAACCACTCTATTGCCTGCGGGTATATCTCGTGTTCGGCCTCGTGTATCTTTTCGGTAAGGGTCTCCAGCGTATCGTCGTCGCAAACCGTGACGGTCTTCTGTGTTATTACCGGCCCTGAGTCCAGCTCTTCGGTCACGAAGTGGACCGTGCATCCGGTTACCTTTACGCCGTATTCGAAGGCGTCCTTGATGGCTTTTGAGCCTTTGAACGCCGGCAGAAGCGCGGGGTGTATGTTCATTATCCTTCCCTTATATCTCCTTACAAAAGCGGGAGTCAGTATCCTCATGTAACCGGCGAGACAGACGAGTTTCACCCTGCATCTTTCAAGCCGACTCATGAGCTCCCCGTCGAACTCATCCGCGGCGCGGAACTCTCCTGGATCCGCAAAGACCGCCTTGATGCCCGCTTTGCGAGCGCGCCTCAGGGCATTGGCCTCGCCGATATCGCTTATTACGACGGCTATTTCGGCATTAATCCTTCCCGAATCGACCGCATCTATCATGGCCTGCAGGTTACTCCCGTTACCGGAAGCTAAAACCGCTATCTTGGCTCTCTCCACTTGCACCGCCTTTTCTCATTGAGCGAACCCCAATAAAGTATCACTTAATCCCGCCTAAGTCAAGGGGCGGTTCGCAGCGTCCTCAAAAAGCAATCTCCTCGGCATATATGTCCTGAAAAGAGGGGTCCCTATGGAGTTCCACATGGACGCATCTGGAAAGTATGTATTTTATCTCTCCGGCGCAGCCCGAGGGGTCGACGAGCACCTTCTTCGCTCCGTAGAGCGCACCTTTACTCAGATATTTGGTCTTCCCGGCGGCAACGGCCTTCGGTATCAAGCCGACGGCGCGTGCGGCCGAAAGTTTTATACTGCCGCCGAATACGCCCGTTACGTAAAACCCCGATATCGCGGCGAACCCGGCTCCCGATTTCTTCAAGAGTATCCTGACACCTGCCGCAAATGCCGCCTTCGCCAGCTGAAGCTGTCTTATGTCGTCCTGGGTTATGGCCAGGCGGCGTTTCGGGCCGTCATAAAATACAAAGCTGCCGCCGGCAAGATTGCCGCGGCTAGATACCTTCCCCTGCCGCAGAAGGACGGCAGCCAGATCCAAAAGCCCGCTTCCGGTAAGCCCTTTCGGCTCAGAGCCCCCTACCGTTTCAAGGCGCAGTCTGCCGTTCTCAAGGCTCACTCCTTTAACGGCGCCGTCGGCGGCAGCGGGCATTCCGCAGCTTATATGGCCTCCCTCGAAGACGGGCCCGGCAGCGCAGGAGGCGGCAAAGATGCCCTGCCGCGAGGCGAGAACGATCTCGCCGTTCGTACCTATGTCTGCTATGACCGAAGGTCTCTTCCTTCTGTGTACCCCGCTTGAAAGTATGTTGGCAAGCGCGTCCGAACCCACAAAACCGCCTATGTTGGGCAGAAATAGAAACTCCGCGTCCTCCGAGGTCCTAAGTCCCAAAAGTGCGGCGTTGCGCCGTTCAGTCGCCGTAGTCACCGCTTTAAACGGCGCCCGTGCCAGTTCTTTCGGATCTATCGAAAGGACTATGTGGTGCATGGCGCTGTTTCCTACCGCAACGACGTTCTTCACCTCGCCCGCGTCCCGCCCCGAGGCGGAAACCAGTTTCAGCAGCAGTTTGTTCACGGCGGAGACCGTACTCCTGTTCAGCCGGGCGAGGCCGGCTTCATCGCTCGCAGACTGAAGACGCGTTATGACATCCCTTCCGAAGGCCTTCTGTTCGTTGGGCACGTCTTCTTCGGCCAGCACCTTCCCCGAAGGAAGCCGGACAAGTAATCCCTTCAAGGCCGTGGTCCCGATGTCCAGGGCTACCCCTAACCCCCTTTTTTTCCGTAGGAAACTGCCCATATCGAAATCCGCCCTTTAGCCGAGAAGCTCGTTGGCCTTGCTGATCAGGTCTTCTTTGGAAACTACCCCGGTAACTCTCGTCTTCTCCTGGCCGTCCTTAAAAAATAGCATCGTCGGGATGTTCATCACGCCCAGGTCGGTGGCCATTTTGGTGTTCTGGTCCACGTTGATCTTGCATATCTTTACTTTATCGGTCAGCGTTCCGGCTATCTCCTCTATCACCGGCCCCATTGCCTTGCAGGGCATGCACCAGTCGGCCCAGAAATCCACTATCGCCGGCTTCTCCGACTTCATCACCTCTTCCTCGAAGGTTGCATCTGTTATCTCTTTTACGTCTGCCATATCGAATCTCCCTTCCTTTCTCAGCGGATAAGCTGAGGTTATGTGTTCCACGCGTTTATCTCAACCTTACAATCGTGCCTGCGGGACACTTCTCTATTATTCTGTCCCAGTCGATCTCTTCTGTCATCCTCGAGGTATCTATCCTGGCGAGGTTATCCTCTACCCGGAAGACTCCGCCCGACAGCTTTTCGCAGATCCTGCACCCGATACATCCCACCGCGCATATACTCCGCACCCTGCCCCCCGCGTCTTTTGAGCGACAGGCGGGTATCACCACGTTCTTAGGCTCATAGGGAATGAGCCCTATGATGTCTCTGGGACATGCCTCAACGCACTTGCCGCAGGCAATGCATCTATCCGGATCTATTCTGGGAAGTCCGTCTTTCATCTCTATCCCGCCGAAGGGGCAGGCCTTCGCGCAGTCCCCGTAGCCTATGCAGCCGTACGCGCAATTCATCCCGGCTCCGGAGATAATATCTGCCGCGCGGCAGGTCTCTATGCCTTCATACCGGGCATTCGAGGTCTTTTCTCTGGATGAGGCGCCGCAAAAGACACAGGCTACTCTCTTTACCGCCTCCTTTTTCACGCCCGTTATCCTTGATATGAGCTCCCTCGCCTCGGGAGACGCCATCCTGCACATAGTCTCTATTTTACCGCCCGAAACCACTGTTTTGGCGAACTCGTGGCAGCTGGGAAAGCCGCAGGCACCGCAGTTAAGCCCGGGAAGCTTCCCGGCAAGTTCTTCCACGCGGGGGTCTTCCTCCACCTTCAGCCTCTGATTGGCAATGGCCAGAATGAGGGCAAAGAGGGCGCCCAGACCGACCATGGTAAGCATTGCCTTAACCGCCAATTCAACCTCCTTTGAAACTGATCCGAAATCCAGGCGGCATTGCCGCCGGGAAACACCGCCTACGAAGTTATCAGTCCGCCGAAACCCATAAAAGCCAGGGCTAAAAGCCCGGCTATTATAAGCGTTATGGCCGTGCCCCTGAACGGTTCCGGGACATCGGCATATTCAAGTTCCTCTCTTATCCCGGCCATTATAACAAGCGCGAGGGTGAAGCCGACGCCCGCGCCGAAGCCGTAGACCAGCGCCTCCGGAAAACTATAGCCCCTCAAGACTACAAAGAGGGTAAGCCCCAGAATGGCGCAGTTGGTCGTTATCAAAGGCAAATAGATGCCGAGCGCCCTGTACAACTCGGGAGAGACCTTCCTGATAAACATCTCCACCAGCTGGACGAGGCTGGCTATCGTTAGTATAAAGGTGACGTACTCCAAGAACTCCAGGCCGTAGGGGATGAGTAGATAATGGTTTATGAGCCATGTCACAGTTGCCGCAAGGGTCATGACGAAAGTGGTTGCCATCCCCATGCCAAAGGCGGATTCCAGTCTGTTCGATACCCCTATGAAAGGACATATTCCCAGAAAATACGTAAGTACCAGATTGTTGGTTACCGCAGCCGCTATAAATATGAGAATGAGATTCATCTCTTGATCTTTCCGGACACAAGCCTGAAGCCGGCGACAAGGAGGCCCAGCGTTATGAACGCGCCCGCGGGCAGCACCATTATGACCCAGGGGTGCCAATGTGGTATGACGGTATATCCGAATATCCTGCCCTCCGCAAAGAGCTCCCTTGCCCCGCCGAGGATGACCAGGGCAATCATGAAACCTGCCCCCATGCCGAGGGAATCGGCCAGTGAGCGTAAAACGGAGTTCTTGGACGCAAAGGCCTCCGCCCGACCCAGTATTATGCAGTTTACCACTATCAGCGGCACATAAGGACCGAGGGCCTTGCTGATTGGCGGAAACTTCGCCTTAAGAAAATAGTGCGCAACCGTGACGAACGTGGCTATAATAACCGTATAAGCGGCTATCCGCACCTGCTTGGGTATGAAATTCTTGAGCAGAGACACCACGAGGCTCGAGGATACGAGAACAAACGTCGTAGCGGATGCCATTGAAAATCCGTAAAGGGCGGTGGTAGTCACGGCAAGCGTAGGACACATCCCGAGCACCTGCACGAAGACCGGATTCTCCTTCCATAAACCTTTTGCAAATTCCCGCTGCAAATCCATCTACCGCCCCAATGCTTTCCTGACCTTCTCTATTTTTCTGTTAAGTATCTCTACGACCGCGCGCGTGGATATGGTGGCGCCGGTTATGGCCTGTATCTGGTTGTCTTCGGAAAGCGGACCCTTGGTAAAGGTGATTCTGGGCATGACCGAAAGCCCCCTGAACTGCGCCTTGAAGAACGGCTCGCCGATCTCAGAACCCAGTCCGGGGGTCTCGGAAGATTCCAGGATTTCGATGCCGCCCATCCTGCGCAGGTCTTTGTCCAGGGCCGCCATCAGCTCTATCTTTCCCTGGTAGCCGTTCCCCGAGGCCGTAAAAGCATACCCTATGTTATCTCCGTCTCTGTCCAGGCACTTATAAACCGTGACGCCCTCTATGGTGATTTCCTGATAGGTCTCGGCCTCCGGCAGTACCCTGAAGATGGCCTCTTTAAGGGCCTTCTCCTCGTTGTCTTTTATGATTGGACTTGCGTAATTGTACACACACACAAGCACGCTGCCCGAGACAAGACCTACGGCCACAAGAACCACCACCATTCTTACAGAGTTCTTCATGCCATTTCTCCTTTTGCCGGCTCACGCCTCAGCTGGGGCACCCATCAAAGATGTATGTCCCAGCTGAGGCAATCCACTACGTCCCGTATCTTTTGGGCTTTGTCAGGATATTTACGACCGGCGTAAGGCCGTTCATAAAAAGTATTGCGTACATAACGCCTTCCGGCTGACCTCCCCATAGACGTATAATCACTACCAGAATTCCGCACCCCATGCCGAAGACCAATCTGCCGGATTTAGTAACAGGAGAGGTGACCGGATCGGTTGCCATAAAAAGAGCCCCGATCATAAGCCCGCCGGCAAGGATATGGAAGAGCCCCGTGGGATATTCGCCGGGTGATACGATATGCATTATATGACCGAAAACAAAGACAGTGCCGATGAAACTTAAGGGTATCCTCCAGTCGGCATATCCTTTTATCAAAATATATGCGCCGCCAAGCAAAAGCAATAAAGCCGAGGTCTCGCCCAAAGAACCGGATACGTTGCCTATAAAGAGATCCCGCAGGTTTAAGGCAACCCCTTCGAATTTCATGAGAGCAAGGGGAGTGGCAGAGGTCACGCCATCCACGCCGCCGGCGGCCGCATAGGAAAAACCCGTGAAAGGGGGCCTGTAGACGGTCATTGCGGAGGGAAAGGCCGCCGACAAAAAGGCCCTGCCCAAGAGGGCCGGATTGAAGATATTATAACCCAGGCCGCCGAATATCTCCTTGCCTATGCCTATGGCAAAGACGCTGGCAAGTATGGCCATCCAGACCGGTAAATCCGGCGGGACCACCAATGCCAGCAAAAGTCCCGTGAGGACGGCGCTGCCGTCGCCTATAGAGACCTTTCTGTCCCTGAGCCTTCTGAATAACGCCTCAGCCAAAACGGAGCTTGACACGCAGGCTACTATCAGCGCGACCGCTCTCCATCCAAAGAAGACAACGGAGGCAACGGATGCTGGCAGAAGCGCTGCCGAGACCTCGTACATTACTTTAGGTGTATCCAGTCTGCCTGCAATATGCGGACTCGCGCTTACCGTAAATTTACTGTCCATAGCCTAGGCGCCTTTCTTTCGTTTGCGGAAAAGTTCTTTTTTGGCCACCTTTATATACTGCACCAGGGGTATCCTGGAAGGGCATACATATGAACAGCAGCCGCATTCTATGCAGTCGTCTATGTTATACTCGGCGGCCTTCTCCCAGTGCCCCTTTTTTGCGTATTTGGCATATACAAGAGGCAGGAGGTTCATAGGACAGGATTCCACACATCTGGCGCACCTTATACAGGGCATCTCTTCATAGGTCAGAGCCTCTTCATCCGATAGAAAAAGGATGCCTGTCGTCCCCTTCACAACAGGGACATCCAAAGTGGTCTGCGCTATGCCCATCATGGGGCCGCCGAATACCACCTTCGAAACATCTTTGCGCAGCCCGCCTGCGAGCGGCAGGAGATCGGCGGTCCTGGTACCTATGCGCACTTTTACATTGACCGGCTCCTCAAGGCAATCGCCGGAGAGCGTTACGCACCTTTCCACAAGTGGCCTGCCCTTATATACGGCTTCGTACAAGGCGAAGGCTGTCCCGGTATTCTGAACCAGGCACCCCACCTCAAGCGGAAGGCTGCGCGGAGGCACCCTTCTCCTGGTTATGATTTCTATCAGCTGCTTCTCGGATCCCTGCGGATATTTAGCGGCAAGGATGATCACCTGTATGTCTTTATCGGGCCTCTCTTTTCTGTATTCCCTGAGGGCCTCTTCCATCTGGGCAATGGCTTCAGGCTTATTCGATTCTATCGCAATAAAAGACCTCTCGGCCCGCACCGTCTTCATCATCAAGCCAAGCCCTCTCAAGATATCGTACGGCCTCTCTATCATCAGCCGGTCGTCGCAGGTAAGGTAGGGTTCGCACTCGGCGCAGTTAAGTATGACCGTATCTATCTTCTTGGGAGATTGCAGCTTCACGTGTGTGGGAAAGGCCGCCCCGCCCATTCCCACTATGCCGCATGCTCTGGATACGGCCGCAATATCAGCCGGCTTGAGGCTATCTGTATCTCTTCTTTCCCTCACGGAGTCATGCCATTCGTCGCGGCCGTCGGAAGAAATGACCACGGCCTGCGCTTTACCCAGCACCGGATGGGACGCCTCTTCTATGGCGGAGACCCTGCCGGATACACTTGCGTGAACCGGGCTCGTTATAAGCTCGCCGGAAGAGCCGACAACGGCGCCCTTCTTAACCGCATCACCGACCTTCACGCCGGGTGAGCAGGGAGCGCCTGTATGCTGCGCCATGGGTATTGTCACGGTCGCGGGAGGCGCCGCCGTCACTATCGGCTTGTCTCTGGTGGGCGCCTTCCGGTCTTTTGGGCGGATACCGCCTTTAAACGTATGCAACATGGATATCACTCAAATAAATAAAAGGATTATGTGCGCCTTGTTTACGGCAATTTTGTTTTTTCATCAGTATAAGAAAAATATTTATAATAAAACCACACAAGCAATAAAAAATCTCTTTGCTGGGCGCTCAGGCCCACCAGGTTAGAATAAAAAGCCGTTTTTTCTTTTATAAACTCCGTCTTGCTGTTACGATCCATATAAAAAAGCGAAAAATACCTAAGGAGGACATCCGGCCTAATGATTATCTCCTCCTTTTGGAGATTGTAACGGGAATGATAATATCTAAATATAAAATCCATGAGGTCGAAAACCGGAAATCCGTCAATGCTGTACTTGTCCCAGTCCAGCACGATGATGCCGCCATCCGCTTTCAAGATATTGTCGGGTTTCAAATCGCGGTGGATCACCACTTGAGGCACCCGCATATCCGAAGAAGGTATGTCGAAAAAGGAGATATCTATAAACTGCTCTACCTGTTGCCTTATAAGCGCTATCTTCTCCTTGCGTATAACGACTTCTCCCTTTTTAAAGTGTCTGTGAAAATGGCCTGCCCAGGATGAAACCAGGGTAAGATTTTCGCAAAATCTCCTCCACCAGAGAATCGATTGGCTGCGTGCTATGACGTCCATGTTCACGCCTTTGGCGTATTCCTCGGTGTAAAAGACATAATTTTTGTCCAATTGCTCTATCGGCGATGTAGCAGGCACGGAATCCCTGAGGGTTTCCTCATCGTGGCCTCTGATATCGGCTAAGATCCCCGTCATCCGTTCCAGCCGCTGACGGTCGGAAACATCGTAAATCTTGGTCAGCTTGGGCGCCCTGCCGTCATCCTTTAAAGAGAATATCGTGGTCTTGTCCACATCGCTGTGCAGGATGCGCTCGCTGTCCCCTTTTGCGCGCGGGGGCAATAACATATCTACCTCTTGGCTATAATGCTGAAATCGGGCACGAAGAATCGGATACAATAATCGATAAACGGCAATTTTGAGATCGCCGCAAATACTTTCCTTAACCTGGTGCGCTCATTAAGCAGGTTTTGCAAAAAGAACCTCAGGGCCTTCATATCATCAACCGGCGTTATATAGTAAAAATTGCGGTAACTCGGCAGGGGGGCGTAGAATCTGATATCCGAAAAACCGGCTTTCCGCAGCATCGTTTTATAATCGCGGTATGTATGCGTATATTCGCGATATGTTTTCCCCCTCGCCAATCTGCTATATAAATCCGCCAGGAAGCGCGGTAGCAAAGGCGCGAAACGTAAGCCCGAGTGGGTGTCCCTGGACCCCAAAAAGTTTATGGCTGCCCACCTGTTCTCTATTGCTAAATATAGGTATCCTCCTTTCTTCAACACCCTTGCCGTCTCTTTTAGGGCACCTATTTGGGCATCAAGCGGCCTTAGGCCCTCTTCAATGGTGGGAACCCATTCAAGCACCCCGTTCAGAACCGCCATATCGAAATAATCGTTCGGAAACGGCAGGCTGTTAACTTCGCCGCAGACGGGCAAAAGATTGTTTATGCTCTCGGCTTCTCTTCTCACGTTGATAAATTCGGTCCGCTCCTTGACGGCGTCAAAAGCCACCACTTCATCGTAGGTCCGGGCCAATTCGAATGAGAGCGTTCCCCAGCCGCATCCGGCGTCCAATATGCGCGCATCCCTGCCGACGGGAACGAGAAAATGCCAATCCGCCCTTTTCTTCCCAAGAATATAGTCGTAGTAGGAAGAAGCCTTTTCGGAGAAAAATTCTTTCAGCGCGGCCTGCCAGCCCGCCGTTCCGCTTCTTGCGACAAGCGCTTCCATCAATCTCTGAGGATACTCGCCCCAGTATCTGTCCTTCCGGCGCCTGAAATCCCAGACGCCCCTTTCGGACGACGGCCAAATCCTGCCGCAGGCGCAACACTTAAGAGAGGCGCCCTTTAACGACAGCTCCCCCTGACAGGAAGGACACACGAACTTCGTTTTATCAAAAGAAGCCTCTGCCCCTTTCATATTGCGTAAGACCTCTCTTTTTAAGATGGAAATTAACGGATTTTTTTATTATATCAGATTATCTTCCTATACTCAACACTCTTTTAGGCAATAGCTTCCTATAAAAAAGTTGACTACGTCAAAAAAAGTAGTAAAATGACTTTATATATTTTATCAGGAGTAAATATGAATAAGGATGTCCTGTCTCAGGAAGATCACCTGCGTAGTTATGAAAAATTCGAAAAGAATACAAACCCTCTTTTTATCTTCGGGATGGGCAGGGGAGGCACCTCTTTAACTTACCATGTCATGAAGTTTCATCCTCAGCTGGTAAAGCTGCCTTCCGACACTTATTTTTTCCGCCACTTCTGGAATCTGCGGAAAAAGATACCGCCAAAGCTCGCCCTCAGGATCCTACTGGGGTTCACGGTATCTTACAGCAGAGATTCCAGAGTATTAACGGACAACCGCGAGGAGAGGGTCTTTATACTCAAAAAAATGGTAAGCTTAATCCATGAGGGCGATCCTGCGAAAATATTCGGTTTTCTGGGATACATAGCATACGCCAGGCAGAAGGAATCGGCAGCCGATGTCAGGTGGTGGGTTGAAAGGACCAACCACCACATGTTTTATTATAAAACCCTGAAGTCATGGTTTCCGAAATGCAAGTTTATATTCTGCGTACGCGATCCAAGGGCGGTAATAACCTCGGCGCTGGGCGCCATTTCTACAAAGAAGGGCCCCCTGAGTCCGTCTTTCAAGATAAAATACTGCCAGGATCGCAGTTTTACCTGGCTGCATAAGGCCGAAAGAGCACTCGCGCTAAAGAAGAAATACGGCGCCGATGTCCTCATTTCCAGATATGAGGATTTTGTCAGGGATCCCGTAAGCCGCATTGCCAACATATGGGAGTTTCTCGGGGTGTCGGAGATGAGTAGCGAAGAGATCAAAAATAAGGTAGACAATTTGGGGCTGACGTACATCTCTAAGACCGGCGTAAACAGGGCTAGAGGCATCGATGCGGCCTCCGTGGAGAGGTGGAAGATGCTGTTGCCGGAAGAAGGGCAGCAGATCATCGAAGCCATAACGCACAAGGCGGCCGGAGATCTCGGTTACCAGATAAAGGCGCGGATGCCCTTTGCGGGGCTTTCATATCTGATAAAAAGAGACCAAGAGACCTATCCGCTTTATCTGAAGAGGATGGCGGCCCTTAACAAGAGTCTGGCAAAAAACCTGTTGTATCTCTACACCAAATAAAAAGGGAGTTTTAGATGAAATATAACGCGCATAAAAGATATGCCCTCTTTATCGGCAGATGGCAACCCTTTCATAACGGCCATAAGTACATTATAGACAAAGCGCTGAAAACCGGGGAGAATGTCTGCCTCGCCATAAGAAATACGGAAATCTCGCAGAAGAACCCCTATACGGTAGAACAGCGCGCCGAGATGGTAAAGCGGGTATACGGAAATAAGGTCAAGATTGTGGTCATACCGGATATAGTAAGCATCAATATCGGAAGAAAGGTCGGTTATGACGTTAATCGAATCGATCCTCCGAAAGAGATGGCTGTCATTTCCGGAACGAACGTAAGGGCTGGAAAGGAATCGGGCGTGCCTGAAGAGGTGGTAGAATACATAAAGACCCTGCAAACCACGCTTTGGTTAACCGGGCTGCCGTGTTCGGGGAAAACGACCCTCGCCAAGCGCCTTAAAGAGGAGCTGGACAATCGCGGATACAGGACGGTTCACCTGGACGGCGACGACGTGCGCGGTAAACTGAATAAAGACCTCGGGTTTTCCGACAAAGACCGTTATGAAAACCTGCGCAGGGTTGCGCATATCGCTCAGCTCTTCAACAAAAACGGGACCTTCGTTATCGCAAGTTTCGTCTCTCCGACAAACAACCTGCGTTCTATGATAGGCGATATCATTGAAAATTTCAAACTTGTCTACCTGGATTGCAGTCTCCGGGAATGCGAAAAAAGGGACGTTAAAGGTATGTATAAAAAGGCCCGTGAAGGCCAGATAAAGGAATTCACGGGCATATCGGCGCCCTATGAAGTGCCTTCGGAAGGGGCTATCACCGTAGACACGGAAAATAACGATGAGGAAGAATGCGTGCATGCGCTTCTAAGGGCGTTGAAGGCTGAGAGATATGCCAACGCACGCGAATACGCGCACATCTGGTAGCCTTTTTTCGTTTGCTGAATTAGAATATATGGGCAGATCGAATAGTAACGGTTTGCTCCCCATAATGCCAAAGGAAAGCGGGTTTCGCCGACGGAACCCGCTTTCCCGTTCATGATCTGGGAGCAATGACGGCGTCCCCGCAAGACGTAAGCCGGGAAGTTCTTATCTCCTGCGATAATCTCAAGCGTCCGGCATGAAAAAAAGGGGAATATATAGGCTTTATGAAGATATCTATCTTCTTGACGTATGCCTAAAATCGTTATATAATGTATTTGTTGAAGGATTTGAAAGGATATGGTATGGGCAACAACAAGATGCATTGCTGCGAAAAGTGTCAGATATTCTGGACCTGCGAGACAAAATGGTACAGGGGAGAGCGCGGCGAAGAGAACATATGCTGTCCTGTATGCAATTTCTACAGGGAATGCCTGAAAAAATTCAAGGCAAACGAATCCAAAAACGCCAAAAAAGTCAAGGCGGTCAAAAAGTAACCCTGCCTCACTCCGCTACACCCCTTTTCTCCCGACCAAAAATATTATTCCTCCCCCGAAGAAAAGCAGGATTCCGCACGCGGTCAATATCCAGACATTGGACGTATATTCGGCAAGTGAAGCCGCAACGAACATAAACGTAAGAAAGCCCAGGTTGATAACGCATTCCAGGGAGCTGAAGATCCTTCCCCGCGTCTCAGGGGGAATGATCTCATGGGCCATTGTGTTGAGCGAAACTATGATTGGCCCCACGCAGAGGCCTGTCAGAAAGATGACGGCCGAAGAGAGACGCAGGTCTTTGGTGAATTCGGCGGTCAGGGCAAAGGCGGCGATGAAAAACCCCGCGGCAACCATACAAAGCGATATTATATTACTCTTAATTATCTTTTGGCCGAACCGTCCGTAGGTCATGGCTCCCAGGAACGCCCCCATCCCCAGAAACATAAACAGTATGCTAAGGTCGCTTGTAACGGAATCGAAGGTCTCCTGTATGAATACTATGGTAACGCAGCTGATAGCGCCGCTGGCCGCCATCACCAGAAAGAAGCTCCCGGATATAAAACGCATCCTGGGGTGGCTGTATATGTATTTCATCCCCTCCTTTATTTCGGCCCATATAGACTTTCTGAAACTTCTTCTTATGGCATCCTTGGCCAGAAGGATATCCTCTTTAAAATGGTTTATGATCCTCTTTACCACCATGTTTGATAAAAGAAGGGCCGAGATGAAATACGTGAAGGCATTTATGTAAAAGGCATTCAGGGCCCCTATCCGCTCTACTATAATACCCGCGATTGCTATGCCGATAAAGGTAGCAATGAGTTTGGTGGTATCAGAGAGGGTGTTGGCGATTAGAAGCATCTCTTTCGGAACAAGGTCGGGGATAATGGCCATCTTGCTCAAGTAGAAGAAGCGAGTTATGGCAAAGATAAGAAATACGGTAACGTATATCGGCAGAAAATTTCCGGCCAGCGACAAAAAAAGCGGGATAACAAGAAGCAGGGCGCCTCTTGAAATATCCGAGATTATCATAACGCGTTTGCGGTCCCACCGGTCAACATATACGCCGGCGAGGGGGCCTATGACGAAGACAGGTATCACTACGAAAAAAAAGATCTTTGCAAGCTCTATGGTGGAGCCGGGGGCCTTGCTGTAAACGAGGGCCACTAAGGCCATCTGGGTAAGCCGTTCCCCGAAATTGGCCACGATTTGGCCCAGCCACAGGCAAAGAAAACTTCTGTTTCGCAGGACATCCCTGAATCCGGCCAATATCTACACCTTGTTTCGGAGGAACCTCCGCTTACGCTTAATGTGACGAACCCTGCCCACTTCGGGGCCCTCGAAGGCCCGCTTGCACACGAGCCGGATGCTTGCTTGCGCTCCTGTGCTCATGTAACTTGTGCTCTTACCAGTCTATAGCGGTTAGCGTTTAGAAAATCCATGGTCTTTACTAGACGCTAGTCGCTAGACGCTCGTTTTCTTGTGCTCCTGTGCTCTTGTAACTTGTGCTCTTACCAGTCTATAGTCTATGGATGTTATTAGGTTTTCGGTTGATGGTTTATGGTTGACGCTATCCCTGGTTTTTGCTTTTCCCCGGGATTTTTTGCTTTTTCCGTCAACCGTACACCGATAACCGGTCTTTACTAGACGCTAGTCGCTAGACGCTAAACGCTGTTTTTAGGGCGCCCTCACCCGGCTTCGCTCTCGCTCCGCCAGGGTGTTCGGGTCGGCCACTCGGTTTCTTCCGCTAGTCCAAGAAGTTCTTCGAAGCAGGCGCTCTTCCTCGCTATCCGCTCGGCGAAACCTCTATTCGATCCCCCAATTTATGGAGCCCACGGAGGGGATCGGCGCCCTCACCCGGCTTCGCTCTCGCTCCGCCAGGGTGTTCGGGTCGGCCACTCGGTTTCTTCCGCTAGTCCAAGAAGTTCTTCGAAGCAGGCGCTCTTCCTCGCTATCCGCTCGGCGAAACCTCTATTCGATCCCCCAATTTATGGAGCCCACGGAGGGGATCGAACCCCCGACCTGAGCTTTACGAAAGCCCTGCTCTACCAGCTGAGCTACGTGGGCATAAAAGGAGTCTTTGCGGCAATTACTACAAAACTCTTAAACCGAATATCCACGCCGGTCCATTATCTACATAATCATATCAGAAATGTATGCAATTGCAAGTAATTTTACCGTACGCCCTCTCTCGCCTGTCGCATTTTTGCCGTCTCGTCATCTGTTTAAATAGATAAAGCTTAAAATAACCTCATGCAAAAGCAGCCAACGGACCTTTTGTGCATTCGGGGCTGATTTACACAAAATTTTTTCAAATTTTTTGAAAGAAACCGCCCCGTCCGTACGTATATATAGTTGGAAGGTAACGCGAGCCAAACCATGGAAATAAAATGGTGCCGAGGGACGGAGTTGGCGCCCTCACCCGGCTCCGCTTTCGCTCCGCCAGGGTGTTCGGGTCGGCCATTCGGTTTCTGCCGCTAGCCGAAGAAGTTCTTCGAGGTAGGCGCTCTTCCTCGCTATCCGCTCGGCGAAACCTCTATTCAACTCCGCCGGCGGCACACCATGGAAATAAAATGGTGCCGAGGGACGGAGTTG